>Ga0210040_10001276_pt1 | contig 38602 bp, 31 predicted proteins | sample CryGeyCG12114_NA_FD_185462 | JGI IMG/M metagenome (GOLD analysis project Ga0210040, IMG submission 185462) | Groundwater microbial communities from aquifer - Crystal Geyser CG19_WC_8/21/14_NA (SPAdes) (version 2) | ecosystem: Environmental > Aquatic > Deep subsurface > Groundwater | place: USA... | reverse complement strand
AACTGAATGAGGAGATAGAGTTTGAAGGTTTGGTCAAGAGAGGTAACTCCATACTATGAAATGATTTTTCCAGCGAAAATCATTTGGAGAGGTGAGATACTCTCACGCTCGCCCATCCATAGAAAAAAGGTGGCAAATAGACTCGCTACAATTGTGACAAAAAATAAAATATTCCAAAGGAGAAAAATTATCTATTAGCAATACTTGATTAATTACTGTCCGTTTCAATGAAATACGGAGTAACTTTTTTCAATGGTTACCTGGCAGAGTTTGTTTATCATTGAGCAAAAAATAAATAATAAATAATAATGATAAATCCGTCTTAATCTCATCATGGGGACTTAAAATCTAGAACATATTTTGGTTGACCAGGCAATTTTTACGAAATTTGCCTTTTTCACGGTGATCATCCAACAAGCCTAGATAGCCAATTTAACATTAGGAACTCCGTATTTCATTGAAACGGACAGTAGTCTGCATGTTGTTGCTGCTACAATAAAAACACGCTTGAATCAGGCCGGAATATGACACACGGAGAGATTTCAAGCAACTACAGAAGAAAACACTCAACGGGCTGACTCGACTCTAGCCGTTTTTATACCCTCTTGATTTCATCCCTTCCATCCAGGAGTTTGTGTCTTACCTCACATGTGCTGTGGTACTGTGGTTTACATAAGTCTTGCAGATCTCTGACGACCGTAGTACATAACAGTGCATTACAATGTAGCCGACTAGCAGCACAAATCTGGGTACAGGTCCACAATTCTAGGTTTGGGAAAAATACTACTTAAAGATAAATGTTTCTTTCACATCCCTACTGTATGCCCTGTATGTATGAAACATTCATTCGCAAATATCAAAGTGCGAGTGCCTCAATCAAAGAGCTGACTTAAGAGATTTTGATTTGCCAAAACTATTATATCGTTACAACTGCTATAATGAAGACTCGGTTTCATTCAAGTCACTCAAATGTCCGACCGGTCGGTCAAAAAGTAGTCGAATACAAGTATGTGTAGGTGAGGCAAGTAGTTGACCATGACTCTGACTGGAAGGTTATGGTTTTTGCACACAAAAAAACATTCATGTTTTAGTTCTTTACTGTTGTTATCATGCTCTCACATTGATGCATCAAGTGACGTGAAGGAGGTGAATTCAACAATGGCGACCATATTCGTAAAAGTGGGGATTCATAAATCTCTATCGCTCTAAAATCCAAATTCCAATATACGGCGAATACAGCCGGAATAGAATAGACCATTGGGCTTTCAGTAGTATTTCATCAACTATAGCCAAATTTAAAGTTGCTTACAATCAATTCTACAAAATCTTAGTTAGTGGAAGTGGAACAAAATAAAAATGGCACTTTCAGACAGCTTTACAGATAGCTCCATAAACGAATAATACCATTTGAGAGAATTTGACGCATAAATCATTCAGAATCAGAACCTCTCCTAATGACGAAGGAGCCAAATAAAAGAATGGAAAAGTTTGAAAAGAACTGAAATAAGCCAACATTCAGAGTAGAAAAAGTTTTTGGTGAGATGAAATTCATGCTGTGAGTTGTTAGCATTCCTCGAAGGTTTTATAAAACGTATACACGATCGCGGCATGGAAGCTTAATAGAATAACCGTAGCTGCTTCGTTTGCATTCCGTTCTTTCCTGTCAATTCTTTCGCCTCATCTGTCTAGAGAAGAATTACATGGAGCCACGTCGTACCTGAGTGAATTTATTTTCATACTTAATGATGGAAATGAAAGCCACGAATACAGGCTAGTTAGTATGAGCGAGCATATCATCTTAGAAAGGAACAGGAACTCTACAATCAAGACTGGAATCATTTATCTCATGATAACTAGGTTGTGAGCTTGTAAAAGTTTCACACAATCTAAATGAGAAAGAAACACGAGCTGGTGGAGAGCCCCCGTTGGTGCAAAAGCAAATACAAATACGTATTATAGCAACAAATCATGAGCTTATTTCTACTGCTAAAGGAACGTATCAAAGAAATTGTACTCGTTTATCAACTTTGAGTTGCTGGCGGATGGAAACTTAAGATAATCTAAGTATCTATAGTAAATTAAAACGCGTGAGAATCATTATTGAAGATTTCAACAGTTCAACAAAAGTCCGAACAAACTTTTAACATTGCCATACTAAAACCCACGAAATTGAGGGACGAGGGACCTATCATTTTTTAAATAAAACTAACTAAAACTAATCATTCTCAGAAATCAGAAAATATGCCACAGCACAAGCGATATAATCTTCCAGATTTGTAAATACACAATACACACCTAAACCGAAGGAAAATAGTGTACATTTATTTGCATAACTTATGCGTCCTTCCCACAAATGTTGTTTGTAGAGAACACAACACATACCCTAATGATGGCATGCGCGCCCTCTTTTGTAGTCTTTTTAATTCGTAGATTCCATATTCCATATTAGAAATACAGGAAAAGCCGGATCGGGTAGAATACGTAGGAATAATACGGATCTAACAAATACTAGGTAATTTTAATTTCTCGTTTAACTGCCTGCAGTAAATATAATAACTTTAAATACGTGAATAAATTCAAAAAATTTAAGCCGTCTTTCTTCTTCATGAAGAAAAATTTACAGATTCCAAAGCATTTTAAATTTCTGATAATCAAGCAAACAGCAAACCAAAAGGAAGTAAACAAATCCGCAAAAACTATATTTTCTTACCTGGGTCTGTTCGTTGATAACTGCATCGGAGGCTACGCTCCCAAAATGACTGTTTCGTTTCCAAGGAAAGCACTGTTTACACATTTGTTAATTGGCACTTTAAGTATTTTTTTGCTGTGGCAACCTCTAAGCAAACGCTTTCACAAACGAAATGAATTTCAAACCCATGGAAAAAGAAAACTTTTTCGTTCTCCTATCCCTGTCCTACTTCCTGTTCTCCACTGTGACCATATTTTGTTTACCGTTTGCATGACTTGGGCGACTAAAAAGCCTACAGACAGACACAAGAACGAATTTTGCAATCCCTAATGAAATGGTTTTGTGTGTTCGGCTTTGAAACCATACAAAAGGAAATAATGCAATCGTTGTCCGACGCTATCCTTCGTTTCATTGATGGATGAATTCACATGCGCATTGGGTACTAATGTAATGTTTAAAGGATTGTGATTTGCCGATTGGTGATTACAATTTTGAATTTGGTAGGATATTTTATGGCGCGTAAATCTTTCCACATTTGAATTTAGCTTGTTTGGTCGGCATCCATTTTGAGTGACTAACTAAAATGTGCTAATGATGATGATTTATTATTGAGAATCACATAAACTTTACAGTTAGCTTGAAAACAATGAATTATCTGCATGCTGCATACCATAAATGATAAAACAAGTTGGTGACAGTTCGGTTTTTCTTTGATTTATGTTAGTAAATTATTGCCATTTATTAAAATTTCATCAAAGCGTACAAAATTATATTAAAACAAGCACGTTAAAATCATTTCAAATGTTTCCGTTTAAGAAAAAGTCCCACAATAACAAGCAAAGCTACGAAATCCACAATTGTCAAGGTATAAAAATACTCCATTGATGTCACTGATTTCACGTTGGATGCCAATGGAAGAGAAAAACAAATAGCTAAGACGACTGCAATTACTGCATTTACGTACATCCAAGCGTCTTTGTATTGTTCCTGAGAATAGTACAAAATAAAATTAGCCAACTTTATCGACCATGAATGATTTGATGTTTGAATGGCTTCTTAACATGCATTTACCTTAAAAAATAGCAAAACTGACATAACAACTTGGATTGCAGAAGCTAGCAATGCAGCTGATGCAGATCCCACAACTCTGTCGCCAACACTCGTTCCGGTGAGTTTTCGAAAATCGTCAATGACAAGACATGAAGTCAAGAAAACTCCAATACCTAGCATCTTTTTACAAAATAAATAATTTTTTATATATACCTACGTGCATTAATTATTCATTTTAAATTGTGTTTCGATTTACTGAAAATATCACTCCAAGAGGGGCTGTGTTGTTAGACAAAAGTCCAACTGTCATGAATATGAGTATCCAGTCTATGACGGTGACTGCGAGGTACATATCCAGCGCCGAAGTGCCCTGAAGGTTTTCCGCTAGTAGTATAGTGGCACATATTGGATAAAGTAGAATCAAGAAGACGTGCAGGTAAATCCAGTTCTGCTTCTGGTCTTCCTGTTCACAGTATAATATAGTCAGAATTTTAGCTCTATATTGGGAAAGCTATTCAACACAAACCACTGTAGTAGTGCACGCTGACCTTGAAAAAAAATATTAATGATGCTATTGCTTGAAACAAACTCCCAGCCAATGTTGCCGAAACACAACCAATGACTTTGTTACGACCGTATTCCCCCCGTTGTTCCAGGGCAAGGGAACATGCTACTAATAATCCAATGCCAAACACCTGAACAAAATAATAGTTGTAATTTATATTGGATTGAACAAAACCTTAAATGAAATGAATATTTTTTAGCTACCAATATATACAGCTTACCGTGAAAAATAGAGCAACTTGTGAATTTTTCACAGTGATCGTAAAGGCAGTACTGGACATTTTTTTAAAGAAAAATTCACAGAAAGAAGATATTTACCGGACAATACTACACACAATTGTGTGCTGTTTACCACGTTAGTCACTTGTAGAAGGAAACTGTAAAACTGTACAACGTAACAATATCTATAGTGGAAGGGCGTACAATTTTCGAGGCATATCCGAAAGCCCTCTCGGCTTTATTCGATATCAAAAACAAACTGTGCACAAAGTTTGTGATAAGGTTTTATCTTTCCTATGAACTCGGGTCACTGCAGACTGCAGATTAGGGTTCGTTTCGAGCAAACATTAATCCATTCTTGCATATTAGCATTCATGCATGATCAATTATTTTATGTGGTTAACTTTGTTTTTATAGTTATTTAGTTAGTTGGACAGGGAAAAAGCCGAGTGTGAGTGGACCGGTACTATACAGTTGAATACAATTTGCCTTAGCTCAAAAAATAAACAAAAATTATGCAATGCAAATTAATTGAGTTTCTATTTCCCGGTTAGTAAATTTTTTATTGTCTAACTTAGTTCACTTGATACTTTTTATTAATGCTTGTTGTTACATCACAACTCTGTGAGCTTTATTTTCATGGAAGCACTACTTTTTAGGCTGAAGTTACAAGGTACTTAAGAATGTGAGTTTTCAAACAGGTAAAGGATATACAACTTTTAGTGAAGAGTCATCAAAAACATTGCATATGAAATAAGCAAAAAAAATAAAATTTCAAAGATAATTAAACTAATATTGAACACTTAGTCACAAAAGATAGAAATTCTTTCTGAATATTTCCAAACTTAGTTTCCAGTAATCTCAAAAACTTCACAACTCTTTCAACACTGTTTCAAATTTGTCGAAAAAGATGCTCAAATGTTTTGGTTGGAATACAAGGGTAGGCCTAAATCTTATAGCACTGTCTCCACAACCTCCTGCTTGCACTCCTGTGTAAAAATTAGATACATCAAAACTCTCACTCAAGTATTAAGTTGAAAAAAAATTATATCTATGACAAAATGCTTAATACCATGCTTTTTCAAATTTCCTAAAATCTTGTCTCGAAGAGCACCACTTGAACAGTCAACCGCACAAAATGTTCCTAGCCCTCTGGCAGAATTCAAATGATTTGGGTATTTATTCTAGAAAGTTCAAAAATACACAAATTTTGACATTGTTTTTTATTAAATTTGTTTTTGAATGCAGAAAAATCACAACAGAAATAGCCAAATGGAAGGTATTATTACTTACCTGAAAATCTTTCAGTCCAGATAAAAGCATATCACCTGTAACTTGAACATTTTTAAGCAAATCATCTTGCTTAATTATGTCAATCACTTTTTTCAACACTTGAACCTTGCTGGGTTCCCCAAGCCATGTGTTAAAAATTCGGTATCCCTCATCAGGCCTACAGAAAATCAATTGATTGTATTGATTTATGATTCCATAAGTTACTCGTACCCAAGAATTCAATTCTATGACACTTGAGAAAGTTTTTACTACCTGAAATCAGGAGTATGATAAAATCCTCCAGACTGCATTTTCTTGCTGAAAGTTACTAGGTCTGGTGAATGGGGCAAATTAAAATGTTCGTGACACCAGAATTTTCCAGTTGGTCCACCTCCGGTCTGAACCTCGTCGATAAGCAAAGCTACTTTCAACCTTTTTCCTAAAGCTTGAAGTTGCTGGAAAAATTCAGGTGAACCATGATGGTCGCCTCCTTCTGCTTGAATTGGTTCTATGATTATTCCAGCCACAGGATTTCCTTTCTTTTTCCAAGCCTCAATCTTATCCTCCACATCAGCTAAACATTTCTTGTCTTCTTCTGCATTCTCACGGACATTGTCTTCTAATGGGTATTTATACCGAGGGAAACGTGCAATAGGCCAATCAAATGCAGGAACGTCAAGTTTGTGGATCGGTTTAGAATGGGTACAGGTTAAAGCTGCCAAGGTCCGTCCGTGAAATGCTCCTAAATATTTCATTCAGATTATTAGCTGTATGGATATGCAATTTTAACACTTAAAAAAATCTTTATGGATAGTTTAATACCTTCAAAAGATAGGATCGATAAGGCTGGCGTTCCTGGTTTTTGATTAACCATGCAAGACTCCAAATCGTCTTTGGAAAAACCACTTCCTCCTCGCTCTTGTTTCCGGTATCGGAAAAAAATTGCTTTAAATGCATTCTCATTTGAACATGAGCCACATGCCATGGTTGTTATATGGTGTAGTCCTTTAGGGGCTACCTGCAAAGATAGCATGCACATGCATGTGGTTAGATGCTAAGTGTGTGAATAATAAACGACTTCAAGTTAGTTAAACGCATGCAAAAATTACTCACAGACAAAACAGATTCTTGAAGCTCAGATACCCAGTCTCCTCCAGGATAAACGCCAAGAGCAGGCCGATTCACCAAAGTTTTCTATCAATATTTTTGAAACACTTAATACATTGCATACCATACGGGGCAATTCAAAAAAGTTTGAAAAAACTCACGATATGATGAGAATCATTGAACAATTTCAACAACTCAGGATGATTGTACCCCACAGGGATTGACGAAATTTGAGTATACACATCTAATAATACATTCCCGTCAACGTCCACTAAATAGTTGCCGATGGATTTATCATAGTCAGCAAACAATTGGACAGATCCAGCTTGCTGTATTCATAAAACAAACTATGAAACTTTGCACTAATTTACTAATATATCATATTCATCATGCATACTTGGATTTCATTAAGCTCTTTAAAAAGAGCACTGGAACGGGGTCCGGGAATTGCAGTTTTTACACTTGGGCCGGACGGTTCTCCAGGAACTAAGCTGGCAGCTGACGCTAACCCCCTAATACCTGCAAAAAATATAACATAAAGTTCGGCATATTTTTATTTTCATATGCGGTCTCCGCTGCCATTACTCCAATGTAAATCTACATACTAGTCTACTATAAGGTGTAGCATTACCTTTCGCACCACTTGGAACGGAACGTGCAAGTTTCCCTAATACAGGAGCTCCCAACATTGTGCTATTGCGGAGACAAATACTTTTGGCTAAAAATAATACTTATTCAAAAAATGTAAAAACTAACAGTTTCTACTTGTCAAAAATTCCTGACAACTGTCTCTCTGGAATGAACAGAATAACTAATGAAAAAGAGATGCCTACTTGAACAAATCCTACAAAATGACATTAATTTATCTACAACTAACTAAGGTACAGATAGGTTGGTTAAAAACTTTAATTGCCTTCAACGCGCTCAATGAATCCAGGGTCAAATTAATTGCACCAGTGTGTGCTGTGAAGGACTGGCAGTGTGAATTTATTTTACACTTGTATGCATGTGAGCCAGTCAGCTGAAGAGACTGCGCATAGGCTAAAAAACTTGTCCATGACTAGCTAGATTTAGTTATATAGATGCAGATGTTCCATGATGTCCCAAGATGTAGGAGGCAACGCTAGGATTTATATATAGATTTTGATAGCAGCTAGCCTATCAATTGTGTGGCTGGAATGGAAATTTCCCCTTGCTCATTTGGATGCTGGAGGCCACTGAATGCGTGTGTAGGTATCGTATCGTAGCTAACTGGAGAGTAACTCTGGAGAAAAAAGCTACAGTTTCTAGTTACATTTGGTTGTACAGGTAACATGTACCAGTTCTGTAGTGGTGAGCTGTATACTATGTAATTTTTGCTTTGTTTACTCATTATGTTTTTTGTCAAGTAGTGATGGTATAAAAAATTATTACACAAACATGTTTTGAGCACAAGTTGCCATTGGTGGATACATAGTTGGTTGAGCATTTTGTTTCGTAAATTTAAAGGGGGATTATAAGTATACTATCTTTCTAATGTATGCATGAAAGGTTTTCAGAAATCGTAGTTTATAAGATTCAGGTGGCGAAATGATGTCTGTAATATTATGATAGCTCTATGGAGGCTAAAACCACAGCTTTTCATCTTGTGCGTTACACGTAAAGGTATTAAATGTTAGATGCTTGCATTTTGCACTGGGTATGCAAATTACATAGCCCAGCTAGTGGAAGAAACAGTTGCGAGAAGTACATCATTTTTTAATTCTCTTAATTTGATGACCAAGTATGATATGAAATCATGGTGTGATATGATAACGATCGTCAGCCAAAGTAAGACAACATGTTTTTCATTCGCTAATGATGATAATGTTGACGATAAATGCGTTTGCTGTTAAATTCGCTTAATTCAGGGTAAAGATCATGCAATTCATTTAAAAAATCGATTTTATTGTAAATTACGAACGAATATTTGGACATTTGGCATTTGCTGCTTACCGTTAATAAAATTTACTCAGCTATCTTCGTTTTTTCCTCCCAATCCCATAATTGTTAATACTTTGCTTAAGACCTTTCCACCTATTAAGCAAACTGCTGACACTCTCTTTCTTGTCATTCATTAAAATCTTCATGACTCCTATATTATGCTCGTCTGTAAGATCTTTTATGACATTGCCAATTTTGTATCCTAGCCCTTGGCTCTTTTGTCCAGGGGCGACCATTTCTCCGTAAGAAACTGCATTATTCGGATCCGCGTTTCTTGTACCAAGATTCTGTTTCATTTTTGGTGTTCTTCTATATTCTCTAAAGTAGTTTGACCAACCCAGATTCATATCCTCCGGATATTGTGTCCTTTGTTCGTTTAAATGATCATATGTAGACGGATCATATTCCAAATCTTCTTCTCCTTGTCCATATGATGATCCTAAAAAGTGAGAATTATCTCCGGCATAAGCATTATCCATATGATTACCTTGACCCCAACCAGGATAAATGGGGTATGGATAAGGGATAGGAACCAATTTTGGGGGTGGAGATTTTTGTTTCCATTTTCGAAAATGTAGTTTTGCAAGTACATATGGGACGATCATTAAACAAAGGGCAAGAACTACTGGAGCGTATTTGATCGCAATAATAGTCATTAGTTTCTTCTTTATGATTTCCCTTATGTCCAGATTGAAATTGAAATCTAGCCATTTGCCTGGTTTTTTCCAACCCGTCATGTCATGGTTAGTTTCAGCTTTTTTCGATGCTTTTTTCTTTCCCTTGGTGGTCCATTTTTGAAGACCTTTTTTCAAAAGCTTTAGTGTGGATAAATCATCTTCTCCATCACCAAGTTGAGGTTTTTCTTCAGATACGGTTTGGACAAGTTCTTGTAAATATTGTTCCAAGCTTTCAGTATCTCTGTTATCATCTATTTTGACTTTCTTTCTTCTCTTGACTGCCGGTCTTTTTGGGATGTATGGAGTCAATTCTGTAGTTGTTGTAGTTGTTGTTTGTTTCTGTGCTCTGTTATTTGCCCAGTGCTCAAAAATGGGAAATAACGAGTTGTATAATTGGGATTTGTCAAATGATGATAGTGTATGATAAGAATCCGGAACTCCGGAATATTGTGATGAGGAGAAAGGTATATTTTCCTTTTGCTTCAAGTTTTTGACAAGGAGCAGTAACGATGCTAGATTATCTATTTCATGGGGAGATTTCATTACTTCTCCGGTCCAATAGTCCATTGATTGAGGGCGCTGATTGAAATCTACAAATATTTTCATATCCAATAAAATTAAAATGCCCCACTTTGTTTGTTACTAAATTGCCGAAAGGGTTTACATTTTAGTACCTGAATCTGGCTTTTTGTTAAACTGGATAGTGGTCACATAATTATTTACAGCTGCTACTAACTTGTTCCAAGAATCTTTTTCATTTTCTGACATTGTAATTCATATACACAAATATAATTTTCATTTTCCTTTATAGGAATGTTAATTGCAATTTGAATAAAACTTACCATGCATAATCTGTTGATCAAACGCTTGACTCTTGTGTTTGTCAAATGAGTTGATCCAATATTGATTGAGTAGTTGATCTCGTGTGACTTCATAATAAGAACTAGACGACTCAGGATTACTGACTTCAGGCCTCCTGTGTCCTGTATCATATTTGTTGGGCGTCCACACAACATAATTGATGCAAGTGCGTGGATATTGACACCTCCTTTGCCTTTCAAAAGACGCATCATTCTGTTGTGAATGTGACATGGGCAATTCTTGCCAATGAAATTGATCTCGTTTTTGTAAATAGTTTCCTTGTCCATTAAAAGCTTCCACAATAATGTCTTTTAAATCAGGTGGAAGATCATTCAAATTTAAGACGTCTCCGTTTTTGAGCTCATAATTATTGAAAATCCACCTCGGGATTTTCCGTACACTTAGCAATGTGAGCTGACCTTTTTCAAACTTCCATATGTTCAGTGTTACAGGTAGATCAATTGTGATTTCTTTTCTACCATTCGGCTTATTCTTCCGTGATGGAAATGCTGTACTTCGTATTATTTCTGGCATGCTAGTAGCAGTAGTACTCGTTGTAGTGGAAATCATCCCTTCATTTCCCAATAGTAATTCGGGATGAGTAATTTGTCCACTTCCTCCATAATGATTTATTACTGGCTTGTACCAAATATTTGTGGGGGCTTTAGTTGTACTTAGAAATTTCATGTGTTTATTTCCGTCTATTGGGTTACTTCTAGTCACACTGCTTCCTCCAGTTAGTGCACGCAAAGTGGTTCCAGTAACATGACCTATGATATCATAAGGAGCATTGCTAACAACATTTGCGGGGCGTCCTGTAGTTCTCATTTCATTCTTTATTTGAAAAGATATTTGATTTCCATGAATAAACGGTCCATTTGGAATATATTTTTCAGTAAAAGGCTCCACAGTCACCGCATGCCAGTTATTGTTTGAAAGATGAGGTGGCGGTGATACTGATTCCATAAGTTCTCCATGCATCGAGATTTGCGGCAAATCACTTGAAGACACAGAGGATTGATCGTTGGTGGTTATAAATTGCTTCATATTTGTTACAACAAATGGACCGTTCGTCTCCAATTTATGTGAGACTTCATCATTTGCTGTTATGATCTCATATGGATATGGCCGTGCACTAGGAGCTAAATTTGAGCTTTCAAGAATTGAATGAACTGTAGATGCAGGTAGTCTTTCTGGGCTGGACGGTGGTACATTGTCAAATTCAATGCGAAATTGGAATCCCGGACCCCCGACATTGTTAATTACTTCTGGATTATTGATATTCCTGCTGGTTCCTCCAACTGGGGATTGTTTTTTATGCTCCACTAGAAACTTCGAATGTTTGGAGTTGGAATTCGTCAATGCTTTGTATTTATGATTTGATAGCGATGTATTAGTTCGATCATAATGAATTTCTGGTGCTTTGGGGTGAATTGAGAAGTAATGACTAGAGGAAGATGTTGGAACCAACAATGAAGAATGCAGAATCCGACGTTTTTGGGCAAAATTGGATGATGAACAGCCTATGCTTAAAACTATAATAAAAATCACCTCCACTTTGAGCAGTAAAATGGCTACAAAATTCCACGTGGGTTTAAATTTAGTTCGAATCTGTAAATAAATTGCAAAGAATAATCATGATTAAGCAACCAAAAAAAGTAAACATAAAATTTGAATAGTTTTGCGGATAAAACCGGTTTGAAATTAATACCTTTTGATTCTCATTAAAAAGTAATGAGCGCATGATACAGAGGATGAATACTTTCACCGAACTTATGCATAGCTTTTTTGCTACGAAGAGCAAACAACTGAATTTAAATTCAATAGATTCACAACTAAACAGCTCATAAAAATGTAATCAAGTTACTCTTGTGGCTTGTGGCTACATAGACTACAGAATAAGTGCTGGTCGAATGATCCTCCACAGGGTCGTAATGCATGAAAATGAAGTCACAAAGTTAATAAGACAGTCTTATATATTCTTACCCTACTTTGCTTTTAGGATGATGTTGGTGACATGCCACAAAAAGCACATAACGAGTGCTCGTTTGTCTTTTCATATGCACATGAACATAACATAATGAGGAATCGTTGGAAGAATAATATGATGCAACTGTATCATCACGCTCAAGATTTCACGCTCATTTTCCTTCCACCTGTACATTTTGTTTGAGTAGCATTGTTAGATTTGATATTCAGAGCAAAAAGATGAGAGTATGTGTACGTTTTACTCACTCTTTGATCAAATACAGACAAGAATTGTTAGGTAGACGACATTTTACTTTTTTTATCTGATTTATGGTCATTATATACTTGCCCTGGTGTTAATTCAACATCACTGTTGTTTGTATTGTTTTCATCACAATAATAACTGTGAAATGTAAGAGAGAAGGTCTTTTTTATACGAAGTAGTGTGTTACTTATTGTGCAGTGTTGTATGCAGTAACTTACCTATGTAACTATATTTTATATTCATGCAAAAGTGATTAAAATAAAGTAAATCGAGTAAATCCTTAAATAAATGACTTCCACATACGCAGGAAGAAATTTACAGAATAATTTATTGAACTGGATTGAATTATATAATGTCAGCGAAAAAAGAAGGATAAATATTTTGTAAGTGCTTAACATTCCTAATGTATGAGTGATATTATCATTACAGCAGATTACATGACGAATGTTTTTGCTCATCAAGAAAATGCGTATAAAAATAATGAAAAGCTGTGTCCATTTTACGAGCAGAATTTACACATTTCTCACGAACATAGTAGCTCAAAGGTGCCAAAACCATGCTTCCACTTAAAACCACGGGATTCGACTGAAGTCCCACAATCCATTCGCGTCTCACGGTCCCTACTGTTTCGGGAGCCAACTTGGTCATATCAGAATGATGAAACTCCTCAGGGCCCCCAACTAAAATAGCTTCAACATCCTCTTCATACCCCTTTAAAAAATTCTTACTGTTTCCATTTGTAATCAAATCGAATCCGTCTCCAGTGACCCATTGAAAAATACGACTTGTTTCGTATTCATCTGATGGGAGCACACATTCTTTTCGAAAACTATCAAACAGTTTTTGCAATAATTGGCCTCGGAAAGTGAGTCTTATTTTGCCCCCAATGAAAGCTGACTTAACCACATGCGTTCCCCAATAGTCAAAAAATTCTTTCCACATTCGCACATTAGTTTCATCTAACTCATTGATCTCAGGCAATGATAAAAGGGCTTCCCAAAACTGGGGCTTGAAAGCGATTTCTTCATTTCGAACTAAAGTTAGACGATAGTTCCGATATTCTACTAATGCAGTGAATACTGTGGCTTTGGTGGGCTCTTGATCCATCTTGACAATATTGTATCCTTCGGTAGGAGTCAAAGAGTCACTTAAATCTGCAACACTGTGCTTCATATGCAAATCTTTTAGCCTATCAACAATATAGTCTGTCTGAGAACCGTAAAACTTGAACACAATAGCCCTGTCATCCACTTCTTTGCACTCTATAGTCTGGGGAATCTTACCTGCTGGCGAAGTTTTGAAAGTTTTGAAATTAAAAGGAAATACATTCATCCACTCATCTTTCCTCACATCATAGCTCTGTCCTATGCCTGTTGCTGCATAGCATGTAGGCACCTGAATTTGTAATGTTTCCTGGAGTAAGTCCAAAGTAGCCGGATTCTGCGGCACGTCTTTCAGAAGCGCTTGAATTTTAAGAGGATTTAATTCGGCTAATTCGTCAAAACTTTTAATATTATGGGCTTGCAGAACTTTTTGTGTGGCTAACAATGAGGACTCGTAGACACATTTTAGTTTTGGATCCAGGTTTTCCCACCCGATCTCCATTAAGGTGGATATTTCTGTCCGCTCTATATTTAAATGTACCTGACGCAGAATTCTCTTGGTATTTTCTACAGTTGGATGATCTTGAGCAAGCAATGGAACTTTTCGAGCTAGGGAAAATGGCTTGATGGAATTGGGATATTCTGGTCCAAATGCTGTCCTTATAATGGTTTCACCGATGGAATCACGTCCTCTTTGCGACAAAAGAGCTACCATTCGTTCCACAACATTGTTCGGAAAAATTCGTCCATTTGGAAGTGTAACACATTGAAATGGAACAAATGTGTCATTATTATTTCTGTCATGCACTTTATTATTGGCGCCAATGAAGTAAATTGGCTTGGGTAGTGATGGCGCATGCGCAGTTACAATTACTGATAGTTGTTTGACAGTTTCGGCGTCATCTGGTTTCAGTACATGAGTGACTATGAATAGTGCATTCATAAATTTTTTGTTGATAAATGTGTCTTGATAGTGAGCTAGTACTTTCAGAAAAGCGGATAAATTTTTAACCCCAACGTGGTTTGTTAATGACCTGATGTCGATGACTATGAGAACCAGGGTAGGATATTTGGTTTTCAGCCCTTGCTTACTATGGAGAAATGTGTGAAGTGTTGTGAGCAGAGTAGAGTCCATATTCACATCATTGTGGTAGCCAGGTGTGTCTATGATACGCAAGTTGAAGAATTCTGAGGCATCTACTATTTTAACTTTAGCGACGTATTCACAGATGTCCGTTGTAGGGGTGTTTAAAGGAACGACATTTTGTTGAACCAAAGAATTTATCTGAAACAGTGACACAAGAGGTAAATAGCATTGCGTTCGTTAATTCGTTAAGTATATAGATTTGGCTTGCTTTGGTGCGCGTACCGTAGAGGATTTTCCAGAACCTCTTGGACCCAAAACTAGGATGGATGCATTGTTAGAATTTGGAGAGTTGAGGTTATTTTGGAGTTGGATGAGCGTCTGTGAAATTCCATCTATTAAGGATGATTTCTTTCGAACTCTTGGGTTTAAATCTACATCAAGTGAGTTACTTCGATGATCATTAATTTTAGTTTTGTCAATGCGGTCGCTTTCAGAGCCGACAGAAATTCGTTTTTCTCTTGTGGCAATATGGTTGTCCCAAATTGGTGTAGCTTGAATTCGTTTCAGAACAGTTTTTTCCGGCAAATTTTTCCAGCTTTTGTTAGAATTCTCCGCGTCAGTACCTTTTTCCAAATCTTGAGTTGGATGCTGCTGAGTAGTCATGTCTAGGGAAGACTGTCAAAATTTAGAGTGAAATATGACAAGAATGTACGAGAACGAGACATCCAAAAAAAATTGTCAAGAAAACTTTTGTTCTGTATACAATGCTTTGTACATATGAAGAGTGAATGAAGAATCCATGCACTGAGAAACGCTTTTGCATGAATAAATCCCCTTTATCAGCTTTGTGTCAATATATGATACATCTGATTGGGGTGAAGGTGAGATAAGCCCGTATAAATAGGACATTTATTTATTAACATCAATTCTGGAATGCGAATTAAGTCAAGTACCGACCGAAATATTGGGAATAAAAATTTCCAAGCCAGGATTGGAAATCAAAATGAGAGAACAATGAACAATGTCATATCAAAACAGAAACTTTTAATATCGAATCATTTTGGGAAACTTATAGCTTAAACTTATACAAAAAGAGTTCCAAAAATTTCACCAAATGGGTTCATAGTTCGTACATTTACCGGCCTAAAACTGCGCAAGGTACATCGACAACAACACTGAATGACTGACTATTATATTAGCTTATCATAAAGTCTCACAGTACAACGTAAACATTAAGTAGTATGTATTGGTATTCATAATGCACGAGTAATCTAATTTTAATAAATGAAAGTACAGAAGTAAAGTACAAAGACTATAAAGAAGAGGTTTCAAAGACGGTGATCAGTACTGATTGAGGAGAATAATCTGTCTGTGTCACCCCCATCAATCTGGTTTCCGGACTAGCGCATACGGTATACATTTTTTTCATGAACGCTGCCTAGTTCACCATCAAAATCAAACTGTACATTAAAATCCAGATCTCGGTTGTTTCTGGGATTTTGACGGAGAGAAAATCTCCCAGTAATCTCTTCACCCTGAAAATAAATATAAAGCGAAAAACTTCAAACTTCTAGTGTTTTCGAATTATTAAAGGATCTGGGTATCAATGATTGACGCATTGAAAATCCCGCTATGGTGTTATACCTTTTTACAAGTCGCGTAGTCGTTAAGATAAAAGACCGTTTGCTTCCAGTGGGTATAAGGAGCTTCAGGAGCTGTTGAGAACCACGTGCGCTTATGGCACTTAGAAAACTCCACTGTAAAAAATGTGACTAAAGCGTGAACATAGTCGTCTTGCCGAGCATGAAGTTGGAAGGGTACATCAAAAGCACAATCCTCTTTCCGTAAAGTGTTCAAGTCAATTTCCAATAAAAGACAATGATTGGATACAACCTGATTATATGAAAAGAACATCAATTAGTTATTTTCTCAACTTTACACTTTACTATACCAGACAAAGTAGTCAATCATTTAATACCATTTTTTGATCAACTATGTCAACAAGAGGTTCTCTTATAGCAACTTGCTTCAAACAACTCATATCAAAACCGTATACATCATCCCACCAGTGGATTTTATCGTCCTTGTACTGACGATCTTCAATAGCTGTAACGTAAAGGGAGCATTTATCTGGGAAAAGCATTCCGTCAGGTTTCAACCACTTGTCCCGAGCAAACAAAACAGTCTCTAGCATTGACTCGTAAAAGAGACAATATCCCATCCATTCAGATATGATGATATCTACTTTCTCAATCCCATGAGGAAGAGCTTCAATTTCTTCCACTTTAGCTATAAAGCAAAATTGAATATCATAACAAACTAAATCAGCAAATTCTCGTTATGATGCATCATATCATATGATATCTCCAACTCGATACCTTTCAAAATAGTAATCTTGTCATCCAAATGGTTCGCTTTGATAATAGTCCGAGCATGCTGAGCAATGTTGGAGCATTCAATACCAATCACTCTTGCAGCTCCAGCTTTCGCGGCAAACATAGACAAGATTCCAGTTCCGCACCCGATGTCCAATACAACTTTTCCCTGTTTGATATTATTATTTTACTAGCATAACTAGCATTCAAAAACTGTATTTTCAACTTCCTCTCCAGTGTATGTAATCTATAACAAGAAGACTAACTCAAACTTTAACTCACCCGAAATAAATGCTTGTTATAATACATGGAGTTGCGGTACGTCATGGTCCTCACTTCGTCTTTCAACATCTCTTCATGAATACCAAAATGCGCATACGAATCGAAATAGTAGTCCTTAGAGGTCATTTCGTCGACATCAACATCTGGGTTGGGATTTTCGCCATTTGCAGTGGCCCCGCCTTTAGACATGTCTGGGGTTTTCTTGACTTCTCCGTCAACTTCCATTATAACTTCAATCCGAAAATAGTACTTAAGTGTTTTCGTATCCTTTTTCAAAGCAAAGAAAGTTGGTAAACACAGCTGAAGTATTTGATGTTTTTTTTAAACCTACTCTAGAAATTTCACATATACTATTTCACTTTTAATTTAAGGTAAATCAATACAATTTCAAATTATATTGTTGGTCAGAGAACAAAGAAATGCAACAGTGATGGGCATAAGTCTAAGTTAATAATTTCTGAGTAAATTCCAAATGCTTTTAACACTTACCAATGTTCTACCAAAGCCGGTTCTTTATGTAGTACCTGCGGAGCGGACAATTGAAATCACTGCTTTACAACTTTTAAAAATAAAAAATGACGAAAAACCATTCGGCTTTGGCAACTGGAACCTGGAAGAACTATTTTCTTTCATTCCGTTCCGATCAAGCAATCCAATAATCCAATCCAATCTTTGCTTGCCGAGCACGCACGCATCCAAAATGCCTCTATGCTTGTTACAGACTATATGTAAATGGGATAGACTTTTCGCTTAAAAATTTAGGCGCTAAATGAGAATGATTTTTCTCAGCAGATTTATTTTTTTACATTTCCCCTCAACTACATGAGACGAACATAGTTTGACTTTAAGTATGGTATAGAATAGTTGGTAACATCAAAGTTCCTAGGAAAAAACTTTTGTTTTCCAATAGTTCTCCTCACACGCCTATTGTTACACTTGAAAGATTTCTAGGTTTACTAAAAGCGCATTTGATGATGTCAGATGTCAGAATCAGCAAAGCCCTGAGCTGGTTATTGAGACATGGGGCAGAGCAAGAAAATCTGACTGTCCATGACGGAGGATACGTCAATGTTAAAGATGTTCTTGCAACCCACAGGTTTAAGGGTGTAAGTGAAGATGATATTAAAAAAATAGTTGAGGAAAATAATAAGCAACGATTTTCCATGAGATGTGACCCAATCACTGGTCTAACTCAGATTAGAGCTAACCAAGGGCATTCATTTCCGGTATGATTTTCAATATTCTGAAAAAGTTAACTTTGGGTAGGAAAAGAGAACATTGGAAGAAGTAAATTCTGCTCAATAACTTCATGGCAGGTCAACGAGGAAGAATTGTTAATGAACATTACTTTAGATAATCTCCCAGATCAAGTAATTCATGGGACTTACTACAGATTTTGGAATGCAATAAAATCGAATGGATTAAGTCGCATGCGAAGAAATCATATACACTTTGCTACTGGACTGCCTGGTGATAGCCAAGTAATCAGTGGAATGCGGCAATCTGCCCAAGTATTGATCTACATTGATGTCAGAAAAGCCATACATGGTAACTACTAATGTGCATAATCTATTACAGGTCAACCGAAATAATTAAATGTGATGTTAATACGCAAATTGAGTTCAAATACTTGTATTACAGACGGCATTAAGTTTTATCGTTCAAAAAATGATGTAATTCTGAGCCCAGGAGAAAATTCAGATGGATACCTAGATAAAAAATATTTTTTAAAAGCATTAGATGCCTCAACAATGAAAGAGATTTTGTAAATGATATAAACTGCAAGCTATTTTATTTAACTATGTTATATGTGCGATACTTGTGATATTTGTAACTCCTGAATAATATTTGTTTTTTTTTAGTTATTTATTCCTTCAAATCCGGTTTAAAATCTTGTCTCCAACAAAACTCTGTCTTATAAGCTGGTCCTTCGACACAATTATCTTTACATGTATACACTGCAACTGTGCCCCAATCTAAATCCCCCTCCATGGCATCCTTTCCGGCATAATTGAGCAATTGAGGCATTACTTGGAACTCAAAAATTCGAGGACCCTTGCAATGAGGGCAATTAGGAATATCTTTAGGACGATTTTGCGAGGATACCCAGAGTGGTATTCCTGCTCTATCGTATCTCAAAATTTGTTCTGGTTCGTAGTCCACTCTTTTTTTAAACTTATTAAAGTCCTTGTCAGATTTGTATGATGCTGCCTCCAAGAGATCTTTGGTGCACGCAACATTATCTAAATGAGAGAAAATTAGATTGTAAATATCCAAGTCTAGATTTTTTAATTTTACGAATCCAATTCCCAATGCAAGCTATTTCAACATACCCATCGTTCCGGTTTTCCCACTTTCTAAAAGTTTTTCATACTCGTCTAATTTCGATTTGTCACTTTTTTCACTCTTAGATTTAGGAATAACTTCAGTATCTATTACGATTTCATACTCTTCAAAAGCCCATATGTTAGAGTTCAAGGCCTCCGGTTCGGTGCATTCTATCATAAAGTCATAGAAGTCAGGTCGTTCACAATCTCGATTTATTATTAAAAAATATCCGTGTAAAACAAAATAATTTACCTCGCTCTTCTCCGGAATCTAATTTTTTGCACAATTTTTTATGATTCCCTGATTTCCAGTGAAGTTCTTGATGTTGTTTAGAGCAATACCACATCTTTTTACACTTCGAGCAAAACTTTCCTGCTTTGATTCCACACACATGACAAAGATTATTGCCAAATCTTTTAGGACTTATTTCGGCCAAAGAAGAATTCTCATATTCTGGAGGATCTGGGGAGTAAAAATCGTTTTCTTGTCTGAGTTGGCATCTTAGAACTACAAAATTTGTATTGCAATTTTTTTCTCCGCAGCACTTTTGGTTTGTGCAAACGAATAGGAATATTGTTCTGTGAAAAGAGTCATCAGTGTCTAGAGGTGAATATATTTGAAGCAAGAACTTGGTTGGTCCTGAACATTTCGGACACTGAATCTCCTCAGCTGAAGGAAGACGTCTTAAATCTAGCCAAGACGGGTGTCCTCCGAATTTTGAACTAAAATATGCACTAGAGAGCCTCCACTTTTCTGCTGAAGGTTCTATGAAACCCAACTCTACAGGTTTCTCTTTAGTCACTTTAGTAGCGGTTTGTTTGGTTTTAGTTGCCATCCTGAATGACCAATTTTATACAAGTGATCCAGTCAAGTATTATTGCTTGGTGGCACTGCGGAAACAGGAGCTAGGAGCTGGAACTGCCTGGAGTCAGTGACTGCGTTCCTCCAAAAATTCTAGACATGTGGATGTGGAAAATACTCATGGACCAGAGGAAGAGCGGAGATATATGAATTATTCGATTCCCCGCCAAATTCTTCAGCGGCTTAACTTGCGTTTATCCCGCTATTGTTTGGCTGGCAGTCTGATGAACGGAACGGAGTAGTCTCAAGTCTCAAGTGGTAGTGGTGTTGAATTAAGTGTAATTTTATTATTAATTAAGTAATGAAAACGAAGAGAAGACAATAAATCAAGGAATTGCATTACTTTTTGGATTAGACTCCCACACTGCTTTAAATCAAACGGTGCTTAAAACCGAAACGATTTTAAGGCTGTTATGAATTTGTCGATCATTTTACTATTGAACTTTAAAAAACTAATATTTTAAACATTATGAAACTTGCCAAAAGGACTTCTTCTTCATCTATTATGTTAAATGGGGCGTCTGACAATCTCATCACCAGCTCCACAAAACATGATAGTCATGAGAAGCTTTCGAATGCAGATAAGAGTCTGAATGGCTTTGAAGAGTTTGTAAGTTTTGATTTGTGTAACTCATTTATTCGGGTGGTTATACTGTGCTCATCACAGGTGTAGAGATTGTTGTCATTATTATGTTTAATAATTTATATATTTATTAGGGTGGTTATATGAATGCAAAGAAGGCCAAACTGGATGCTCAGTTCAATCATTCCAAGGATTCTGAATCTAGCTCATCAAAGGAATTCGGAATATTTCATGGGGTTTCAGTATGGATCAACGGATTTACTGGTTGGTATTTGCATTTATTTTATTTAGATACAGACCTTCAGATCTGCATCAGCTTTCAGGACTTTAAATAGAGACTACTATGAGTTTAACCAAATTATAGATCCACCAGAACCGGAGCTTAGGGAGATGTTCATTCTACACGGGGGTAGTTATCATCCATATCGAACAGTGAGCACCACTTACGTCATTGCAACCAATTTGTCAGCTGCAAGTAAAAAGTACGACACGGCTTTTATCATGTTACTCACTGTTACATACTTGATAAATGCAAATGCTCAGTTACTAACTTTTCTTTTCATATCATTTTTTAGTCTGTATGGAAAAAAGACCGTCAAACCAAAATGGATAACTGATTGCATAAAGCATGGAAAATTACTGGGTTCCAGGGACTATTTACTCTATAACTATAATCAGTAAGTGAAATATAATTTTAATGCTCGAAAGCCAGATAGTTAGTTTTCATGTTCCATTTCCCCCCTGACATAAATTTTCATAAAATTTTATAGTGAAAATAAGCAATTTACTCTCACGCAATTAATGAATGGAGATGAAACCAAGAAAAATAGGACTGAAACGATTGATAGTGTTATATCTGAAAAATTTGCCAAATGTGATGCTGAAGCTAGTTTTAAGACTAGTTGTGATGATAACAACGGAAGCTCACCTTCAAAATCTCTAACCAATGGGGATTTTAGTTCTTCCAACGGAGTTACTGATGACGCAAAACAAAATGGAAAAAGAAAGCAAGTCAAAATGGCGATGGAGCCCGGTTTTATTGACGATTTTTTCAAAAACTCGAGGCTTCATTTGATTTCTAGCCAGAAAAGAGATATGCAGTGCCTCGTTGGGGATATTAGAGAAAATTTAAAATCGCACAAATTTCTAGGACTGGAACGATTCAAGAATGATTTATCATTGCTCGAGGCTGATAATAGGTTCAATTGTAACGATTCTCTCGACAAAGCACGTAAGCTTCATTCTCATGTCATATACTATTGCTATAAATCCATAATCCCATGCAAACATGCTTACTGATATATAATAACAAATTATTATAATTTAATTTACTTGTTTATTTTTTACAGCAGTGATATTCCATGTAGATTTCGATTGTTTTTTTGTCTCCGTGGGCTTGTTATCTCGCCCCGAACTACGTGGAAAGCCAGTCGTGGTAACTCATGCATCTAGAAAAACTGAAAATTCAAAGTCAGATATCGCATGTGCGTCATATGAGGCTCGGAAGTTTGGCATAAAAAATGGGATGTGGGTTCACCAAGCGAAAGAAAAATGCCCTTCTGTTATCGTGATGCCTTATGACTTTGAAGAGTACAGGCGGATTTCTAAGCTATTTTTCGAAACTGTTGCTTCGTAAGTTTCACTACTACATATGTGACTATCTAACCATCTTTGAATTAAAAGAGACACAGATTATGGTCACGTCCTCTCACCTAGAACTGACATTATTAAGAAAATACGTCTCGTAATCGATCAAAAAGCTTCCTAACCTTATATGCTTTGTTGTGATTGTAGAGTCACTATTGACATAGAACCTTTAAGTGTGGACGAAATGCTTGTTGATGTCACATCAATTTTAAAAGATGTTCCCAATGCGAGTCCAGAAAATCTAGCTGTCTTCTTACGAAAACTTATTTACGTATGTGAATCACTTAAGTAACTTCTCGATTTTCACGCGGGTGCTGATTTATTTTTTATAGGAAATTAATTTTATTTGTCTATTTAGGAGGCTACAAAATGTACAGTATCCATTGGACTAGGGAACAATCGTCTTTTGTCGTACTTAGCTACTAAGAAAGCTAAGCCAGACGGATACTTTTATTTGAAGGAGTCAGATGCTAAAAACTACATTGCTCCATTAAATGTGAAAGAGTTACCTGGGCTGGGTTATAGTGTAGCTTCCAAACTTGAAGATATATTCAATGTGTCCACTTGCCTTCAACTTCGTGGAATTTCATTGAAAGAGCTAACGTCTAAATTTGGGGAACAGACGGCTAAACGAATGTTCAAGTAAGGATTGTAATTTTTTACTGCAGTTGCAAGTCCAATTTCTCTAATCTGCTGCAAACTATAGAGATTTCATTTTAATCGATACAAATTTTACTTGCAGTTTGTGCCGTGGTACTGATTCCTCAGCTCTAAAATTTGGTTATGATCGTCCTAAGAGCATTTCTGTAGATATCAACTACGGTCTTCGATTTAATGCGGATGACTTAAACCAATGGGATGATTTTATAATCTCGTTATGTAAGGAACTATCTAAGAGAGCTTTGAAATCGCGTGCATCTGGCTTAGATTTACAGTTAAAACTTTTAGTAAGAAAAAAAGGAGCTGGAGAACCTTTGAAACATGGAGGACACGGCATTGTGGATTCATTCTCCAGGTTTTTTACTATTCTGCATGCTTAATTAATTATTAATCATTCCTCGGCAATATAAGTCGCTGTTTTAATATCAAAATCACTAATATTATTACAACTTGTACTTGACTTGTATAGATCGGCACACTTTCTGCAGCCAACAAGAGAATGGGAAAATATCTACCGTGCTTTAAAATCATCGTTGCGCCTATTATCTACAGGAAATATGACATTACAAGACTACCGAGGCATTGGGCTTACTTTAGGAAGACTTCAGTTTGATTTTGATAAGAAATCGCAAATTAGTACAACAAAGAAAAGCATTCACACTACTCTGCAAGATTTTAGTCGTGGTCGTACTATGTTGGCTAAAGTCAATTCTCTTAAAGTAAGCAAATTACCTGTCTCTACAAAAGCAGACAAAACTGAAGTTGTAGCTGGAGCATCAAATGTAGGCAACACTGTCCCAAAGTCTCCATCCTCACAAAATAGCAAGGACTCTGTTGAAATAGATCGAGAAGTTATCTGTATCTCACCTGATCTATTTGAAACGTCTCAAAATGATGATAGCGTTGAAATGCAAGACACTTCGGATTTTAAAAGGGACGAGTTAACAATTGGACCAGAGCCTCCAAAACTCCCGGAGAATGTAGATCTTGAGTTTCTCAAAGAGCTTCCGAAAGATATCGCTCGAGAATTAGCTCAGCACTATGGAATAAATGAAAGTGATATTGAAACAGATAACGCATCAAATAATTTTTCAGACTCCAGCGGCAAAAATGGTGTTGTGAATCCGTACACTGACATTGAGTCAATTGATCCGGGCTATCTTAATGCTTTACCAGCTTCTTTGAGAAATGAAGTCCTTATACAATTCCAGGAGGTACTTTATTTTTAATTCTTCGCTGTGCTAATAGAATTTGGTATAATTTATTGTGATTTCATATGTAATTGTATAAATGAGTTATGCTGTCAATAGTCAATGCTCGTGTCTTATTTCGGTCTCTTGGATGTATTAGGCGAAAGGAACCAAGACCACCAACGGATCGGAAGCCCACGTCACTGTTGAAGACGACCAACAGCCATGTTCCAGTAAACAGGCGATTGAAAGGGATGCCAGACTTAGAAATACCAACACATTTAATACGAACTTAACCACTGCTGTTGAAGTTTATTGTTCCCCTGAAAAACGAGATGACCAACACCTAAGCAATGATCCTGCTGTGAAAAAAATTCATTTGAGTCCTAAGAAAGCTACTGAAGAAAAAGAAAATATAGAGGCCTTAAATTTGTCGAATTTTTGGGAGAAAGATTATCGGAAGGTTTATTGTTCCAGTGATGTCCAGGGAAAATCCCAAGAGTGGCCTTCTTTGAATGGAAAAACTGACATAAACGATGTCCGTGATTTAATTCAAGACGGACTAAAGTCCATCAAAGTACCTTTACCACAAGATGTAGATTGCTTGCAAATGTACCTCAATGATCTCATTGTACGGGGTTGGATGAAGCAAGCTCGTGTGATCCTCAAATTCCTTTATAGGTATTGGAAATTTTATTTTGCGGCAAGTAGAGCTAATGACTTAAATCGTCAATCTCACAATGTTTTTATGTCTATAGAAAACTGATGAAATTGGCACCCAACAGCGAATGGTCCCCTGTCATATCGAGTGTGATTAAAAACACTCAGGAGCAATGCCGATCCCTACGTCATGGCGTTTTTGTTTTAGAATGAACTTGGAACTTTTAGATGCTTGTTATTGTTGGTTGTTCTAAGCTCCATGTATTTTTATGTTGTATTCAATAATCATGCAATGATTTTAAGTGATAGACAGGTGTAATTTCATGTTTTAATTACCATTGTGTTTTGTGTACGAACGGTTCACAATTTGTTTACGAATGAAATAAACGACAAATGCATTAATACGACCACGACTGATTGGGTAGCTTTCTGTTTACTTTTAAGATTCAGCTCTTCATTGTCATCTAATAAATGGTAATTAGGACGCTAATATTTCGCTCAATTCGATGCCGCTGAGTGAGTATAAGTTGAGAAAAATATTTAAATAATACTTTTGGACGCATTGAGTATGATTGAGCCGCGAAACAAAAATATAATAAAGTTATCGGAAGTTTTATGTCTTTAATTTCAAGAGTAATATTTAAAAAATCAATTTTATAATCGATTAAATCATTGTCATTTGTGTGATCAATCAGTCAGTACCATTCGAAGGAAGGGAATTTTTTAAATATACCATTATTGATTTCACACTATGCTTACCCGAGTGAGCATCAGTCTTTTTAAAAATTCGAATAGAAAAAGTCTCCAGAGAGGTATCCATGCTACTAGCTTATTGTGTGTGAAAAAGTCTGGCTGGGTTAGTGATGGAGACTATATTCCGCATCTATAGTATTGCATGTAGCCATTGGTCATCATGGAGGATGATTAATTTAATTTTATACCTGTAGACTGAAGAAGGCGATTATGTGGAGATGAAAGGGCCTACGAGAGAGCACCCATTCAAAAGGACGGCCAGAATACTCAAACATGATCTTAATTCATTGTGGGTCAATAATCAGCCGCCACTTCAAGAGTTTTCTTCTCATTGTGACATATGCATTATTGGAGGTGGCATAATTGGATCATCTATTGCATATTGGCTAAAGCAGCGCATTCCTCGGAAGGCTTTAAGTGTTGTTGTTATTGAGAAGGATCCAACGGTACAAGTGGAGTCCGAAAAATCGATACCATAGTCTGCTATACTTTTTTAAGACTTGGTTACTTGGTAGGAACTAATGTATGTATTCGTTGTTAATAGTACACGAGATCTGCGACTGGACTGTCTGCAGGAGGGCTTCGGCAGCAATTTTCCTCTAAAGAAAATATAGAAATGGGAATATATGCCGCAGAGTTTTTTCGAAAGTCGTCACAGCTTTTGCAAGTGGAAGGAATGCCACCACCTGATATACAGTACCACCCATATGGATTTCTTCAACTCGCAGACGAAAATACCGCTGAACAACTAGAAGAGAATTGGCTTTTACAAAAGTATTAATTCTGAATTTGTGCAAATCCTGTATCTCTTTTGTATCTGTTGCGTGATAATAATGGTCGTGGTCACTGTTATTATTCCTACTTACAGAGAGCTAGGTGCCAAAGTAGAACTTTTGAATAAAGCAAGAATCAATGAAAAGTTCCCTTGGATCAATACTGAGGACGTGGAGATGGGATGTTATGGTCTTGAAAATGAAGGGTGGTAAGTTGAGTTGACGAAAGTTCATTGCTGTCGCTCCGCTTCTCTCCTCACCATTGCAATTTATTTATTTTTGTATTCTTGATTAGTTACATTTGCATATCATAAATTTACTGTTCAGGTTTGACCCATGGTCTCTTTTATATGGACTACAAAAGAAAGCAATATATCACGAAACTGAGTTTATATCAGCAGAAGTTGTCGGTTTTGAATTTGACGAAGCCAGTTACACCATGGTGTCTGGTCTAGAGGACACTGATAAGCACTCTAAACTTGAGCAAGTTATAGTCAGAACCCCTTCGGGAGAACTAAAGACTATCAAATTTGCAATTTGCGTTGTTGCTGCTGGACATGAGAGCGCTAGGATAGCTGAAATGGCTAGAATAGGAAGGGGAGAAGGTACTCTCAGTGTTCCAGTACCTGTGGAACCAAGGTAGATAACATTTTTGACTTGCAGTTGGTGGGCTTTGTTTAGAAGATTGGATGTTTTCAAAATCGTTTCAACCCCATGTCATTATAAATGCAACGATTTTCACTGGGTGTCTTTTTTTATAGGAAACGATATGTCTATTGTTTCCATGCTCCTGATGGCCCCACGTTGGACTGTCCTCTAGTCGTCGATACCAGTGGTGCTTACTTCAGGTATTTATTTTTTGAAATAAACGTTTTATTTTTCATGATTTACAAATACTATTCTATATACCTTGGATTTCATGAACTTAAAGGTGTCTTTGGTTTTAGACGTGAAGGATATGCTGGTCATTATGTAGCAGGTCAAGCTCCACCTCTAAGCGATGAACCTAATGTTGAACATTTAGATGTGGATTACAGTTATTTCGATAATACGGTGTTTCCAAATATTTCTCATCGTGTTCCTAGTATTAAGAATCCCAAGGTAATTGGACGTTTTGGGCCAAATTATGTATTTTCTGGTTAATACTGTTTATTTTATCGTTGAATTTGGATTCATTTCGCTTTATTAGATGACATCAGCATGGGCTGGTTATTATGACTATAATTATTTTGATCAAAATGGTATTTTCGGACCTCATCCTTATCATGTCAACATGCTGTTTGCTTGTGGATTTAGCGGATACGGTATGTAGTGTATACAAAGTTTTCTTTTTCTTTGGACCGTAGTCTATAATTTCATATTATCCTCTACTTGATTAATTGATAGGAATTCAGCAGTCTCCAGCTATTGGACGAGCGATGATGGAACTGCTTTTAGATGGAGAATTTAGAACTATTGATCTTTCAAGATTAGATTTTGATAGATTACTGGTAGGTCGAGAATTTAAAGAAACAAATGTATCTTAAGATTTTGTAGTCAATTTTATATAAATCCCTAAAAGTCAATAATAAACCGAAAAATGACTTGAAAAAAATGATCCATTGAAAAAAATCCATTCTGCTTATTATTTCTTTGCAATCACCTTGAGATGTTTTCATCGTCTCATATGACGTTCTCAGACGAATCAAAACTCTTGTCATTAATAGATGTATTTTATCCACAACCAGATTGAACTGCATTGTATGAACACAAAATATAAAGTAGAGCCATAAGACGCAGTTCTATTAATTCACAACTTTTTTCACTGAATGACGGGCGACGGGTTCAAAGTGTATCAGCAAATAAGCAAATGCATTACTCTATCGGTATTATGGCAATTTAATCTGCCCAAGCGGATAACTTATGATTTCGCTCATATAGTTTTGCTTCGCCAAGGCTTGCTGCAACCTACCTGATTTTGCTGGAATTGTAATTAATTTTATAGTCTTTGGCAAACTCCACAACCATGTCACGAAGAATTTTGCGATCATTGTTGTCACCCCCGTGTAACTTAATCTCCACTCATGCCCAGGTAGCCTGAAATTGGAAATACATTATTATTCAAAACTTTACTTGGCAATAGATTATAATTAAATATTGTTGATCAGAAGCATCAATCAACACTGAAACGTTATAAATCCAGTACAGCCGTAAATAATTTAGAATGCGACGTATGCATAATTGGTGGTGGTGTCATGGGTTCTTCTATAGCCTACTGGTTAAAAACTTCGGGAAACACTGGGGCAATGAAAGATATGAAAAATTTAAGGGTAGTAGTCGTGGAAAGAGATCCTTCGGTACGGAATTTTACATATGTACATTAAAAATGAATTTTTCCCCATCGATTTCAATACTGTCTCCCAAAATTTTTTTTTACAAAATCGTAGTACGCAATTGCGTCAACAGTATTATCCATGGGTGGAGTAAGACAGCAGTTTTCTTTGCGAGAAAATATTGAACTGTCATTATTCGGATCTGAATTTCTTAGGAATGCTCCAAAATTGCTCGCTGTTGAAGGACAGGCTGTCCCAGATATGCAATATCACCAATATGGCTATTTGTTTGTTGCTTCAACCCCGAATGGAGCAAATTGTTTACGTCAGAACTATGATTTACAGACGTCAGTTTAGTTACCAATAGCTGAATTTTTAGACTTGCCTTACTTTGTAGGAAGTGATTTGTGAGTTAAAAATTATATAATTTTAAATAAAGTGTATTTTCTAAGGTAGGCAGCTTGGTGCCAAAGTTCAATTGATGAGCAAGAAAAAACTGAAGGAAAAGTTTCCATACATGAACACTGAAGACATTGAATTGGCTTGTTTCGGATTGGATAATGAAGGATGGTAATTTAGGATATCTCTATATAGTGCATCTATCTACTTTTGACTATTTTATACGTTCACTGTGATAAATGTTTCGTACATTCTTACTTTTAGTGGGACATTCATGTTTTTTTACCAGTCACTATAACTAATTTAATGTTTCAGGTTTGATCCGTGGTCACTTTTAAATGGGTTTAAGACGAAAGCTATATCACTGGGAGTAACGTATTTAACAGGTGAAGCTGTTGACTTTGTGAAAGGAATCGCAGACACTTCAGGAGTCCTAAATACTGTTGGTCCAAAAACTGTAGTTGTTCAACAAAACGACGGAAGTCATCTCTCAATTTCGTATGATAAATGTGTTATTGCTGCTGGATTCAAATCTGGAGAAGTTGCTGCAAAGGCAGGCATTGGCACGGGGCATGGGTTATTGAGTGTTCCTCTGCCAGTAGAGCCTAAGTTGGTGATTAATATTCGTATTTTTATTGTTTTATTTCTGCATTTACAAAACTCTTGTATTGTGCAGAAAACGATATGTCTATTATGTACACTGCCCTGATGGACCAGATACAGGGTTTCCTATGCTAATTGATTCTACTGGTGCCTACTGCAGGTATGTAGAGTTATTTTACTGTTCATGATGTCACTAGTCAATCCTCAATAGTAATCTTACATTATTGACAAATATAAATAACTAGAATGTTTTATTCTGACGCTTTTGCTTACTAGACGGGAAGGTTGCAAGGATCATTATCTTTGTGGACAATCCCCTTCAGATGAAGAGGAGCCAAGCATTGAAAATCTTGATGTGGATTACGACTTTTTCCAATCTCATGTGTGGCCTCATCTTGCTAATAGAGCTCGGTGTTTCGAAAATTTAAAGGTTTTATAATATCCTTTGCCTTTGAAATTCGTAGAGAAAATGCATTCATAAGAAGAGAATGCAAATAAGCTTTACTCTTTAGGTGAAATCTGCTTGGGGAGCATATTATGATTACAATACTTTCGATCAGAACGGAGTGATTGGAACCCATCCCTCGTACAATAACTTTTATTTTGCTACTGGATTTAGTGGACATGGTAGGCAATAAACTAGACCAGTTTTTGGTCATGTTCATTCGGTGCATAGTGTATCATTTTGATTGAATTATTTTTATGGATGCAGGGTTGCAGCAAGCACCAGCAGTTGGTAGAGCTATTACGGAATTGATGTTTCACAATAAATTCACATCGATCGATTTGAATTCGTTTAGCTTCGACAGGTTTATTGAAAATCGTCAAGTGCTGGAGCAAAATATTGTATGATGACCGCTAGACCACTAATTATTATATTGACTGCATGTATTCATGCATTTATGCGACTTGAAATAAAGATAAATTAAATTGAGTATTTGATTTGAATTTAATTTTCAAATATATTAACTTTGATGATAGAATTTTATAATTAATTTAAACTGGTTTGGCCAGTGTCTGACAAGCATATGACATGAGAGTTGGGAGTTGCTGTCCTGTCACGATAGATTCCTTATTTATCGAAAGAATTTTTTTTCCTGGATTCCTGCTCACAGTGGGTATGAAGGAAATGACAAAGCCGCCAAAGTTAATTAAAAATAACTGAACTACAGTACATTGCCGAATTTCTATTCAGTAGGAAATTGCATGATATAATTATTCTATTCGTGGTCGTACTAACAGCGTGCCCTAAAAGTCGCCATATTTGACAAACAAAGGAAAATGCCAAAATTAAATTCATGAAAACAATGTTCAATTCAATGGTTCAGTCTATTTGAAATAAAGACCGCTGAGATAGTTTTGTTCAATGTTTTCCTGGACAAGCCCAGTTGCATTAAATTGTTGTTTGTAAACTATTTCGAATTTTCGACTTGTGAAATTGAGGCAAAACTTCTCCCCTCTTATTTATTATGCAGTAGTTGTAAGGGTAAAGGATATTTCGATTCGTCTATTGTCATTTCAGTAATAAAGAGCCATGCCCGAATCGGGCGATGCAGAAAACTCCAAGTTTTCAAAGATTATCTCGGATTGTGGGATTACTGACCAGATCGCCTCTATTTCTGAGGAATTTGAAGTAACTGAACGATCTGAATCATTTTCGGGTCTCTCTTATACGCATTTGATAATAACCTTCGTAAAAGATGATGTCCCTCCTCTTCATCTTCTCATTAAAAGAATTCCGAAAAATCATGCCGGGGAAAATGCTGCATTGAGTCTTCATGAAATTTTCGCTAATGAAATTTCATTTTACAACACTTTTGTGCAAGATGCGCAAAAATTCATTTCTGAAAATGTGAACCAGTTAGTCTAAATCTAACTTTTTAATACTTTGCTAGCTTAGTTTCCAAACGTTTGTAAAAAATTTTCTTTTCTATTTTTCTAGCGAGGAGTTTTCCACCGATTTTGGATTTCCCAAATGTTTCTCAGCAGAGGGTGACACCATTGTAGTCAACAATCTAGGAATCAAAAAATCTATTTTACCCGGAGAAGATGGCATGAATTATTTAGAATCTCAGTTAGTACTGAAACTAATGACCACGTCCATGTGATAAGTTTATAATATTTTACTTGCATTTTAATGTTTTATTTTGTAATTTTAGAACAGCTTTGGAGAAACTGGCCCAGTTACATGGAGTCTCATACGCTATGATGTACACTATGGGAAAAGAAGATATTTTGCGAAAGTACCCATTTTTACATGAATGGAAAAAAGATACGCAGGGTCCATGGAGGAATGTGATGCTAATCTGGAATCATAATTTGAAAATGTGTGTCAAGTTGTTAGAAGTGTGTACACAAATTTACAAATCATATATTTGTAGGAATATTTTAAATGAACCTACTGAGCAGGATAAATTACATTTGAGAGGCAAACAATATTTTAATTTTTTTAGAACTCTTCCTTGAGTGGCTCGAAGGACACCAGGGACTTTTTTAACCAGTATGTGGACAAGTACTTTCAGGAAATATGTGATGAAATGAATTTTGACAGTAGCAACATCTGTTTAGTGCTAAATCATGGAGATTTCTGGCTGGAAAATTTACTTATTACGGAAGATCAGACGACAAAAAAACCGGTGGATGTTGTATTTACCAATCCTCAAGTATGTTTTATTCTTCTCTTGAATCTCTTGAGCAATTTAATTTTGGTTTTCAACACCTAAAAGAAGTTATTAATTTTGCATATTATTTGCAGTGCTGTCTTGGCTCTCCTGCGTTCGATTTGGCGCATTTTATGTTCAGCAGTGTCCAGTCCCATTTGCGTAAAAACAATTGGGAATATTTACTGGATGTTTACTTCGAAACCTTTTGTGAAACGGTGAAAGCTTTGAAGGGAGATTTCAAATTTTGCCTTGAGGTGAGATTTTTTCAGCTATTTTGAGCGAAGAAAATAAGTTTCTTTTAATAAGTCGGGCCAACGAACTGAAATATATTTAGAAAACGTTAAATCCCTTGAGTTCGTTAATTTTAATATAGCAAAGTAAAAATTTGGTCGGAGCCAGGAATCGAACCCTCGGTTAAACAACAGTAAAATATAGCAGAGTAAAAATGTTGACTCCGTAATGAAGCCATGGTGGAGGGATGGTTCTGGGGAGTAGCCATGTTAGCGAAACTACCCGGGTTCGATTCCTGGCTCCGACCATATTTTTACTTTGCTATATTAAAATTAACGAACTCAAGGGATTTAACGTTTTCTAAGTTTCTTTTACTTAATGAAATGATTTAATTGATGTATTTTTTTAGGATTTGATTGACGATTACAAGAAAAAGGCAAAATTTGGTGTTGTCTTTGCTTTGCCGAAACTCATAGGGACCAAATTACACCACTTGATGGGCAAGGCTGTCAAAGACACTGATGGCAACGGAAAAAATTATGACGAATGGATCAAGGCTCACCCAGAAGAGTGCAAACCCCTCGAGCTGGAAATAATCGCTGGCATCCATCATTACCTTTCGTTAGAATAATTCCAATTCGAATACTCTCTATTTTCTCATTGTTTTAATCCCAAGCCAGCATGTTTTAATCTTATGATTCGAAAAGAACGGTGCTTGCTTAAACTTTGTTTTGTGGAAGTTATTATCTGCATAGTGCTAGTTCAACTTTTATCTCTTTGTTCAGATCATGAATTGTATTTATTACTTGTTTACATTACGCATTATTACATTTTCTATCATTTTAGATTTAATTTATTTTACTGTTATAACTTTTAGTTTGTCATCTATTGTTCGTGCTTTAAAAATAAAGAGTAACTGCATAGTGTCATGATTGCAGAGCCGAGAAAATATCATTTAACGTGTCTGATTGGTTGAGGCAACTAGAATTTTTGTCATCCTTCTATATATAGGTCTACTTTTTAAGAAAACATGGACTCAAGTCAGATACGGTGGAAAACTGTTTTCCGAGTTTCTAGATTATTTCATTACAAGAAGATCTCATCGCTTCAACATATCGCTAGCACAAGACTTCTTTTCATGTTATCTTTGTCCTAACAAAATAGAATGTCATTTCACAAACAAAATTATACAAATAATATAAAACAGACGAGTCACTGACTATAGTCTTATACTTCTATGTAGAATGCCCGAATTTATAATGTGACAAACATTACACCCAAAGCATTTTATCTTAAATTTTCCATTTCGCTTGGCCAAAGAAAACAAACTCTCTGTGGCAAATTACTTACGAAGCTAACAAAATGTAACAAACGATTCATACAGTATATGAGTAAAAACAGGTCTCTCAGCTACAGTGTTTATCAATCTTCCAGTAAATGCTCTCTTCATTTTAAGCTATGAATGAATTCTATTTACTTTAAATCAATCTTTTTAGGAATAAATTTTTCCATTCCATTTCCATCGTTCGTCAGCCGATAATTAATGCAGATAAAAAGTGCTTTACAAGGCTGTTTCGGTTGTGCATAACCCTAGAAAAAGAATTGGGTTGTATAGTACAGATTATTAATAATTAGTTTTGACATAAGATTACGCACGCTACTTACTTACTTCTAAAAGCAGGGCCGATCAGTATTGCTACTGACTTTTCTTTTACTGTTTATGAAACAATAAGATAGCTAAGCCAGCTAAACAAAGTAAACTTTTGTGGTCAACCTTTTCTGTGATTATGTCCGGATATGAGTCTTATGCATCATATTGTTTCCAATACTGCTTATAGGATCTTATCGATACTCCCAAAGCTCATGTCACATATCAATCACTTTGGTTGCCCGTCTTTTTTCTACTGGGGTTTTATATCTATGGGCTATACTTCATATTGTTTGAATGAAACGAATTCTTTTTAAATACATTATCATATACTAGATTCGATGAATGCACTCAAAGACATCTTAAGCTGTCACAGTTTCTTACTAAGATCAAGAAATGAGTTCACACTAATCTTTCCAGAAGGCCATTACTTACTTACATGTCCTGGCTCAAGCATTTGGTCTTCATGGAATTTGTAGGACGAGCAAATTATTGAGGTAGTTGTGTCAGCTGAAGACACAGACATTTGCCTCGATTAGTGCCAGTGCAGGTCTAGGAATTCGCGTGAACGGAAGTCAGTTGGACCAATAGGCTTAAAAAATTCATACAGCATACATACAATGATGAGAAACGGTAACAGCACAATGCCTGCAACTGAGGCAGTGAATGGCGTATCTCAAAATGGCAGTGTGCCTATGAAACCCAAAGTGGACGAAGCCCCAGGTAAGCAGAATCGAGTGATTTCCGACTCTGAGCATTTTAAGATGATGATAATTAGTTTCCAATACGGTTCTCTTCAGATCAATACGCTGATGGAAGGGCTGCCAAACTATGGGAAATTTATGTTGGGGACAAAAATTCTAGGACTGAATACTATAGGAATTTTCTCGTGGATTTGCTCAAAAAGAATAATTGCAAAAGTGTCTTGGACGTAGCATGCGGAACTGGGTACGAATTTTTTGTTTCCTATACGATTATGATCTATATTTTTTTCCTCTGTAAATCATTTTGCCCCAAAATATTCCAAAAAAATATGTAAAAGCAATTATTTTACAGCATCGATTCTGTCATGCTTGTTGAAGAAGGATTTCATGTGACTTCTGTAGACGCATCAGACAAAATGCTCAAGTATGCTTTGAAGACAAGATGGAACCGCAGAAAAGAAGCAAATTTTGATCACTGGGGTAAGATGAACAATTTAGACATTTAAGCATATAGAATTCTCCTTGACAAACTTACAACGCCTATTATTGCAACACAACTCAACTGATGTAAGAACTTGTAGTCGTAATATGAGATGACTAATCCAGTTTCTAATCAAATTGGAGAACGCTTGATTTGGCGGTTGGGCACTATGAATTTCAACTGTGCATTTGGCATTGAACGATCTTAAACGTTTTATCCATCGTCGTTCAGTTTAGGTTGCTTCGAATTGAGCAATGTTTTCCAAAGGTCAGTGCTATTGCGTCTCTCCGGGTTTTCATATTTTAGGCACGTACCTTGCTACACTGACTGATCTAGGGTCACATAATTTAAAGAATGAATGCAATTTCTTTGGCCCCTGGAATTTTATATTGCGATCTTACTCGTGATGTAATACCGCACTTACATCTTGAACATTTTTTCAGCAAACACGCCAAGTTTCAAAGATCACTAGAGGCCAGTTGAAATCATATGCTGACAGTTGAGGAAAAAAAGGTTGGAATAAAAAATGGTGCAAACCAACTGTTCATATGAAGCAGTATGTATGAGTTTAATTTAATCCAACAATTAACACTTGCAATCATAGGGTTTAGGAAGGTTATTATTAATATTTTCCAGAGTATTCCAACTAAAATAGCATATGCTGCAAGCAACACATGTGCGAAAGATTGACTTTTGCACATCATAAATTACATTCCACATTCCATTTCCATTCCGTTTGGAGATTAGTTTAATAAATGTAATCGCATATAAATATATAGCATTTTATCTCGTAAGTCAAATTGAACCAGTAGATGGCAATCTATACGCTTGCGTGTAGAGTCGCTGCGAATGCTACTGGGCTAGTACAAGGGATTCTATAGTAGTTACTTACCGTACTGTGCAACAAATCATTATTGCTTGCTACAGCCAAAATATGGTTTTTAAAAAGCTATCATTATATTATCCCCTATAGTAATCGAAGAAGGCAACTGGCTAACACTTCCTGATGACATTGAGTCCTCAGACGCAGTAAACGCTCCAAATGGAATCAATGGAATGGACCATCCCAGACAATTCGATGCACTTGTCTGCCTTGGAAATAGTTTCGCTCATTTACCAGATTTTACTGGAGATCAAAGAGATCATAAGTAAGTAGGTCATTATCCTAGTTTTTGTTAGTCAGTACAAACTATTTCCCATGTCATTCTACCATGAGTCATTTTTAATACAGACTCGCATTCCAAAACTTCGCTAAAATGATCCGCCCAGGTGGAATCTTAATCATTGACCACCGGAACTATGACTTCATTTTGGACAGTGGTCGGGCACCCAGTAAAAACATTTACTACAACGTAAGTTACAAAAGGACACATCTGATTACATTTGGTTGCTCAGTTACCTTGCGCATAGTGAAAACTTGAAAGGAATCGATTCAAGCTGCTTAGTGGCAGTTAGTTCTAGTTTACATGAAAATTGCTACCATAGAAGTAGATACCCACGATTATGACCAAATAACTAGCTAACCCTCTTGATTTTCGCAATTATTTAGCTACTAGCAAGTCATACGACGAATTTAGCTCATATCATGTACACCATTCCTTGAACTATCGACCTTTGCGCCGACATAAACACATTTGATGAGCACCAGAGATTTTGAATAGCTGTTGTCATCAGCTCATTAAAGATGAAGGCTTTAGATTGCTCGAGTACCTGACTAGAAAATAATTCAATAGAGAGATTAAGGAGTCACTAACTATTACTTTGCTCACGATTATTCGCAAAGGCAGCAGTATTATTTTGAACGCAAATGGAATATTTGATGTAGGTTATTTATGTCTTTGTATTATTATCTCAATGTGATTATCTAACTGTCAACACAACCCAGCCAGTCTAACTAACCAACTACAATGCTTTAACACACGCACTTTCTATAATGAGTGCTGCACAATAAACTAACCATAGCTAAACCAGTGAGTGAGTGAGCATTCTATAATTCGCATTCATAATAATATGCGTATAATATTTGTTAAAAAGAATCAGTGATGCTTGGAGTCAGCTTTACTTACTTACTGTGACAAGTAACGTACCTTGGTTTTCCTACTACATTAATACGAACTTCAAACTATTGGTAAACAATGAGCATTCATTTGCATTCTATAGTGGGCCTAAAACCCAACCATGCATGAAATGCACAATTTGGCACCCACAAAATCCCGCTAACGATCTTATAAGTAGAAATTACGATGGTTTCAATAATCTACGGAGCGAAAGTGTGTGCAAGTGTTTTTAAATGCAAATCGTATAAGAACTGCATCATTATATCCTATGTACTCTCAGTCAGTCATCACCCGGTGATCTATTTTGAATGAATGTTGAGTATTTTTTTTCTCGCTTTGAATGGTAATCAATCAAGGAGAATTTTCAATTAATATTTATCCTCCCAAATTTTCATTATTTTGTAGAGCGATAGTGTAGAAGACATCCATACCTCCGTGCTGTGGAAAAACGGGAAACCTAGCATGATCACATTGGATTACATCATTGATACCTCACATTTGGGCAAAGGATACCACAACAGTGGGAACCAAGAGTGCAAGTAAGTTATAACAATAATAGGTAATATTA
>Ga0210040_10001275_pt1 | contig 38634 bp, 44 predicted proteins | sample CryGeyCG12114_NA_FD_185462 | JGI IMG/M metagenome (GOLD analysis project Ga0210040, IMG submission 185462) | Groundwater microbial communities from aquifer - Crystal Geyser CG19_WC_8/21/14_NA (SPAdes) (version 2) | ecosystem: Environmental > Aquatic > Deep subsurface > Groundwater | place: USA... | reverse complement strand
ATTAAAGTCCGATGATCTTCCATCAGGCATTTACACTATCCTATTGACAACAGACACAGAAGTAGTGCATCAACGGGTAATCTTAACTAAGTGATCTTACGGAAATTAAAGATCTGTAAAAACTAATGGTCTCTGTTGCTATTCTTATTGGATTAAAAACATCGAGCTCCGGAAGTTTAGGCGATGACTGCGTGTTTTCAAATAATATTTCTTTCATACAATTTTCTAAATCTTCAGTTGATAATTCTCCTTGATAGGTTTTTATCCATTGGGCCCCGACAACTTGCTTTAATTCAGCTAATGCCCATAAGTTAGGAGCTAACGTTTTTTTATTGAAGCTTAGGTTGAGAAAAGCAGAACCAGAGTTGAAAATCTTATTATAAGGAGTAACAACTACATCCGCACAGTTGAAATAAAACTGCAAATCCTCATTTTTTATAAATGAATTAACAAATAATATATTATCACAACTATTTAAAACATTGTTCAATTCAATCTTGATATCTTCGTGTACTTTGCCTGCGATTAATAACAATACCTTTGAATTCTTAATCTCTTTATAGGCCTTTACAAGGCCTATAACATTTTTATAAGCACGTATTTGCCCCAAAAAAAGAAATACAAACTTATCTGGAGACACATTTAATATCTTGCGAGCGAATTGTCTATTAACTGTATTTATGTAATACTCCTTGTAGTGGGGGTGAAAGATATGAACAAATCTTTGGCTGTTATTTTTATTTGCTTTACTTTTAATAATATCTAAACCAGGTTGATTAAGACTTATAAAACCATCAACCTTTTTGTATAAGAAATCATCTAAGGCTTTTTGAAGATGTGGAAATTTACTTTCATGTGCTTCTAAATTATGCACCGTCCAAACAATTTTTTTGCCTATGATTTTAATCAAATTAATGAAAATAAAAAATATGTATAACCTTATTTTTATTAATAATATATTCTTCCCAAACAGAATATTGCTTGGCCAATGAATGTGAAAAATTTTATAGTTATTTATAAAAATGCATTTTATAATACAATCTAAGGTTAATTTGAACTCATAAACAGAATAACCTTGTTTAACTATATTGTCATATATTATATAGTTATAAGGGTTATCTGCTTTTGTTGAGAACGCGGGCCATGCATATACTCCAAATGTTGTCATTGATGAATATTAACATTAATTTTTTGCCTTTATACTATTTACCCCCAAATGCCTTCTTAAACGTTTATAAAATCCAGCAAACAATCCTCCATCAATTTGTATTCGCCTATCTGTAGTCCAAACAGTTGCGTTTGGATGACTCACACGGAAAAGCTTTTTTTCAAATTTAGTCCTGAGTTTAACTCCAAGCCAACCGTCTTCATTAGTTCCAACAGAATGATTAAAATAGTCAACTTGAATTCCCTCAAGCCTTCTAAAGCCTGAATTAAATCCGTATATATTTACTGCTTCCTCTTTGAATACTTTACTTATCCACTTAGAGATGTCTGATATGTATTCGTACACTAAAAATACAGAACGGGATGTACCCACGGTGGGGAGAAATGAAAATATCCCATAAGTTATAGCAATATTTTCTTGGTAGAGAGGCTTAGACATCATATCTATCCACTCTGGTGGGTATATTGTGTCAGCATCAGCATTTAAGATGTAAATGCCCTTAGCTGCCCTCAAACCTGCGTTTCTTGCTGGCGTTATTCCTTGTTGAGTTTCTAGAACACAAGTTACTCCTGAAAGACTAATTAACTTACCTGTATCATCACTAGAATTATTATCAACTACGATAACCTCTACCTTTTTAGACGTGGTTGTGTCTGCTAATGAAGCTATAGTTTTCAGTATATTTTCAGCTTCATTGTATGCAGGGATCACTATTGATATTTCTGGGTAATCAGAATATATTTTTTTGATATTTTGATTAATCAATTTCATTCTCTGTTCAAGGACGCTTCGAGGCTGATCATGTTTTTTTATGTAATTAGGTATAGTAAGGTGACGCATGAAGAGCGGAGGTTTATTTACGAGTAGATATAAAAACAGAAAATCAAACGTTATTTAGCAGTGAAGTAACAAAATTTAGGATGATTTTATGACATAGCTCGCTGAGATTTATTCCATGCAGCGGGTTGCGCTTTTCGCAAAAAACGCCAATACCCACGAAACACTGCTACATTCATCATAGTAAAATACATGGGGATTAATGATGCACCAGTAGTGTAATTATGTGAAGCAGCCCACCAACCCAATCCTGCGACTGCGTAGAATAGTAATTGTAAACTTAGAATATATACATATAAAATAGTGCTTGTAAAAGCCAAATAAATGTTAATCGGTATTAATAACGCTAGCAGTAGTGGGGTTAAACTCCAGCGTAGTACTCTATGCGAGATGTAAAGAAAAGTAACAACTGGTTGACGAAGTGGATTAAGGAGGGATGTAAGACGACTCATAGATTGCCAGCCTCCTGCTGCTATTCGAATCTTGCGCTCCATTTCTTCACCTAAGGAAGCTGAAGGCAACTCCATTGCATACGCCTTAGGTTCGTAGATTACTTTATAGCCAGCCTCTACGATACGCATTGACTGTACGAAGTCATCCAAAATGGTGTCCTCTTCTAAGGGATTGAACAATTCCGTACGAAAGGATACTAATTCCCCAGCAGCTCCCATTAAACTGTATATTCTCGAATCACAACGCTTTAAGAATGACTCATACTTCCAGTACAAACCTTCTCCAGAACCAGAAGTGCTTCTATTGCTCAGTATCTGTTTTTCGCCAGAAACTGCTCCTACAGTAGGCTTTACATAGTGCTGCACTAGTTTGCGAATTGCTTCTTTATTAAGCAAAGTGTTACAGTCCGTAAATATGACGTAGGGAGTATTCACGTAACGCATTGCTCTATTTTCGGCCATCGTCTTACCACCTCGATCGGGCACGTATAGATGCCGTACACTTGGGTAATTTGCTAAGATAGCGTTGGAGTTATCAGTTGTGCCATCTGTAATAAATAGGAGTTGCAGCTTAGCAGTTGGGTATTCAAGTGCTAGACAGTTTTGAACCTTTGCATCCAGAATAGCCGCCTCATTATAGGCTGGAACGATGAGCGTTACCTCTGGCTCGTAGCTTTTATTTCCAGATCTTTCTTCACCCTGTTTGCTAAAGCTTGCCCATATCCATACAATAAGGCCATAGCCCAGATAAGTATACAGTATAATGGCTAAGGAAAGCCAAAAAATGAGAGAAACCATTAAAAGTGAAAGTAAAGTAAGAAGAAACAACTAACGATATACTAGTGAGGACGAAACCATTCATTGGAATCAATGCTGTACTGTTTAAGTATTCGGGCGGGATTACCGCCAACAACTGTGTAAGCAGGCACATTTTTGGTAACCACGCTGCCACCAGCTACTACAGCATGTTTCCCAATATGCACCCCCGCCGTAATAACTGCGTTTGCTCCGATCCAGACCTCATCTTCTATGATTATCTCAGCTGATGTGCAGGGCTGATCTTTTATTGGTATGTGGATATCCTTGTAAACGTGATTCAACCCAGAAAAAACTACATTTTGCGCAATGATAACATCGTTACCGATACGTAGTGGACCAATCAAGACAGAAGAAATTCCGATAAAGGTACGGTCTCCTATAAAGACACCACCTATACCGTTATTAATAGTAACATAGTCTTCTATTAGTGATTCTGCCCCTACCACAAAGGGATTAAAGGGTACTACATCCAAGCGAGTGCGCCAACGCACTAGCGTACGACGACCATATTGGTGTTTAAATGGATTAATGAACCACCGCACCCATAACCGCGGACGGGCTTGCCGAGGAATTATCAGCAGAAATAGCACCGCTTTTTTTAGCCTGGGATTGTTTTTAATGCTATCAATTACTGTCATCCTACTAGTAGTCAATCTGAGTCGGCTCGCTACTCTTGATAGGTTCAAGAACAATACCTTTATCAAGCTTTGTGTATGAGTAAGTATCTTAACTAGATTACGGAATTGAGCTAAGCAATCTGATTCCAATTTTACTGCTTACGCAAACTGTTTAGGCCTCTGTTTTACTGTTATGAATCACTAATTATTTTAGTAATGTATAAAGTAGGATCAGAGCACGTCATTTTCTGGGCATGGCTCGTAAGCCGTGCGCTACACCTAACAAAAAGCAAATCAAAGCTGGCAGAAAAATGATTTCCCAAGGCATTTTAGCACATAATTAATCTTGCGTTTCTTGCGTGTAAGAAGCGCCATGAGGTGTAGGTAAAAAAGATGCTTTAGCTTTCTTCAGTTGCATAAGCGCCAAAACCATAGCTCCTAATGCTATTGGCAAATGCCAGATAGCCTGTGCCACCTGACGATTGTACATGTGGGCCGGTAAGGAAAGAAGTAATGCACTGCCCGTTCCAATTAGCAATCCAGCCCAGAAAAGGGGGGGGGGACCTAGTTGGATTCCTAACAATGACAAGAACAGTAGCAGACTCAGCAGTCCCAGCAATAGAATCCGGGGAACGAGAAGCGTTTGCAAGACCTTGTCAAAAAACTCCATATTTCCACGCCAGAGTTGTACTGGTGCCTCCCAAAAATATTTTTGTAAAAATTCAAGTTGAGCTGCTATCCAGCGGGTCCTTTGAGTGGTAAAGGCCTGCGAGTTAGGTATCTTCTCATCATACACGTAAGCGGTCGATAAGTAACCTATTTTGATTCTGTCTTTCACTATGCGAAAATCCATTTCTTTGTCTTCGCCGGGTGTATCACCTATGTCATGCAATAACTGTTTAAAATAACTGTATCCGAAGGCCATACCGGAGCCAATGAGGGCCGCTGACATACCTAATCTGGCGTGGCCTTGCCGGAAGATATGGTTATTGATCTCTTCGTTACATGCATCTAGTAATGCAAACGGAGAATCTAAATTTTTCGCAGTGCGATGTCCTTGTATAACTCGGTAGCCATTTGCGAAGGCTTGATTTACTTGAGTTAAAAAGTTGTCGCCCATTACATTATCAACGTCAAGAACAACTGCTATATCATATAATTCAGCTGGAATTACCTGAGTCGCAGAGAGTAAGGCCTTTCCCTTAGTGCTTTTTTCAAATGTTACTTCCAGCACCTCAATACCTTGCCCACGCAACTCTTTTACCGTCGTTGGCTGCAAACCGTCCGCAATGACGTAAACTTGCATATGGCCTAAGTATGGGTGGCGTTGCGCGATAGGTGCCGTCTCTAAAATAACCAAATCCGAGCGGTAGGCCGGAATCAGGACACATACGCGGCGAAAGGTTGTGGTTGTACTTGCTATAGATATGGAAGTTGATTTCCTGTATCCAGCTAGTGCAAAGAATAATAGGTACAGGACATTGAGCAATAAAAATATACCTATCAAGTACAGTAGCAAGGATAAGATAACTAGGAAGATACTCATGAGAGAAAATGGTTTTGATGTATGTTGCGCGGTTGCAGATGCCACCTCAGGCCTCGCCACAACGCATGCATATATTCCTGCTCAAAGCGCAGAGCAAATACTAAAAGTTGCTTGGGTACCGCTACAAATAGAAAAAAGAGCAGCCCGCTCCAAAAGCGCACGCCTGTAGAATTGCGACGGATGTACAGTAGTCGGTTACGGTACATATAATATGTACGCATTACCGATCCCTTCCCTACGGAAACTGACTCTTTGTGGTATACTGTAGACTCACCAACGTAATGGCAGCGGTAGCCAGCCCGCTTAATCATTTCACACCAGTCTAGTTCCTCATAATAGAGAAAGTAAAGCTCCGGCATCATCCCCACTTGCTGAATAATTTTCATGGGTACCATCATCGCAGCGCCGTGTGCAAGGGCGGTATTATAGGACAAGTTATATTGCCCTTCATCCTCTTCCATCAAGCCGACTGTAACACTGCGTCCCGTCCAAGGGTTAATTCCCGCGCAACCAGCATATTGGATTAGTTTGTCAGTATTGTGGAAAAGTATTTTGGGTGAGGCAATACCAATCGCCTGGTTGGATTCGAATAGGGCCACTAAAGGTTCAAGGAAATTTGGAGCCACTTCCGTATCGTTATTTAAAAAGAGAATGTATTCTCCTTTTGCAACCGCAATTCCTAGATTATTCCCTCCCGCAAAACCTAAATTCTCATGTGAGCGAATAATACGCACAGTTGGAAATTGTTCTGCTATTGGATTTACCTCTTCCATAGGTGATGCGTTATCCACCACAATCACCTCAAAGTTGGGGTACGTCACGTGTTGTAGCGACGTTAGCATCTCGCACGTAACACGTGCCTGCTTATAATTAATGGAGATAATGGAAACCAGAGGCTCACGCATAAATTAAACAGGCAAAGCAGCAGGATTGGTATCGAGACTGGGGCCCCGAAAAACGAAAACCCATGAAATATATAAGATCATTGCAGAGGGCATTTGGTTCATCACCTCATTGCCATAACTGCTCACTAGAATACCTGCGAACCCAGCAGTAAGTGCTAAAAGCTTTTGTCGTAGCTGTGGGTTTTGAATTCGCCAAACAATACCACAGCAATGACCTAAAATGAAAAGCATTAGTCCAAACCAGATGATAAAGCCCACAATTCCATACTCCGCCCAAATTTTGATAAAGTAACTATCTGGAGGAATCGTGGAGAGGTAGTTTTCGTTGTTGTACTGTCTGCCCCAAGTACCGATAGATCCTACTCCCCCTCCGAAAGGTCGGGAAGCCAAGTAAGTACCTAACTTAGCTTGATTCATCAACCTTAGTTGAAAGGAAGGATCATGAGGATTTAGCGAGGTTCTTAGGCGAACAATGTCCGCATTGCCACTACCAATACTGGTATACTTTAGTCCAAAAAGTGCAATAGATGCTAATATGAAACCTAGGATTGTAATTTTAACTTGCTTGCTGAGAATTAGGTACAGGAGTACACCTGTTAAAAGCACGAACATAGCTCCCCGGGTACCCGAAATAAGCATACCATAGAGGATTAGTATGCTAGCTAAAAGCAGTAACCCTCTTTTCCACCACTTGAAGGGTCCTAAGGCTAAAATCAAACACATTACCCCCACGTGGGCTTGGGAAGCCCCGAACTGAGCAGCCTCAATATAAAAGGAAAATACTCTGAGCCTACCAAAGAGTATGTGCGTAGTACTTGCACCAGCATCTAACCAACGTTGTTCTAAGGAGTCAACGCCGAACACTTTTTGTTTAATACCATACACAGCCCCTAGTGCTGAGAACAGGATAATTAAGACTAGAAACAATTGTAAGTCTTTCTGCCGGTAAAAAATCAGGTAGCATAGTGGTACTGTAAGACACCAATATAAAGTGGTGCTCCGCATTTCGTATAGCCACCCCATTAAATTAGCCCCTGCCGGGTTGACAATTTCAACTAGGTTTATTACAAACCATACCAGTGTCAAAACACATAAGGTGTTTTGAATCCGTGACCATTTTAACTGTTCGGAACGGTTGAAAATAACGGCTAACCACGTGAGCAATAAAAGGCCGTCAATGGCAAGGCCAGGTTGTGAACCTGGAACGTGCCGACCAATCGTCATGATAAAAAAACAGTAAACAAGATAAGTTACTACTCCAAGGCGAGGGTTTAGAAATACAAATGTGACAAAAACCACTGTAAGCGTAACGCCTAGCAGTAGCACTAGTCCTAGCACACCTAAGATACTTATAAGCCATCCCACTGCCACTGCTATTATGAAAACAACCGGTAGCAGATAACGACTTCGTGTAGACTCAACAAATAATGAGTGAACTTTCATTAGCTCTTCAAAGAGAGTGAAAGGGGCTTAAATCAACTTCACTTATCTTTAATTGTTATCAAGAGTAAAACGCTGTTTGGGCTTGCCATTGCGTTTCTGGCGATGAAAGAGATACCTCCGGCTCTTCAGTAGTACCAATAACTCGCATTCCTATATAATCTTCAGTAACAGATACCTGAGCCCTGTTGAGCACAACTTCAATAGGGGCTTTGGTTATCTTGCTAATGCTTTCAAATATATTCTTGTCTGCTGCCTCCCACGGCTTATTAGCATTGACTGCTACTAGAACTAAATCCAGTTGAGGAAGTACAGCTGACGGATAAGCTTTTTCCAGAAGCGCTGGAAATTCGATAAAGACTACTGCCGAGCTTACTGAGTTCATTCCCAATAGATCATTCAGCATTATGCTCGGCATCAATCCTTGCAATGGAGAATAGAAAGCGGTTGTATTGTCTAAGCTAGGTTGAAGAAGATGACTTTCAGGTAGAAATACTGCTGACTTGATTCCAAGCGCATTTAGGCGTGCCGAAACGCTGCTGGTAAGCATAGTCTTGCCAGCAGCAGCATGGCTGCTCATGACCCCAATAATATAAGGCTCATGAGCGGCTTTCTTTTGTTGCATTTTTAAAAGTAGTTGCCGGGCAAGTTGATCTTCAGCCTTTCGAAATAATGCTATCTGTTGATCTGATGTTGTTTTTTCCGGTAAAACGCCGAACACGGGCAATTTGGTCTTTAAACTTGCAAATGCTGGGGTTTTTAAAGATTGATCTAGTAAACTCACCGCTGATATTCCTCCTGCTGTCATAAACATTGCACCAATGGCACCAAAAAGGACAAGTAGCAAACGCTTGGATTTCGCGCGATTTGGTCCGAGGTAGGGTGGATCAACAACCTTCATCCGAGAGCCAAGTTCAATACCTTGCTGAGTTACTTTGCTTTGATCGAGATTATTGAGTACAGCTAAATACTCATTTTCTGCTAGCACCCTTTCCCGCTCTAGCTTTCTCATTTCAGCTCCCAAGGGCGCTACCTTTTGATATTCTTTTCCAAAGCCATCTCGCTGCTTCCGCATGACTAGCAGTTTGGCTTTTAACTCTTCTGTCAAAATGGAATTTTTAATCCAATCCTCAACCAAACTTGCACTTGATACTCCTGGCTTGGATTGATTCTGAGCACTGTATTGGTTGATCTTTTCTTGTAGTTGGCGTTCGATTTGGTCTGCTTGCTTCTGCAATTTCTGCGTACCTGCCGTACTGTTAATGTCACCTTTACCATTATCAAACACTTCAGCATTGGCAATTTGTGTGCGCAGCTTAGTCAGCTGGTTGCTAAGCTGATAGGCTTCTTGGCTGCTAAGATTGGAAATGCCTTGATCCTTCAGGCTGTTCTCCAATGTCCTGAGGGCTGAAGAGGCTCCAGCGTATTGCAATTCCAATTCATTTGCCTGTTGCGTAAACGCTTCTCGCTGAGTAGCGGTATTTCCAGCCTGCGCATCATAATTAATGATACCGTTGGTGTTTTGGAATGCAAGCAGGCTCTTTTCCGCCGCATCTAGCCGCTGACGGGCCTTGGCAGCAGCAACTCCGAAATAGCTAACAACTGACTCATTCTGCCCTTCTTGTAACTGCTTGTGCTTGCGGATAAAAATTTGGGTAAGCTCCTCTAGTGTTTGTTGACACACTGCGGCATCATTTGACACGTACTCAATTTTTATCAAGTCGCTAGCGTCAACTTGAAACGCTGCAATCTTACTTAATGCTTCAAGCGAGTAACTGGGAGAATCTGACGCAAGAACTTTGGAAATTACATTGTCTTGACTGGATTGAGCATAAACCGTCAAATTGTTGATGGTTTCTTCTAGTGATGGAGCTACAAGTTTTTGCCGTAGTGCTACCGGTACCAGATCATTTAAATGCTGATATGTTTCTGAATTTAAAACTGTTGAATCATACTTTGTCAGCATCAGATGCCGGGCCAAAAGCCGTATCGCTACCTCCTGTTTTGTAGCCCGGGAATAGATTAGAGAAAGGAGGTTGCCATACGCTTTGTTGTTAGCATACGCATTACCTTCATTATTTTCATTAATAGTAAAGGTGGAAGCTATTCCTGTATAAATAGTGGTGTCAGAAGCATATTCCTTTACTTCCTTTCGGGTAAAGAAAAATATTGAACTAGCCGTAACCAGAGGGACAGCTAATAATAGCAGCCAATTGCAACGCAGCAAGTGAAAAAAGTCTTTTAGTGTCATTTCGTGTTCATTAAATCAGCTAGCTTCATTCCTATGACTTCTTCTAAACTAAGGATAGATGTAGCATACCTTATCTTAGCCGTTTCCTGCGCTATTCGGGCCCGAGCGTGAGACTCCTGCACGGTAGACATAGCATCAATCTGAATTTCCCGGTTGGCGAACTGTTTTTCCGCGAGTTTAAAACGAAGGCTAGCCGTCTGGTATGTCTCTTGGCTGATTTCCTGTTCCGCTCTCGCTAAAACCACTCCTTGGTACAGGTTAATAACTGTTTGTCGTATTTCTCTTTCTACTATCTTTCGATTAGCATCCGTTTGTTTTATTTGTAGCTCCTGCCTTTGCAACTCATGACGACGACTCAATAGGGTGTACAAGGACATACTAGCTTGAGCAGTGATATTATAGCGAGGTTGCGCAGGCAAATTAAACGGATTAACTCCACCCACCGGAACAGTGCTAGTCGGATCTACGAAGTTGAAAACGCTTCCATAGGTATACCCTGCTCCAACCGATATACCGCTTAAAATCCGTTTCTTTTCGAGCTTTTGATTTTCAATGGCTATCTGCTTCGCCGCATCAGCAATCTCTATCTGAGCAGAATAGGTGATGGCTGCATCAATTAGAAGTGGCAGCACAACGTCAGAAGATTGGAAAAACGTTTCTTGCCAATTCTCAGTTTGCTTTACATTATTCTGGCCAAAGGTTACTGTAACCTGAAAGGCTAATATAAAGGATAAGATAAATCTAGTCATTAAACGTTTTCTTTCTGAAATAAGGCGGGTAACGTCTTGCACACAATTTTTAGATCTTTTAGCAACGAATAATTCTTTGCGTACTCCACATCCAGGAGCTTGCGCTCTTCCTCCGACATCGTTTTGCTCCCGCGCTTGCTTACCTGCCATAAACCCGTAATGCCGGCGGGCGCGATAAAGCGAGCAGCAAATTGGTCTGTGGTCAGCTTTTCCGCCTCGTAGAGTGGTAGAGGTCGGTTGCCGACAATAGACATATCCCCCCGTAGCACGTTATAAAGCTGGGGCAACTCATCGATGCTCGTATTGCGTAGTAGCCGGCCAATGAAGGTGACGCGCGGATCATTGACGATTTTAACGAACGCCGCGCCGGCCGATGCTTTGCGGGATAGGTGGTACTGGCTTTCACAAATCAATTGGCCTTGGCTGTCAATTAATTGTTGACCACACGACTGCCCATTGATTTGACAGGTTGGGCACATCGTTGCAAAGGCGGACGCTGTTTGCTGGTACTGATTCAAGCCTTTCATGGAAGTCAAAAGTTGGTCAGCGTCGGGCCGCATGGACCGAAATTTCCAAAACTTGAAAGTCTTGTAGCCCGTGCCCACGCGGTAGGAGTAATAAAAGACAGGCCCGCGGGACTCTAACTTAATGAGAATCGCTACCAGCAAAAACAAGGGGGCAAGGCAAATGAGGGCAATGAGGGCAAATACGGTATCGAAGAGACGCTTAACCAGTGGAAAGTGCAGCTGAAGGTTTTTGGCGGGTACTGCACCCATACGAGGAGCGGCGTGATCAACTGAAATGGGGAAGTAAGGGTGTATCCTTTCCGAAGCAGTTCCCTGGAACAGCGAATCAAAACTGGAGTCCATAACTCAAATGGGTAATGTTGCGAGGTAAGGGAATTAGGTAGGCAGAGCAGGGCAACAGAAGATGAGGACTATATCTTTACGCGGTCGAGCAGCTTTCTCACTCGTAGGTCAAGCTCTTCCGGGTTGAAAGGTTTTACGATATAATCATCGGCGCCCTGCTTCAGACACTTAATCTTATAACTGCTTTCTTCCTTGCCGGACAACATCAGCAGGGGCGTATCCCGATGAGTGGAGCTGTTCCGAACCCGGTTAATGAAATCGAGCCCATCCATAATAGGCATGGAATAGTCAGCGACGATGGCCACCGGGTTGTTCCCCTGCTGCAGCCATCTGATGGCTTCGAGCCCGTTAACCTTCACAATTACCTCAAAATCAGGAGTAAAGTAGTGTTCTAGCACAAGGCCGATTGACGGCTCATCATCAACTACGAGTAGCAATCTTTTCATAAGCGAAGTATAAATTTAAGAAGAAAAAGGTTTTTTTGTAATATAACGTCTTATAGTTAAATTATTTTGCTACAAAAGTATTTTAGAGTGCTTTCCTATCAAATTCACAAGAGAAAGATTTGTATATAAAATAATATCTATAAAATAATTATAATTGAAATACTGTAAAATCCTATTTTCCTCCGAATTGCTGGCTATTCATAGGTTACAGCCAACAAACTTACATGGTTTTCCACAATATAATGTTAATTTATTCCTATTATAAAAAATATTTATTTTTATAATAGGAATAAATTAACATTATTAGAATATTTTGTGTTGTCTGCAATTAGCTTCGTGCTATAATCAAAAACCCTGCTGTTTTCTTAGTAGGGTTTCCAGCTACTCGGTCGATCAAGGGAATTACTCGTCTGATGCTATGGGGTACCGGGCTACTATTTCCTTGAAAAGCTCGCAAAAATGGTCACTAGCTTCTTTCACTGCTTTTAGCAGTGACTCAACTTCCCTACGGGGCCCTTGCAGGTAAGCCAGCTCCTCCAGCCGTCGCAAGCAGGCGGTTGTCGGTTGAATATGCAGGTTACCAAAAGTAGCCTTCAGACTATGCGCTTCAAAAGCCATCATTTCCCAGGCTTCTTGCTCTAGCGCCTGCTCCAGGGCTTGCACTTGATACGGTACCCGAGTGATGAAAAGCGCTAATATCTTCCGGACGAATTTTGGGTCGGCAGCCAGCTTAGTGCCTAACTGGGAAAAATCATAAGATAGCTCTTGGCTGGCGGAGGGAGTAGGCACGACCACGGGTTGTGCTAGGGGGGGAGCCCGCTGGCTAACTTGGGTGAGAACGTTAAACAGTGCCGCTTCCGTGTACGGCTTCGTGAGAAAGGCCGTGAACCCTAAGGCTTGGAAGGATGCGGCGTTCACCCGAAGGGCGTCGGCCGTAACCGCTACGATAGGAGTGGCTTGGTTGAGGCTAGCCGAAGCCCGCAGCTGGGCGGTAGCCCCCACGCCGTCCAGTTGGGGCATTTGAATGTCCATTAGAATCACGTCGTACTTGGCCTGTCGGGTTTTGCTCAGTGCTTCCTCGCCGTTCTGGGCGATATCAAAGGTTACCCGCCAATAGCCGAACAGCGCTACTGCTATCAGTTGGTTGACAGGATTGTCTTCCACCAATAGAACGGTCAGCTCACGTAACAGATCCGGTTCGTACGGAAGCTGAGGTTCCTTTACCAGGACTTGCGGACTGAGGGCATAGGGAATGGTAAACGTAAAGCAGCTTCCCTGGCCGGGTTCACTACGCACCCCAATCTGCCCCCCCTGCAACTCGACCAGGTTTTTGCAGATGGCCAGCCCAAGACCAGTCCCCCCGTAAAGGCGGGAGATACTGTTATCCGCTTGCTGGAAGCTATTAAAAATGTGTTCTACATGGTCAGCCCTGATTCCAATGCCAGTATCGGCAACGCTAAAGGTGACAACAAGGACGCCGTCTATTTCCTGCGTAGCCTCGAGCGTGATGGTGATCGTCCCCTGGGGGGTGAACTTTATGGCGTTGCCGAGTAGGTTAATTATAATTTGCCGTAAACGGAAGGGATCGCCCTTAACGGGAGGCATGCTCTCCAGCTGGCTCCTTATCCGTAACAGCAATCCTTTCTCTTCCATCTTGTAGGTGAGGGAACGGGTAGCCTCCTGCACCGTTTCCAGTAAGTCGAAAGGGATGCTTTCAATGGCGAGTGTGCCTGATTCAATTTTAGCAAAGTCTAGGATGTCATTGATAATAACCAGCAGATTCGTGGTAGTGGATTGAATCATATCCACGTAGTCCATCTGTTCCGTGGACAAGGACTGCTTACTGAGCAACTCTGCCAGACCCATTACGCCGTGCAGGGGGGTGCGGATTTCGTGACTCACACTGGCCATAAAAAGCTGTTTGGCCTGCACAGATTCCTCGGCTACCTGGTGGGCCTGCTTCAGAGCGGTGACGTCAGTGGAAAAGCTAAGCAGATAATAAGTACCATCAGGCTGCACCAGGGGACTTTTGGTCGTGCGGTACCAGGCAGTTTGGCCATTCTGCAGCTCATAGCACTCTTCAAACGTGAATCCCGCCAGGAGTCGACCTGCTGGGTCGACTTCTGCCTCTATCCGAAAAGCCGCAGGCCCAGCGGAGGTGGTTAATCGACTCAGCAGCCGTACGTAGCTCTCATTCGCGAATACGTACTGGCCCGCTTCATCCTCCACATACACCAGGTTGGGGCTGTGCTCAATCACTTGGCGCACCAAGTCTTGATGGTGTTCCGGTAGCTGGTCCTCTTGCGGGGCTTGGGTAGCTGCCGGCACTGAGTCTAACCGGATAGCCGATGAAGGATCCACAACTTGCTCCCGGGTAGCCAGGAGTGCGAGTTGAGCCCGCAGTTGGCGAACCTCGGCCTCGGCCGCCGCCCGCCGCCGCCGTTCGGCTGCCATTGTTACCTTCCGGCTCATAGGAAAAAACTGATTAAAAGCTGCCGAGGCTAAGGAAGTTGTTTTTCGTTGGTGTGCTATCTTTAGTATAGCTGGCCGATAGCCCGCGCGACAAATTGCATGCCGTGTAGATTAGGGTTACTCTACCCTACTAAACATTGGGGCATAAAACGGGGCAGTCCGACCTTTGGGTTTCCTAGGCCACCAAACCCGTTCTGCCCGTGAAGCAATGCCTCAGTGCCAAACTTACCACCCTTTTGCAACACGTGCTCCTTGTGCGGTACCTCCCGCGCCAAAACTTTATCGCTCAATTCGTTATCGGCTTGCTCAAAAGCCGCAACGTGCCGTTCTGCGAGGTGGCTCAGCACCTAAACGACGCGGTCAAACCCGCCTCGAATAAAACCCGCATGCAGGACTTTTTCCGCGAAACCGACCTGAACTATCTGCTGCTCGCCCACTTACTCTTGACGTTGCTGCCGGCCACGGGCAAGCTGCGCCTGAGCCTGGACAAGCAGATGCTGCAGGACGTGCTCAAACAACGTTCTAAAGCCCGGGCCGCTAGGCACGCGGCTTAACACCTGATCGACGCGTACCGGTTGTCTACACGCCGGGCCTGCCAGCTTGTTTCGTTGCAGCGGTCGAGTTGGTCCTACCAACCGCACGGGCGGGATGATACGGTGCTGCGCCAGCACCTGCGGAAGTTGGCCCAAGTGCGCATCCGCTACGGCTGTCAGCGCCTGTTCACGCTCTTGTGTCGGGAGGGCTGGCCCGACAACCACCAGCGCGTACATCGCCTCTACTGTCTGGAAGGGCTGCATCTGCGCAGCAAACGGCCCAAGCGCAGCCGGGCCGCCGCTCACCGGCTGGAGCGAATAGAGCTGCAGCGGCCCCACCAGAGCTGGCGCATGGATTTCGTGGCCGATCAGCTTTTCGATGGGCGCAAAATCCGGGCCTTCACGATAGTCGATAACTTTAGCCGTCAGTGCGGGACTGTTCACGTGGGGCAATCGTTGAAAGGCGAAGACGTGGTGGTCATGATGACTCACTTGCAGCAAGCGCTAGGCGTGGTGCCCGAACGCATCCAGGTCGACAACGGCAGTGAGTTTATCAGCAAAGCGCTGGACAAGTGGGCGTATGAGCAGCAGGTCACGCTGGATCTCGCGCCCAGGAAAACCGACTGACAACCCCTATAGTGAGTCCTTCAAGGGCCGTTTCCGGGATGAGTGCTTGAACGTGCATTGGTTCCTGTCACTGACCGATACCCAGGAAAAGATCGAGCAGTGGCGCCAGGAATACAACAGCTTCCGCCCGCATAGTTCGCTTCAACATTTAACGCCTGATCAGGTAATGGCAGCCGCTGTTACGGTCGAGCTTCAGAACGCCTGATACGCCACTTCTAGGCGGTCCAACAATTTGGAGGAGGTCAAAATTGGCGCCAGGCATAGTACGCGGCCGAGGTGCCGCACGGGGTCGGCTGGGCGGTACTACGCATTAAGCAGTTGCTGACCAAGGATCTTTTAACATGTCGAGTTCCTGCTCAGCCCGATTGAGGTGGGGGCGCAGCGCGCGCTCCTAATAGGTTACAGGCCACTTTTACGCCTACTTTGGCCACGAGCTGCCGGCTGGGTAGCAGCTTAGGGCTAATGCCCCGCGGTAGCCTGGATGCTGCGGCTTTCCGATGCTAGGCGCAGCACCTCGGCCTTGAAGGACTCGTCGTATTTACGCCGTTCGTCGGGTGCCGATCCGCTTACTGTTGCTGCCATAACAGAAGAAGTAGTCGTCCTTCTTCTGTCCACCATTCCTAAACTACTTCACTATTCAATAGCAGAATTGATCCTAAAAAGATTGTTTTTAAAAACGAATATTTTAATTTTTAGTTTAATTATTTTTAGACAAAGCCAATAGTCCTTGTGAAGATGTACTATTTCTTTAATCAAACTGACCGTTTCTTGGTCATTATGCGAAATGTTCCATAACTCATTGGCAACACGCATGCTATAATGGCTGTAAAACTTTTTAGAGGCCTCCAATACTTTGCTTCTTTGCTCTACTGGAACATGTTGTTGGATGTAGTGCATGACGGAAAGTAAATCTTTTAGATAACCGCCGCATGTAAACTTTGTCCCAGAGATAGAATGCATATGCTTACGGTAGTCTGCTAGCACACAGGGGGTGTAAGCGATGGGATAATTTCCAGCAATTCGAGCCCACATTTCCCAGTCTTCTCCATAAGTCACCCCATAAAAGCTTCCTAATCGTTCATACACTTCTCGCTTCACTACAACTGCAGCATACTGTATTCTGTTTCTGACGCTTATTTTCAACAACCAGTTACTCAAAATTTCCCGCTGATCCGTTTCACTTGGTTGAATATACTTAATCTGGCTTACCTCATTTATATAGCCAAACCTGCAGAATGCGGCGCCTGCCTGCGGATAGGTGATAAATAGCTTTTCCATTTCCTGATAAAACCCTGGCCTTACCCGATCATCCCCATGCAACAGATGAATTAATCTACCTTGAGAGCGATTGATGCAGGTTTCAAAGTTGCGGAGACTACCCACATTTTCTGTCTGGCGAAAATAAGCGACGCGTCCTTTACCAACCCGCCTCACAATTTCCGCTATATCAGCATCCGTACTAGCATCGTCGACTACTTCAATTTGCATTTGTTGCTCTCCCAACTGCTGCGCTAACACACCATTCAAAACTTCTGGCAAGTACCGAGCACAATTGTAAACGGGAATCATAACTGACCACAAAGGTCGAAGCGCCCGGTGATCTAGGGGCTGAATAATAGGAGGCGAAAGTGGGATTCTATCCAACGTACAGCGTATATTCGAAAGTTAATTGAGAATTATATAATATGTTGTGGAGCCGTTAGCTGGTATCTGTCTTTACGTATAACCAGCTCCTCGCTACCTAGCGCAAATAGCCTAGATGTAAGGATTGCCCACAGCGTAGAGCCTGCCTTTTCATTTTAAATAAAATTAAGCGGGACCTAAACACGCCTAATGTAATCGACCTTATATTAACTGAAGCCTTGCCCGTTGCATCAATACTTAAGCACTTATCGCCCTCGATTCTTTGTACTAGTTATGAGTACGTTGGTAGAAACTGAAAATGCTAAGTAGCAGCAGTAGATCCAAAAAATAGGGTTTTCGTACTTATTGAGAACTGTTACTTTGAAAAGCTCCGAGCCTTCTAGGAAGTGTTAACAATCGCGCAGCCACAGGACGGTTGCGGCGAGGTGAATAAAGGCCAGAAAATGCGCATCCAACTTGTCGTAGCGCGTAGCCACGCGACGAAACTGCTTGAGGCGGCTGAAGAGGCGCTCGACGGGGTGGCGCTGGGCGTAGCGGGCCGCATCGTAGGCCCGTGGGGTGCGCCGCTTGCGCCGGGGCGGAATCAAGGCTTGGGTGTCGCGCGCGGCCAGGGTGGCTACCAGCGAGTCGGAATCGTAGCCGCGGTCGGCGATGGGGTAGGCCGGGGCCAAACCCTCGAGCAGCGGCAAGGCCTGCGGGACATCGTGGCGCTGGCCTGCGCTCAGCCCGACGCGCACGAGCCGACCGTGGGCGTCGGCCAACGCGGGGAGCTTGGTAGTCAAGCTCCCGCGGCTGCGCTCGAGGGCTTGTGGGCCGTTTTTTTTGCGGGCTCCTGCGGCGTGCTGGTGGGCCCCCACGGTGGTCGAATCGACCAGCAGCGTGTGCAGGGCGTCCTGCTGCTGCACGACCGCAAAAATCCGCGCCTAGATGCCGGTGCGGGCCCAGCGTTGGAAGCGCGTGTACGTTGTATGCCAGTTGCCGCGTTCTTCGGGCAGCGCTCGCCACCGCGCCCCGTTGCGGGCCAGCCAGAGCACGGCTCCCACGAATGGGCGGTTGTCCGCGCCCGTGGCCCCCGCTCGTGTCCTCTCATCTCGGCAGCAGCGGTGCCAGACGCGCCCACTGCGCATCCGTGAGTATTGTTTCCATAGTACAAGCTAGTAATCACTGTTAACACCTCCTAGTGATTTTTTTGCTTATAGCGGTTTCGCAAACTATGCATCCATTTTTAACCGTAAGCACTTGATTACTAGTGATTAAATTAGTCAAAAGGGATACACCGGTCACGAAACCACTATAGTCTGAATAATAGCAATACTTTTAAAACAAAAATTCATTTAGCTAGGATTACAATTTTGCTGCCAAACATGGTATTGTTTAAACAATAAGTATTAATATTAACCACTTTAAACTATTTAGCATAGTTTAAGCTAACATACCTCTTTATTCAGTTATAGAGAAGAATTGTAACAGATTTTAGAAGCAGTTTATTTGCTGCTTTGTATTTTTTTCTCGTTTGCCGCCGTTTTAAATAATATTTGTTGTCAGTTATCAAGCCCTAAATTAAGAAGATAAATATTGTATGTACATGAAGAAGATCTTTACTAAGATTTTATATTTAGCTTCACAGCTAAATCATCGCGGTCTTGCACCAGAACATCACTATTACATAAGGGATAATTATTTATGTAGGATAGTACAAATCAAATATTTATTCGATGACTACCTAATTAAAAAAAAGTATAAGGAAATCAGCTACCACGGTGAATTTCAACAAGAGTTGTTATTTGTGTTGCCCTTTGCCTATTGGCATAGCTTAAATGGTACCTTAAATAGTACAATATCATGTACTGGCACAAAGGATCTATATTTCTTTAGCTCTAATCACAAGGAAGAATTCTTCGAAAGAGACTGGGAATCTAATTATAGCAGCTTTGAAGTCCCGAACATGACTCACTGTGTGACGTTTGATTACAGCAAGTGGCTACCTGTGCCGTTGAAATCTTACTACAAGAACGATACATTCCTGTACGATAAGCCCCCGATTATAATAGCAAATAAATATAATATGGAATGGGGCGGGCCACCAGTTAATTATTTTAGTGTTCCTGTACTTGAAAGAATGATAAACTTGTTAAAAACCAACTATACTATTATCTATAATCGGCCAAGTGGCAAAAATATTGTTTCGGACAACAGCGAAATAATGGAGCTAAACGATTATGATTATTTGAGAAGCGAGCATCCTGATGTTGTGCTACTAGAAGATATGTACCTAAAGCATCAAGGAACTGTTAACAGTTTCAACCACTTTCAATTGTTGTTGTATGCTAATTGCGACAATTTTGTCTCAGTGCACGGGGGGACGGCCGCTTTAGCGAGCTGTTTTGGAGGAAAAAACATTATTTTCTCTAAGAAGGGCATAGAACACCCAATGAATGAGTTCGCTACTATTTTTCCTAAGTTATCAGGTGCTACTATTTTGCATGCTAAGTCAGAAGACGATATTTTTAGCTATTTACACGAGTATTATTAACATACTAAGAAGTGTTATAGCGGATTCATGAACGGTTCATCCGTTTTTGACGACCCAACGTACCCGGTCTATCCAACCGTATTCGCTTGATTTACGCGCCCGCGTGGCTGCCGCCTGTCGGGAACCCGGCGCCGAAAAGGCGGCCGTCGCCCGGCGCTTCGGCGTGAGCCGCTCGTTTGTCAAAGACTTGGGGCGCCGCCAGGCCGGCACGGGTTCGCTGGCTCCCAAACCGGCCACAGGCGGGCCGGTTCACTATCTGGACGCCGCGGCGCAGGCCTGGCTGGTGGTCTATGTCGGCTAGCACCCGGTTGCGACGCTGGCTGGCTGGCTGAGCCGAGCCAGGCTTGGCAGGCCAGCAGCGGGCGGCTCGTGGGCCAGACGCGTCTGTGGCAAGTGCTGAACGCGCACGCGTTGCGGCGAAAAAAAGTGGGTAGTGGGTTAAGTCAGGGTGATAGCCGTGCTTTGGTTCATGGTTTACACCCAGCATTATTGCGCCAAGTGCGCCAGTGAACACATCCGGCGCAATGGCCACAGCGGTGGGCGAGCCAACTACCAGTGCAAAGCTTGTAGCCACTACGGCTATTTCTAGCCGACGGCCGTGGAAAAGGCGCAGCAATAGGCCCAGGTGGACCAACTGCTGCTGGAACGCAACTCGTTGCGCAGCATCGCCTGCGCCACGGGCGTGGTGCGCAACACGATTACCAAACGGGTAAAAAAAGCGGCGGCTTCGGCCTCGCCCCTACCGCACCGGCGGCCCAAAAAGGCACAACGGAAGCAGTGGGAGGCCTTGGAGTTGGAGGAGATGTGGACGTTTGTAGGCCGCAAAAAACGCAAAGTTTGGCGCTGGCTGGCGGTTGAGCGCGCCAGCCGGCGCATCGTGGCTTGGGTGCTGGGTTCACGAGGCACAGCCACCTTGCAACGCCTCTGGCAGGCATTACCTCGGCGCTACCGCCGCTACACCCGCTACTTTACCGACCCGTGGCGGGCCTATGCCCAGGTGCTGCCCGCCCAGGCCCACGTCGTAGGCAAAATGGGTACCCGCGTCGTCGAAGCCCTCACTGGCAAGCTGCGCCACCGCTGCGGGGCGCTGGTGAGGCGTTCTGGTGCGTTCAGCAAATGCCGAAATAGCCACTACAACCGCATTAAAATTGCCATCGACCAGCATAATTTAGAAATCACCTTAAAGTGATCCTCTACCCTCTTTTCTTAGCTGTAAGTAGCTATACGCAAGATAAAGCGGCGAATCGAAGCCTCTAACGTGGAGCGGGTTTGCGGTTTGTCCCGTGTTCCTGCTCGCCCAACATGACGACTTATGCATCGCCGGTTATCTGGCTAACAGCCGCTAAATCCGCGTACTCGTCGGAGGCAGTATTCAGCGTGGATCCGCACCGTATTCGTCGTCACGTAGGAGCGGATATCCTGCGCGAACGTAGTGGCGTCAAGCAGCAAGCAGGCAGCCGTACTGAGGAGTTTCATTGGTTAAAGTATGAGGGGGAACAACGAAGGGAAGAAAGCGGCTCTAATCCTGAAGGCTGGCCCAGACAGGTGGCTGCTGTTCCCGATGCTCGACTGTGCGGGTGTATGAAGCGTAACTACGCTCCCTGTCTGGGCCAGCCCGCTAGATGCACAAGCTATCCCAAGGATTGTCTGGTGAATCTTCCCACCCAAACCTTATTGCTTACTTGTAGTAACACTGATAATACTAGTAATATAAATAACATAGATAACACTAAAAAAATTTATACTATTCTTTGTCTGTTAAGTAGCTGTTTTTCGATAGGTAAAATAATTACAGGTTAGCCGCTTAGAGTTGATGGGCCAATGATTTACCATGCCTGAACACGCATAAAATCAAAGAACCCGCCAACTCATCCGCGACGCGGCTTTGCTGCAATGCTGGGTGTTGTTAAACAAACAGGGCAAAACCTCCGACTCGGCCGCACAACTGCAGGGAGTTCTTCGCGCCTAAGTTTGCCTACTTCCCCATTCCGCAGGGCGAACTGAACACCAATCCGAACATTAAGCAAAACGCCGGCTGGTAGCCCACGGTCAGCTCTAAGGGGCTATCCGAATAGGGGATGTTGGTCATTCAAAAAGGACTTGTACCACGTGATTCGGGCGCAGACAAAAGGGAGCATGGCCAAGTAGTGGTCGGGCTTTTTAGCCCAGCGAATCAGCAGATGCCGGAAACGGTTGAGCCAGGAATGGGTGCGTTCGACCGTCCCACGCCGCGCTTTATGCTCGGCTTTCCTGGCCTGGGCTACATCCCCGCGCGGGTGGACGTAGGCCGTGTAACCCAGACTGGCTACCACGTCACGCACCTTGACCAACCCATGGCCGTAGCGGTCGGGCCTGATGGGGCCGTGTACGTAGCGGATTGGGGTAATCTAAGGTAGAGACGAGTGCAGGAAGATAGCTTCCCTTTCTAGCTGATACCCATCCCCCGTTCGGGTCCCCGCCGGGTGTGCTCCCGTTCGCGCTCCAAGGTGCGGACGGCACTTGTACGGGAGTTGTGGTGCCCAAGACTTTCTTCCAACTGTGCGCCGGATGAGCGCCGTACCGTATCCAGTACCCGGCTGATGCTCTCAATAGTCTGCCAGTCAAAGAAGTAGCTGACGCGCAGTGTTACCCGCTGCTCGGGCAACGCCTCCCGACTCCACACGTTGGCGCCGGCCTTCTCCAACGCCTCTTCGATGCGGGTAGCCTGCTGCGTATCGCGGGCCTGAATCACGGCGTGCAACGCCGCTGGGTTCTGGGCCAGCTTCTCTCGGCGCTGCTGCTCCTGTTCGGCCTGGGTGCGCTCGATGGCTTGCTGTAGCTGCGTGAGGAGCTGCTGCCCGTTTGGCCGTAAGGTTGCTAAAGGAAATTCTACGGCCGTTGCCGTGTGGCGTACACCCAGGGTCTGGTCCGGCTGCAGGTAGAGCACATAGCCAGCTTGCTGCAACGCTTTCTCCACCTGGCCTGCTTCGGTCACCGGCCCGCGCAGCACCTGCCCTGCAACCTGTTCGGCACGCTGGCGTTGCTGCTCTTGCAGCTGCCGGACCTGATCCACCAACGCCGGCGATAAGGCCTGCCCTTGCGCAGTGCGCACGACCAACTGCGTGTAGTGGGTGCTCTTCTGTGCCAACTGCTGCTGCTGCTGCGCCAGCAGCGCCTTGGTCTGCTCGTGCTGGGCCTTGCTGGTGGCCAGCTGCTTTTCCAGCACCCGCGCCCGGTCGTGGGCCAGGGCATTGGCCGTGGCCACCTCGGCCAGCTGCGTGAGCTTGGCGTTGGCCTCCGCCAACTGCTGCGCCGCGTGCGCCGTGGTCTCCTCCACCTGCCGGGCCACCACAGCCTGGGGATTATGCCACTCGTACCACTTCGGCTCTGACGGCGTGCGAGTGGTATGCGGCACGGGCATAGCCACCTCGGCTAGTCGCTGCTGCGTGGTTCGTTGGGCACCGTAGTGACGGCGCACGTCCTGATGAATCGCTGTGCTGTACTGCACGCCCCGTTCCATGCCGTAGGGAGCCATGGCCTTCGCGTAGTCGGTTTGCAGCTTACGCAGCTCCGTTGGCCCGAACACGTCGCGACAGGACAAGCGCTCCGCGGCCCCTACCCGCTCCCCCTGGTGCAGACGCTGCTGCTGGGTGATGGGAATCACGACCGCGTGAATATGGGGCGTGAGCTCGTCCTGGTGCAGGGTGAAGCTGACGACGTTGCGCGCCCCATAGCGCTGCTGTAAAAAGTGCAAATTATCCTGCACCCACGCCGAACCCCGCACATCCTGGGCCTTACCCTGCGCATCCCGGGCGAAAGCCTCCGGGCTACCGGTCAGCAGCACCTCCACGGCGCAGACAGCGTCGCGGCGTACGCGGGTAATGCCTACTTCCCGGATGCGTTCCTGCGCTAAATCCCAGTAGTTGCGCTGCTCCTGGTTGAGTAGCTCCTGATTGCGGCTGAACTGCTCGGGGTCCGCGTTGGGTGTGTTCTGCGTGCGGTAGTTATGCTGCGTTTTGGAGGTGGCGCTGCTGTGGGATTTGATCTTGCCGATGCGAAGGATAGCGTACGCCATAACCAAGAGAAGCTACATGAACTGGAGGGTATCACAAGTCCGAAAGAGAGGCGTACTCACCTGCGGTGTATACACGCAATGCGTAGTGAGTTATACATCCAGCACGATTCGGTTGCGTTCGTTAAACGACTAGACCTACCCGAATCGTATAGCCGCTGCCTAAGCATCTTCCTACAGCCTAGACTGTGCGTAACAGTGGTGCCACGCGTCCGTCGACTCACTCCCTACTCAGCGGTAACTACCAGATGCCGCTACTCCCCTACTTCTGCCCGCGCAGTCACTACGCTTCCACTACAGCGCCCAGGCTGTTTGTTGTAACCCGATAACCATCCGCATCTTCGCAGGTAACACCGCGCTCACTCCAGTACGGATTGTAGGAGGCCACAGGTTCAAAGCCAGACGCTTGCATTCGCTTTACTGGCTGACGCCAGGTGACGTCATTTGGAAAGTACAAGACCAGTAGGTTATCCGCACTCGGGGCCTTGCCAACGGTATGCCCCCGATGATGAGTGAAGGCAAGATGATAGGGGTACTGCCGGTGCCCCAGAATCAGCCCGTCGAAACCTTCTGATTGTCGAAGTAGGCCAGCAGCTCGAAGCCTAAGCCACTGTGATAAAATTGCTGAATAGCGGCCAACAGCTCGGTTGGTCGAGCAACACGCAAGACGGGAGTTGCTTCGTTAGCCCTAGAAGAGTATGGGAGGGCTACTTACTAATCCCGCGCCGGATACGCTGCTTGCGGCTCTCTTCCTGCTGCCGGATATGAGCCGGCCGGGCCTCAATTTCGACACCCTCGAAGAGCTTATCCAACGCATCGTGTAAGGCCTGTTTTTGGGTGTATTCGTACTGCCCCTGCATGCGCTTGGTATGCACGTAATCCTTCAACCGCTCCAAGTAACGTTGGCCCACTACAAAGGTTTGGCGCACATCCGCTTCCTGATCAGTAACAGTCATAACAGTAGTAGCACTGGTAACATTATTATTATTAGTATTACCAATATTGTCAGTATTACCAATAGTACTAGTGTTACTACTGTTATTTTTATCGGATTCGGTCGCAGGAGCGCTCGGTACACGGTCTTCGTCCAAGAAGTCGAAAATATCCTTTTCCGAAATACGCTTCGGCTGCTCACTAGCCGCCGGTGGTTTTTTAAATGACTTGGCCATGGCAGGTAGTATTAACGCGTGAGTATTTCCTGCACCAAGGCTGCGTAGTCGGCGGCACCGGCACTGGTGGGAGCGTAGCTAAAGATATCTTGGCCCAGATGAGGTGCCTCCCCTAGCGCAATGGTTTCCCGAATGGTCTGATTCAGCACGAGGCCGGGATACTTGTTGCGGATGGTTTCGGCCGTTTCCCGCCGCAGCACCTTGCGGCCGTCAAAGCGCGTGAAGAAAATACCACCTACTGTCAGGTCTGGGTTCACGCGGCGCTGCACGCGCGCGACCATCTCCATCACCTTATCCAGCCCGTCCGTGGCGTAGAGTTGCGCTTCCAACGGGATGTAGAGCGCCGTGGCGCATGCGTAAGCATTCAGAGTAATCAACCCCAGGGCCGGGGGACAGTCCAGCAGGATATAGTCGCACCGTTGCTGAATGGGCTCCAGTAAGTCTTTGAGCAGAAACTCCCGGTCCAGTTCATCCCCTTTCACCTTCTCGAAACTGGACAACGAGGGGGCTCCGGCTACCAGGGCTAAGTTCTCCTGTAGGGGGTAGGCTTTCAACCGGTATTCGTGCAGCAGCGCGCCGTATATGTTGTGCTCAGGGTCCATAAGTCCCAGACCGTGGGTTAGGTTGGCCTGGGGGTCCAGATCGACTAATACAACCCGGTGGCCAGCCCGCGCCAGCCCCGCGCCAATGTTAGCCGTGGAAGTGGTTTTGCCTACTCCCCCCTTTTGGTTGGTGAACGCGAGAATCTTACTCATGGCAGCAATAATACGAGAAATTACGACTGTTATCTATGTTACTCTACCTTATTTTAGTTGTGTTATTCGTGTTACTAATGTTAAATTACCTGGTAGTGATAGCTTTATCCATTGGAAAGGCTTATAGGGGGCTTTTTCAAATAGGCGGCCATACACCTGAAGATCTTCTTCTGGTGAGCCTACGTGTAGGTTGATGGGTTACTGGCGAGGAGGGAAAAGTAGTTGTTGAGTCTCTCCCTCTCCCTACTGCCGGGTAATGAAGGTTAGCAGCCTATCTGGCTATTCTTACTTGGCGCTGCTTAAGAGCATTTCAGCTAGACAGTACCCAGCTAGACAGTACCTAGTGGCGGCAGGATGTTTAAGATTGATTCTGCGTACCAAATTAAACAGCTAGTATTCGAACTGTAAATCCTTCTGGCTGTAAAACCGCTTATAAAACGTGGTAGTTGACCAGACGTATAAAACGTGGTTTTAAGGCAATAATATTCTACGTTTACTTAGAATAGTGCAATCCCGTAGGGCGTTAGGTCCCAGGCCCCGTTGTTGTTGTTGTTTGTCTGCTGTGGAATGAAAAACCACGTTTTATAAGCTAATCGTTAGAGGCTGATCAACAAATTTGTGAAAACTTGTATTACTTGTCTATTTGCAGGGGGTCATAAGTCATTGATTATAAGAAGTTTATAAAGGTAAAAAACCACGTTTTATAAGTTTTATACCACGTTTTATAAGCGAAAAACCACGTTTTATAAGCGAAAAACCACGTTTTATAACTGTAATTACCACGTTTTATAAGCGAAAAACCACGCATAAAAATAACAGTGGTTTTTATACCATCGCTTCTTTATCTTTCGCCAAATACTATGCTATGCCTCAGGAGACTACCACGGCTATTGCGATCCGGCAGCACAACGCCATTACCACCGCACGCTACGACTACTCTGCTTGCCAGTTGGACATTCTCTTCTACGTGCTCTCGAAGCTCAAGCGCGACGATGGCCCGGACACGCAGTACTGCATCTACGTAAAGGATATCGAGGAGATGACGGGGAGGCGATGGAATTACCAGCAGCTACGCGAAGCCACGGCGGATATGGGCTCGCGCATGTTCGAGGTGGAGAACGCCCACGTCTACAAACAGCTCTGGATGTTTCAGAAAGTAGAGTATATCAAAGGCAAGGGCTACCTGGAAATTGAGCTCTCCCGCCATATCCGGCCGTACCTGTACGAGTTAAAGGATAATTTTACGTCCTATCAGCTGCACTCGGCCCTGAAACTGACCAGCAAGTATGCCAAGCGCATCTACCAGCTGGCCAGTCAGTGGAAGGACGTGGGCGAAACACGTCAGTATGACCTGGATGAGTTTAAGCTCATGCTCAAGCTCAAAGACCCGACGGGTAAAGAGCCCGAGCAGTTTCAGAACATCAGCCAACTCAAGGCCCGGGTACTGGAGATTGCTGTGCGCCAGATCAACGAGCACACTGACTTGCAGATCAACTACCAGTTGCAAAAGCAGGGGAGGGCCTTCACCGGCGTGCGCTTCTACGTGCGCAAGCAGCAGCCCCAGCAGCTGCCGATTCCCTTCGAGGCGGCTCCAGATGATACCCGCCTGCAAGTAGCCCGGCAGCACTTGGATACATTGGGTATTACGCAGGCCCCCTTAGTGCAGCAGATCTTGCAAACCCCTGCGTTGGTGGAAGAGCTATTCAAGTTCGTTTACAAGCTGAAAACGGATAAGGTAAAAGCGGATCGTAACCCGGGGGGGCTCTTCCTGAAGATGCAAGGGCTACGCTAGCGAAAAACCACTTTTTATAAGTCAGCTACTAAACATAGTGTTACTACGTAACATCGGTAACAAGAAGCAATACCATATGTCATAACCGCTTGACGCATTACCTCTTAGCGAAACACCGCCGTCAACTCGCTAGAAACTCGTACGTTTCTTGTACCGCTGAACAGCGCGCCCTTCACTGTTAGTACCCTGATGCCTACTCTCGTTTTAAAACCAACCAACGCGCACGACTTTCAACTGCTCTTGGGCCTGGCCCACTGCCTAGGAGTAGAAGTCGCCCAGGAGCCGGCCCTCAAGGCGGCCCAGTTGGAAGCGCGCTTCTTTGCGGTGGCTGGCAGCTGGCAGTCCGAGCAGACGGAGGAGGAGTTGAATGCGCAGTTGCAGGCCGCGCGTACGTTTACTTGCCCAGATCTGACCCTATGGGTCAGGGAGGTGGTCGACTAAATCTGGACAGCACTGGGTGGTATCTTTCCTTCGTCATGAAAGACACGCCAAAATCCGACCACCTCAAAGTCGCTGTTCGTGATGAAGGCCATGGGCACCTATTACCTGGCCTTGGCTTACCATCTGCATCAGCAGGGCGGGCAAGTGGCGGTCCTCAACCCCCTCATCATCCGGCGCTTCATCCAGATGCACTTGAGCAAGAGCAAAACGGACCGCAAAGACGTGCACGCCCTACTGCGCCAGCCCGTGATTAGCCTCCTCGCCTAGCAACGCCTCCAACAAACCTGGCAATTGCTCGACGACCAGGTACAGGCGCTCGAAGCTGAATTATTGACCCTGCTGGCGGCGCGTTTCCGCCAGGAAATGCAGCTCTTGCGCTCGATTCCAGGTATCGGCCGCAAGACGGCGGGCCTGCTGCTCTTGTTTGCGGGCGGCTTCACGCGTCTCGACAAGTACCGCCAACTCATTGTCAAGGCGGGCTTGTCGCCCCGCGAGTACACTTCTGGTACCAGTGTGCGGGGCAAAGTCCGCATTCCCAAGATGGGTGGAGGCTTGATTCGCGGCAAACTTTTTATGTGCAGTTTCGCCGCCAGAAAGTTTAATGCGCCGTGCAAAGCGCTCTACGACCGCTTAGTGGCGAAGGGCAAGAATGGGAAGGTGGCGTTGATCGCGGTCTGCAACAAACCCCTCAAGCAAGCCTTCGCTCTTGTCAAATCCGGCGTGCCTTATTAAGCTGATTTTACCTCAATATTTGCTGGCAACCCTTGACTTTTAACACAGTCCATCTAACTAGACCACCTCACTTGCCCAGGTAATCCGTGTAGGCGGCATCCGTATACAAGACGCTGCCTTCGGGCAGGTTGGGGCCATGGCCCGCAAGCCGGCGCTGTCCGTCTCCGAGCCGGCGTGGATATAGAACTCGACGGGGATGCTCTCGTTGGTGGTGATGACCAGCACTTTAAAGCCATAAAACCAGCTGCGCTTGCTCGCGCAGCGGCCGTGATAGGCCTTGCCCGTCAGTAGCCTGGAGCGAGAAAGGCACGTATTAGGACAGACAGCCACCGGAAACGAGTCGATGACGTAGCGGGCCTCGGGGGGTAACTCCTTCAGCAACTGGCCACAGGTGGCGAACAGGCCCAGTAGGGTGTTGGTCAACGCGTGCAGCTGGCGCGAGAAACCACTCTTGTCCAGCCGGTTCTGCCCCCAATGCTGCTCCATGTAGCCCTGGGCCCAACACCAGGTTGCCCCCGGCGGGCCGCCACCAGGGCGGTGGTCAGCACCTAGGCATCGCTCAGGCGGCGGCGTGGGTCGGCCGCCCGGGCCCACCAGGGACGGGTCAGCGTCAGCAAGTCATCGAGAAAACAGTACATTGCAACGGTCTGTTCGCGCATGGTCAGCAGGGCTTGAAGGGGTCGAATACTTCAAGCCTAGTCTGTTCTTGCCGAACAGACTTTTTTTCTGCTCTACTACTCCGCAACTTGAGTTTGCTACCGACCATCGGTCTTCCTTCTCAAAACCAACTTTCGATTTAGTGGTTTCAATCCATTGTCCGCAAGTTTTTACCGCCCACTAACCTCACACAACCCAACATGACAGCACAAAAAGTACAAATTGCGCCCGCCACTGGCAAAATCGGCATTCTGCTACCCGGCATGGGGGCTGTAGCCACTACCCTCATCGCTGGTGTGCTGGCCGTGCGCAAGGGTACCGCACAACCCATCGGTTCGCTTACCCAGATGGGGAAAATTAGTACTGCCACCGCTCGTCTTAAAATCAAGGACTTCGTGCCTCTGGCCGACCTCCACGACATTGAGTTTGGTGGTTGGGATGTGTATGAGGATAACGTGTACGAGGCGGCGATGAAAGCCGGTGTGCTTGACTACAAAACGTTGCAGCCCATACGCCCCGAAATGGAGGCGATGGTGCCCATGAAAGCCGCCTTTGACCCACATTACGTGAAGAACCTGGACGGCACCCACGTCAAGGAATATACCACCAAGCTCGACCTGGCCGAGCAAGTAATTGCTGATATCCGCAGGTTTAAGGCCGAGCGTGGTTGCGACCGACTGGTGGTAGTGTGGTGCGGCTCGACGGAGATCTACCATGAGCATGGCGACATTCACCGCACGCTGGCCGACTTCGAGGAAGGGCTGCGTACCAATTCGCCTACCATTGCGCCGAGCATGATTTACGCCTACGCTGCCCTCCGGGAAGGCGTGCCATTCGTAAACGGCGCCCCCAACCTGACCGTGGACATGCCCGCCCTACTGGAACTGGCCGCCCAGACTGGCACGCCAGTGGCCGGCAAGGATTTCAAGACGGGTCAGACCCTGATGAAAACCATTGTGGCCCCCGGCCTGAGCGCCCGCTCGCTGGGCGTGAAGGGCTGGTTCTCGACCAACATTCTGGGCAATCGCGACGGCTTGGTGCTCGACGACCCCAATAACTTTAAGACCAAGGAGGTATCCAAGCTGAGCGTGCTCGACAGCGTATTTCATCCCGAAGAAAACCCGGAGCTATACGGCGATATGTACCACAAGGTGCGCATCAACTACTACCCGCCGGCCGGCGACAATAAGGAGAGCTGGGACAACATCGATATTTTTGGCTGGCTGGGCTACCCAATGCAGATTAAGATTAATTTCCTCTGCCGCGACTCCATCCTGGCCGCGCCGTTGGTGCTCGACCTCGCGCTGTTCATCGACTTGGCCCAGCGCTCTGGCATGAGCGGCGTGCAGGAATGGCTGTCATTCTACCTCAAAGCCCCACAAACGGCAGCCAATACCCGGCCCGAGCACGACATCTTCAAGCAGCTTGTGACCCTGCACAACACCTTGCGCGAGTTGATGGGCGAAAGCCTAATGGAAGCGGCGGCAGAGGAAGAGTACCAAGATGACCCGGCTTAACGACTGCATTGCCGCATGTTTAAGCTACTTGCCACGGTACTAGGCATCGGGTATGCGAAGGGCGGAGGCACGGTTGCCGCCGTGGCGTGTTGCCTGTTCTTGTATCTGGCCCGCAACCATCAGGTGCTCCTGCGGCCCTGGCCCGCCGGCCTGCTCACGGTGGGCCTGCTGGCCCTGGGTACGCTGGCGGCCCAGCGGGTGGAGGCCGCCTGGGGCAAAGACAGCTACCGGGTCGTCATTGATGAGGTAGCGGGTATGTGGGTGAGCATGCTGCTTTTGCCCCTCACCGGGCCGCGCCTACTGGTCGGGCTAGTGCTCTTCCGGTTCTTTGACATCGTTAAGCCGTTGTTTATCAGAAAAATGGAGCAAATTCCCGGTGGGGCCGGCGTGATGCTGGACGATGTGCTGGCCGGCCTTTACACCAACGTGCTGCTGCACGTTGGTGTATACTTGGGCTACTTGTAACACTAGATGCGCTACGTTCAACTACTGCGGGCGCAGGCCGCAGCCGCGGCGGGCACGGCCGTCGATTTTCTGGTAACCATAGCCTGCGTGGAGTGGCTGCACCGCTGGTATGTGCTGGCCATGGTGCTGGGCAACGTGGCCGGCGGCATCACCAACTTCTACCTCAACCGGCACCTGGTTTTCAGGGCTACCCAGCAGCGGGCCCCAGCGCAGGGGGGCCGGTACCTGGTGGTGTGGCTCGGCAGCATGCTACTGAATGTCACGGGTGTTTACCTCACTACCCAAGTATTAAGCACCCATTATATACTGAGCAAAGTTCTGGTTTCCCTGTTGGTTGGTCTGGGGTTTACTTATTCTTTGCAGGTGCATTTTGTCTTTAAGAAATGAGGGGTTACCGACTTGTTCGGTACTATTCAAGGGGGTAGTCGGCCTGGGCTGGTGCTGGGGCTACTGGCCCTACCGGGCATAGCCCTCGCCTAAACGACTACTATTCAAGGCGTAGTCACCAATGCCAAAATCCGGCACAGGTTCCCTTTCATCAGTGCATCAGTATTCTAGGTAGCCATTGGCACTACCTCTTCCGCGGAAGGGACTCCAGCTTATACAAGTTCCGTACCTTCCTATCGCCTTCCCGTACCTGAGCTATGGGACGGTCACCAGAAACGGGTAGAGTAATACTTGCGCAGCCGGTTCAAGATAGATTTTCAACACCTTCATGGATTTTACTACTGTTCGCAACGCCCTACAGGCTGGTATTTACCGGGTTATCAACCCCTTTGTGCGCCTGCTGATTAAGCTCGGTTTCACGCCCAATGCCGTCACCCTCACGGGCTTAGTGCTGAATATGGGCGTGGCCATTATCTTTATCATTGGTGGTGAGGAAGTCCACCGGGGCGACCTGCGCTACGTAGGCTGGGGCGGGGCACTGATTCTCTTCGCCGGCCTCTTCGACATGCTCGATGGGCAGGTGGCTCGCCTGGGCAAGATGCAGAGCCCCTACGGCGCGCTGTTCGACTCGGTGCTGGACCGCTACAGCGAGTTGTTTACGTTTCTGGGTATTTGCTACTATCTCATCGCGCACCACTACCTGTTGGGGTCGCTATTTGCGTTTTTCGCCCTCATTGGCTCCATGATGGTGAGCTACACGCGGGCGCGGGCCGAAGGACTTGGCGTGCAGAGCAAAGGCGGCCTAATGCAGCGTCCCGAGCGCGTGGTGCTGCTGGGGGGCAGTGCATTGATCTGCGGCATCAGCTCGGCATTTCTGGGTAGCGACTACAAGCTGTTCGTGCCGGGTATTCCCTTTCACGTTTTCGAAACGATGTCCATCCTTACCTTTCCGATTACTGTACTGGCCGTGCTGGCCAACATCACGGCCGTATCGCGCTTGCTGAAGGCCAAGAAGGCGCTAGCCCTACCCGCGCCACCCGCCAAAAAAGCAGCCACGACCGCCCTGCTGCTTATCTGCTTGCTGAGTAGTGATTTATCGCAAAAAGCTACTGCGCAGCAGACGCCGCTGGTTTTTCCGGTGCCGGCAGGCATCTCCAACCAGCTGTTTTACTTGCAGCGGGACCCCAATACGAACACGGTCATCTACCAGCTCAACCTAACCAGCGCGGGTCGAATTGATGAGCAGGAACCCATCCGGGTGTTCTGGCTGCGCTACCAGGAGCAGGGGCAGCGCCAGGAATTGAGTTTCATCCAGCGTAAGTTTGCCTACGGCCTCACGGCCCAAAAGATAGCGCCCGATAAGTACGTGCTAAAGTTTGCGGCCTACAACAAGGTGCCGTTGTATCTTATGCGCTCCGGCGTCGACAATGCCTTCCACGTCGTTGCAGTGTTGGCTACCAAGCAAATCGTGCTCACCCGCGTGTACGTTCGCATTGAGGGCGGCACCTTCTGGGTCCCCAACGTCCGCTATATCGAGCTAAAAGGCTGGAATGCTGCCACCCACGAGCCAGTGGTGGAGCGATTAAGCGTGTAGCCTACCGGCCCCGACGGCTTTCCTAACGCTACCCCTACTCCCGTATGCCTCCCCTTTTTGCCTCGCCCCGCGCCCGGCCCGCCGGCCAACAAGGCCGCTGGCTGGTGCCCTCCCTGTCGCTGGCCTACCTGCTGTTCTCCTATTTCCTAATCGGTTTTCGGCCTGAGCAACTGATACTGGTGGCGCTGTGCAACGCCTGCTACTTCCTCTCGGACACGACACGCCGGTTCATCACCGGCTTTTCCATCTTCGTTGTATTCTGGATCCTGTACGACTACATGCGGGCCTTCCCAAACTACGCCTACCGGCCCGTGGATATAGCCCAGCTTTACAGTACAGAAAAGCGCTTGTTTGGCATTTCGTACCACGGCCACGTTGTCACTCCCAATGAGTTCTGGCTGCTCCACCACAGCGTCTGGCTGGATGTGTTGTGCGGAATCTTCTACCTATGCTGGGTGCCTATTCCGCTGGGTTTTGCCGGGTACCTGTTTTTCAAAAACCGGCCGCTGTTTTTTGCTTTTGCCCTTACGTTCTTGCTGGTCAATATTCTGGGGTTCGTGGTGTACTACCTGCACCCTGCCGCACCGCCGTGGTACGTGCAGCAGCACGGCTTGCAGTTCCAGCCCCTCACAATGGGTAGCACGGCCGGCCTGGCCCGATTCGATAGCTTTTTCGGTATAAGCATTTTCAAAGGTATTTACGCCAAGAATGCCAATATATTCGCGGCCATGCCTTCGCTGCATTCAGCCTACCCGGCCATCGTTTTATTCTACGCCTTCAAAAATCGAGTAGGGCTGTTCAATGCTTTTTTTTTGGTGGTGATGCTAGGCATCTGGTTTGCGGCCGTTTACACCAGCCACCACTATGTGCTGGACGTACTAGCCGGCATCACCATTGCCCTGACCGGCATCTTCATCATCCGTCTGTTGCTGGCCAAGAGCCGCTACTTCAACCGGTTTATCGCCGCTTTTCTGCGTGCGACAGCTCCAGGGGCTAGGGCGTAGCTAGAATTTCACCCCCTGCTTTTTAGTTGTGCATTTCAGCCTAACTAAACGACTATGGACTGGAAGTCCATAGGTTTGCTTTCCGAATGAAATTCGGTGGTTTCGGCTGAAGCCGACTGAAAGCAGACCCCTGCAAGTGGGTTACTCCAGAATAAAATTCTCGTCCCCATTGGGTTGGTCTTTGTGATGGTTCAGATACGCCTCCAATAACTCATCCGTGATATTGCCCACTGTACGCTTCCCCGTCTGGTAAGCCAGTAGTTAGCAGGGACTAAGCCACTTGTTTAAATTCGAGTGGAGTCATAAAATTCATGGCCTGGTGGGGCCGTTGAATATTGTAGTCGTACATCCACTCGTCCACAAGCTGGCGCACGTGGGCCAGCGAGCGAAACAGGTGCGCGTCGAGCAGCTCACGGCGAAACGAGCTATTAAAGCGTTCAGTATAGGCGTTTTGGGTCGGCTTGCCGGGTTGAACTCGTGAAGTCGAGTGACCAACAGACGTTGGCCGAAGGGGGCACCGCCAAGGGTTGCTTGACGTGGGCAGGCACCCGCTTTTTTTAAGCGGCGGGGCAGATTCAGGGCCAATGCCCGATAAAGGCGTAGGGTGCGTTTGTGATTGATGAGCAATCCGTTTTTGCGCAAGCGGTGATGCAGTTTCCAGAATCTCTACGTGCCGCTCCGGCGGCACCAAAGCCTGGGTGCCGCCGGAGCCAAAGCCCGCAATGCCTCCTGCACCGGCTCGTCGTTGCGCCCCCGCGCCACCGGATGGTAGCTGCCGCACGCGAGCCCGAATAGGGCACACGCCCGTCGCTGGCTCCAGCCGTTACTCACGAAGCCCTGCCCTGCCTGGCACCGCGCCGCAGGGCTGCTTACTTGTTGAGTAGGATCTCCTTGATGGCCTGGTTCTCTAAGCTTAGGTCCGCGAACATTTGCTTCAACTTCTGATTCTCTTCTTCCAGGTACTTGAGCCGTTTCAGCTCGGCCACACTGCCCCCGACGTACTTACTTTTCCAGGCATAAAATATCGCCTCGCTCAGCCCGTACTCGCGCACAATCTGGGCCACGGTCTGGCCGCTCTGCTGCAGTTGCAAAATAGCCACCATTTGGGCTTCGCTGAATCGTCCCTTTTTTCATTCGTTAGTCGTCAGGTAGTGACAATACGCTTTTCTCTACTCACAACTGGCCCGCTATTCAAGGAAGCTGCCGCCATGTTGCCTACTACAACGCCGAGCGACGTCATTCCGCGTTTGGTTACCGCGTCCCCAACCACTTCGAAACCCATTTGTAAACCACGTCCCAATTGTGTCCGGCTTCGCTAGACCACCTCATTGGGGTCTACAATAAAGATAAAGTAGCCGCCGGTTTCCGCTGAATCGTCAACGATTTCCACCGTCCAGCCAAGGTGTTCGCCGCTGACGATGATGCCTTTCTGGCTAAAAGGAAAAGACGGTAAATTCGGCTTCATCCTTCAAAGTGAGGCGTTCAGGAAAGGGGGGAATGAGGCAATACACGTTAGTGTAGCACAGTGGGCACTTGGCCGGGCATACAGTACTCTAGTGGCACTGTCCATACTTTGGTTTTAACGTTTCCTGTGCCTTCCTCCCACGTAGGTGTGGGTTCGATGTCGCCGTACCACACGGCAACATGTTCCTCAGGTACTTGTTCGTCCCCAATGGACTCCCCGGCCAAGGCGATAATGACACACGGGAGGCCATTCAATTCAATAAGGTCGCCTCTTTGAGCCATTAGCATGGTAGTGGAGCAGAATGTGGTGGAGCTACCTAGATAACTAACTTCCCACGTTTACGCAAAGGGCGATTTGATCCCAAAGGTGCTAGTTTCTAGTAGCTGAAACTAACGGCCCCAAGCAAATGTACTTACATTGTATGTACATTTGCTTCTATGAACACGCGCCTGATTCGGGTGGGCAATTCCCAGGGAATTGTACTGCCCAAGAAGTTACTGCAGCAGTACCACCTCGCTGGCGAGGTCGACCTGCAACCCACGCCCGAGGGTTTGCTTATCAAGCCCGTAGTGAAGCCCCGCCGCCAGGGCTGGGACGAGCGCTTTCAGCAGGCCCTTGCCCAGGGCCCCGCCCCGGAGGGCGAGTTGCTGGAGGGCTTCTCGGACGAGGCCTTTGAGGAAACGGACTGGCAGTGGTAGCGGTGCAATGCTTCGAGGTGTGGCTCGTCAATCTTGACCCCACCCAGGGCAGCGAAATCAACAAGACCCGCCCCTGTGTGGTGCTCTCCCCCGACGAGATGAACCGCTACCTGCGTACGGCGACCATTGCCGCGCTGACCAGCACCCGGCGCGACTATCCTTCCCGGGTAGACTGCACTTTCCAGGGCAAGGAGGGCCAGGTAGCGCTCGACCATATCCGGTCAGTGGACAAAACCCGCTTGGTGCGCCGCTTGGGGGTGCTGCCGAAAGCCACGGCACAAGCGGTCTGTGACCGGCTGCAGGAGATATTTCAATACTAATGCTGACAGAACCGGTCCGCTATTCCAGCGGGACGATTCTGTTTGAATTGTCCCCAAGTAGCTGTCGTGTAAGTAAAGCTTATGTCAATAAGCGGGTGAGGTTAGATAGTAGAACTCTTGAGCAAAGGGCCGCTCTACCCGGTAGAGTTGCTGTTTGCACACAAGCGTCACCAGAATCTGAGGGAGGACTTTGGACGAAAGGTCAGCTACCGGACAGTTTGTTCGCAGAAAGCAGCGTAGGTGCTACGGCGCGAAACCTTTCCAGTGACCCAGGCTGTCGAAGGCTAGGCTAAGAGGCATGCCTGCTCGCTGAAAGGTGCAGCATCAGGGTTCTACCTCTCGCCACTAATGCCAAGTATTTAGGCCATATGCCAGCAGGCGCCGGTGGAGAGGCTACGACTAACGCCGTACAAAGCACGTCGGCGTAGCCCATAAACTCCTGAAGACAAACCAGTGCTTGTTATTCAACAGCAGTGATTGTTGTACGCAACAAGCTGCTCAAGCAAGTCTTTGTTATCATTAAATCCGGCGTGACTTACCAAGCAGATTTTAGCCCGAAACTTACTCGTGCCTCTTGACTTTTAACACCGTTCATGATAAGTAAGAATTATCGGTACTAATCTAGGCTTTGAGCAAAGCTTCAAATCCTCATTCGCCCATCAGCTGCTGCAGCCGCCGTTCAATCTCATACTTGCGCTCGTAGCCCGAGCCGGCGGGCAGGGTCCACTCTACGGCTTCTAAAAAATCGGGGTGTGCGAGTAGCTCTAACAGCCGCTGCTTAATATCAGCGCGTACAGCGGCGTCAGCGGCTGCCAGTTCGGTGGCCAGTTCCAAGCGGTTATCTATGACGTGCACCAGATCCTCCAGGTCCTGGCTCAGGCGTAGGTCAGCCCAGCCCCGGTCGCGCAGCGCAACGAACTTAGTCGCGACAAAATAGACGGAACTTAGTACGCGAATTTCCAGCCCATTGGGCAACTGGTACGCGGTGGCCTGGGCAAATCCGGCGGGATACCAGGGGTTGCTAAAGCCCAGGATTTCCGGCTCGGTGGGCATCACGTCCACGGTCAGGCCCTGATAATTCCATCGGCAAATCACGCCCGAGGCGATGTCGTTTATGAACCCCAGCGCCCGTAGTTCATCCTCCAAGACATAGTACGCCGGGCGCGGGGCTATTTCCACAATGCAATCCACGTCTTCCGTCACGCGGGGCTCGGGTGGGGGCGTGGCACTGGTACTATACAGATTCACCGTGGCTCCGCCAACGAAAACGACTCGCTCGCGCAGCGTACCAAGGGCGTGGGCCACGGCCATGAGTCGGGGCAAGTTGCGTGATTCAGCTGGCATGCAATAAAGGGGTATTGTCGGTAAGGGCTGCTTCCAATAGTTGCGCTGCTACCCGCCGTTCACGGGGCCGGCCCAGCCGCAAGGCATCTACCAGCGCCAGCAGTTCATACAGGCGGGCATCTTTCTGCACGGCTTCTACTACACCTGGGTAGAGCGGCTCAACGGCGGCTCCCCAGGCCTCGCCCGCGGCATTGGGCCAGACGTAAGCCGGCTCCACGCCGAACGTCCTATCGAGTGGAGCAGCACTGGAGGCCGTCAGCGTACCGCGTACATGCGCTCCAGCATGCACGGCGAATACGTAGGGCAAGCCATGCAATAGGAATTCCAGCACTGCC
>Ga0210040_10001274_pt1 | contig 38655 bp, 38 predicted proteins | sample CryGeyCG12114_NA_FD_185462 | JGI IMG/M metagenome (GOLD analysis project Ga0210040, IMG submission 185462) | Groundwater microbial communities from aquifer - Crystal Geyser CG19_WC_8/21/14_NA (SPAdes) (version 2) | ecosystem: Environmental > Aquatic > Deep subsurface > Groundwater | place: USA... | reverse complement strand
CGGACGGTCGGCGACGCGGCCGATGGCGCGCGCGATCGCGTTCATGCCATCGCCGAAATTCTCCCGGCGGTGGGTGGTGACCAGCACCAGCCGACGCCCGCTCAGTTGTCCGGTAAAGGCATCGAGGCCGCTTGCGAGGCTCGGGTCGGCGGCGACACGCGATTCGGTCCAGTGCAGCGCGTCGATTACTGTGTTGCCGGTGACGTGGATCGTGGCCGGATCGATGTTCTCGCGGCGCAGCGCCTGCGCGGCGGTGTCGGTGGGCGCGAAATGGAGCGCCGCGATCGGCGCAACGATGCGGCGGTTTACCTCCTCGGGCCACGGATGGTAGATGTCGCCGGAGCGCAGCCCCGCCTCGACATGCGCCACCGGCACGCGGCGGTAATACGCCGCGAGCGCGCCTGCCATCGCGGTCGCGGTATCGCCCTGGACTACCACCAGATCGGGCCGCTCCGCGTCCATCACCTCGCCGAGACCGGTCAGCAGCCGGGCGGTGAGCCGGTCGAGCGACTGGCCCGGCTCCATGATGTCGAGATCGACGTCGGGCACCAGATCGGCGATCGCCAGCACCTGATCGAGCAGCCCCCGATGCTGGGCGGTGACGCAGGTGCGCACGGTGATGCCCTCCCGCGCCTGCAACGCGCGCACCACGGGGAAGAGCTTGATCGCCTCGGGCCGGGTGCCGAAGATGATGAGAACGGTTTTTACCATGCCCACCCGTTACGCGGTCCCAGCTTAAAATCCGGCTTAACTTGGGGCACTCCGCCTCGAAAAGCGGTTTGCCCTGTTCGCCGGGCGCGGATAAGTCGCCACCATCAACAGGGGTGGGTAATGAGCATGACCAACAAGCCGGTGCGCAAGGCGGTGTTTCCGGTGGCCGGACTTGGAACGCGGTTCCTGCCGGCGACCAAGGCGATGCCCAAGGAGATGCTGACCGTCGTCGACAAGCCGCTGATCCAATATGCGGTGGAAGAGGCGCTGGACGCTGGGATCGAGCAGATCATCTTTGTCACTGGCCGCGGCAAGTCGGCGCTCGAGGACCATTTCGATATCTCCTATGAGCTGGAGGCGACGATGAAGGCGCGGGGCAAGAGCCTGGCGCTGATCGACGGCATCCGCCAGAAGCCGGGCTCGCCCGTCTACGTTCGCCAGCAGGAGCCGCTGGGGCTGGGACACGCTGTGTGGTGCGCGCGCGAGATCGTCGGCGACGAGCCGTTCGCCGTGCTGCTCCCCGACGAGCTCATGGTCGGCAAGCCGAACTTCCTCGCGCAGATGGTCGCCGCGTACAATGAGGTCGGCGGCAACGTCATCGGCGCACTCGAGGTGGCGGAGAGCGAGACGGACAAATACGGCATCATCTCGCCGGGCGCGCGCAACGGGCCGCTGACCGAGGTCACCGCGCTGGTCGAGAAGCCGAAGCAGGGCACGTCGCCTTCCAATCTGATGATCCCGGGCCGCTACATCCTCCAGCCGGAGGTGATGACGATCCTGGAAGCAGGCGAAAAGGGCGCAGGCGGCGAGATCCAGCTTACCGACGCGATGGCGCAGCTGATCGGCCGCCAGCCGTTCCATGGCTTCACCTTCAGCGGCCAGCGCTACGATTGCGGCGACAAGGCGGGGTACATCCAGGCGAACCTGGCGCTGGCGCTGGCGCGTGAGGACATCGGCCCCTCCGTCCGCGCGTTCGCGCAGACGCTGCTGGCCTAACCCGCTCCGCAGGCGCTGCAGCCCGGGTCCTTGGGCAGGGCGAGCGTGCGAAAGCGCATCGCCAACGCATCGACCAGCAGCAGCCGCCCGGCCATGTCCTCGCCGAACGGCACCAGCGCGCGGATCACCTCCAGCGCGGCGAGGCTGCCCATCACGCCCGCCACGGGGCCGAGCACGCCATCTTCGGCGCAGCTCATAGCCGCGCGGCCGGGCGCGTCGCCGACGAAACATTGATAGCAGGGCTTGTCCGCCTCCCACCCCCGGAAGACGCCGAGCTGGCCTTCAAACTGCACCACGGCAGACGACACCAGCGGCACCCGCGCCTCAAGCGTCGCGCGCGCGACGGCCAGCCGGGTGTCGAAATTGTCGCAGCCATCAAGCACCACGTCGACGCCTTGCAGCAGGTCGCGAGCATTGCCGCCGTCGATTCTCACCGGGTGCGTCTCAATGACGACCGCCGGATTGATCCGGTCGGCGGCGGCCGCTGCGGCGTCCGCCTTGCCAGACCCGACGTCGGCTGTCGCGTAGATCGTCTGGCGGGCGAGGTTCGACTGGTCCACACGGTCGTCGTCGATCAACAGGAGCCTGCCGATCCCCGCCGCCGCGAGGTAAGCGATCGCCGGCGAGCCGATGCCGCCGGCGCCGATCACGGCCACGCTCGCGGACTTCAGGCGCGCCTGGCCGCTGCCGCCGATCTCGCGGAGGACGATGTGCCGGGCGTAGCGCTCGAGTTCGTCGTCGGAAAGCGTCACTCGCTCCACGAATAGGTCATCGCGGCGCGATACCAGGTATCGCCGGTGCGGCCGGCGGTTTCGATGTTGTCGAGCGCCATGCGCTGGATCAGCCCAACGGTATATTGCTCAACTGTGGGGCAATTGATCGCGCGGGGCACGACGGCGCGCACGCGGCCCTGGGGGGTGGCGAGCACCGCGAGCTCGATATGCAGCGCGGAGGTGCGGGCGGAGCGTTGGCCGGCGGCGCAGCGCCCCGCCGCAACTTCGCCACGGACGTAATCGTTGGTCCCAGACGCATGCCGCGGCGGCAGCTTCCACGGAAGCGCCGGCAGCGCGGACCAGTCCGCTGGCGGCGATGCGCCCGCCTGGAGTGCTGCAAACGCGATCAGCATGGTCGCAAGCATGGTCATCGTCCCGTCGACCCGAACCCCCCCATACCACGCGCGGTGTCGTTCAGAATCGCGATCTCGTCCAGAACGGCGCGTTGAACGGGTGCGGGAACAAGCTGAGCGATGCGCTCGCCGCGGGCGACGGCGAACGGCTCGGTGCCGAGATTGGCGAGAATCACCTTCACCTCGCCGCGATAATCGCTGTCGATCGTGCCCGGTGTGTTGAGGCACGTGATGCCGTATTTCAGCGCCAGCCCGGAGCGGGGCCGCACCTGCACCTCATAGCCTTCGGGGATCGCGAAGGCGAAGCCGGTGGCGATGGCGGCGCGGCTGCCCGGCTGAAGCACCAGCGCCTCGGCGGCGACGACGTCCATGCCCGCCGCGCCGTCGGTGGCATAGGCGGGCAGGGGAAGCCCCTCGCCATGGGCAAGGCGCTGCACGGCGATCCTGATCGGCGTCATGACGGCTCCTCCAGAGCATCGGCGATTCGTTCGGCGAGGCGCGCGGCGACGGTGGATTTAGGCAGCCGCTCCCAGCTTTCGATTCCGTTGGCGGTGACGAGGTGAACGGTGTTGGCGTCTCCGCCCATCACGTCACCCGAGACATCGTTGGCGACGATCCAGTCGACGCCCTTGCGCACGCGCTTGGCGGCCGCGTACTCGAGCACTTGCTCCGTTTCCGCTGCGAAACCCACGACCAGGCGCGGGCGCGACGGGTGGCGGGCGAGTCCGGCAAGGATGTCAGGGTTTTCCGTCAGCACGAGCGCGGGCGGCGCGCTGCCCTTCTTAACCTTCTGCGGCGCGGCGTCGACCCGCCAGTCGGCGACCGCGGCGACCATCACCGCGGCGTCGGCGGGGAGCGCCCGCTCCACCGCCTCGGCCATCTGCTTCGCCGTTTCGACGTCGACGCGCGTCACGCCGGACGGCGTGGGCAGGGTGACCGGACCGGACACAAGCGTCACGCGCGCGCCGATGTCAGCCAGGGCGCCGGCGATCGCGAAGCCCTGCCGGCCCGACGAGCGGTTGGCTAGGTAACGCACCGGATCGATCGGCTCGTGGGTGGGCCCGGCCGTCACCAGCACGTGCTTACCGGAAAGCCGGCGCTCCACCGGCGCGAGCGCGCGGTCGATCGCGGCCGCGACCGCGTCCGGCTCGGGCAGGCGGCCCGCGCCATATTCGCCGCAGGCCATCGCGCCCTCATCCGGCTCGAGCACCGTCACACCATCGCCACGCAGCGTCGCGACGTTGCGTTGGGTAGCGGCGTGGCTCCACATCCGCACGTTCATCGCCGGAGCGGCGAGCACCGGCTTGTCCGTCGCGAGCAGCAGCGTCGTGGCAAGGTCGTCGGCCACGCCCGCTGCCATGCGCGCGAGGAGATCGGCGGTCGCCGGCGCGACCACCACCAAGTCCGCCTCGCGGCTGAGCTGGATATGGCCCATCTCCGCCTCGTCCTTGAGGTCCCAGAGGCTGGTGTAGACCTTATCCTCACTGAGCGCCGCCAGCGTCATCGGCGTGACGAAGTGGCTGCCGCCTTCCGTCAGCACGCAGCGCACGGCGTGGCCGCGCTTGCGCAGTAGGCGGATCAGCTCGCAGGCCTTGTACGCGGCGATGCCGCCGCCGACGATCAGGAGAACGCGCTTCATCGTACCATCCCTACCGTACCATCCTCGTCACGGTGATCCGGCGCCTGTCGAGCGCGCCGCCGAAAAGATCGCGCATACCGTCGAGGGCGAACGCCACGCCGACGAGCAGCACCGGTGCCACGAGCAGTCCCCAATAGAAGGTGTCGGTGCGGCCGAACAGCGACAGAAGCAGGGTGTAGGCGGCAAGCGTGCCGAACACCCGCAACCCCAGCGGCTCCCGCCAGGACGCCCAGCCGGCGAGTGACAGCGCCACCAAGGGCGCGGCGAGCCACAGGGGCGCCAGCGCCAGGGCCGTCGATACGCTCATGGTACGCACAAAGAAGCCGAAGCCGAGCATGCCCGACCAGCCCGGCGACGCCGGGTCGAGCGGCCGCACGACCTGTGCGACCGCATGGGCGTGAAGCGCGACGGCAACGGCGAGGACCACAGCAACCAGCGCCCAGCCCGCCGCCTCCCGCCGCTCTCCCTCCGCCAGCGCGACTACGGCCATCACCCCGATGTACAGCGCGGCCGTTTCGCGGATCAGCACCGCCGCCAGCCCGAAAGCCGCCGCCTCGATCCAGCGCCCCGGCCGCCTCAGCGCCAGCGACAGCGCGACCAGCAGCCCGGCCCACACTTCGTGAAAATGCGCCAGTTCCGGCTGGACGAATGCCATCATCCCGCCCGCCAGCAGCGCCATCGCGATCAGCCGCGGGGGAGCGCGCGCGAAGGCCGGGGTGAGGCGGGCATACCAAGCAACGAACACCGCCGCGGCGAGCACCCACAGCATCGCCACCACCGCCCTCTCGGGCAACGCCGCTTGCGCGACCGCCAGCGTCGGCAGGCGGAAGGTGACGAACGGCCGGAGCGGGTAATCGCCGGCGCGCAGGGCTTCGGCTGTGACCTGATAGTAGTTCCCGCCATGCCGCACGCCGTCGACAATCGCTTCGTAGAGCACCACGTCGGCCTGATCGTCGGCGCGGTTGGCGGGATCGTGGCTGACCGGCGGCGGACCCGGGCTGAGCAGCGCCAGCCAGGAGGCGAGCACCAACAGCGCGACCAGCGCCGCCCCGATGCGCGCCTGCCCCTGCGTCAGTGCTGCCCAACGCGACGGGCCCGACAGCCACAGCGGCGCGGCCGGGCGTCGCATCAATGCACCAGCAGGAGTGTCGCGCCGACGCTCGCGAGCGCAGTGACCATGGCCACGACGAGGTAGCGCCAGCCGCCGCCGATCCGGATGATCTCGATCTCCCGCAGCGGCGGGGCAGGGGGCTCTCCGCCGGGGGTCGGGTAGCGCGCCTCGATGCGGCGGACGAGGTCAGGCAGACGCGCGAGCGTGCGCACATCTGCGATCAGCCTGTCGGCAAGCGCCGCCTCTGGGCCGAGCTCGTCCCTGATCCACCCGCGCACGAACGGCGCCGCGGTGTCCCACATGTTGATGTCGGGATCGAGGGCGGTCGCGACGCCCTCCACCATCACCATGGTCTTCTGGAGCAGCAGGAGGTGCGGCTGCGTCACCATGTCGAAGTCTCGGGTGATGGAGAACAGCCCGTCGAGCATCATGCCGATCGACATGTCCTTGACCGGCAACCCGCGCATCGGCTCGCCGACCGCGCGCAGCGCCGTGGCGAACTCCGCGACGTTGTGGTGCGCGGGCACGTAACCGGCCTCGAAATGGATTTCGGCGACCCGCTTGTAGTTGCCGGTGATCAGCCCGTAGAGGATCTCGGCGAGCCACACCCGTGCACGGCGGTCGATCCGGCCCATGATGCCGAAGTCGATCGCGGCGATGCGGTTGCCGGGCAGCGCGAACAAATTGCCCTGGTGCATGTCGGCGTGGAAGAAGCCTTCGGCGATCGCCTGCCGCAGAAAGGCGTGGACCAGCGTCGAGGCGAGGCGGGGCAGGTCGTAGCCGGCGGCGACGAGCGCATCGCGGTTCGACAGCTTGATGCCGTCGATCCACTCGATCGTGAGAACCTTGGCGGTGGAGCGCTGCCAGTCGATCGCGGGGATCACGAAGTCGGGCTCGGCCGTCATGCTGTCCGCGAGTTCGGAGGCGGAGGCGGCCTCGCGGCGGAAGTTCAGTTCGCGCGCCGTCCAGCGCTTGAAGTTCGCGACGGTGAGGCGCGGACGCAGCCGCCGCGCCTCCGTGCTCATCGCCTCGATCTGCGCCGCCGCCCATTCGTAGGTGTCGATCGCGCGGGTGAAATCGTCCTCTACGCCCGGCCGCAGCACCTTCACCGCCACCTGCCGACCGTCGGTGGTGATGGCGCGATGGACCTGCGCGATCGACGCGGCGCCAACCGGCTCCTCCTGGATGTGCTGGAACAGCTCGGCAGGCGGCCGGCCGAGGCTCGCCTCCATCGCCGCGCAGATGATATCGAACGGCACCGGCGGCAGCTGGTCCTGGAGGCGGAGCAGATCGTGCGCGGCGTCCTCGCCGACGAGGTCCGGCCGGGTGGCGAGCGTTTGCCCGAGCTTGATCGCGGCCGGGCCGATCGCCTGGAAGGCATCGGCATAACGGGGCACCTTCGGCACCCGCGCGCCGAACCGGGCGATCCGGGCCAGCCGCCGCACCGGCGCGGGGGTGTTGGGATCGCGCTCGATGCCGCGCAGCGCGCCGTGACGCGCGAGGATGCGGCCCCATTTCAGGAGCCGCCAGATATGAACGGCGGGTGCGGTCACCGGGCCCTAGATCTTCCAGCCGCTGTGGATCGCCACCAGGCCGCCGAGCAGCGGCTCGACGCGGGTGTTCGCGAAACCCGCGTCCCGGATCATCCGCTCGAACGTCGGCATGTCGGGAAAGCGGCGGATCGATTCGATCAGATAGCGATAGCTGTCGGCATCCTGCGCAAGGAGCTGGCCTAGCTTGGGGACGACCTTGTGCGAATAGGTGTCATACACCTCCTTGAAACCCGGCCACAGCGTGGTGGAGAATTCCAGGCAGAAGAAGCGGCCACCGCGCTTGAGCACGCGGTTGGCCTCGCGCAGCGCCGCGGGGATATCCGTCACGTTCCGGATGCCGAACGCGATCGTGTAGGCGTCGAAGCTCTTGTCCGGGAAGGAGAGGACCTCGGCGTTGGCCTCCGTCCATACCAACCCGTCTATGCCGCGCTGGCGGGCGCGGGCCATGCCGACCTCCAGCATCGCCGGGGTGATGTCGGCCACCGTCACGGAGGCGCCGCCGCGCGCGAGGCGAAAGGCGATGTCGCCGGTGCCGCCCGCCATGTCGAGGATGTGCTCGCCGGCGCGGGGCTTCACCCGGCGCACGAAGCGGTCCTTCCACAAGCGGTGCATGCCAGCCGACATGGCATCGTTCATCAGGTCGTAGCGGCTGGCGACGCTGGTGAACACGCCGCCGACGCGGGCGGTTTTCTCGTCGCGGGGGACGTCCTCGTAGCCGAAGGAAACGGTGTCGGTCATCGCCTGCCTCTAGCCGCCGCTTGTGGTGCGGGCAAACGCAACCTAGCTGCGGCGCGTGCCGGAGCTTCCCGAAGTCGAAACCACCGTCCGCGGGTTGAGGCCCGTGCTCGCCGGCCAGCGCCTGCGCGAGGTGGAGCCGCGCCGCGCCGACCTGCGCAAGGCGATCCCCGTCGACCTGCGTCAGCGTTTGACGGGGGCAACCGTGACAGGCCTCGGCCGGCGGGCGAAATACGGACTGATTGATACCGACCGTGGCGATACTTTGGTGTTTCACCTCGGCATGTCGGGGCGGTGGCGAATCGATCCCGGCGAAACGCTGGTGCACGACCATCTGCTGCTGGAAACCGAGGGCGGCCATCGCCTCGCGCTCAACGACCCGCGCCGCTTCGGCTTTCTCGACCTGTGGCGCACGGAGGCCCTGGCCGAATACCCGCCGTTCGCCGCAATGGGGCCGGAGCCGCTCGGCACCGACTTCACCGGCGAATACCTGCTGAGCGCGCTTTCGGGGCGCACCGCACCGATCAAGGCGATGCTGCTCGACCAGCGCGTGGTCGCGGGGCTCGGCAACATCTATGTGTGCGAAGCGCTGCACCTCGCCCGCATCGCGCCCTCGCGTGCGGCGGGGCGGATCGCGCTGCCGCGGTTGGAGCGGCTCGCAACAGCGGTGCGAGAAGTGCTGCTCGCCGCGATCGAGGCGGGCGGCTCCACCTTGCGCGATTATGCCCGGCCCGACGGCGAGCTCGGTTATTTTTCCAAGCAGTTCCTGGTCTATGGCCGCGAGGGTGAGCCGTGCGCGTGCGGCGGCACTGTCCGGCGGCGTGTCGAGGCGGGCCGCTCCACATTCTGGTGCCCGCGCTGCCAGCGCCGTTGAGCGCGCGTGGTTGACCGGCGGCCGCAATATCGCTAGGGGCCACGCCTTCGAAAGAGGCGGCGGCATGCCTGGCGCCCTTTTCCCACTGAACAGAACCCAGAGGCAAGAATGGCGAACACGCCGCAAGCGAAGAAGCGTATCCGTCGCAACGAACGTCGCGCCGAAGTGAACGGCGCCCGGGTGGGTCGCATCCGGACCTTCGTCAAGAAGGTGGAAGCGGCGCTCGCGTCGGGCGACAAGGCGGCGGCCACCGCGGCACTGCAGCAGGTCCAGCCGGAGCTGCAGCGCGGTGTCGCCAAGGGTGTGCTTCACCGCAACACCGCGAGCCGCAAGTTCTCGCGCCTGACCAAGCGGTTGGCTTCGCTCGCTTAATCCTTGTTGTTGACAGCAGGTCTGAAGACCCGCCGGGACGAAAGTTCCGGCGGGTTTTTTCATGTCCGGTGCCGCTGTTTCTGGAACCGATAGCGAACCCGAGGACTTCCCGCGATTCGTGGTGCCTGGCCGGGCTTCGTTCCCCGAATTGCTCCCCATTCGAGTGACTTATAAGAAATCCGACGCGTTTCTTGGCCTCGATCCTGTCAAGCCGGATTTTCACAAAAGTGTCGCTTGATCGGCTCGTGGAAGCTTCCATAATCGCCCCCTACCGCGACGCCGTGTGGCGTCGCATCTTGAAGCAGGGGCGGGAGTGCCGGCGGCCATTTGGCCGGACGGGGGCCCATTTCCAGCCGAAATCACCGCTCGCGCGACGTGTTGCGCGGGCAGGGAGGAGTGTGCGTGGGCGAGTGGCAGACAGGGGGAGGCCTGAAGGACGTCGAGCGCGCTTGGACACGTGTTCGCACCAACCTTCGTGAATCGGCTGGCGCCCGCCTGTTCGAACAATGGCTCAAGCCCATGGAACTGGTCGCGGATGATGAGCCGGACACGGTTCGCCTTGCCCTGCCGTCGCCATTCATGACCAACTGGGTCCGCAATCATTATGCGGACCGTCTCCTGCTCGAGTTCAAGGCCATGGTGCCGGAGGTGCGCAGCGTGTTGATCGAGACGCGTGCCGCCGGCACGCTGCCGGTGCTCGTCGCCGAGCCGGCCCCGAGCACCACGGCTGCCGCAACTGTTGCCGCAACGGCAGCCCCGGCCATCCCGGCGGCCGAACGCCCCCAGCTCGAATCGCGCTTCGTCTTTGATCGCTTCGTCGTCGATGCCACCAATCGCGTCGCGTTCAACGCCGCCAAGGCGTTGGCCGAACCGGGCCCGCCGCGCTTCTCGCCGCTGTTCCTTCATTCGGGCACAGGTCAGGGCAAGACGCACCTGATGCACGCGATCGGCCACGCCTTCTTGGCCGCACAGCCCCAGGCGGCCGTGCTGTGCATGTCCGCCGAGCGTTTCATGTTCGAGTTCGTCGCCGCGATGCGCGCCCGGGACACGTTCGCGTTCAAGCAGCGGCTGCGCGGGGCGGACCTGCTGCTGATCGACGACCTCCAGTTCATCGCCGGCAAGGACGCGACGCAGGAAGAATTCTTCCATACCGTCAACGAGATCATGAGCGCCGGCAAGCGGCTGGTGATCAGCGCCGACCGCTGCCCGCAGTCGCTGGATGGCGTCGAGGCTCGCATCACCGGCCGGCTCGGGGTCGGCCTGGTCGCCGACATCAAGGCACCGGATCTCGGGCTGCGCCGGATGATTCTGCAGCGCAAGCTCGCCGATTTGCCCGACGCGCGGGTGCCGGACGATGTCGTCGAACTGCTCGCCACGCGCATCCACGCCAACATCCGCGAGCTGGAAGGCGCGCTCAACCGTGTGGTCGCCTATGCGCAGCTGACGGGCGAGGTGGTCGACATGGACTTCGCGGTGGCGACCCTCGGTGAAATGCTCCGGGGCGCGCAGCGACGCGTCACGATCGACGAGATCCAGAAGCTGGTGTCGGAGCATTTCGAGTTGAAGCCGCTCGACCTCGTGTCGGCCCGGCGCTCACGCGTGGTCGCGCGGCCGCGGCAGATCGCGATGTATCTTTCCAAGCGGCTGACCACGCGCTCCCTGCCCGAGATCGGCCGCAAGTTCGGCGGCCGCGACCATTCCACCGTGATCCACGCGGTTCGCAAGATCGAGGAACTGCGCGATCAGGACCGCGACATCGACACGGCCGTGCGCACGCTCATGCGGCAGCTGGAGGCGTAGCGGCGCGGCTCCACACCACGTCTTCCGCTCGTGCTGAGCTTTTCGGAGCACGTGCGGCAGCCGCGGCGCTCGTCGCACGTCCTTAGACTTGGCTTAGGACGAACGGTAACGGCTCGGCCGCTTCTGCTAGACCTGCAATCCCACCGCCACCTGCGCGGCGCGCAGCGTTGGTGCCGCTAGTGCCCGCGCCTTCTCCGCTCCCTGCTCCAGGATCGCACCGACCGCGCCGCGATCCGCCAACAGCCGCGTCATCTCGCCCCGGATCGGCCCGAGCTTCGCCACCGCAAGATCGGCAAGGGCTGGCTTGAACGCACCGAAGCCCTGGCCTGCGAAGTCGGCGAGCACCGCCTCGCTGCTAATCTCGGCCAAGGCGGCGTAGATCGTCACCAGGTTGCGCGCCTCCGGCCGCTCGGCAAGCCCGGCGAGTTCGCTCGGCAGGGCTTCCGCATCGGTCCGCGCCTTGCGGAATTTCTGCGCGACCGCCTCGTCGCTGTCGGTCAGCGCGATGCGCGTCATCTCGGACGGGTCGCTTTTGCTCATCTTGGCGGAGCCGTCACGCAGGCTCATGATCCGGGGTGCAGCCTTGCTGACCAGCGGCTCGGGGAGGGTGAACACCTCCCGATCGAAGTCGGTGTTGAATTTGGTCGCGACATCGCGCGCCAGCTCCAGATGCTGCTTCTGGTCCTCGCCGACCGGAACATGGGTGGCCTGATAGACCAGCACGTCGGCCGCCATCAGCACCGGATAGGTATAAAGCCCGACGCTGGCGCCTTCGCGGTTCTTGCCCGCCTTGTCCTTGAACTGGGTCATGCGGTTCAGCCAGCCGATCCGCGCCGTGCCGTTGAGGATCCACGTCAGCTCGCTGTGCGCCGGCACCCGCGCCTGATTGAACAGGATCGAGCGTGCCGGGTCGATGCCCGAGGCGAGCAATGCCGCCGCGATCTCGATCGTGTTGCTGGCAAGGTCGGCGGCAATCACAGGCTGGGTCAGTGCGTGCAGATCGGCGAGGAAGAACAAACAGTCGTCCTCCGCTGCCATCGCGTCCTGCATTGCCACCCATTGCTTGATCGCACCCAGGTAATTGCCAAGGTGGAGGTTGCCGGTGGGCTGGATCCCCGAAACGACGCGCATCAGGCTTCCTTGGCTGGGTTGGGCGCCGGCACCGACACCGCGCCGGGGGCCACGGCGGAACGGCGACGGATCAGCGCGCGCAGGTCCGCAGGTCGGAACGCGCCGGTGACGAAGCAGGCGACGGCATACACGCCAGCGCCGCCCGCCACCAGCACGGCAAGCCACGCGAACCGGTCTATCCGCCCGCCCGTCAGCCGCGCATCGATCCACGGCGCCACGAACCACAAGGCGGCGCCCATGATGATCGCGGCCGCGGCAAGCCGGGGCAGACGGCGCCCGAGCTGGCGGTCCGGCGCGAAATGCCCTCGCCGACGCAGTGTCGAATACAGCATCAGGACGTTGATCGTGGAGGCGACGGCGGTCGCGAGCGGCGGGCCGATGTGCCCGACCGTGGGAATCAGCACGAGGTTGCCGACAAGGTTGATCGCCACCGAGATCATCGCGAAGCGCACCGGCGTGCGCGTATCCGAGCGGGCATAATAGCCCGGCGTCAGCACCTTCACGAGGACGTAGGACGGCAGGCCTAGCGAGAAAGCCGACAGCGCTAGGGCGCTGCCGTGTGTCGCCGCCTCGCTGAAATGGCCGAACTGGAACAGGCCGCGGATGATCGGCACCGATGCGACGATGAACGCGACCGTCGCCGGAATGGTGAGGAACAGCGCCAGCTCGATGCCGCGGTTCTGCGTCTCCATCGCCTCCGCGTCGCGCCCGGACGCGAGCTGGCGCGAAATCGTGGGAAGCAGGATGGTGCCGAGGCCAATGCCGATCAGCCCGAGTGGCAGCTGGTTAAGCCGGTCGGCGTAGTTGATGTACGACAGCGAGCCCTCACCCAGGAACCACCCCGCGAGCGCCGTGGAGATCGCAAGGTTGATCTGCGAGGCGCCCGCGCCGGTGGCGGCGGGCAGGATCAGCCGCATCAGCGTGCGGACCTCGGGCGTCAGCCGCGGCCGCTGGAGGCGCAGGCTGACGCCCGACTGACGGCAGGCGATCATCAGCCAGCCAAGCTGGAGCGCGCCGCCGACGGTCACGGAGATCGCCTGCGCGCGCGCGGTTTCATACGGATTGGCACCGTGAAAGAAGAACAGCGCGCTCACCATCGAGATGTTGAGCAGGATCGGGGCGGCGGCGTTGACCCAGAAGCGGTCCAGCGAGTTGAGGATGCCGCCCAGTAGCGATGCGATCGAAATCAGCATCAGATAGGGAATGGTCCAGCGCGAAAGCTCGACCGCGAAGGCGAACTGCGCATGGGTGGGATGCTGCTGGTGGAAGTCACCGGACAGCCCCAACGTGATCGGCCACGCCGCGACGAGCATCGCCGCGGTCAGGATCAGCAGGACCGGAAACAGGACGGCCAGCGCCTGTTCGGCAAAGCGAAGTCCGGCGCGGACCTCGCCCGCCTCGCTGACGTGGCGGTTGAACATCGGAATGAATGCCGACGCGAACGCCCCTTCCGCGAACAGCGCGCGAAACATGTTGGGCAGGCGGAAGGCGACGAAAAAGGCATCGGACGCGAAGCTCGCGCCGACATAGGTCGCCTGGAGCGAATCACGCACCAGCGCGAGAACGCGGCTGGCGAGCGTCAGCCCGCCAACCGATCCCAAGGCTTTTGCAAGGTTCACGCTGTCAGCGCCCCACCTGGCCGGTCAGGCTTGGCCGAAGCCCCCGACGTTGGGCTGCTGACCCTGCGCTTCGATCTGCTGGAGATAGAGCTGGCCGAAGTCGATCGGCTCGAGCAGCAGCGGCGGGAAGCCGCCGTCGCGCACCGCATCGGCCAGCACGCGGCGGGCGAAGGGGAACAGAAGGCGCGGCGCTTCGCCGAGCAGGAACGGCTGAACGTGCTCGGCTGGAATGTTGCGCAGCCCGAACAGGCCGGCAAAGGCGAGCTCGACGATGAACGCGACTTCGCCGTCTGCTTCGGCGCGCACGTCGATCTTGAGCGTCACCTCGTGGACCTCGTCACCCACCTGGTTCGCGCCGATGTTGAACTGAACGTCGATCCCCGGCTGGTTGGTGCTCTGATAGATCGCCGGTGCGTTCGGGTTCTCGAACGACAGGTCCTTGATATATTGCGAGATCAGGCCGGCCGCCGGGGCGGTGTCGGCGCCGTTCGCCGCCGGCTGGCCGGCCGTCAGGGCCGCGTCGTGCTGATCGGTCATGCTGGGTTCCTTTGATATGATGGCTGACGGAGCGAAGCGGCAACGCCGGGCGTTGGCTCGAATGGCGCCCGCGCCTAGCAGCGCCTGTGCAGCGTTTCAACGCCCGCGGGTTTGAATAAACGGGCCGCGTGGCCTATGTTGCCGGTGATCGGAGGCTGCGTGTTCTATATCGTCCTTCTTGCCATGGTGGCCGCGTTCCTGGCGCTGCGGCTGTACAGCGTTCTCGGCAAGCGCACCGGCCATGAGCAGCAGCCCCTGCCGCGCGCGGCCGAAGATCGCGTGATGGCGACGCCTTTGGCGCGCCCGGTGGAGCCGTTGTCGGAGCCGCGCGATGCCGCTAACCGCGCCATCGAACCTGCCGCCGAGGCGGGCCTGAGGGGCGTGATCGCGGGCGAGCCGGGGTTCGACGTCGCCCGCTTCACCGAAGGCGCGAAGGCCGCCTATCGCATGACGCTGGAAGCTTTCTGGAAGGGTGACGAGACGGCATTGGCCGACCTTGCCGAACCCGATGTCCGCCACGCGTTCGGCGAGGCGATCGCCGCGCGCCGGGAAGCCGGCGAGGTTCTCGACAACCGGCTGGTCTCGATCGAGCGGGCGACCGTGGTGGATGCCACCGTCAGTGGTCGCGCCGCGCGCATCGTGGTGCGCTTCGACGCAGACATCGCCGCGGTCACCCGCGACGCTGCGGGCAACGTCATCGCCGGCTCGCTGACCGATGCGGTCGAGACGCACGACGTGTGGACCTTCGCGCGGACGCTCAAAAGCGCCGACCCCAATTGGAAGCTCGCCGACACCGACGAAGCCTGACCGGTGCTAGGGGCGGGCGCGATGCGCATTGCAGGGGGAATGGCGCTGGCGCTGCTGCTCGGCGCATGCGGCGGGCGCATCGTGCCGCCGTCATCGTCGCCTCCGCCCGCGCGGGAGCCGCTATCCGCTCCGGCCCGTCAGCCCGTCCGGCCGGTGGCGACCGGCACCGAGGTACGCAGCGGGCGCCGCTTCTCGGGTGAGATCGTCGCCGCGACACCGCTGCCGGCGGCTGTGACCGTTCCCGTCGCCGGTGCGACGACAGCGGCCGCTGCCGGACTAGCCCCCGGTCCCCAGGTCGAGACCTTGCCTTTCACCGACGCGCAGGCGACCGCCGCCCGCAGCGCGTTTGCCGCCTCATGCCCGGCGCTGCTGCGACGTGCCGACGTGTCGGGCCTCACCCGCAACGCCGACTGGCAGCCCGCCTGCGCGGCGGCGCGGGACGGCGGCGATGCCCGTGATTTCTTCGCCCGCTATTTCGAGGCGGTGCAGGTCGGCGACGGCAAGCTGTTCGCGACCGGCTATTACGAGCCGGAAATTCCCGGCTCGCGCGAGCGGCGCGCCGGCTATGACGTGCCGATCTATGCACGTCCCGACGACCTGGTCGACGTCGACCTCGGCCAGTTCTCCGCCGATCTCAAGGGCAAGAAGGTGCGTGGCCGCGTTCAGGGCACGTCGCTGACTCCTTATTACGACCGGACGGCGATCGAGCAGGGTGCGCTCGACGGCAGGGCGAGGGTGCTCGCCTGGGGTGCCGATCCGGTGCAGGTGTTCTTTCTCCAGATCCAGGGATCGGGCCGGCTGCGTCTCCCGGACGGTTCATTCATGCGCATCGGCTACGACAGCCAGAACGGCCGCGACTATACCGGGATCGGCGCGCTGATGAAGGCGCGCGGGTTGCTGGGGCCCGGCCAGACCTCGATGCAGGGCATCGTCGCCTGGCTCCATGCCCACCCCCCGGAAGGGCAGGCGATCATGCGCGAGAACCGCAGCTTCGTGTTCTTCCGCGAACTCGACGGGCCGCCGCTTGGCGCGCTCGGATATCCGGTGTCGGGCGGCGTCAGCGTCGCCGCCGATCCCAAGTTCGTGCCGCTCGGCGCGCCCGTCTTCCTGTCGGCAGACCGCGCGGATGCGGCGGGGCTGTGGGTCGCGCAGGACACCGGCGGCGCCATCAAGGGCTCCAATCGCGTCGACACCTACTGGGGCGCGGGCGCCGCCGCCGAAAACACCGCCGGCGGCATGGCGGCGCGCGGCACCGCGTTCCTGCTGCTGCCCATCGGTACGCTGGCGCGGCTGGGAGCGCAGGCCGGAGCAGGGCAGGTTGCGCCGGCTCAACCCTGATGAGGCCGCCCTGTGGGGCAAGGTGATGGCGAGCGTCCGTCCCTTGCACGGGGCGACCAGCGTAGCGCCTGCCAAGCATGAGGCCGCCAAGTCGGTGCCCGTGAGCCCGGCGGGCCCGTTGCCGATGCTCGCGCCCAAAGCCACCAAGCCCACCAAGGCTGCTGGGTCAGCCCCGGGCACCACGCTCGACGGAGGCTGGGACCGGCGTATCTCGCGCGGGCTGGTCGCGCCCGACGCGGCGATCGACCTGCACGGCCACACGCTGAGCTCCGCATACGCCCTACTGGACGAAGGACTGGAGCGGTCGATCGCGCGCGGCGACCGGGTGCTGCTGCTGGTCACCGGCAAGCCGCCGCGGCCCGAGAGCGAACGGCCGCACGCACGCGGCGCGATCCGCGCCGCCGTCTCCGACTGGCTGGCCGCCTCGCGTCACGCCGGCAACATCGCCGCGGTGCGTGGCGCCCATCCGCGCCATGGCGGCAACGGCGCCCTTTATATCGTGCTCCGGCGCCCTCGCGGCTGAGGCGGTACGCGCGGCGATCGCGACTTCAGCGGTCCGGGCCGAAGCGTCAGGACGCGCGGGCGATCACGCCCGCGTAAATGTCCGCCAGCGCGTGCAGATCGGCGACCGCGACCGCCTCGTCGACCTTGTGCATGGTGGCGTTGACCAGCCCGAACTCGACGGTGGGGCAGAGCTGCGACAGGAAACGCGCGTCGGAGGTGCCGCCGGTGGTCGACAACTCGGGCATGAGGCCGGTCCGTTCCTCGATCGCCGCAGCCACCAGTTCCGAGAGGGGCCCTGGCTGCGTCAGGAACGCCTCACCCGAGACCCGACCCGTCACAGTGGCGCCGGGCGCGTACTGGTCGGCAAGCGCGCGGACCCGCTCGACCAGCGCCTCGCCGCGCTGCCCGTCATTGAAGCGGATCGACAGGCGCGCCCGCGCGGCACCAGGGATGACGTTCGTCGCGGGATTGCCGACCTCCAGGTCGGTGATCTCGATGTTGGACGGCTGAAACCACGCGTTGCCCCGGTCGAGCACGAGCAATTCGATCGCGGACAGCAGCGCGACGAGCGGCGGGATCGGATTGTCCGCGAGGTGCGGGTAGGCGACATGGCCCTGCCGCCCGGGCACTTCGATCCAGATGTTGACCGATCCGCGCCGCCCGATCTTCACCGTGTCACCGAGACGGCTGGCCGATGTCGGCTCCCCGACGAGGCAGAGGTGCGGCTTCAGACTCCGTTCCGCCAACCGCTCGATGATCGAGCGAGTGCCGTATGTTGCGGGGCCTTCCTCATCGCCAGTGACAAGCAGGCTGATCGTGCCTCGATCCGCTGCACGATCCGCCGCGGCGACGAATGCCGCCACGGCGCCCTTCATGTCCACCGCGCCGCGCCCGTACAGCAGGTCGCCGCGGACCTCGCCGCTCCACGGCGAACCGGCCCAGCCGTCGCCCGGCGGCACAACGTCGACATGGCCGGCGAAGGCAAGGTGCGTCCCCCCGCTGCCCCGCACAGCGATCAGGTTCTCGACGGGGCCGTCCGGCGCCTCTCCCGCAACGAACCGATCGATCGCGAAGCCAAGCGGCGACAGCGCCGCCTCAAGCACGTCGAACACGGCGCCACGCGCCGGCGTCACGCTTTCTGCGCGGATGAGCGCCTGCGCCAGGAGGACCGGATCGATCATGCCGCCACGGCCGTTACGCGTGTATGCCCAAGATTGATCCCGCCTCGCTCGTGCCCGACACGGTCGGCAGCGATTATCCCGCCCCGTACGACCAGCCGGTCTCCGCCCGCATCGTGCGCGATCTCGCAAAGGCAGGCGGCGCGACCGACTGGATCGCCAACCATGTCGTGGTGCCGCCCGGCGGCTGGTCGTCGCAGCGCCACTGGCACGCGGGCGAGGACGAGCTGGTCGTGCTCCTCGCGGGCGAGGCGGTGCTGGTGGACGACGACGGCCGCCAGCCGATGCGTGCCGGCGATGTCGCGGTGTTCCCGAAGGGCGATGGCAACGGGCATCACCTCGTCAACGAGAGCGATGCGGACTGCGTGCTGCTCGCGATCAGCCACAAGGAGGCGTCGCTCGTCACCTATCCCGATATCGACCTGATGTTCTCGCCTGAGGCGGGGCAGACGCATCGTGACGGGACGCCTTATTGAACCGCGGGCTGTTCGAACTGCTCCAGCACCCAATCCTCCTCCTGGGCCGAAGCGATCCAGTCCTGCATCCACGGATGCTGGAGCACGGCGTCGAGATAGGGGGCAGCGAAGCGCGCGATCGGCAGGCTGTAGGTGACGATGCGGGTGCAGACGGGCGCGAACATGATGTCGGCCGCGCCGAACTCGCCGAACAGGAAGGCGCCTCCGCCGCCCCAGCGAGCCCGCGCCTGTGCCCACAATTCCATGATCCGCGACAGGTCGGCGAGCACCGCCTCGCTCGGGCGACGTGGCGGAAAGATCTGCCGCACGTTCATGCTGTGCTCCCGGCGCAGCGCGGCGAAGCTCGAATGCATCTCCGCCGCCATCGACCGCGCCATGGCGCGGGCCGCCTCGTCGACGGGCCAGAAGTGCTCACGCCCGACCTTGTCGGCGAGGTAGTCGACGATCGCGAGGCTGTCCCACACCACCGCCTCGCCGTCCCACAGGATCGGCACCTTGCCCGACGAGGGCGCGAACTCATCACCGGCGCGCCGCTTGTCCCATTCGGCATCGTAGAGCGGAACCACGACCTCCTCGAACGGCAGCCCCGACTGCTTGCACGCGAGCCAGCCGCGCAGCGACCAGGACGAATAGGCCTTGTTGCCGATGATGAGCTTCATTCCATCGGCCTAACGGGTGGTGCCGAGTGGAGCAACCGCGCCGCGAAGGAGTGGGCGACTGCCGCTGCACCCGATATGAGCCGATTCCGGCAGGAGGAGACCGATCGTGAGTGAGGAATCGTCGGTCGTGCGCGCTAATGGGCACGCTCATGTCGAGCGCTATCGGCGCGACGGATACCTGATCATCCGGAGCGTCTTTGCTCGCGAGGAGATCGACGCAATTGCCGCTGCGGTCGACCAGGTGCGCGAGGAGGCCGCCGCCCATGGCCGCAGCTTCCGCCACGGGAACCTGTTCTACAACGTCGCTCCCCAGCCGGACGGCGAGCCGGTGGTCCGGATGGCGCAATGGTTCTCCTACCACCAGCCGCTGCTCAACGCGGTGCGGCTCGATTCGCGGATGGCGGCGCTGCTGCGGCCGCTGATCGGCGGCGACCTCAAGCAGATCATCAACCAGCTTCACTGGAAGGCGCAGGGCGGCGGCGGCGACTTCGCCTGGCACCAGGATTCGCGCTTCCGCCGCCCGGCGAGCGCCTACCGCCATCTCGGCACCTCCTATGTCCAGACCGGTCTGGCGATCGACCCGCATACGCCCGAATCTGGATGCATGCGCTTCGTGCCCGGCAGCCATCGGCAAGGCGATCTTCGGCTCGATGCCTCGGCGGAGGTGCTCGGCACCTCGATGAGCGATGCGGCGCTGCTTTCGGCCGGACTGTCGCCGGAAAATGTCGTGCAGGTGGAGCTGGAGCCGGGCGACCTTGCGCTGTGGAGCCCGTACCTGGTCCACGGCTCCGGCAGCAACGCGTCCGACCATCGCCGCCGTCTGTACATCAACGGCTATGTCCGCGCCGCCGATTGCGATCGGGGTGAATGGGCGTTCAGGAACGGAGAGCCGGTGCCGTTCGGGCCCGAACAGGCACTGGTCCATTACGAGGCGCTGCGCGAACGCGGCGAGCCTCACTACGTCTGAGCGTCAGGCGACCGCTTCGAGCACGGCCGCCCGCAGCTCGGGGATGCCCATGCCGCCTTCGCTCGACGTGGCGATGATCTCGGGATGCGCGGCCGGGCGCTTGCGGGCCTCGGCGGCGGTCTGCTCGGCCACCGCCGCGAGATCGGTCGCCTTGACCTTGTCCGCCTTGGTGAGGACCAGCCTGTAGCTCACTGCCGCCTTGTCGAGCATGGCAAGGATCTCGCGATCGACCTCCTTGATGCCGTGGCGCGCGTCGATCAGCACCAGCGCGCGCTTCAGCACGTCGCGCCCGCGCAGGAAGTCGTTGACGAGGAACCGCCACTTGCGGACCACGTCGGGCGGCGCCTTGGCGAAGCCGTAACCGGGCATGTCGACCAGCCGAAAGCGCAGCGGCTCGCCGAGGTCGAAGAAGTTGAGTTCCTGCGTGCGCCCCGGCGTATTCGACGTGCGCGCCAGCGCGTTGCGCCCGGTGAGCGCGTTGAGGAGCGACGACTTGCCGACGTTCGATCGGCCGGCGAACGCCACCTCCGGCACGTCCGCGTCCGGCAGGAACTGGAGCGACGGCGCGGATTTCAGGAATGCGACCGGCCCGGCGAACAGCTTGCGCGCGGCTTCCAGCTGGTCCGGATCGAACGGCTCGCTCACTTCGCGGGCGCGGTCTTGAGCTGGGGATGGCGGGCGTAGAGCAGCTTCTGCTGGCCGATCGTAAGCAGGTTGGAGACGATGTAGTAAAGCTGCAAGCCTGCCGCGAGCGGCGCGAAGAACAGCATCATCATCCATGGCATCAGCATCATCACCTGCTGCTGCGTCGGGTCCATCGCCGCCGGGTTCATCTTCATCTGCCCCCACATCGTGACGCCGAGCAGGATCGCGAGCACGCCCAGGTGGAGCATCCCGGGCGGGTTGAACGGCAGCAGGCCGAACAGGTTGATCGGCGTCAGCGGATCCGGCGCGGAGAGGTCGCGGATCCACAGTGCGAACGGCTGGTGACGCATCTCGATCGACAGCATCAGCACCTTGTACAGCGCGTAGAAGATCGGGATCTGGAGCAGGCTTGGCAAGCAGCCGGCGACCGGGTTCGCCTTCTCCTGCTTGTACAGCGCCATCACCTCCTGCTGCTGGCGGACCTTGTCGTCCTTGTAGCGCTCCTGGATCGCCTTCATCTTGGGCTGCAGCACGCGCATCTTGGCCATGGAGGCGAACTGGCGCTGCGCGATCGGGAACATCAGCGCCCGGATGGTGATCACCAGCAGGATGATCGCCACGCCGAAATTGCCGACCAGCCGGAACAGCCAATCGAGATAATAAAAGATCGGCTTCTCGACGATCTGGAACCAGCCCCAGTCGATCGCATAGTCGAACTTCGGCACGCCCGCCGCCTGATAGCGGTCGAGCAGCCGCACCTCCTTGGCGCCGGCGAAGAAGCGGCTGGTCTGAGTCAGGCTTTTGCCGGGCGGCAGCAGCTGCGGTTGGGTCGCGTAGTCCGCTTGATACGCCTGGTTCGCGCCGGCGCGGAACTGGCCGTCGAAGCCGCGCGCCTGATCGGGGATCAGCGCGGTCAGCCAATATTTGTCGGTGAAGCCGAGCCAGCCGCCGGTGGTGCTGAATTTCTGCGGGCCTTCATCGACATGCGAGAACTTCACCGAATAATCGGCGCCGCCGTCATGAACGGACATCGGGCCGGTGTGCTGGGTCCAACTGCTCGGGTCCTTGGACACGCCGATCCGGTTGACATAGCCATAGCTCGCGACGGGCACCGCGCCGGTGCCGCCGTTGAGCACCGTCTGCGTGACGGTGAACATGTACGCGTCATCCACCGCGAGGGCGATGCGAAAGCGCTGGCCGGTCGCGTTAGCGGCCTCCAGCGTCACCGGCTTGCCCGGCGCGAGGACGGTGCCCGACGCGCGCCAGACAGCGTCCGGGGCAGGAGGCTGCAGCCCGTCTGCGCGCCAGCCGAAGCCGGCGAAATAGGCTTCCGGTGCCCCCGCCGGCGACAGCAGACGGATCGGCGGCGAATCCTTCGCGATCGTCTCCTTGTGCTGGACCAGCACCAGATCGTCGATCCGCGCGCCCTTGAGGTTAATCGAGCCCTGCAGCGTCGGCGTGTCGATCCGCACCCGGGGGCTTTCGGCGAGCACGACCCGGCGGTCACGGATTGCGGCGGCGCCATCGGCGGTGGGATCGGCGCCGGGGTTTGGCACCACCTTGGTCTTGCCGCCGGAGATCTGCGTCACGGGCGGATTGGCGGCAGGAAAGAAGTGGCGCTGGACGAACGGCCAGCCGAACAGGATCAGCGCCGCGATCACCGCGAACAGCACGAAATTCTGGCGGTCGTCTTTCACGCGTGCACCTTAGGTATCAAGGAACGGGATCGGGGCCGACACCACCCCAGGGGTGGCAGCGGGCAATGCGTTTCGCGGCGAGCCAGCCCCCTTTGGCCGCGCCATAGCGGCGAAGCGCGGTGATTGCATAGGCCGAACAGGACGGCTGGAACCGGCAGGAGGATGGCAGGATCACCGAGGGGCCGAGCTGCCACCCGCGCACCAGCAGGATCAGCAGCCGGACGATCACCGCTGAACCTTCTTCAACGCCTTGGTAAATTCAGCCCGCAAGCTGTTGAAGTCGCGCTCGATGCCCCCGGCTCGGCCGATCAGGACATGATCGGCCCCGATCACGCCCTCCGCGGGCAGCAATTCACGCGCGAGAGCACGCAACCGTCGCTTCATGCGGTTGCGCACCACGGCATTGCCGATCTTCTTGGTGACGGTGAAGCCGACGCGCACCGTCGCGTCGCCATCGGCGCGGGGGCGTACCAGCAGGACGAAGCCCGGCATCGGCGCGCGCCGGCCGCTGTTCGCCGCCAGGAAATCGCGGCGGCGAGTGAGAACGCTTACGCCGACAGCTTCTTGCGGCCGCGGTTGCGGCGGGCGCGGATCACCGAGCGGCCGCCCACCGTCGCCATCCGCGCGCGGAAGCCGTGACGGCGCGCCCGCACCAGGTTGCTCGGCTGAAAGGTCCGCTTCATCGGTCATTCCTTGAAATCTAAGTGCAAAAGGCCGCCAACGCGGACGGCCACCATAGTGGCGCGCATAGCCAAAGCGCCGACGGTCGTCAATCGAGCCGCGCCGCCTTCGCCCGCGCGTGACGGCGCAGCGCGCTCGGTCGCCGCATCACCCGGTCGGCAAGATGGCCGAAACGGGGAAAGCGCCGCTTCAACCGCGCCCAGCGCAGCCGTGCCCAACGCGACGCGCGCAGCACAAGCACCAGGCCCCCTGCAAACACGAAGATGCCACCCGGTCCCGGCAGGAGCCCGACCACCGGTGAAGCGGCGATCAGCACGACGCCAAGCACCAGCATCGCCGTCCGCAGGGCAGGGTGATGGGAGGGCGGCGATGCAGCCATACGCGTCATGTGGCCTCGGTGTGTTAGAAAGGCAAGACACATTCGCCTGCCGGTTTCCTCCTCTGGAAAAGCGGCTATGAACACCCGGTTACGGGGGGCGGACATTTGACGGCGATCGTGCAGACGGTGGCGTACCTGGGGCTGGAGGCGCGCGCCGTGGAGGTGCAGGTTCAGCTCATCCCCGGCTTGCCCGCCTTCAACCTCGTCGGCCTCGCCGACAAGGCGGTAGGAGAGAGCCGCGAGCGGGTGAGGGGCGCGATCGCCGCGATGGGGCTGGCGTTGCCGCCCAAGCGGATCGCCGTGAACCTGTCGCCGGCCGACCTGCCCAAGGAAGGGTCGCATTTCGACTTGCCGATCGCGATGGCGCTGCTTGGCGCGATGGGCGTGGTCGATGTCGAGGCGCTCGCCGACTATGTCATCGTCGGCGAGCTCGGCCTTGATGCGAGGATCGCGCCGTCACCGGGCGTTCTGCTCGCCGCGCTCCATGCCGCCGAGATCGGCCGTGGGCTGATCTGCCCGGCCCCCCAAGGAGCGGAGGCGGCCTGGGCCGGGCAGGTCGAGGTGCTCGCCGCGCCCGACCTGCTGGCGTTGCTCAACCATTTCAAGGGCCACGGCCTGCTCAGCCCGCCCGCGCCCGGCGAGGTGGAGGAGCGGGTTCATGGTCCTGACCTGCGCCAGGTGAAGGGGCAGGAGACCGCCAAGCGGGCGCTGGAGATCGCGGCGGCGGGCGGCCACAACCTCCTGATGTGCGGCCCTCCAGGTGCGGGCAAGTCGCTCATGGCGAGCTGCCTGCCCGGCATCCTGCCGCCGCTCGACGCCGCCGAGGCGCTGGAGGTGTCGATGGTGCAGTCGGTCGCCGGCACGCTGACGGGCGGCAAGCTCACGCGCGCGCGACCGTTCCGCAGCCCGCACCACTCGGCCTCGATGGCGGCGCTGACCGGAGGCGGGCTCAAGGTGAAGCCCGGCGAGGTGAGCCTCGCGCATCTCGGCATCCTGTTCCTTGACGAATTGCCCGAGTTCCAGCGTGCGGTGCTCGATTCGCTCCGCCAGCCGCTCGAAACGGGCACGGTCAGCGTTGCGCGCGCCAATGCGCACGTCACCTTTCCCGCGCGCGTCCAGCTGGTGGCCGCGATGAACCCGTGCCGCTGCGGGCATCTTGGCGACGCCAGCCTCGCCTGCGCGCGGGCGCCCAAATGCGCAGCGGACTATCAGGCCAAGGTCTCGGGCCCGCTACTCGACCGCATCGACCTCCACGTCGATGTCGCGGCCGTGACCGCCGCCGACCTGGTGCTGCCACCGCCGGCGGAAGGATCGGCCGAGGTCGCCGCGCGGGTCGCGGCGGCGCGGGCGGTGCAGACCCGCCGCTATGCTGGCAAGCGGGCGCGCACCAATGCCGAGGCGGACGGCGCCCTGCTCGACGAGGTGGCGACACCCGACGAGGCCGGGCGCAAGCTGCTCGCCCAGGCGGCCGAAGCGATGCGGCTGACCGCACGCGGCTACACCCGCATCCTGCGGGTGGCACGCACCGTCGCCGATCTCGCCGGTCGCGATGCGGTCAACCGCGTCCACGTCGCCGAAGCGCTCAGCTACCGCCGGCGCGCGCCTACTAACTAACAGGTTCCGCAGCGAGCGATCGCCACGGAGGCTCGGCACCTAGCGCTCAGCTCAGGGCGCCACCACCACGCAGCTCACGTGCGCCGCCGAGCAGGCGCGCTGCGCCTCCGCACGGGTGCGGTACGGCCCTGCCTGGAGACGCGTCACGCGGCCGGCCTTCACATAGGCCGCATCGACCCCGCCGAAGCGACCGGACAGCTTGCTCCACAGCGCCTGCGCGTTGCCTGCCTCGCTGAATGCGCCGAGCTGAACGCGCCAGCCCCTGGCCGGGCGCGGCGGCGGGGCCGGAACCGAAGCGCGGGCGGGTCCACGATCGCGTGCCGGCGCTGCCGCAGTCGGTTCCGGGTGGCCCACACGAGCAGGTGCAGGAGCCGGGCGACCCGGTCGCGGACCACGCTCTGCCGTCGCGGTGTCCGCGACCGGCGCGCCGTCGTGCGGTGCCGGCGCGTGCGCCTGCGCGGCAATCGCGGGAGGCGGAACGGTTCCGTGCGAGGCAGGACGATTGCGCGGGTCGGGCCGGGCCGCAGGTTCGGGCTGCACCGGAGGGGTGTCGCCGGCGCGGGTGCCGGAATCCAGCGCCGCGATCTCGGTCGATTGGACGTGCGCTGCATATTGCTGGGCGAGCGCGGTGCCGCGCTGCCGATCTGGGGCGGAGATATACCCGTCCATCTGCGTCAGCGTCTCGGCAGCCGAAGGCAGTCCCGGCGTGCTGCCGCGCGGGGCGGCGGCGCGGGTCATCAGCGCATAGGAGCGCGGGTAGTCCCGCGCCACGCCGTCGCCGTTGAACAACATGGTGCCATACACGAGCTGCGCGCGCGGGGCATCGCGTGCCACCGCCTTTTCGAGCCACGGCACCGCTTCCGCTTTCTTGCCGTCCTGGAACAGCGCGATCCCGTAATTCTCCTGGGCCTGCTCATGCCCTTGCGCGGCTGCCTTGCCGAACCAGCTTTCCGCCAGCACCGGATCGACCGGCACTCCGCGGCCGAGCTTGTAGGCCTGGCCGAGATTGTATTCCGCGTCCGGGTCGCCGGCGATCGCGAGCGGGCGCCATTGCTCCACAGCCGCCTTGTAGTCGCCTTGGCGCCAGGCATCCACGCCGGCCTTGACGTCCGCTGCCGCCGGCACGCTCATCAGCATCGCCGCCAGCACGCCGCCTGTCACCACCACCGTGCGCATCACTTCGAACCCCCAACGCTCGTTCTCGGGCGACCATGCCGCGATTCGGCGCGGTTGGCAAAGCCCCTCGCGAGGCGCCGCAGCCGCGTTAACCTCTTCTTATCGCCACGCGTGGCACTGCCATACCGGATTAGCGGGAGTTGAGGGGGCTTATGCGCGTTTTGGCGATGGCTTCGCAAAAGGGTGGATCTGGCAAGACGACGCTGTCCGGGCACCTGGCGGTGCAGGCGCAGCGGGCCGGGCATGGCCCGGTGGTGCTGATCGACATCGATCCGCAGGGCAGCCTCGCCGACTGGTGGAACGAGCGTCAGGCGGAATTCCCCGCCTTCGCGCAGACCACCGTCGCGCGCCTTGCGGCCGACCTGGAAGTGCTTCGCCAGCAGGGGTTCAAGCTCGCCGTGATCGACACGCCGCCGGCGATCACCATGGCAATCCAAAGCGTCATCCAGGTCGCCGAGCTGATCGTCATCCCGACGCGGCCGAGCCCCCACGACCTGCGTGCCGTCGGCGCCACCGTCGACCTGTGCGACCGCGCCGGCAAGCCGCTGATCTTCGTGGTCAATGCCGCGACGCCAAAGGCGCGGATCACCAGCGAAGCAGCGGTCGCCCTGTCCCAGCATGGGACGGTTGCACCCATCACCCTCCATCAGCGCACCGATTTCGCCGCGTCGATGATCGACGGTCGCACCGTCATGGAGGTCGATCCCAACGGCCGTTCCGCCAAGGAGGTGGAAGCGCTGTGGGAGTATATCTACGACCGGCTCGAAAAGAACTTCCGCCGCACCGTGTTCAGCGTGCCGACCGCGCCTCAGGGCATTGGGCAGCGGCCGGCCGCTGCCGGGTTCGGTCGGCGGGTGGTGGGCTGAGGCGATGATCGGTCAGTCCAAGCCTTCCGCCTCGCTGTCCTCCGGGCTGCTGGCTCGCAAGGGCGGCGCGCGACCGGCGATGCGGCCGCAGGCGTTCACGCCCGTCGTCCATCCGGCGCAGGCGCTCGACGATCTCGGCTGGAACGACATGGGGCACACCGCCCCGGCCCCGGCCCCCGCCCCAGTCTCAGTTCCCGTGCCGCTCGCACCGGCAGCGCCGCCGATGGAAGCCGCGCCGGTTCCGCAGGTGCTCGTCGAGCGTGACGCCCTGGCGCAGGAATTCGCGCCGCTCGCGTTCGGGGCGGCGACCGTGGAAGCGCCGCCGGTGATCCGTTCGGTATCGGTCGCCACCGCGACGCGGCTGCGCCGCGAGACGGCGCACGTCGCCAAATCCGCGTTCACGCTGCGGCTCGACCAGGAGCGCCATCTGCGCCTTCGGTTGGCAACGGCGCTCACCAATACGTCGGCGCAGGTGCTCGTCACTCAGGCGCTCGATCAACTTCTTGCGTCCTTGCCTGAGATCGACGCGCTGGTGGCCCAGTTGCCGTTGGCGAAACGCACCCGCTGAGATGGGGATTTAAACCGATGACGACCCGTATGGTCCTTTCGCTCGGCGCCTCGGCGCTGCTGCTCGGCGGCACGATGGTCGGCTGCGCCGGCGGTGGCAGCGGGCTCGCGTCCGCAAGTGACCGCGACGCGGCCGCCGCCAGCCGTACCGCCGCCACGGACGCGGCCAAGGCGAGCAAGGCGCTCGGCAAGCACGATGCCGCCACCGCGGTGGTTCAGGCCGAGGCTGCGGTGGCGCTGATGCCGCGCAATGCGGACTATCGCGTGCTGCTGGGGCAGAGCTATCTCCAGGCCGGCCGCTTCGTCTCCGCGCGGACCGCGTTCGGGGACGCACTGGCGCTGACGCCCGACAACGGGAAAGCGGCGCTCAACCTCGCCTTGGCGCAGATCGCGACCGGCGACTGGTCGGCGGCCCGCAAGACGCTGGACGCTCACGCCACCGCCATCACGCCGGCCGACCGCGGGCTGGCGATGGCGCTAGCAGGCGATCCGTCGGGCGGTGTCGCAGTGTTAACCGAAGCTGCCCGTTCCGGCGGCTCCAACGCCACCGTACGGCAGAACCTTGCGCTGAGCTACGCGCTTGCCGGCGAATGGCAGGCGGCGCGCGTGGTCGCAGCGGCGGACATGTCGCCCGCCGATGTCGACGGCCGCATGGAGCAATGGGCGGCGTTCGCCCACCCGGCGTCGGCGTCCGATCAGGTCGCGGCGCTGCTCAACGTGCGCCCCGCCGAAGACGCTGGCCAGCCCATCGCGCTCGCGCTCAACGCGGCTGTGCCGACAACCCCGGCCCCCCCCGAAGCGCCGGTGCAGACGGCCGAGCTGTCGCCCGAAGCCGCCGCACCGCAGGCCATTGTCGCGCCTGAGCCGCAGCACGGCCCGGTTCTCGCCGAGCAGGAGGTGCCGGCACCGGCACCGGTTGCGCATGCCGCTGCCGGCTTCTCGCGTACGGCGCGCTCCGCTGCCGTTTCAGCGCCGCGCCAGCCGCGTGTGGCGACCACGATTCGGGCCTCTACGAAGCCCGCCAAGCTCGCGGTCGCGGCACAGCCTGCCCGGGCGCCTGCGCTCGCCAAGGGCAATTGGTTCGTCCAGCTTGGTGCATACGACTCGCCCGGCGTTGCCAGGGACGCGTGGGTGCGCGCCACCCGCCGGCTGCCCGCTCTCGCCAGCCGTGGCCCGAGTGGTGCCTCGATCACCGCGAAGGCGCGGCAGTTCTACCGTCTCTCCGTCGGCGGCTACGCCCGCGCCGACGCGGTTCAGCTCTGCCAGCGCGTTCGCAGCGTCGGCGGCCAGTGCTTCGTGCGTGCAGGTGCGGGCGATCAGGTCGCCCAGTGGGTCAGGAAGCCGGGCGTCCAGCTGGCGTCGCGCTGATCTCGCGCCCGCCCTTCCAGAGCCGCAGCACGCGGCCCTGAACGGGCAGGCCGTCAAATGGCGTGTTGCCCGCACGTGCGGCAAAGGCGCCGCCATCGATCCGCCACGGCGCATCGGCATCGAACAGCATCAGGTCGGCCGGCTTGCCCGGCTCCAGCGTGCCGGCGTCGAGCCCGAGCACGCGTGCGGGGTTGCGCGCCAACCGCTCCAAGAGTTTCGGCAGCGTCACCACGCCATCGCGCACCAGCATCAGCGATAGGGCGAGCAGCGTTTCCGCGCCCGCCATCCCCGGCGAGGCATCGGCGAAGGGAAGCCGCTTTTCCTCCGGCCCGCGCGGATCGTGGCCCGAGGCGATGACATCGATCGTGCCGTCGGCGATCGCCGCGACCGCCGCCTGACGATCGCCCTCGCTGCGCAGCGGCGGTGAGAGGTGCGCGAAGCTGCGGAAGTCGCTCATCGCGATGTCGGACAGGTGGAGGTGCGCGGGGGTTATCCCTGCCGTCACCGCCACTCCCCGACGCTTCGCGGCGCGGACCAGATCGAGCGCGGCGGCGGTGGTGACCTGGCGCAGGTGCAATCGCGCACCGGTCTCTTCCGCCAGCATCAGGTCGCGTGCGACCGCGAGCGCTTCGGCGATGGCGGGTGCGGCGGGTAGGCCGAGCCGCGTCCCGGTTTCGCCCTCGGTCGCGACCGCGTCGGCCGTCAGCCCGCCGTCCTCGGCATGCGTCACCACCGCGAGGTCCAGGTCGCGCGCATAGGCGAGCACACGGCGCATCACCGCCGAATCGGCGATCCAGCGCGCGCCCGTGCCCACCGCCCGTGCGCCGGCCGAGCGGCAAATCGCCATCTCCGCGAGCTCCCGGCCAGCCAGCCCGCGCGTGGCGGCGGCGATCGGGTGGATCCACAGGTCCGGCTTGCCGATCAGCGCCGCGCGCTGGACGATGCCCGGATCGTCGAGCACCGGCGAGCCGTCGGGCATCAGCGCCACGCGGACGATGCCGCCCGCCCGGCACGCCGCGCGATCCACCTTGAACACGCCTAGGTCGATGATCCCCGGCGCCAGCGTCTTGCCGCCGCAATCCACCGTTTCCGCGTCTTCGAGGCCGTCAACAATGGCGCCGTCTTCGACGAACAGGTCGCCGGTACGCTCGCCCAGCACCGGGCAGGCGAGGCGGGCGTTGGCGAAGCGCAGCCTCATGCCCACCCCTCCACGCCGCGCGCGCGGCGGGTGAGCACATCGAGGCACGCCATCCGCACCGCCACGCCCATCGCCACCTGCTCGGTGATGGCCGATTGCGGCCCGTCGGCGACGCTCGACTCGATCTCCACGCCGCGGTTCATCGGCCCCGGATGCATCACCAGCGCGTCCGGCAGCCGCGCCAGCCGCTCTGCGGTGAGGCCGTAGCGCAGGTGGAACTCGCGGTCGGAGGGGATGTAGCCGCCCGCCATGCGCTCGGTCTGCACGCGCAGCATCATCACCACGTCCGCCCCCACCAGCGCCCGGTCGAAGTCGGTGAAGGGCGTCACGAACATACGCTCGATCCCGGCCGGCATCAGCGTCGAGGGCGCACACACCCGCACCTCGGCGGCGAGCGCCGTCAGCGCCAGGATATTGGAGCGTGCGACCCGGCTGTGCATCACGTCGCCGCAGATCACCACGCGCTGGCCCTGGATAGACCCGCGCCGCCGCCGGATGGTGAGCGCGTCGAGCAGCGCCTGCGTCGGATGCTCGTGCCGCCCATCGCCGGCGTTGAGCACCGCGCAATCGACCTTGTCGGCGATCAGCCGCACCGCGCCCGAGCTCATGTGGCGGATCACCAGCACGTCGGCGCGCATCGCGTTCAACGTCTGCGCCGTGTCGATCAGCGTCTCGCCCTTTTTCACGCTCGACTGCGCCGCGTGCATGTTGACCACGTCGGCCCCCAGCCGCTTGCCCGCGATCTCGAAGCTCAGCAGCGTCCGCGTCGAGTTCTCGAAGAACGCGTTGATCTGCGTCAGCCCGTCGAGGCGCTTGTCGGGCGTCGCATGGCTGCGGTTCGCCTCCACCCAATGTTCCGCCTCGTCGAGCAGAAAGGTGATCTCGTGCGGCTGCAGGCCTTCGATGCCGGTCAGGTGCCGGTGCGGGAACACGGCACCGCCGGGGATCAGCGTGGCGGGGCGGTGGTCCGAGCGTTCCATCAAAGGCGCCGGTTAGTCGCCCGCGCAGGCGCGGGCAAGCGCGTCCGGCTTGCAGGCGGTCCCCGCATCGGTTAGCGCGCGCAGCGCTGCCCCTGTGGTGAAATTGGTAGACGCGATCGACTCAAAATCGATTGCCGCAAGGCGTGCTGGTTCGAGTCCGGCCAGGGGCACCATTCTCGCTTCGCTCGAACACTGCCTCTGGCTTTTGTCGAGGTTCGGACTTCGTCCGATTGGGGGCACCACCACCTAACAGCTGCCTTCGGGCTTGGCGCAGGCGGCCGGCGATGCTGTAACGCTGCCATGCGCTCCATTCTGCTCGCCGCCCTGGTTGCGGCCCCGCTCGCCGCCCAGACCACGCCTTATGACGCCGTGGACCCGATGATCGGCACCGGCGGGGAGGGGCATACCTATCCCGGCGCCACCGCGCCGTTCGGGATGGTGCAGCTGTCGCCGGACACCGACACGTCCTGCGAGATACGCCAGTGCTACGGTCACGCCGCCGGCTATCGCTACACCGATCCCACCATCCAGGGCTTCAGCCACACGCACTTTTCCGGCGCGGGACACTCCGACCTCGGCGACCTGCTGGTAATGCCGGTGTCGGGCGACACCGTGGCGATGGACCCGGGCACGCCGGAGCACCCCGGTTACCGCTCCCCCTTCAGTCACGCCAGCGAGGTGGCGCATCCCGGCTATTATGCGGTGACGCTGGCCGGGCCTTCGGTGCGGGCGGAGATGACGGCGGGCACCCGCGTCGGCGTTCATCGCTACACGTTTCCGAAGGGGCGCGACGCGCACCTGATGGTGGACCTGCGCACCTCGCTCTACAATTACCCTGGCAAGATCCTCTGGTCCGCGCTGCACCTGCGCGCCGACGGCACCGTCACCGGCATGCGAGAGACGCGCGGTTGGGCGCCAGGGCGCAAGCTGTTTTTCGCCATGCGCTTCTCGGCGCCGCTCACCGGCCATGCGTTCGTGGATCGCGACACGGCGGTGGCGTACAAGGGGTTCCAAGGTCCCGGCCGCGGCAGCGACGCCCTGGCGGAAAAGCTCGGCCGGGCGCTGGAGGCGCGGCTCGACTTCGGCAGGCTGGGCAAGCCGCTCGAGGTGCGCGTGGCGATCTCCGGCGTCGACGAGGCGGGCGCGGTCGCCAACCTCGACAGCGAGCCCGGCGGCTTCGATGCCACGCTCGCGGCCACCCGCGCCAAGTGGAACGCCGCGCTCGGTGCCGTCGCGATCGACGCGCCCGCGCCGATGCGGATCAGCGTCTACACCGCGCTCTATCACAGCCTGCTGGCTCCAAGCGTGTGGAGCGATGCCGACGGCCGCTATCGCGGGCCCGACGACCAGGTCCATGTCGCCCAGGGCTACACTCAGCGCTCCACCTTCTCGCTGTGGGATACCTTCCGCGCCGAGCACCCGCTGCTGACCCTCGTCCAGCCCGAGCAGACCACCAGCGACGTCGTCCGCTCGCTGGTCGCAAGCCAGCAGCAGAGCCCGGACGGCATCCTGCCGGTGTGGCAATTCGCCGGCCGCGAGACTTGGACGATGATCGGCTACCACGCCGTGCCGGTGATCGCGGACGCCTATCTCAAGGGGTTGCGAGGATTTGACGCCAAGACGGCGCTCGACGCGATGGTCGCGAGCGCCGATCATGCCTCCTATGGCGGCCTCGACCAGTATATGGCGCGCGGCTACGTGCCGATCGACAAGGAGCCGGAGGCCGCCTCCAAGACCGTCGAATACGCCTATGACGATTGGACGATCGCCCGCATGGCGCGCGCGATGGGGCGGGGAGACATCGCCGCCCGGTTCGAGAAGCGAGCCGCCTATTGGCGCAACAGCTTCGATGCCAAGACCGGCTTCGTCCGCGCCCGCCTGTCGAACGGCGCCTTCCGCACGCCGTTCGATCCCACCGCGATCAACTACGGCTCCGATTATACCGAGGGCAATGCCTGGCAATACAGCTGGTTCATGCCGCAGGACATCGGCGGCCTCATCCGCCTGCTCGGCGGCGATGCCCGCACGGTCGCCAAGCTCGACGCGATGTTCGATTACGACAACAGCAAGCTCGACTACAGCCATGCGGAGGACATCGCCGGGCTGATCGGCCAGTACATCCACGGCAACGAGCCGAGCCATCACGTCGCCTATCTCTACGACTATGCCGGGGCACCGTGGCGCACGCAGGAGCGGTTGGCGCAGATCGTTGCCAGCCAGTACAAGCCGGCACCCGACGGGCTGTCGGGCAATGACGACCTCGGCCAGATGTCCGCCTGGCTGGTTTTCACCGCCCTCGGCTTCTACCCGGTCGCGCCGGGGACGGGGGAGTATGTCATCGGCCGACCCTTCGTCGATCGCGCCACGCTGACGCTGCCGGGCGGCAAGCGCTTCGCCGTGGTCGCCGAGGGCCTGTCGCCAGCGAACCGCTATGTCGGCCAGGTCACGCTCAACGGCCAACCGCTCGCGCGCAGTTTCGTGCGCGATGCGGAGATCAGGGCAGGGGGCGAGTTGCGCTTCACCATGCAGGCGACCCCGAACAAGAGCTGGGCCGTCGCCAAGGGCGCACGCCCGTACTCTATGACCGCATATTGAGCGGCATGGCTTTCGCGATCATGCCCTACCAACACCCACCAACCGGGAGCTTCACGTGCGATCATGTCTTCTCGCCGCCGCTGCAGGAGCGGCGCTGATGGCTTCGGTGCCCACCATCGCGCAGACGCACGCGACTGCCACAGCGGCGACCAACCCGCTGCTCGCCGATTGGACCGGCCCGTCGGGCGGCGTGCCCCCGTTCGACAAGGTCCGTCCCGAGCTGTTCCCGCCCGCCTTCGAAGCCGCGCTCGCCGAGCGTGCCGCGCAGTATCGCACCATCGCCGACAACCCCGCCGCGGCGACCTTCGCAAACACGATCGTGCCGATGCAGCTGGCCGGCGAGCGGCTCGGCCGCGTCATGGCGATGTTCGGCGCGATGACCAGCAACATGAACACGCCGGCCTACCAGGCGCTGGAGCGCGAATGGTCGCCGCGCTTCGCGGCCGCGCAGGACGCGATCACCTTTGATCCCAAGATCTTCGCGCGCATTGCTGCGATCTACGATCACCGCAACGGCAGCGGTTTGAACGCGGAGCAGGTGCGGCTGACGACCCGCATCTACGACGCCTATGTGCGGCAGGGCGCCAGGCTCGACGCTGCCGGCAAGCTCCAGCTCGGCAAGATCAACCAGGAACTTGCGTCGAGCTTCGCCGAGTTCTCCCGCAAGCTTCTCGCCGACGAGAACACCGCCATCGTCGTCACGGACGAGTCGGAGCTCGCGGGGCTACCCGACAGCGTCAAGGCGGTCGCCAAGGCCGCGGCCGCGAGCCGCCACACCGCGGGCTGGGCGATCGTCAACACGCGCTCTGCGGTCGATCCGGTGCTCACTTTCGCCAGCAACCGCGCACTTCGCGAGAAGGTGTGGCGCGCCTTCGTCAACCGCGGCGACAATGGCGATGCCAACGATACCAACGCCACCATCGCCCACATCGTCAAGCTGCGCGCCGATCGTGCCCACCTGCTCGGGTTCAAGACCCATGCCGACTGGCGCATGCAGGACACGATGGCCAAGACGCCGGCCGCGGCGATGGGCCTGATGATGCGCGTCTGGCCTGCCGCCGTCGCCCGCGTCCACCAGGAAGTCGCCGACCAGCAGAAGATCGCCGATGCCGAGGGCGCCCACATCACCATCGAGCCGTGGGACTATCGCTTCTACCAGGAGAAGGTGCGCAAGGCGCGCTACGATCTCGATCAGGCGCAGCTCAAACCGTATTTCGAGCTCAACCACATCATCGATGCGTCCTATTACGCCGCCAATCGGCTCTACGGCCTCCAGTTCAAGGAGATCACCGGCACCGTTCCCGTGTTCGAGCCGCATATGCGGGTGTGGCGGGTGACGGCAAAGGACGGCCGCGACGTCGGCCTGTTCTACCGCGACGACTTCGCCCGGCCCGGCAAGCGTTCCGGCGCCTGGACCAGCGGCTTCCGCAGCCAGCGCAGCCTCGCGCCCGCGCAGACGGTGCTGACCACCAACAACAATAATTTCACTCGCGGTGCCGAGGGCGAGCCGATCCTGATCAGCCTCGACGATGCCACCACGCTGTTCCACGAGTTCGGCCATTCGGTGCATGCCATGCTCCAGCAGGTGGACTATCCCGGCCTGGCCGGCACGCCGCGCGATTTCGTGGAGTTCCCCAGCCAGGTGAACGAGCATTGGCTGCTCAGCCGCGACGTGCTCGACAAGTTCGCCCGCCATTATCAGACGGGCGCGCCGATGCCGCAGGCGCTGCTCGAGAAGATTGAAGCGTCGAACACCTTCAGCCAGGGCTTCGCGACGGTGGAATACCTCGCCTCGGCGATCGTCGACATGAAACTGCACACCGTGCCCGACGGCGTGGTCGACCCCGATCGCTTCGAGCGCGAGACGCTGGCATCGATCGGCATGCCCAAGGAGATCGTCATGCGGCACCGCCTGCCGCAGTTCGGCCACCTGTTCCAATCCGACGCCTATTCAGCAGGCTACTACAGTTACCTGTGGTCCGACGTCATGGTCGCCGATACGCTGGCGGCCTTCGCGCAGGCCGGCGGTGACTGGGACAAGCCGACGGCAGCCCGCTTCGCGTCGATCCTCCTTTCCACCGGCAACGAGACGGACCGCGCCGAAGCCTACCGCCAGTTCCGCGGCCGTGACCCCGACGTCGACGCGCTGCTCAGGAAGCGCGGCTTCCCGACGAGCCCCGTGGCAAACGGGGAAGGGGCCAAGTGAAGCCGCGGACCCCTCTGCACCCGCGCCAGCTCAGCGAGGGCGGGGGTCTGCCTGTGCCAGTCGGACGCCGGCCTGCCCCGGCAAGACGGTGAGCCTGGCGGAAGGCGCGCCCACTCGAGCCCAGCGCATCCGCTCGATCCTCGGCGGGTCCGCCGGCAACCTGGTCGAATGGTACGACTGGTACGCCTATTCGGCGTTCACGCTCTACTTTGCGCCCGTCTTCTTCCCCAAGGCGAGCCAGACCGCGCAGTTGCTCAATGCCGCCGCAATCTTCGCCGTCGGCTTCCTGATGCGTCCGATCGGCGCCTGGGCGATGGGCGTCTATGCCGACCGGCACGGACGCAAGGCGGCACTGACGCTGTCCGTGACGCTGATGTGCGTCGGCTCACTGCTCATCGCAGGCGCGCCCGGCTACGAGGCGGCCGGCTGGGGCTCGCCCGCGCTGCTGGTGCTGGCGCGTCTGCTCCAGGGCGCGAGCGTCGGCGGCGAATATGGCGCCAGCGCGGTGTACCTGAGCGAGATGGCCGAGCGCGCGCACCGCGGCTTCTATTCGAGCTTCCAATACGTGACGCTCGTCGGCGGCCTGCTGGTGGCGCAATCCGTCCTCATCCTCCTCCAGCTGACGCTCAGCGAGATGGCGCTCGAGACATGGGGCTGGCGGGTGCCGTTCGCGGTAGGGGGGCTGCTTGCCATCGCGGTGTACCGCATCCGCCGCAATCTGCTCGAAACGCCGTCTTTCCGCGCGGTGCAGGCCGGTGAGGAGCCGCGCTCCACCGGCCTCGAACTCTTCCGCCGCTACCCTCGCGAGGCGGCGACGGTCGTGCTCCTCACCGCCGGCGGCACGCTCGCCTTCTACGCCTACACCACCTACATGCAGAAGTTCCTGGTCAACACCGCCGGCTTCGGGCGCGAGACCGCGAGCTGGATCGTCACGCCAGCGCTCGCGCTCTACGCGCTGCTTCAACCGTTCGCCGGCGCTTTGTCGGACCGGATCGGGCGCAAGCCGCTGATGGTGGGCTTCGGCGTCGCGGGCACCTTGCTGACCGTGCCGATCTTCCTCGGGCTCGAACGCGTCGGCAGCCCCGCCGGAGCGTTCGCGCTGGTGCTGGCCGCGCTGGTGATCGTCACCGGCTACACCTCGATCAACGCGGTCGTGAAGGCGGAGCTGTTCCCCGCCCATATCCGCACGCTCGGCGTCGCCTTGCCCTATGCGCTCGCCAACACGCTGTTCGGCGGCACCGCCGAATATGTCGCGCTGTGGCTCAAGCAGGCCGGCGTCGAGCGGGGCTTCTACGCCTATGTCACCGCCATGATCGCCGTCTCGCTGACGGTGTACTGGCGCATGGCCGACACACAGAAAACCAGCCGCATCGCCGAGGACTAGCGTCTAGCGCGGCAGCGTTATCGTTGCCGCGAGCCCGCCCTCCGTCCGGTTGGCAAGCGTGATGTCCCCGCCCGCGTCGCGCACGATCGCACGTGCCAGCGCCAGGCCGAGCCCGATGCCGCCGGTGTCGCGGTTGCGCGAGGTTTCAAGCCGGGTGAAGGCGTCGAACACGTCTTCGAAACGGTCGGACGGAATGCCGGGCCCCCGATCGGTGACGACGATCGCGACCGAACGGCTGCCGGGTACCAGAGCGACGGTGGCCGACGTGCCGTACTTCACCGCATTCTCGATCAGGTTGCGCACCGCGCGCCTTAGCAGGGAGGGCCGCACCCGCATGGGCAGCCGCACCGCCTCCTCGAAGCTGACGTCCTCGCCCAGGTCCCGGAAATCCTCCACCACCGCGTCGACCAGTGCGGCGAGATCGGTTTCGGTCAGCGGCTCGCTCGATCGCCCCAGCCGCGCCAGCGACAGGATGTCGTCGAGCGTGCGGTTCATCTCCGTCACCGTATCGACCATCCGCGCCCGATCCGTATCGTCCTCCACCGACTCGATCCGCACCCTCAGCGCCGCCAGCGGCGTGCGCAGGTCGTGGGCGAGGGCGCCGAGCATCCGGTCTTTTTCGGTCAGCATCGCATTCACGCGCAGCCGCAGCGCGTTGAAGGCGGCGATGGTAGCCGCGACGTCATGCGGCCCCTGGACGGGCACCGGCTCGCCATCCTCCCCAGGCCCGAACCGCTCGGCAGCGTGAGTGAGCGCGCGCAGCGGCCGCGAAATGCGCCGGCCCAGCCACAGCACCGGCAGCAGCACGATCCCGTACAGGATCAGCGTCTGCGCGATCAGCCGCCAGACGATCCACGCGTTGTCGTGGCTCCAGGGAAGCCGCTGGACCAGCCACCCTTGGCCGGGCTGCTCGACCGCGATCACCAATTCGTCGGTCACGCGCGCCATGCGCTGCGCCGCCTGGCCGCGATAGCCCCGGATCATCGCGTCGGATGGGCTCAGCGGCCGGCGCCCGGTGGCGATGCGGCCGACGCGCACGCCCGCTTCGCCCAGCGCCCCGCGTAACGACGAGGCGACTTCCGGCTCCTCGGGCAAGCCGGCGACGGGATTGGCCGCCAGGCGGCGGACGCGCCCGCGGTTCGCAACCGGCCCGCGCCCCTGCGCGG
>Ga0210040_10001273_pt1 | contig 38692 bp, 26 predicted proteins | sample CryGeyCG12114_NA_FD_185462 | JGI IMG/M metagenome (GOLD analysis project Ga0210040, IMG submission 185462) | Groundwater microbial communities from aquifer - Crystal Geyser CG19_WC_8/21/14_NA (SPAdes) (version 2) | ecosystem: Environmental > Aquatic > Deep subsurface > Groundwater | place: USA... | reverse complement strand
GTGATCGACCGGGAGTTCCCGAATCCGCAACGGCGCGCGCAGCTTACGGCTTTTCGCCGCTCGGCAATTCGCCGCCCCCGGTGTCGCCGCGCCTCGGCGATGTCGTCATGCAGCTCGGCACCGACCTGGTGTTCCGCTGCCCCACCGTTGTCGTCTCGCGCCGGCTGGCGGCGCGGGGAACGCCGGTGTGGCAGTACCAGTTCGACTACGCCGCGCCTGGCGGCGCGGTGTCGCACGGCAGCGAAATCCGCTACGTGTTCGACCGGCCCGCGGGCGGCGAACCGCCGCTCCAATCCTATTGGCTCAATTTCGTGCGCAGCGGCGATCCCAACGCCGCCGGCCTGCCGCACTGGCCCCGCTACGACGTCTCAGCACGCGGCTACCTTTCGTTCGAGCAGACCGGACCGGTGGCGAAGGCAGACCTGCGCGGCGACGTCTGTGAGGGGCGCGCCGCACCCTGAGCGCGCGGGCGGTCAGCTCTTGGCGTCGCCAAGGTCCACGCCGATCTGGACTACGTCAGTGCGCTGCCGCCGTGGCGGCGGTGTCCGTCCGAACAAAGGCAGCGCGGCTGGCAAGTAGGGCGAACAGCACAAGGAGAAGGTAGCACGTCATCGGCACCGCGAACGCCGTGGAGCGCGATGAAGCATCCGCGACGCTGGCGAAGAGCAGCGGCACCACCGCGCCGCCGACGATGGCGGTGCACAGCAGCCCCGCCGTCGCCGATCCCGAAGCGGTGGACCGCTCCAGCGTCAGGGTGAAGATCACCGGGAACATGATCGAGTTGAACACGCCGATCGACAGCGCGATCACGCCCGCGCTGCTGCCGCTGGACTGGCTGACGACGAGGCACAACAACGCCGCCACCGCTGCCGCCCCTGCCAGCAGGCGCGACGCCGCGACACGGGTCAGCAGCGCGCTGCCGGCGAACCGGCCGACCAGCGCCCCAAGCCAGTAGAGGCTGACGAGGCTCCCCGCCTCGACGGCGGGCAGAGCCATGATGTCGGGCTGTTCAAGGAAGTTGACCATGACGCTGCCGATCGACACCTCCGCGCCGACGTACAGAAAGATCGCCGCAGCCCCAAGCAGCGCCCAGCGCGATCGGAACGCCGACAGGACCCCGTCGCCCGAGCCCGCCGGGGCCGGCGGGACCGAGGCGGTGATCAGCGCCCGCGCGCGGAACAGCAGCAGCGCCAGCACCACCAGGACCGCAGCGATGAAGCCATAGGCGACGTCGATGCGGCTCAGCGACTGTTCGATCTTGGCGGGTGTCACTGCGCCACCGTCGAATAGGCCGCCGCGGAGAAGCGTGTGGGCGGCCAAGAACGGGCCGACCACGGTGCCGACCGAATTGAACGCCTGACTCAGTACCAGCCGAAAGTGCGAGCGATGCGGCGGCCCCAGCGCAGCCGACAGGGGGTTGGCGGACACCTGCAGCAGCGTGATGCCGCTGGCGATCACGAACAGAGCCGCCAAAACCAGCGGGTAGGCGTGGAACGCCGTCGCAACCGGCATCAACAGGCAGCCCAGTACCATCACGCCCAGCGCCGTCACGATCGACGAGGAGGGACCGATCCTTGCCGCCAGCGCGGCAGCCGGCAGTGACACCAGCCCATAAGCCAGGAAGAAGGCGAACTGCGTCAGGAACGCTTCGGTGTCGGTGAGCGCGAAAATCGACTTCACCGCTGGCACCAAGATGTCGTTGATCGAGGTTACGGCGCCCCAGATGAAAAAGAGCGCAGTTATGTACGCAAATGCCGTTCTGATCCGAGCGCTGTCCACGTTTCCTCCCCCGCCGCGTTGCCCACGATCAGCCGGACCAAACAGGTAGGCGGCTTATAAAGTCAAATTGAATTATTTGCTGGTGAAGCGTGCTTCCGCCTAGCTGTACAAGCCGGCGATGTGCCAGCTGCCAAGGAGACGATCCCCATCATGCTCGGCCGGATTGGTGGCAGCTCCTTCGGTCCGTCAGGAGCCGAAGGGCGTGACCGCGCTCGTCCCGCAGCCTGTCAGGCACCAACCTCGCCCGAGCGGGAGATTACAACCTCCGTACCGTGCTGCAAGCGGTTCGGCTGGCGCCGGGTACGACCCGCATGAACATCGCCCAGCAAACCGGCCTGACCGCCCCGACGATCGCCAACGAACCGATTGGTAGAGGCGGGCCTGGTTCATGTGATCGGCCGCAAGCAGGGAGGGCATGGCCAGCCGGCCCTGCAGTTGGAGGTTCAGCCCGACGGTGCGTTCGCAATCGGGCTGAACGTCGACCGCGACCACCTGGCCTTAGTGACGCTCGACCTGGCGGGCGTGGTCCGCAGCCGGACGACGCGCGAAATCGCCTACCCGCTGCCCAGCGACATGGTCCCCTTTGTGCGCGAAGAAGTGGAGCAGGCGTTTATCCAGGGCAGGATCCAGCGTGATCGGGTGCTGGGGATCGGAGTCGCCATTCCGGATGACCTCGGCAGAATCGAACTTCCCGACCGACCGGCCGGTTACGAGGCATGGACCGATGCCGACATCGCCGCCATGGTCGCCCGTGAGTTGCCCTGGCCGCTTCACTGCGACAACGACGCGGCGGCGGCGGCGCTCGGCGAGGCCGAATATGGAACAGCTTTCGCCAATCCAAGCTTCTTCTACCTGCTGATCAGTGCCGGGCTGGGCGGCGGCGTGGTGATCGACCGCAGCTACCATCGTGGCTCCACGGCGCCTTCGGGAGAGATCGGCCTGATGCCCGACCAACCGCATCCCGGCGCGTCGGTGCAGGACACGGTTTCGCTTCCGGCACTGCTCGCCAGGCTGAGGGCAGCCGGCCAATGAGGTTGACGTCGGCATGCTGGCGACGATCGAGGGCGAAGCCGCGGCGATCTGCACGCGCTGGATCGATGACGCGGTAGAATCCCTCATCCAGCCGTTGACCGCCATCAACTGCCTCCTCAATCCCGATGCCGTGCTGATCGGCGGACGGTTGCCGCTGCCTTTGATCGAGCGCTTGTCTGGCGCGCTCACCACCGCGCTGGGCGGCTGCACCTTCCTACCCAGGCCAAGATCATGGCCGCCGTCATGGCACAGGATGCGCCGGCGATCGGGGCGGCGATCCTTCCCTTTCTTGATCACCTGCTGCCATCCGACTCCATCTTAATCCAGGCGGGGCGGTAAAGCGGCGGCTGACGTGCGCTGATGATGGGCGAAAGGGCTACCGACCGGAGCCGCCCGACCACCGTGCAGGGGCATGCATCCACAGCGCCCGGCTCCGCACCGGATAATTGAGGGGGGCTTAGAGCGCTTTCATCAAACTGCGCCATCCACCGTCAGATAGGCCGATAACCGGTCTAGTCCCGGTCCAGCGTCCGCTGAAGAAAACTTCGGATCATGCGATCGCACTCGGCCGCTTGACTGCTTCAGGACGAGCAAACGGCAGAAGCCCCTTTACTGACGCAACGACCAAACGCAGCAAACGAGGCGTCGTCCCTCCGGCCCTGCTACGCGCGGCAAGCGGCGACGGTCTCGCGGCGACGCCGAAGCGCCACGCCAGTGAGGCCGAGACCGGCGATCATCATCATCCAGGTGGCAAGCTCGGGGACGGCCGCTACCGCCGCGGTCGTCGTCACATTGTCGATGGCAAAATCGAACAGCGGGCTTTGACTGGGAGTGGTGTAACGGATCGATACGGCGTTGATGCCGAGGCCCGCCAGCGACACATATTGGTTGGCATAGGCGCCGAAGCTGTAGCTCTGGCTGAGGCCGGTGTTGGTGGTGACCTGGTAATCCCCGGCGATGTTGTTCACGATCTCGAAGCTGATCGCGCTGATCGCACCGGCGAAGGCGATGGTGATCGGGTTGGTGAACCCCGCATAAGGCATGGTGGTGTACGCCGCCGTCAGGTCGCCCACGTCCGGATCGAGGAAATCGTCGGTTCCCTTGACGATGCGCCCGCCGGCAAACGTCGCCCCATCGATGGTCACCGGCTGCGCCGCCACCCCCGGCGTGATGAACTGGGGAGGATTGGCACCTGCCTGCGCTTCGAAGTCGATGGTTGCTGCCTGCGCCGCGGCGGGCACGACGAGCAGGGCGGCGGCGATCAGCGTTTTGGTGGCAGACATCGGGGCACTCCTAGGATGGGGAATCGGTCGATCTGTGCTGTGCGCTAACAGGGGCGTGTGACCGATCCGCGAAGGTAAAAAGACGTAGCGACTACAGTTGCGCCGCTCGCCTGCCCGCCCGCTCAATACCGACCCACGGCATGGCCATCGTCGAGCGTGCCGATGAAGGCGATGATGTCGTCGATCTCTCGCTCGGTGAGCGGCGGGCGGCCCCCAGGCCTGCCGCCGAACGGCGCATCGGCAACATCGATGTTGGCGCGGTATCGGGCAGGCAGATCGTTGAATTGCAGCACCTTGCCCGAGCGGTCCCGTGGATAGACGCGGCCGGGGGCGACATCGCGCAGATTGTAGAAGTTCAGCACCTGCCTCAGGCTGTGGTACACGCCGTTGTGGAAATACACGCCCCGGCGCGCGGCGTTGCGCAGCGTGGGCGTCAGGAACATGCCGCAATATTGCGTCTGGCGGGCAAGATCGGTTCGCACCGGTCCGCACAGCCCCAGGTCGAAGAAGCGCGGGTCCCGATTGGCCGCGATCGCCGGATTGCGCGGCACGCTAAGCGCTTCATATTCCGTGTCGGTGAACAGCGGCGGCATCCCGTCGCTGCCCGGCTGGCTGAGGTGGCAGGCGGCACAATTGCCCTTGGCGGGATCGTTGAACAGCCGCAGCCCACGCAACTCCGCGCGAGACAGCCTGGCCTTGCCCTCCAGCCAGTGATCGTATTTGCTGTCGAACCGGTGGAAAGCCTGCGCTTCCACCTGGTAGCGCGCGACTGCCGACATCGCCTCGGCGAACAGGAGGTCGGGATTGTCGACCACCGCCTCGCCGAACAGCGGCTTGAATTCGTTACGATATTTTGTGAGCGCGATGCGGCGCACAACGGCGTGCAGGTCGGTATTGCCCATTTCGGCGGGATTGAGCATCGGCCCGGTCGCCTGCGCCATCAGCGTGTCGGCGCGCCCATCCCAGAACATGCCGCCGTGCGGCACCACCGCGGCGGCGGTGGAGGTGCCCGCGACCTTGTTCGCACGTGGCCCCGCCTGCGCCTGCTGCGCGAGCGGCACCGGCGCGTCGGCATCGACTGCGGGGCCGATGCCGAACACTTCCTGCCGGTAAAGGTAGGCGAGCGACGGCGGCGGCCGGAAGCCTTGCGCCGTCATCGACGCGCCGCCCGGCTCCACCGGCAGGCCGTTGGGCGGACCATAGCTCCGCTCGGGGCTGTGGCACGAGGCGCAGGATTGCCGGCCCGAGACGGACAGCGTGCGGTCGTGGAAGATCTGCTCGCCGATCTGCGCCAGGGCGCTGAGCGGCTGGTTCGCGGGGCGGACCAGCGCGATCGGGTGCGGGTTCGCGCCCGTCCAATCCTCGACGGTGCGGGCGAACCGGGCGGGGACCTGCTCGGGGTATGCGAACAGGTAGGCGCCGCCGGCGACTACCAACAGCAGAAGCGCAAGCACGGCGAGCACCCAGCGCGGCATGATCGACGGCGGCCGCGCTGGCGCAGCCACATCTGCGGACCGGGATGCCGCCGGCGTGGCGTCGGCCGGATCATCGTTCATCGGATGCTGCTTCGCTGAAAAGGGCGAAGACGCCTCGCATACCCAAGGGCCGGCGAGACGTCTTCTGATACCGTGGAAGAGAGGACGCGCGGCGCGGAACGCCCCGCCGCGCGCTGCTGCCGGTTCAGATCGCCGGTGCCGCGGCCAGCTTCCGGCCGGTGGTCGGGTTCAAGTAATAAGGCGTGAGGTTCGGCGCCGCCCCGAAGTTGAACATCCCCATGATGCTGCCCGCCGTGGCGTCGTTGGAGCCGCCGCCGAGGCGCTGGCCGCTAAGCCAATTGTCCTCGATGAACCGGATCACCGACGCCTGGGTGATGGGCGTGCTGTCCACATAGTTCACGCGGGCGTATGGCGAGATGACCATGAATGGGATGCGCGTGCCCGGACCGCAGCGGCCGTTGACCGGCGCGCCGTTGAGCCCCGTTCCTTGCGTCGCGTTCGGACCATCACACTTGCCCGCGCCGGTCAGCTGGTCAGCGGTGGCGTTGAACGACGAGGTCAGGATGTTCGGCGCCTGGTGATCGTACCAGCCGTCCGAATCGTCGTACAGGACCAGCACCGCCGTGCTTGCCCAGTCCGGCTGCTGCTGAAGAAAGTTCAGGGTGTTGGCGACAAACGTCTGCTCGTCGAGCGGGTTGGAGTTGCCCGGGTGCCCGTCCTGATAGGCTTGCGCCTTGAGGTAGCTGATGGACGGATAGTTGCCCGCCTTCACCGCTGCGACAAAATCGTTGTAGTCGTACTGGTGGTGCACCGGCGTGTCGGAGCCGGCCGCGTCGAGCGTCGGCTCGGTATGGCCGATCATCTCGACCGAGCTCGGGCGGGTGTGCTGCGGGTTCAGCGTCGAGGCGTAATATTGGAACCAGGCGTGGTGCGGGATGTAATCGGTCACCGTGCGACCGGTATTCGGCGAGACGACGCTGCGCTTGCACGCGGTGGTGCCGTTCGCGTTGCTGGCGGTGAGGTCGAAGCCGCCCATGAAGCCGCCCCAGGTGATGCCGACGGCATTGAGCAGGTCGCCGATGTTCTTCCCCGTCAGCCGCACGGGGTTGCTGCCCGAGCAGACGTCGCCGGTGGGATCGGGATCGCCGGTGACGGTATAACCGCCTTGGCCGTCCGCCACCGTGCCGCTGCCGTTGGTCGAGCCGGCCGTGGTGCCGCCGACGACATTGAGCGCGCCGGGCGTCGACGGGCCGAAGCTGTCGGTAAAGGCGTTGTCGTTCATGGCGAAATGCTGGGCCAGGTTCCACAAGGCGGTGACGGTGTTGCCGTCGAAATAGCCCATCACCTGCGCCGCGGTGCCGAACGCGCCGGCACCGCCGGACGTACCCTTGCCGGTGTACTTCACGAACGCGTCCATCTTGCCCGCGTCCGAGGCCTGCTGCTCGGCCGTGTAGGCGTGGCTCTGGCTGGCGGTGTCGTATTGCGAGCGGTCGATGCGGAACGGGTTCATCAGCGCGGGGGCAATCCCGGTGCTGAGGTTGGCCGCGTTGGTGGTGTTGGGATTGTTGGTCAGCAGCGACGGCGTGCGCAGATAGGCGTTGACCGAAGGCGTTCCTGCCGCGGCGGTGAAGATCGGCTCACCCGGAGGATTGTTGGCCTGCGGATAGGTGCCGAAGTAATGGTCGAACGACTGGTTCTCACCGAAGATGATCACCAGGTGCTTGATGGGCGTTGCCGTGGTGAGCGCGTTCTGTTCGGACACCGCGGCGGTCGCGACGCCGAGCGCGGACGCCATGTTGGTCGCCGCGGTCGAGGCTGTTCCTAGCGTGGACGCGATCGATATTCCCTGGCTGCCGCTGTCCGACGCGCCGCACGAACTGAGCAGCAGTGCGATGCACCCTGCCTTTACTGCCGAAAATGTGTTCCGAGCCATAGGTCCCTCCGCCGTTGACGCGGCTCGTCGCGGGCGTGGGGATGCCCCGCGCGGCGAACCTGTCCAGTGTGTGTTGTTGCGCTAATCGACTGGCCGATCGGGTGATCCGCTGCGCGATCAACAGCAGGCCATCGTGACAGGGTCGTGACGTTTTGACGGCAAGTCGAAGTGTTCCCGACTATTTCAGCGGATCAGCGTCCTTGTCCGCAACTGCTCATCATCTGGCCGGTCGTGCTCGCGGATGATTTCCAGAAAGTTCTCGCACGGAAGGGTGGCACCCTTGCGACGATGAACCAGCCACATCGCCGTGTGGGCGCCCGCGTCCAGCAGCGGCAGGTAGACCAGCCCGGATGACTGCAACGCGCACAACGATTGTGCGAGCACGGTCACACCGATGCCCGCTGCAGCCAGTCCCAGCAGGGTGGGAATCTCACGCACTGACTGTGCGATCAGCGGCTCCACCCCCGCCCCACGCAGCAGCGCGAAGAGTTCCCCGGTGAAACCGCCGCCTCGATCGCTCGCGTAGACGAGCATCGGTTCGTTCGCGAGATCGGAAAGGTGCAAACCCTCCCGCGCTGCGAGCGGATGATGAGGGTGCATCGCGACGAACAGCCGCTCGGTGAGGATCAGGGTCGCCGAAAGGCCGGGCGGTAGGACCGGCGGCTCAGCGCTGCGGACGAAGCCGACATCGAGCGACCGATCGAGAATGGCGGGAAACTGCGCAGAGCCAGCCACCTCGGAGAGGGCGAGGTGCACGTCCGGAAACGCCTTGCGGAAATCGTGGATTGCGCTGGCGATCCGGGCAACGAACGGAGCCGACGCGTTGAAGCCGATACGCAGCTCGCCAAGCTCGCCGCGCGCCGATCGCCTGGCGATCGTCATCGCCCGGTCCGCTTGGGCGAGCGTCTCGCGAGCGGCATCCAGAAACAGCGTCCCCGCAGCGGTCAGGGTGACGCGGCGGCTGGTGCGATCGAGCAGCCTGACGCCCAGTTCGTCCTCCAGGGCGCGGATCTGCTGGCTGAGGGGAGGCTGCGACATGCCGAGGCGCGCCGCGGCCCGCGCGAAGTGCAGGTCGTCGGCCACCTGAACGAAATAGCGGAGATGACGCAGCTCCATGATCGATATCTAGTCCGTCTTGATCGAGCGGTAAACGATATTGGACGGGCGCGGCTGGCAAGCGCATGGCGGCGGACCTCAAATGCCCCGACATCTGCCAGCTTCGGGCCATCTGCCTTGTCAAATGTTCCTTTCCGATCGTCGCCGCACGGGCGGTGTCATGGAGCCCATCCGCCGTCATGATCGGTATCGTTCGCACCGCGCTTGCGCGCCCACTGACCTTTATCGTGATGGCAATCCTGATCGCGATCGTCGGGGTGCTGGCGGCGTTGCGCACGCCGGTGGACATTTTTCCCGACATTCGCGTGCCGGTGATCGCCACCGCCTGGCAGTATAGCGGCCTGTCGCCCGACGAGATGTCGGGCCGCATCATCACGCCGTTCGAGCGGGTGCTGACCACCACCGTCAACGACATCGACCATATCGAGAGCCAGTCGCTGCCCGGCATCGGCGTGGTGAAGATCTATTTCCAGCCGGGCGCCGACATTCGCACCGCAACCGCGCAGGTGACCAGCGTGTCGCAGACCGTGCTGAAGCAGCTGCCGCCGGGCATCACGCCGCCGCTGGTCCTCAACTACAGCGCCTCGACCGTCCCGATCGTGCAGCTCGCCCTGTCGGGCAAGGGGATGTCCGAGGGCCAGATGCTCGATCTCGCGCAGAACCAGATCCGCCCGGGCCTGGTGACGGTGCCCGGGGCCGCCATTCCCCTGCCGTCCGGCGGACGCACCCGCCAGATCCAGATCGACATCGATCCGCAAGCGCTCCAATCCAAGGGCTTGAGCGCGCAGGACGTCGGCAACGCCATCGCCGCGCAGAACCAGATCAACCCGGCAGGCTTCGCCAAGATCGGCGGCTTTCAATATGCCGTGCGGCTCAACAACGCGCCCGGCACCGTCGAGGAGCTCAACGCCATCCCAGTCAAGGTGGTGAACGGCGCCACCATCACCATGCGCGACGTGGCGCATGTGCGCGACGGGTCGGCGCCGCAGACCAATGTGGTCCATGTCGATGGCGCCCGGTCGGTCACCATGACGATCTTGAAGAACGGCGCCACCTCGACGCTGGCGATCGTGCAGGGGATCAAGGACGCGCTGCCCAAGCTCCAGGAGACGCTGCCGTCCTCGCTCAAGATCGTGCCGATCGGCGACCAGTCGCTCTTCGTGAAGGCGGCGGTGCAGGGCGTGATCAAGGAAGGCGCGATTGCGGCGGCGCTGACCAGCCTGATGATCCTGTTGTTCCTGGGATCGTGGCGGTCGACGGTGATCATCGCGATCTCGATCCCGCTTGCGATCCTAGCGGCGATCATCGGCCTCGCCCTCACCGGCAACACGCTCAACACGATGACGCTGGGCGGGCTTTCCCTCGCGGTCGGCATCCTGGTCGACGATGCGACGGTGACGATCGAAAACATCAACTGGCACCTCGAACAGGGCAAGTCGGTGACCCGCGCCATCCTCGACGGCGCGGCGCAGATCGTCACCCCCGCGTTCGTGTCGCTGCTGTGCATCTGCATCGTCTTCGTGCCGATGTTTTTCCTGCCCGGAGTCGCAGGCTTCCTGTTCGTGCCGCTCGCGCTCGCGGTGGTGTTCGCGATGATCGCAAGCTTCATCCTGTCGCGCACGCTGGTGCCAACCATGGCGATGTACCTGCTGAAGCCCCACGGACACGTCGACGACCACGACCAGCACAGTGCCGGCACCCCGCGTTCGCGCAACCCGCTGGTCCGCTTCCAGCGCGGGTTTGAGAATCGGTTCGAGCGGATCAGGACGGACTATGGCGGGCTGCTGGAGCGCGCGCTGGCCAGCCCCAAGCCGTTCATGATCGGCTTCCTCGCCGTGGTGGCACTGTCGTTCCTGCTGGTGCCGTTCCTGGGCGAGAACTTCTTTCCCGCCGTCGATGCCGGGCAGATGGCGCTGCACGTCCGCGCGCCGATCGGCAGCCGCATCGAGGAAACATCGGCCCAGTTCGACCGCATGGAGCGCCGCATCCGCCAGATCATCCCGGCGAACGAGCTCGTCTCCGTCGTCGATAACATCGGCCTGCCGGTCAGCTCGATCAACACCACCTATAACAACTCAGGCACCATCGGCCCGCAGGACGGGGACATCCTGATCCAGCTCGGCGAGCACCACGCGCCCACAGCCGATTACGTCCGCCAGCTTCGCGAGCAGCTGCCGCGTGACTTCCCCGGCGCGACTTTCTCGTTCCTGCCCGCCGACATCACCAGCCAGATCCTGAACTTCGGTGCGCCCGCCCCGATCGACATCCAGATCGCGGGCAAGAATGCCACGGCCAACGCGGCGTTCGCCCGAGCCGTGCTGCGCCGGATCAACGCCATCCCGGGCGTGGCGGACGCGCGAATCCAGCAGTCGGCGCGCTATCCGCAGCTCAACGTGTCGGTGGATCGCACCCGCATCGGCCAATATGGCCTCACCGAACGCGACGTCACCACCAGCCTGGCAAGCTCGCTCGCCGGCACCGCCCAGACCGCGCCGGTCTATTATCTCAACCCGGAGAACGGCGTCTCCTACCCGGTGGTGGCGCAGGCGCCGGAATACCGCGTCGGCTCGATGAGCGACCTGTCGAGCATCCCCGTGACGGGCACCGCCGGCACGTCGCAGGTACTGGGCGGCATCGGCACCATCCAGCGCAGCAACGCTGCGGCCGTGGTGTCGCACTACAACATCGCGCCGGTGGTCGACATCTACGCGACTCCGAACGGACGCGATCTCGGCGCGGTCGCGGGCGACATCAACAAGGTGCTCGCGGATATGAAGGCGCACGCCCCCAAGGGCGCCACCGTCACCCTGCGTGGCCAGTACCAGACCATGAACAGCGCCTTTTATGGTCTCGGCTTCGGGCTGATCGGCGCGATCGTGCTGATCTATCTGCTCATCGTGGTGAACTTCCAGAGCTGGCTCGACCCGTTCGTGATCATCACCGCGCTGCCCGGTGCGCTGGCCGGCATCGTCTGGATGCTGTTCGCCACCGGCACCACGCTGTCGGTTCCGGCCCTGACCGGCGCGATCATGTGCATGGGCGTCGCCACCGCCAACGCGATCCTGGTGGTGAGCTTCGCGCGCGAGCGGCTGGCCGACATCGGCGACGCGACCAGGGCGGCGATGGACGCCGGCATGACCCGTTTTCGCCCGGTGCTGATGACCGCGCTGGCCATGATCATCGGCATGCTGCCGATGGCCCTGGGCCTCGGCGAAGGCGGCGAGCAGAACGCGCCGTTGGGGCGCGCCGTGATCGGCGGGCTGCTGGTTGCGACGTTTGCCACCCTGATGTTCGTACCCGTCATCTTCAGCCTCGTGCACCGTCGCCGCCACGCCGCGGCCGATGCGCCGGGAGCTGCCCGTCTGGAGGAAGCGCATGCCTGAGCCAGGGCAGAGCCGATCAATGAAGACCTTTGGTGTGGTCGCGGCCGTGGCTGCCGTCGCGGTAGCGGGAGCCGGCATCGCCACGCGCTCGCGCTCCGAACACCAGCTCGCCGGCTGGACGGCGGCGCAGGCGACCCCGGCCGTCGCGGTGGTGCGCCCCACCCCATCGACCTCCGCCTCCGCGCTGACGCTGCCCGCCAACCTCCAGGCGCTCAACAGCGCGCCGATCTTCGCGCGCACCAGCGGATATGTGCGCAAATGGTATGTCGACATCGGTGATTCCGTTCGTGCCGGCCAGACGCTGGCGGTGCTCGACGCGCCGGAGGTCGAGCAACAGCTCGTCGCAGCCCGTGCCGACCTCCAGACCGCGCTGGCCAACCAGCAGCTTGCAGCTTCCACTGCCGCACGCTGGCGGAACATGCTCGCCAAGGACGCGGTATCCAAACAGGAGACAGACGAAAAGGTCGGCGATCTCGCCGCCAAGACGGCGGTCAGCAACGCCGCGCGCGCCAACGTTTCGCGCTTGCAATACACGCAGGGCTTCACCCGCCTCCTCGCGCCGTTCAGCGGCGTCGTGACTAGCCGCTCGACAGACATCGGCGCGCTCGTCTCCGCCGGCACGGCCGCTTCGACGCCACTGTTCACGGTGTCGGACGTCAGCCGGATGCGCGTGTTCGTGCGCGTGCCGCAGGCCTTCTCCGCGCAGGTGCACCCCGGCATGCACGTGTCGCTGACGCTGCCCGAATATGCCGGGCGTCAGTTCGACGCGGTGCTGACGCGCACCGCAGGCGCCGTCGACCCGGGCTCGGGCACCGTGCTGGTCGAGCTGCAAGCCGCCAATAGCGACCGCGCGCTCAAGCCGGGCGCCTTCGCGCAGGCGAGCTTCCCGGTCGCAGGCGCGAGCGGCGCGATGACGCTGCCGGCCAGCGCGCTGATCGTCGGCGAGCGCGGCACCCAGGTGGCGCTGCTCGGCAGCGACGGCCGCGCGCGCCTCAAGACGATCACCATCGGCCAGGATCAGGGTGCGACGGTGCAGGTCAGCGCCGGGCTTTCCGCCACCGACCGGGTGATCGACAGCCCGCCGGACGCGCTTCAGAACGGCGACCCGGTGCAGGTCAGCCGCAACGGCGCAGGCACGGCCAATGCCGCGCATTAAGGTGGCGCTGCTCGCGGCGCTGGCGACCGCCGCCTGCTCCACCGCGCCCGACTATCGACGACCGCCAGTGGCCGTGCCAGGGGCCTACAAGGAAGCGCAGGGCTGGCAGCCCGCCGGTGTCGGCGTGCCGCCGGTGGGCAAGTGGTGGCAGGTGTTCGCCGACCCAACCTTGTCGGCGCTGGAGGAGCGGGTCGAGACCGGGAACTTCGATCTCGCTGCGGCGGCCGCGCGCTACGAGCAGGCGCGAGGGCTGGTTCGCCAGGCGCGGGCCGACCGTTTCCCGCAGGTCGGCGTGGTCGCGGACGCCGCCCGCGAGCGTGTGTCCGCCGGCCGGCCGCTGTCGCAAGGGACGGCCGCGACCTACTCGGTGGTGTCGGTCGGACCGTCGGTGACGTACGAGCTCGACCTGTTCGGCCGTGTCCGCAACTCGGTGCGCGCCAATGAAGCGGCGGCGCAGGCGAGCGCCTCCGACATCGCGGCGGTGCGGCTGGGTTTGCAGGCGCAACTCGCCACCGCCTATTTCGACATGCGCGGGCTCGACGCCCGCATCGTGCTGTTGCGCCAGACGGTGGACGCCTACGGACGCGCCTTCACCCTCACCGCGACCCGCCACACCGGCGGCATCGCCTCCGGCATCGACGTCAGCCGCTCGCAAAACCAGTTGTCGAGCGCCAAGGCGGAACTGTCCGCCGTCGCCATCGCCCGGCAGCAGGACGAGCATGCCATCGCCGTGCTGGTCGGCGAGGCACCGGCGACCTTCTCGATCGCGGTGGTCGATCGCCAGGGGCCGCCGCCCGCTATCCCTGCCGGCGTGCCGTCGACGCTGCTCGAACGGCGGCCGGACATCGCCGCCGCCGAACGCCGGGTGGCCGCAGCCAACGCACGCATCGGCGTCGCGCGCGCGGCGCTGTTTCCCAGCACCACCTTGGGCGCGTCTGGCGGGTTCGAAGCTGCGAGCGGTGCGCTGCTGAGCGCCTCCAACGGCTTCTGGGCGCTGGGCCCGCTGTCCGCCGCGCTGTCCGTCTTTGACGGTGGTCGGCGACGTGCAGGCGTGCGGATCGCGCGCGGCGAGTATGACGAAGCGGTGGCGACATACCGACAGACGGTGCTAACCGCGTTCCGCGAAGTGGAGGACGACCTCGTCGCCCAACGCCTGCTCGCGACGCAGGAGGCCGACCAGCGCTCGGCCGCCGCGGCAGCCGAGCGCACGCGCGACCTGGCGCTGATCCGCTATCGCGACGGTGCCGCCGACTACCTGGAGGTGGTGACGGCGCAAACCGCCGCCCTCGACGCGGAACGTGCGCTGCTCGACGTGCGCAGCCGCCAGGTCGAAGTCGCGACCGATACGGTTCGCGCCTTGGGCGGACAGTACTGACGCCTTGCACCAGCCGAGCGTAACGTCAGCCGCTGGGAGCTGGATCGAAGGACGCTAGCAGCGCCGCTCCTTGCGGTTCCATTGCGGGATCAGTCTCAGGCGACGCTTGCCATAGTAGCTGAGATCCATCGAGACCACGAACGGCGCTCCGTTGCGCGTATAGATGATCTGGTCCCCCCGATCATCGCTCCCGGTCGAACAAGACTGCCATCCCTGACGCTCGAAGGCATCGGCGATAGCATATACCGCATACTGGTCCCGGTTATGCCAGAAGACCACCTGATCGAAGCCCCCACTTCCGTCGCCGCCCACCAGGTCAACCGCAGCTTCGTAGGGACCTTGCCCTTCGAACATCACATCGTGCCGGCGGCAGCGCATCCTGGTAGCATCCGATTGGAAGCAGTCGTTGAAGCCTCTGCCGATCGCATCCGCCAAGGTGCCGCTGATCGGCAGGCGTCCGAAGGCCATGCTCGGAGGTGGTGGTGCTGGCCGCCAGCTGTGTCCGGCAAGGAAGGTGCCGAGGCAAACGGAGCTGATGAGGAGAACGAGCGACGGGAGATGCCAACGGCGGCTCATGTTGCGAAACTCCGCCGCACCGGCGCGGCCATATACTATGGCAACATATGTAGATTTATGAGTCAAGCGTGCGTTTCCGCACGACTCTGTCGTCGAACCATCGGCGCCGCGCGTTGCTTTTCGCCGAAGGGCTGAACGGGCCATGACCATCAAGGTCATGTCGGCCTCACGACCGCTACCGGCGAGCCCGATCAGCCGCCTGGACCGCTATTGGTAGCGATCCGTGCTCAACCTAAACTGTCGCATCTGCGTCTTCCCGCTTGCGTCCGGCGCAGCTTCCTTCAGTATCACAGCTCGGCTCGGCTGGGGCGCGTTTCCGGCATGGTCAGCAGCACCGGCAGAACACAGAGCGCCACGACCGCGATCATCGCGCCCGGCACCATCGGCCAGCCGGTTCGCTGAACAAGGATGTGGGCGAGAAGCGGCGTCAGCCCACCGAACACGGCGGTTGCCGTGGTTGCGCCGAGCGCAAGCCCGGTCAGGCGTCCCTCGCTCGGGAATTGCTCCGCCGTCGCCACCGCGCCAACCGCGCTGACCGCGCCGCCGAGAGACGCCAGGACGGCCGCGCCGATCAGGGTGCGCAGCCCCAAGCCACCGGTCATCAGCAAGAACATGCCGACCGGCAGCACCACGGCTGACCCCGCCAGCAGGACGAGCACGGGCTTGCGGCCGAGGTGATCGGCCACCAGTCCGGTGAGCGGCGTGACCGCGATGACGATCAACGCGGCAAACGTGGCCAGCCACAACGACCTGCCTTCTCCGACGGCGCCGACGGTGGTGAGGAACACGGGCACGTACACAATGCCCACATAATAGGTGATCGATCCTAATGCCGAGATCGCGAAGCCGCGAACGATGGCCATGCGATGATGGGCCAGAGCATGGCGCAGCGGATGGCGCGGCACCGCACCTGCGGCTTGCTGGTGGACGAACTCCGGTGACTCCCGCATGGCCGAGCGCGCGACGAGGACGCTGCCGGCCAGCGCTGCGCCGAGCAGAAAGGGAATGCGCCACCCCCATGCGGACAGCGCCGCGCTGTCCATCGCGCCGACCGTCATGGCGGCGGCACCAACGGCCAACAGCCCCCCGACTTCGCTCGCCGCGGAGGCGGATGACGTGATCAGGCCACGCCTGTGCCGCGGCGCCCCCTCGATCATGTACGCCACAACGCCGGTGTATTCGCCGCCGACAGAGAAGGCCATGACGCCACGGAGCAGCAACAGCATCCAGCCGGCAACAGGCCCGATCTGCGCCCGCGTCGGCAGCAGACCGGTCGCCAGCATGGCACCCGTCATTAACGCCATGGACAGCAGCATGGCAGCGCGACGACCATGCCGGTCGCCGATATGCCCGAACACGACCGCACCGAACGGGCGCAGCGCGTAGGACACCGCAAAGCCGGCCAGCGTGGTGACGAGCGATGTCGGGCTATTCCCGAAGAACACCCTCGACAGCACCGTCGCCAGGTAGAGGTACAAGGTAAAGTCGTACCATTCGACCACGGTCGAAAACGCCGCAATCACCATTGAACGCGGTACAATCCCCCGGTCCGGCGCGTCTGCCTCCGTCATCTTTCCCCCCTTGGCCTGGAGTCGACGAGCCCCGAACCCGCGCCCGATCACGATTGGCGCAGATCGCGGGCTGCAGCCAGTGCCCGCTCTCGTCCTTCTCGATGGCCGATGATCTGCGCGGGATAGCCGTTTTCCGGGCCGGGATCGTGGATCCGCTCGTCGCCCACGTGCCGCAGTTCGGGCAGCCAGCGCCGAATGTAATCGCCGGCCCCGAACTTCTCGCTCTGCACCAGCGGCGCCATGATCCGGCTGAACATGTTGGCATCCACGCCCGTGCCGGCGATCCACTGCCAGTTGACGCTGTTGTTCCCGTAATCGGCGTCCACCAGCGTGTCCCAAAACCAGTCCCAGCCCCGTCGCCAGTCGATCAGCAGGTGCTTCACCAGGAAGGATGCGGTGATCATCCGCACGCGATTGTGCATCCACCCCGTTTCCCACAGCTGCCGCATGCCGGCGTCGACGATCGGATAGCCGGTTTGCCCGTGCTGCCATGCGCGCAGGTCCGCTACGGCCTGCTCGCCGCTACGCCAGGGAAGCGCGTCATACCTGCGGTTGCCGTTGGCACGCGCATAGTCGGGCAAAGCCAAGGTCACGCCCTGGGTGAAATCACGCCAGGCCAGTTCCTTGCGGAACTTGTCCGACGCGGCTTGCCCCTCGACCCGGTGCCACACGGTCGCGGGCGAGATCTCGCCGAAGTGCAAGTGCGGCGATAGCCGCGACGTGCCTTCCTCGGCCGGCAGATTGCGCGCGGTTTCATAGTCTTCTACGCGACCGGCGAAACTCTCCACGCGCCGAACGGCCTCAGCCTCGCCGGGCACCATGTCGAACCCCCGTGCCCAGTCGGGATCCGTCGGTCGCAGCGCCCAATCGTCCAGCCGCTCGGATGTCGGCCAGCCAGCCGGCGCGGCCAGCGTCGGTGCGGGCAGCGGCGCAGGCGGCGGCATGTGCGCCTGAAGCGCGCGCCAGAACGCGGAATAGATGCGAAAAGGTTGGCCGCCGCCGGTCACCATGCGGCGCAAGGGGACCAGGGTGTTGCCGTCATGCAGCTCAAGCCGGCCGCCCAGCGCCGCTTCCGCCTCGCGCCACCAAGGCTCGGCGTGACGAAGAGCATGGATACGGCTCGCTCCTGTCTCGTCCGCCAGCCTCGCCAGCACCGCATCCGCCCGCCCGCGGCGCAGCACCAGCCGCGATCCGACCGCTTCGAGCTCGCGTCCGAGCCGCTCGAGTGATCCATGCAACCACCAGCGTTGCGCAGCGCCAATACGATAACGCGGCGCCGGCGTTTCGTCGTCGAGGACGTAAACGGGGATGACCGCCCCTTCTGCGGCCGCGGCGATCAACGCAGGTTGATCCACCATGCGCAGATCCTGCCGGAACCAGACAAGGACGGTGTTGGTCAAGATCGATCCTGTTGCTCGAGTGTGCCCTGGTGCTGCCTGGCCATCACTCCACCGGGATCGGCATGGACCGCGGTGAGATGGTGAAGGACGATCCCGCTCGCGGTAGCAACGTTCAACGAGTCGAACGTGTTGGCCATCGGGATGCTGACAGGCAGCGTCCGGGAGAGCAGGCTTTCGGGAAGGCCGGGCCCTTCGGCGCCAAGCAGCACGGCATTCCTGTCGGCTCCCGCAAGCTTCGAAAGCGGCACCCGTCCCGCGGGGCTCAGCGCGAGCGGCCTGAACCGATGGCGGTCCAGCAGGTCGAGCAGGTCGGTGTCGCGCGGGATGCGAGCAAGGGGAACGAGCAAGGCAGCCCCGACCGACACGCGGATCGCCTTGCGGTAGAGCGGGTCGCAGCAGCCCGCGTCGAGCAGGACCGCGCCGACGCCGAACGCTGCGGCGTTCCTGAATATGCCGCCCATGTTATCGTGGTTGGCGATTCCCGCGAGCACGAGGATTGTCGCGCGCTCGGCAAGCGATGCGAGGAGCTGCTCCGCCGCCGGAGGATCGATGCGGCGCCCGATCGCCAGAAGACCGCGATGCATCGGAAATCCCGCAACGGCGTCCATCACCTGCTGCGATGCCGCGAACACGGGTACACCCTCGTCAAGTTGGGCGAGTATATCGACGAGGCTATCCAGGCGGTGGGCGGCAACCAGCAGCGATTGCGGTTGGTGAACCTTGGACGCGACAAGCTTCTCGATGACGACGCGGCCCTCCGCGACGAAAAGGCCCGCGCGGCCGACCAGATCGCGTTCGCGGATGTTGCAATAGGGCTCGACCCGCGGATCGGCAGGGTCGTCGACGGGGATGATCCTGGGCATGGCCCGGTTAGTCGTTCGTACGCCGCTTGACCCTGTTGGGCAGGTTTTTGCCCTTTGTGCGCCGGGAGGGCACCTGCACCGGGTTCTTCTTTTTCCACTCCGCCCAGGTCATCGGACCGTCGGGCGTCTGGATGATCGTGTCGTCGTCGGAGCCTGTCATGCACGCTCCCTACACCAGCCGACCCGAGTGCGCACACGTTCTCCATCTGGTTCATGCCCAGCGTCCCACCTCCTGACCATCCAGCTTTACCCACGGGTGCGGCGCGACTAGGAGTGCGGCGGGTTGCAAGACACGCAGCGTACACGGAAAACTGCCATGGCGTCCCCGCCCGAATATCGCGACATCACCGCAGCGCGCTTTCACGAGGAGATCGTCGCCTCTGCGCAGCCGGCGGTGTTCAGGGGCCTGGCCGCGGATTGGCCGGTGGTCCGCGCCGGCGTCACCTCGCCGCAGGCGTTGAGCGACTATCTGCGCCGCTTCGATCGCGGGCGGCAGGTCGGCGCAATGATGGCGCCGCCACGTGCCAAGGGCCGCTTTTTCTACAACGAGGATCTCAGCGGCTTCAATTTCCGCCGGCAAAAGGTGAAGCTGACCGCCGCACTCGACTTCCTGCTCACCGCGGCCGAGGAGGACGCCCCGGCGGCGTTTGCCGTCCAGTCCGCGCCGGTGCGCGAGAACCTGCCTGGCTTCGAAGCCGAAAACCGCATGCCGCTACTCGATGCGAGCGTGGAGCCGCGCGTCTGGATCGGCAATGCGTCGATCGTCGCCGCGCACCACGATCCCTCGGAGAACATCGCGGTGGTAGCGAGTGGCCGCCGCCGCTTCAGCCTTTTCCCGCCGGACCAGATCGGCAACCTCTACCAGGGGCCGCTGGAGCGCACGCCCGCCGGCACCACCATCAGCATGGTGGACTTCGATGCGCCCGATCCGGAGCACTACCCGCGTTTCGCGGAGGCGATGGCGCACGCGCTGGTGGTCGACATGGAGCCGGGCGACGCGATCTACATCCCATACATGTGGTGGCACCACGTCCGCTCGCTGGACCGGCTCAACATGCTGGTGAACTATTGGTGGAAGCCCGCGCCCAAGAGCACCAGTCATCCGATGGACGCGATGCTGCACGCGATGCTGACGATCCGCGACCTGCCGGCCGCGCATCGTGACGCCTGGCGCGCGCATTTCGAGCATTACGTGTTCGGCGGCAATGCCGATCAGGCCGCCCATCTCCCCGCCGAACAGCGCGGCGTCCTCGCCGACCTCGACGCGGCGGGGGTGGAGCAGCTCCGCCAGGCGGTGCTGGGCGGGCTCAACCGCGGTCAGGGCACCGTCTGACAGCCGTCACGCACCGGCTTGCCGAGCCCGCTGTTGCCGCCGCCATCGACGATCCGGAAGCCCGGGCTGCAATCGAGGATGCCCGCCGCTGCCGCGTCGCGTGACGTCACAGACGTAAAGGTGGCGGCACCCGCACTGCGCAGCGCGACCGCGTGCGCTCCGCTGCCGTCGATCCGGACGCGGTTCAGCGTCACGCCCGTGATCGGCTTGCCGGTGAACATCAGCGCTTCCTCGCTGCTGTCGCGGATGTCCATGCCGCTCACCGCGATGTCGGCGTCGATGGGCGCGTCCAGCGCATAGAACCACAAGGCGCCGACGCCGTAGCGCCACCGTGGATCGAAACTGCCCCCACGCAGGATGGTATTGTCTGCAATCCGGATCGTCCCCGAGACCGGCACTGCGTCGAAGCGGTTGCCGACATGAATGCCGCCGCCCTCCGTCACCGTATCGGCGACGAGATTGCCTTCCACCGTGATGTCGCGGCCGCCGTAGATCGCAATGCCGTTCGCCAGCACGGGTGAGATCACCGTGTTGTTGCGGAAGGTGATCGCATGATCGGGCTGGTGGTGCGACCACGCCGCCAGACCGTCGTCGCCGACGTTGCGGATGACATTGTTCTCCACCAGCGCGTTGCTCACCCCGCGATGGAAGTTGAGCCCGTCCGCCGTCATGTCGAGGATGCGCAGGTCCCTGACGGTGATCCCATCCATCGGCCCGTCGAACCACAGCCCCACCTTGTGATGCTGCAGCCACAGATTCTGGATCACGGTACCGCCGCCCATCGCCCCGCCGATGCCGTTGACCTGCTCCTTGTCCTTGCGCTCCGCCACCTCGCCGATGACGGCGAAATCGCGCAACTGCACCCCGCGAGAACCGGCGGGGGCAGCGCGGCCGTAAAGGCCCACGCCCTTGCCGCGGAGGACGGAATACCACGGCCCCGCTCCGGCGATCGTCACCCGGTCGACAATGAGGTGACGGGTGATCCGGAACGATCCGGGCGGCACCCACACGATGCGTCCTGTCCGCGATCCGGTCGCGATCGCGCGGGCGAAGGCGGCGGTGGAGTCGCGCGAACCGCTCGCGTCGGCACCGAACTCCACGACCGACACCGCGCCGGGCGGGCGGGAAAGCGGCGCGCGCACCAGCTCGAAATCGGCAAGATCGATGACGTACCAGGGCGCGCGGTCCTCCGCTCCGATCGCCAGGCGCACGACCGTACCCGCTGGCAGAGTCCGCCCGAACATCACCCGCGCATGGTCGAAGACATGGTGCGGCCGCCCGTCCGCGGGCCTGTTGGTGAAGGGATAGGCGCCGTAGAACCAGCCGTAGCGCGAGGTCATGTCGAGCGCTGCGAGGCGGTGACCCTCGACATACACGCCCAGCGTCGCGTCCAGTCCGGTGCCCTGCGCGTTGTCGGGCACGGCGTAGCGGACGGTGACCGCATTGGCCGCTTGTTTCAGCGTGAACTCGACGAAGCGTGCCTGCCCGTCCAGCCGAACCGCGCGCCGGCCGGAGGCCTCGGCAGCGATGGTGGTGAAATGCCGATCGGGGCCGATCACCACGCCATCGCTGACGGCGTTCTCCGCCTCATATTCGACAAACGGAACGACGGCACCGCGACCCCGCGTCTCGGCCGGATTGCTTGCCGCAACCGTGTCGGGCGTGGCCTGCGCAATTGCCCCATTCGCCCAGCACAGCCCGGCAAGCGCCAGCACCAACCGGCGCATCATGCCGGCGCCGCGCAGCAGCGGGCGACGAACGCGGAATGGGCGGGCATGGTCGCCACCCGCGCACCGACCCCGGCGCGGATCTGATCGAGCCTGCGTCCCAGTTCGTCGGCGGCCAGCGCGTCGGCGATCGGATGATAGCCGTCTGGCTCCAATCCCTGGCCGTAGAGCACCGCGAACCAGTTCCCCTCGCGGAACAGCTCGTGCCCGGCCGGCATCACTTCGCCACGGCTGCGGAACAGGTCCAACTTGGCGCGGAGCGTGTCGGGCACGTCCATGGTGCGGCAGTATCGCCAGAACTCCGTGTCGTCCCGCTCGGTCAGCTTGTAGTGCGCGACAAGGAAGTCGCGCGTCGTCTCGTACAGCAGCGTCATCTCGCGGTTGAACCGTTCGGCGATGGCAGGCTCGATCCGACGCTGCGGGAAGAAGGCTAGCAGCTTGGAGATCGCAGCCTGGATCAGGTGGATGCTGGTCGATTCCAGCGGCTCCAGGAAACCGCTCGACAGCCCGACCGCCACGCAATTGCCGATCCAGCTGCGCTGCCGGCAGCCGGTGACGAACTTCAGCACCCGCGGATCGGCAAGCGGCTCACCGTCCAGCCGGCCCATCAGCGCGTCAGTCGCGGCCGTTTCCGACACGAAGCCGTCACTGAAGACATAGCCGTTGCCGGTGCGATGCTGCAGCGGGATGCGCCACTGCCAGCCCCCCTCGCGCGCGGTTGCTCGCGTGTAGGGCAGCAGCGTGCCGGATCGGGCGCAGGGCACCGCCACCGCGCGGTTGGCCGGCAACCAGCGGCTCCAGTCCTGATAGCCGGCCCCGAGCGTCTTCTCGATCAGGAGCCCGCCGAACCCGGAACAGTCCACAAAAAAGTCGGCTCCCAACGTGCGGCCGTCGTCCAGCAACAGATCGGTCAGCACGCCGGACGCGCTGTCCCGGCCCACCTGGGCGACGCGGCCTTCGACCCGCTCGACGCCACGCTCTTCGGCATGGCTCCTCAGGAACGCAGCATAGCGGCCCGCATCGAACTGAAAGGCGTAGTTGATCCGCGGCATGGTCGCGGGCGCCCCCGGTGGCGTGCGGGCGAAGCGTCCCTGCCGTGCGGCCTCGGCCTCCGCGTTGAACAGGTCCTTGTCGGTCGCCGCGCCGTTCCGCATCGAGCGCAGCCAATAATGGGTGAACGGAATGCCGTTCATGTCGACGCCGAACAGACCGAACGAGTGCATGTAGCGGTGACCGAGCCGCAGCCAGTCGACGAATTCGATCCCCAGCTTGAACGTGCCCCCCGTCTCGCGGACGAACGTGTCCTCGTCGATGCCGAGCAGCTTGTTGAACAGGGCGATGGGCGGGATCGTCGCCTCGCCGACACCGACCGTGCCGATCTGGTCGGATTCGACCAGCGTGATCGAATGGGTGCGCGTGCCGACCACCTTAGCGAGGGCGGCCGCGACCATCCAGCCGGCAGTGCCGCCGCCGACGATCACGATCCGGCGAATGCGCTCCGCGTCTTCCATCAGCCCGTCCGCCGGGCGAGCCAGGTCTCGACGGTCGGCATCGCCCGCACCTCCTCCGCGATCACGTGCAGCAGCTTTTGAAAGCTTTCCATCTGCTCCTGCGGCGGCACGGCGTCGACGGCGGGATTGTAGCTTTTCGGGATCAGGCCGTGGCCGACGAACACCGCGCTCCAGTTCTGCGCGAGGAAGCTCTCGTCATCGTACAAGGGCACCTGGCCACAACTGCCGAACAGCGACAGCTTCGCTTGCAGGCTCGCGGGGCCACCGGCATCCCGAGCGCGATCCCAGAACGGCTGCCCGGCGCGCCGGTTGAGACGGTAATGCGCGATCTGGAAGTCCCGCAAATTGGCAGCGTGGGACGCCATCGCCGCGCCATAGAGCGGCGCCTCCGGCATTGTGTCCGCCTCCACCGGCCACAACGCCACCAGGTTCGACAGCCCGATCTGCACGATCTGAAGCTGCACGGCATCAAGCGGCTCCAGGCCGACGGCCGCGGCCCCGACGGCGACGCAATTGCCGACCCACGGTCGCGCCCGGATGCCAGGCTCGAACGATGACACCACGACATCGCCCGACACCGGAACGCGGGCCGCAGCAGCCGCTTCGGCGAGCACATCCTGATCGGAGGTGCCGTCAGCCGCGTAGCTCGCGATCAGCGCGGTGCGGTCTTGCAGCGGGTACAACCCGACCCAGCCGTTGCGCAACGCGGTAACCTGGCCGAACGCGGGCAAGGGCCGCAGCACCGGCGCCGACGCCGCGAGGATACGGTCGCAGCCCAGCCACTCACCCCACGACGTCACCTCCGCTCCCGGCATCTGGCCGATCAGCGCGGCCTCCGCCCCCGTCGCGTCGACGAACAGGTCGGCGCCTATTTCGGTGCCGTCGTGCAGCACGATGGCCGTGATGCGATCGCCCTCGCGCCTGATGGCGTCCAGCGTTGCCGGACGATGCTCGACGCCGGCAGCAAGCGCGCCTCCGCGCAGGAACCGGACGTACCGAAGCGCATCAAGATGGTAGCCCGGCTGGAAGCCGGCGAGCGTGTCCGGCCCGGCCGGCGTGTCACTCAGCCGCCCCTGCTTGGCGGCCGCAGCGGCCAGCGAAAAGTCCTCCAGCGCGATCTTCAGCCCCTGCCCGCGCGCCTTGACCCAATATTGCAGGAAGTCGATCTGCTCGATCGCCGGCCGCTGGATGTCGTAGGCGTGGACGAAGGACGATCCCTCGCCGCCCCATCCCACGAAACGCTGGCCCAGCGTCGGCACGCCGCGGCACGCCTTCAGCATCGCCGCTTCCGGGACGCCGAGCAGCGCGTGGAGCCCCGCCAGCGAGGGCAGCGCCGGATAGAAGTCCACCGGCTGGAGCAACGACGGCAGCTCGACCACCTGGACCTTGACCCCGGTCTGCCCCACCGCGCGCTGGAGGCCCAAGGCGACCAGCCAGGCCGCGGCATCGCGGCCGACGATCACGACCTTTTCGATCCGGCGCGTCACAGTTCGCCGCTCGTGGGAACGGCGAAGCAGTAATCCTCGATGGTCGTTTCGTGGCGGGGCAGCGCCGCCGTCTCGCTGGCGATCCGCCCGCGCAGGCCGTCGAGCTCGGAGAACAGCGCGTCGAGCGGCAGATTGTCCGCCATCGGGTGGTAGTGCCTGGGTCGCAGCCCCTGGCCGAGGAACACGCTGAGCCAGCTTGGCGGCGAGAACAGCCCGTCCTTGTAGTGCTGGACGTGGCCACGATGCCCGAACGCGGCGATCTTGGCCTGGAGGCTGTCGGGCACGTCCATCTCTCTGCAGTGGCGCCACAGCTCGCCGTCACTGCGCCGGTTGGCGTGATAGTGCAGGATCAGGAAGTCGCGGATCCGCTCATATTCGACGTCCATCACCCGGTTGAACTCAGCCGCCAGCGCAGGATCGACGTCGCGGCCGGGCAACAGCCGCAGGAAGGCCATGATCGCGGACTGCACCAGATAGATGCTGGTGGATTCCAGCGGCTCCAGGAACCCGCTCGCCAGTCCCACCGCCAGGCAGTTGCGGGTCCACGACGCGGTGCGTCGCCCCGCGGCGAAGCGGATCAGCCGCGGCTCCCCCAGCGCCTCGCCGCCGAGGTTCTGCATCAACACGTCGGCGGCGCGGTCTTCACCGGTGAAGGCGCTCGCGAAGATGTGGCCGTTGCCGGTGCGGTGCTGGAGGGGGATGCGCCATTGCCAACCCGCCTCACGCGCCGTGGCGCGGGTATACGGCGGGATTTCGTCGAGGCGGGCACTCGGCACCGCAAGCGCCCGGTCGCACGGCAGCCACTTCGACCAATCCTCCCAGCCGCTGCCCAGCGCCTCACCGATCAGCAGCGCCCGAAAGCCGGAACAGTCGATAAAGAAGTCGCCGCCGACCTCTTCTCCGGACGCGAGCCGCAGCGACGCTACGTCGCCGCGCTGGGGGTCGAGCGCGACATCGACGATCCGGCCTTCGATCCGCTGCACGCCCCGGCGCTCGCAAAACGCGCGCAGATACTGGGCGTAGAGCGCCGCATCGAAATGATAGGCATAGTCGAACGTCGACGCGAGGATCGCCGGGTCCTCGTCCGGAAAGTCGAACCGGTTGCGGCGCGCCGCCGCGACGGCGAACGAATAGTCCTCGATCCCGCCGGCACGCCCGTGCTGCGCCGCGCGCAGCCATTGGTGGTGGAACTCGACGCCCCCCAGCGACGTGCCATAGGCCCCGAACGGGTGCAGATAGGAGGAACCCTCGAAGCCCCAGCCGACGAATTCGATGCCGAGCTTGAAGGTGGCGTTGGTGCGCCGCATCATGTCGGCTTCGATGATGCCAACCGCGTCGTTGAACGCGCGCATCTGCGGCAGCGTCGCCTCGCCGACCCCGACGGTGCCGATCTCGTCGGACTCGATCAGCCGGACTTCGCAGAGCCCAGGCTTGGCGATGCCGACCAGTGCCGCCGCCGACATCCAGCCCGCGGTGCCACCCCCGACGATCACCACGCGAAGCGGCGGCCTCACGCGGCACCCCCGCAGCCTGCAGCCTTGCCGGCAGATGGAAAATTGCGAAGGTTCATGGCCACCTGCCCGCTTGCACGGCCGGAGTGTCCGCGCGGCGGCGGGCCGTCAAGCCGAAGGGGGCGAGCATGCACCCGCCCCCTCGTCGCGATCAGAACTTGACGCGCACGCCCGCGATATAGCGCCGGTCGTTCTGGAACCAGGCGTTGGGCGTCAGGATCGCACCGGCATCCGCACCGGTCACCTGCTGCTGCAGCTTGGTCTGTGTGTTGAGCAGGTTGGTGCCCTGGATGCTCAGTTCGATGTTGTTGTTGATCGCATAGCGGATCGAGGCGTCGAGGTAGCCTGCCGCCTTCTGCCAGGTCGGCAGATAGGTGCAGCAATCGACCGCCGTGACCAGGAAACTCGACCGCCAGTTATAGGCGACGCGCGCCGCGATCCCCGACTTCTCGTACATGCCGACGAGGTTGTAGGTCCACTTCGACAGGCCTTCGAGCGAGTTGACCGACAAGGTGGTGCCGCCGCTGCCGTCCTGGGCCTGGCTGCCGCCATTGGTGCCGTTCTGCGCCTTCAGGCCCGAGTTGGTGATGCCTTCGTTCTTCACGAAGGTGCCGTTGACCTGGATCCCCAGCCCGTCGAACGGCCCCGGCAGGAAGTCGAAGAAGGTCTGGAACGCGGCTTCTGCGCCATAGACCTTGCCGCCCTCGCCGTTCATCGGCCCGCGCACCTCGATCGAGTTGGTCACGCCGTTGTTGGTGAAGTCCACGAACCGCGATCCGTACTGGATGTAGTTCTGGAACTTCTTGTAGAACACGGCGGCCGAGAACGACCCGACCTTGCTGAAGTAGTTTTCGAGGCTGAGGTCGAACTGCGTCGCGGTGATCGGCTTCAACGTCGGGTTGTACCCGCTCGCCTGATAGAGCGGCGCCACACCAGTGATCCGGCCCGTCGCGTCCTTGATGTAGCGCGAATCGCTGGCGTCGTTGCCCGGCAACTGAGCGCTGATCGTGGTGTAGTTCTTGAGCAGGCCGATGTCCGGTCGCGACATGGCTCGCGACGCGGCGAAGCGGAGCAGCCAGGTGGAGCTGAGATCAAGCTTCAGGTTGAAGCTCGGCAGCCAGTTGTGATGGGTGACGTTCGACTCGCCGCTCTGCCCCGTGCCACTCGCGAAAGAAGTGACAGCGGTGCTTGGTGCAACGGCATAGTCGTTGGGAAACACTATGATGTTGCCGGCGGCGTCCCTCACGGGCGTTGCCAGCAGCGTGGCGTTGCCGAAGATGTAACAGCCGACCGAATAAGGCACGGTCCCTTGTGTGTTGCGGGTACAGGGATTGGTCCCGGTCGTGTAGGCGTTCGGGAACACGGTCGAACCGCTGACCTTGTCGCGGGTCTCGACGTAGCGGACGCCGATGTTACCCGACACGCCGATGCCGAGGATGCGCGCATTGCTGCCGCCGAACTTGAGCTGGGCGTACGCCGCCTTGGTGGTTTCCGAGATCCTGTTGATCTCGTCGGGACGGAAGCAAGTGCCGGGGGTTTCGCCGGTGCGCGGGCCGGTCATGGCCGTGCCGCCGTTGGAGCACACCGGCTCCCACTGGCCGACGCCGGCGCCCAGATTGGAATAGCTCAGCGCATTGGCGCCGCGCTGTTCCAGAGCGTTCATGTTGAAGAACACGAACTGGTTGGTGCCGCCGAAGAAGTCGCCACCGAAGTTGCGCTGGTCGGTCAGGCCCTGCGGATAGCCCTTGAAGGCGCCAGACGCGACGTAATTGTCGATGTTCCAATAGGCGCTCTGGCCCTGCCCGGTGTTGTAGGGCTGGGCGATCGCGCCCCAATTGTAGGCGCTGTACCGCACCGTCTGATCGCGATCGGCATAGCGCACGCCGACCTTCAGCGACGCAAGCCAATCCGATTCGATGCGGTAGTTGGCGTCGCCGCGGAACGCCCACTCCGTCCCCTCATCGTCCTCGATGTGGTCCATGACGTGGTTGTAGTGGTAGTTATTGGCGTTGCCGAGGCCGCCGGTCGACAGGTTGACGTTGGTCGGCGCCGAGAACGTCATCGTCGGACGATCGCCGGACGCATCCAGGAGGACGTTGGCGTAGCTGTATTGACCGACTTCGACGTCATAGTTCCTGACCGTCGAGTCGATGTATTGCGCGTCGAAGTTGAAGTCGAGGCGATCCGACGCGTTCCACTTGAGGTTGAACGACGCATCCTGCGTCATCCGCTTGCTCTCGTTGTAGCGCGTCACGGCGTTGACATCGAGACCGCCGACATCATTGGTACAAGTCGGCTGCCAAGAATAGCAGGGGGTGAAGAACGCGCCCCCGGATGCGTTGCGCGCGACAGTGCCCGTATAGTCCGGGGCCGTGGGATCGGACGAGCCCCACCACGAGAAGTCCGTCTGCTGGTGAACGAGCAGGCCGGTCTCGAAATTGCCTTGGTCGTCGAAGGTGAAGGGCGCGGAGCCCGGCGCTGCCCTGGGGATGTGCGAGGCGTTGGCACCGCCCGTGGTAAAGGCGAAGTTCGCCGGATAGGCGTACAGGTCGGTCAGGTAGCTGATGACGCCGTGCTCGCGCCACGTTTCGCTGAACTTGGAGCGGTTGTACTGCGCCGTCGCGAGCAGCGAGCCGTCGTTGTTGCGCCACTGGCCCGCCAGCGCGATGCCGGTGCGGGTACGGTCGTACACCGTGTCGCGATAGCCGACGCTCGAGGGGATGTACTGCATGCCGGGGCCGTAGACGCCGTCGAACACAGCCGTGCGCCCGTAGACGATGCCCTGCGATTCGGTTTGCACCTTGGACCAGGCGACGTCCGCCATCAGGCCGAACTCGCCGATCCCGGTGTTCCAGCGGTTGCTGTACACGGCCGACAGGTCTGGCGTCACCTTCTTGGAGATGTCGCCGTAGTTGGCGCGTGCATTCAGTTCGAGCACCTGGCCCTTGTTGTCGAACGGCAGGCGCGAGCGCAGGTTGATCGAGCCGGCGATGCCGCCCTCGATCAGTTCGGCCGTCTGGTTCTTGTAGGTGTCGACGCCGGCGAGCAACTCGGGCGAGAGGTCTTCCCAGCTGAGGCCGCGCGACGAGTTGGCGCTGAAGGTGTCGCGGCCGTTGAACTCGGAGCGGACCTGCGTCAGGCCGCGGATGATCACGCCGGACGGGTCGGCCGAGAAGTGGGACGTATCGTCGCTCGCGGCAAAGCGGTTGACGGTGATGCCGGGCACGCGCTGCAGCGCTTCGGCGACCGACTTGTCGGGAAAGGCACCGATGTCGGTCGCCGTGATCGAATCCACCAGCGTGTCAGCGTTACGCTTGATGTTCTGCGACGTTTGCAGCGCGGCGCGCGTTCCGGTGACGATGACGTCGTTGCCGGTATCCTGCGTAGTGTCGGCAGACGTCGCTTCCTGATTCGTGTTCGGCGCTGGGCTGGTCTCGCCGCTCAGGTGAATGTTGGTCGCGGCCGCATTGTCGGACGCGGGCGCCGCGGCCGGCACTGGCGCCTGCTGCACCGTGGATTGCGCGGAGGCGGCGCTGAACGGCACCGCCGCAACGGCACCGAGCACCAAAAGCGAAGCGCCGCAGCGAAGAACGGTAGCGCGGGCGCGCGGGCCATCAGGCGAAATGGTCATCAACAAGTTCCTTGAACGGTGGCGCGGCGCCGGCGACGGCGCGCGGATTGAAAAAGCAGGAGGGATCGGCGCGCGAGTTATGGATCGCCGGCGCCTGCAACGAGCGCCAGCATAAGGCGCCCGCTGCGACGGACGAACGCGCATCCGCACGCGCTGCGGATAGAACGATGCTTGGAAAAATCGGCCACCCTTCGCTCCCCTCCCTGGGCGTCTCATTCTTGGAACCGAGCTTGAGCTCGCATCCCGTGAGACTGCCACCTGCACAATCGTGCTTGCGCAATCGATTACTCACGCACCCGGGCGGTTGCAAGCTGGTCCGACGAATAGCCGCCGGATGTGCGTTTTGTGCAACAGAACGGTCTCAGCCGCGGGTAATCGTAACCGTGCCACCCTTGGCGAGGTCGCCCGCAGTGAAGCGCAGCGCCTGGGCAGCGTCGTCCCGCGAGGCGGACAGCGTGCGCGTGCCCTGCCGCACGGCGCCAGCGCCCTTCCAGCCATGCACGGTGACCGCGATCTGCTTCCACCAGGGGGAGAAGCTGCCCTGCCGCTTGTCGAAGGCTATCGTCATACCATCAGCCGAGACGGTGCACCGCACCGTTTGACGCAGGTACCCGCCTCGCTCGAATGCCATGCTGTGGCCATCGTCGGCGTACAGTACGCCAGTGCACCCGCTTCCTGGATAGACGTCGAGGAAAAGGAGCCCGGTGGGTACCTCCGACGTGCTTTGCGTCACCGGCTGTCGCGGCAGGATGGTACCCGCGCGGACATACACCGGCAGATGGTCCAGCCGCGGCGTTTCGGCCACCATGTCGCCGTTGATGCGCTGTTCGGGGGTGGTCTGCGTCGCCGACATGATCGGCGCGTCGCCGCTCGCCTTCATCGGCGTAGCCGGCAGCCCGGTCCAATAATCGAACCATCCGCCGGCGGGGAGGCAGACGTTGTAGGTCTGCGGCGATTCCGGCTTTGGTGGCGGCGCCACCAGCAAGGACGCGCCGAGCGTGAACGCCATCGACTGGTCGCAGCTTGCCTTGAGCGCGTCCGGATAGTCATAGAACACCGGCCGCATTACCGGGTCCCCCGCATGCGCGTTGCGGTCGGCCAGCGCGTAGAGGTACGGCATCAGCCGATATCGCTCTTCGACGAACCGGCGCCGGATCGCGAGGTGCTCCGCACCGTCGACCCACGGCTCCGCGCGCGGCGACCCTTTCTCGGCGTGATCGCGGAAGACGGGCGTGAACGCGCCGATCTCGAACCACCGGGTCAGCAGGTCCGCGCTCGGGCCGCCGGTGAAGCCGCCCACATCTGCGCCCGCCCATGCGAAGCCCGACAGGCCCAGGTTGATCAGCTGGTGCACCGACAGCTTGAGGTGATCCCAGGTGGCGCTGTTGTCCCCCGTCCACGTGACGCCGTAGCGCTGTCCGCCGGCATAGCTCGCGCGGGTCATCACAAAGGCACGCTCGTTGGGCTGCAACGTGCGCAACCCCTCGAACGTCGCGCGGGTGTTCAGCATGCCGTAAACGTTGTGGACTTCCGCATGCGTGGCGTTGCGGTCGGCGAAGTCGTCGCTGGCGATATGGTGCACGGTGTCGAGCGGCATGGTGCCCGTCAGCGTCTCGAACACCGAGGGCTCGTTCATGTCGTTCCAGAAGCCCGCGATGCCGTCATGGACGAAGGGCTTGAACAGGCCGCCCCACCAGACGCGGCTCTTCGCACGCGTGAAATCGGGAAATACCGACGGCCCGGGCCAGACCTTGCCGACGAACACCGATCCGTCAGGGTTGTGGACGAAGTGGTCGCCCGCAATGCCGGTATCGTAGGGGGTGTAGCCCTGGTTCGGCGCCGCTGCGACGTGAAGGTCGGTGATCGCGATCAGCTTGATGCCGGTGCTCTTCATGTCGCGCGCCAGCCCGGCGAGGTCCGGGAACGTCTGCGTATTGACGGTGAACGGCCGGTTGCGGTCCTGGAAGTCGATGTCCAGCCACAGCACATCGGTTGGGATCTTTTCCGCGCGAAGCCGGCCGGCGATCTGGCGCACTTCGTCGGCGGACATGTAGCTGTAGCGCGACTGCTGGAAGCCGAGCGCCCATTGCGGCGGCATCGGCGCCCTGCCGGTGAGGTCGGTGTACCGGCGCACCACGTCGCCCGTCGTCGGCCCGGCGATCAGATAATAGTCGATCGGGCCGTCCGGCGCACCCATCTCGAGCGTGTTCGGGTCCCGGTGCGCGAAGTCGAACCACGCGCGGTAGGTGTTGTCGAACAGAATGCCGTAGCTTCCGCCCTCGCCACCCGCCGATACGAAGAACGGGACCGACTTGTAGATCGGGTCGGTGCTCCGCATGAACTTGTAGGAATCGGTATTCCAGTCGACGAAGCTCTGCCCACGCCGATCGAGATCGCCGGTCTTGTCGCCGAGCCCGTAGATGTGCTGCCCGAACGGCAACGCCTTGCGCAGGGTGAAGCCCGTGCCATCCAGATCCACGGGTCGAGGCGCGTCCGCGGAGATGACCTTCCCTGCAAGGTCCTCGACCACCAGCCCACCCGCCGCGGTGATGCGGACCCGCACCGCCGCGGTTGAAAAACCGTCGGCGGCCGGCGTCACCTTGACTGTGCGGGCTCGAAATCCGGCGGGCACCGCCCAGCTGGCGTCCTCGGCAAAGACGCCGCCCCGCGCGATCCGGACGCGCAGGATGCTGTCGGTGAGCGCGTTCACCCGCATCACCGTTCCCGCCGCCCGCACGTCGACGCCATTCGCGCGCGCGCTGATCTGCGGGGCTCCAGCGTCGATCGGGGCGATCTGTTGCGCCGCCGCACTCCAGGGAGTGGCCCCCGCAAGCGCCGTTGCGGCCACAAGGCGGAGCATACCGCGAGTCATTCCTGCCATCTTCCTCTCCCTCCGGCAGTCATCTGCGCTGCCAGTGCAATCGATTGCGCAACTACGGCAGACCTCGTGGACTTGGTCAACCCGCCTTTGATCCCTCGCCTTCAGGCGGACTGACGCCGCACCAGTTCGAGAGGGATGCGCACCGAGGCTGTTTCCTCGCCGCCGATGCGCAGAAACAACAGGTCAAGCATGAGTTCGGCTGCCGTCGCGAGGTCCTGCCGGATGGTTGTGAGCGGCGGCAGGGCATGTGCCGCGAGACTGACGTCGTCGTATCCGATCACGGGCACGTCATCCGGCACATTGCGCCCGCATTCGGCCAGCGCACGGATCGCCCCCATCGCGATCATGTCCGATGCCGCAACAACCCCGTCGATCGTGGGGTGCTTGGCCACTTCTTCGCGCAGCGCGCTGGAGGTCGGGTCGAACGCCAGCGGAATGGGCAAGCGCGGACCCGGCAGGACGCCGGCCGCCTGGTGTGCATCCAGATACCCTGCATAGCGGGCCGCGAGTTCAGGAATGTCAGTCATTCCGGCAAACGCCACGACATGCCGGCCAGCGTTCAACAGGTGTTCCGTGGCAAGGCGCCCCCCCAGGCGATTGTCCGTCCCGACACAGCAATATCGCTCTGTTTCCGTGTCACTCTGTCCCCAAACCACCATGGGCTTGTAGCTTCGCGCCGCCTCGCGCAGCACGCTCTCCTGATCGGACTGGCACAACACAATGATCCCATCAACGCGCCCGCTGCGAGCGAGGCTGGACAGCCATTGCTCGTCATCCGGGGTTACCGCCGACAGCAGCATCGCATGCCGGCGGCGGGCAAGCCCGTCCATCAGGTAGCCGATCATTGCCGTATAGAAGGGGTCGGAGACGCGTTGCGCGCTCTCATGCCCCAGCGGCACGACGACGCCGATCGAGTGCGTCCGCCCCAACCGCAGGTTCCGTGCCGTCTGGTTGACCTGAAAGCCATGCGTGTTCGCAATGTCGAGCACCCGACGGCGCGTATCCTCGCTGATGCGGCCATGCCCGGCCAGCGCCCTGGACACCGTCGCAGAGGTGACGCCGGCGATGGCCGCAATGTCGGCAAGAGTGTTGGCGCGCTTGGTCATCGTCCCCCTCCTCGCGCAATAAACAACGGCGGCTGACCCGACAATCAGGATCGGCTAGGATCGTCTGGAGATTGGTGGGGCTGCGTGGTTTGGCGGACCATTACCCCGGTCCGCCGCGCGCCTTCCGCGCCGGCAGCAACGTGCGGTTGTGCATCGACCGGCCCCTCGTGCATACGGCCGCGATCGGAAGAGGTCATCGGAGGTTCAAGTCCCGCTGCTTGCGCGCTGGCCCAGCCGGGGCCTATCCTCCTCTTCGGCTGGGTGGCGACGGGTCTGATCCGTTCGCGATGGGGAGTCGCGATGCGGGCAAGTCTCCTCCTTGGCGTTGCACTGACGCTGTTCTCGCCCGCGGCGCTTGCCCAATCCGCTATTCCGCCTCCTTCCAGCGACTCCACGGAGGTCGTCGTCCAGGGGGTTCGCTCTCGCCCGAGCGGCTGGCGCGAGGCCGAGACGGCCCATGTGATCGTGCTCAGCGACGGCAAGCAGGCGGATCTCGTGCGCACCGCACGGAACCTCGAACGCCTGCACTTCCTCCTTTCGGGCCTGCTTGGCCGCGCCGATCGGCCCGACGAGACGATCAAGCTTCGGGTCACGCTGATCGGGGATCTGCCCGAGTTCGAGGCCATGGATCTCCAGAACGCCCGGTGGCAGCAAGGGCCGTTCAACGAAGCCTTTTCGGTCTCGCGCTATTACGATCCGCGGGAGGATGGGGCCGTGATGGCGGTGACGCGGGTCGATCAGCGCATCATCCTGGACCGCGAGTCGCTGTTCCTGCGCAATCGCGTCCTTGCGCTTCTTGGTAGCGGGGGCGCTCAGGGCGCGGGCGACCCGGCCGGACAGGCCGCGTTGAACATGGCGGCGCTCGCCATGGCGAGCGAGCGCGATCTCCAGACGAGCTTTGGTGAAAATGCGGCCACGGTCACGGCCGACAGCCTGCTCTACGCCGGCTTCGCGCAGCATTTCCTGACGACCTATTTCCCGGCCGCCTATCCGCGCTGGTACGTGGACGGCTTCGGCCAGGTGTTCTCGACGCTGGTCTTCCACGGCGACGACGTGCTGGAATACGGACGCAGCCCGGCGGGCACGTCGCGCATTCTGCGAACGTTCGGCAGCTATCCCATCGCCGACGTGCTCAGCGACAAGTACTTGTCCGGCCAGCCTTCGCGAACGCGCTGGACGCCGATCCACGCCTGGATGCTGACGCACTTCCTGTTCTTTTCGGACACCCGTCGCCCACAGCTGCGCCGATACCTTGCCCTGCGCGCGAACGGGGCCGATGCGGCGAGCGCCGCCGCCGTCTTTGGCGATCTCAACGTTCTGGCGCGTGAGCTCCGGGCCTATTTCGGAGCGCGCAAGCCCTATGAACGCGTCACCTATCCCCCCGAGCGAACAGAGGAGCCGATCGTCCGGCGCTTGAGCGAGGGCGAGGCAGCCTTTGTGAAGGGCCGACTCGAACTGGGCTCGCGCATCCAGATCCCGCCGCTGTCGGCGCACGAAACGGATGCGAAGAGGGCGGCAACGATCCGTAACGCCCATGACGAAGCGCTGAAGGACCGTGACCGCTGGCTGGGGAAGCTGCGCGTCTCCGCGGCCCGGTATCCGCAAGACCTCCAGGCCCAGTTGCTGCTCGCCGAAGCCGAATGTCGCAGCGGCAACGCGGCTGAATGCCTGGCAGCCGCCGACCGCGCCCGGACCGTCGCGCCGCGCGACTCCCGACCGCTCACCTGGAAGGGCCTGGCCCTTGTCGAGCAGGCCGTTGCCGCACCGGAGCCCGGGCGTGCGGCAGGACTGCGGGCCGCTCGCGACCTGATCGCCGAGGCCAACCACCTCGACTTGGAGGCCGTCGGACCGCTGCTCGCCTATCACCAGAGCTTCGCGTCCGCGCGCGAAGCCGTACCGATCAACGCCGTGCACGCTTTGCAAAAGGCGGGAATCGAGGTTCCGAACGCACCTGCAACGCGGCTGTCTCTCGCGACCGTGCTCGCCGACAGGGGCCAAGCGGGTGCCGCACGGCTGGTGATCCTGCCGGTCGCAGCCGGGGCTTACGATTCGCCTGAGCGACCGGCGGCGAGCACCCTCCTCGCCCGGCTTCCGGTTCCCGGTATTGCGAACCTGGAGACGCACTGAACGCTGCTCGAATCCGCCCTCCGAAGCGGACATGGTAGAGACCCGGCTGTCCGCCCGAGGCGGTCCCGACCCGGTTTGCTTCAACCAGCGGACGAGCGCCTAGCTCAGATCCCCTGTGCGGTTGTTCCGGGCATGATTGCCCTGGTTCGGCGCACGTCACAACGTGAGCACAATCTTCCCGCCTCCTCCCTTCTCCAGCACCTCGTGAGCAACGCGCGCATCGCGCAGCGGCATGCGTCGGCTGATCGGCAAGACGAACGTGCCGTCGCGGATGTCGTCCGCGAATTCGCGGAGCTTGGACGCATCCGGCTGGGCGAACACGCGGCTCACCTCCACAGACGCGTTCACGGCGTCTTCCGGGAGCACCGATGCATAGCCGAACCGCCCGCCGGCCCTGACCTTGCCCAGAAGCTCCGCCGCGATCGCTCCGCCAACCGTGTCGGCGACGCCATCGACGGCGTCGAGCCGCGCAAGTGCGTCGTGATCGTCGAGAGCCACGGCACCATGGGCGCCCAGGCTTTCCGCTTCCGCCAACTGCCGCGCGCGGACGCCGACGATCACCGTTGCGCCTAGCTTCTTCGCCGTGTGGACCGCCGCACGTCCCACGCTGCCGAGCGCACCGCTGACGAGGATGGTCTGGCCGGCGGCCGCTTGCGTGGCGACCCGGACGAGCTGGTCTCCGGTCAACGATACGAGCGGGATGGCGGCGGCGTCGATCGGGTCGAGCCCGTCGGGGAGGTGAGCCACCACCGCCTCCGGTGCCGCCACGAGCTCCGCGTAGGTCGCATCGGCCATCGCGATCACCCGATCGCCAGGCCTGAAGGTCCGGACCTCGCTACCGACCGCCACCACGACGCCGCTCACGTCTCTGCCGAGGATCGCCGGCAACGTCAGCGGGAAGTCTTTCTGCCGCACGCCGGAGCGGACCTTCCAATCGATCGGGTTCACGCTCGTCGCGGCTGACCGGATCAGCACCGTGTCCGGACCGGCCGCAGGCTCGGGCACATCGTCGTCGTACCGCAAGGTGTCGGGGCCGCCGTACTGGTGTATTCGAACCGCTCTCATCGTCTGTTCCTCCGGCTGTCGCTGACGCATGTCATACGCCGGGTCCGGGCCGTATACGTATACATGCACCAAACAACGCCCGCGCTTGCCATCAGGTCGTTACGCGGGACGTATATGAACGGGGTGGATTTCGACCGGTCGCCGAGGGTGCCTACGATAGCACGCCGCCGTCGACGTTGAGGATGGTCCCGGTGATCTGCCGGGCGGCAGGCGTTGCCAAAAAGGCAACAGCCGCCGCAACGTCCTCCGGTTGATTGAAGCGGCCGAGCGGCATCAAGCTGCGCTGGTAATCCGCGAACTCACCGTCCTCAGGGTTCATGTCCGTGTTCGTCGACCCCGGCTGAACCAGGTTTACGGTGATGTCGCGCGGTCCCAATTCACGCGCAAGGCCCCGACTGAACGACTGGAGCGCGGATTTCGTCATGAAGTAGACGGTGCCGGTGACGCCGACGATGCGGTCTGCGCCGACCGACCCGATGTTGATGATGCGCCCGCCCGCGCCGAGATGGGGAATGGCGGCTTGCGACGCGAGCACAGGCCCGCGCACGTTCACCGCAAGCAGCGCGTCGATGTCCTCCACCGTGAAGTCGGCTATCGTGTTGTATCGAGCGATCGCGGCATTGTTGACGAGAATGTCGAGGCCGCCCAACGCGCCGACGGCTTCATCCACGGACCGCCGGATTGCGGCAGGATCAGCGCTGTCACCCTGGATTGCGACAGCCTTGCCGCCCTTGTGCTCCATCGCCTGGACGACCTGTGCGGCGCTTTCGGCAGCGCGCTCGAACGTGATCGCGACGCGCTCGCGCGCTTCGTGCAGACGGTGCAAAGCGGGATGGCGCTGCTGGCCCGCGACGGGACGGATGCCGGCGAGCTCGAAGCGGTCGCGGAGACCGCGATATTGGGTTGGGACGCGCGCGTGAACCGGTGTTGACGGCGATACGGTGATGCTGCGATCCGCTGGCAGGAGGCTGTTCGGCCCGAGACGCGCGCGCGAGGTGGCGACAAGCTCTGAGCGGGTCCGCGGGAGCTGTCGGTCTTTCTCCACCCGGTTGTCCAATAGGTCCTCCACATTTCGCAGCGAGAGAGGGAACCGCACGTACATCATCACCACCAGGCCGATCACCTGGGCGATGAGTTGAAGTACCTGAACGGGCTATCCGGCTTCCCTGGGCGAGGCATCCACCCGCCACCCCGCCCTGCTTACCAGCCGGTGCATTTGGTCTGACAGCGCCCCGGAGCACTCAATTGGCATTTTGGGGCGAGCGTTAAGCAGCTGGAAACCTTGGGCAGTGAGGCCGCTTTAACGACAATTGCTTATTCGGGGCGCATATTCCCACCTCCGAAGGCCGC
>Ga0210040_10001272_pt1 | contig 38720 bp, 30 predicted proteins | sample CryGeyCG12114_NA_FD_185462 | JGI IMG/M metagenome (GOLD analysis project Ga0210040, IMG submission 185462) | Groundwater microbial communities from aquifer - Crystal Geyser CG19_WC_8/21/14_NA (SPAdes) (version 2) | ecosystem: Environmental > Aquatic > Deep subsurface > Groundwater | place: USA... | reverse complement strand
CGGTAACCGCCTCGTCCTCCGCCCAAGGCATGGCTCCTTCGGCGCTCTTCTCGGCGGATTCCGAAGACTTCCCCGAGACGGACGACCTCGTCTGGCAGGCGGATGGCGAAACCACCGGCGCGTGGGTGAAGGTTCAGTGGGATTCGCCCCGCAGCGTGGATCGGCTGAGGATGAGCGCCCCTCCTGCAGCTGACGCCGGATTCGCCACCGCCCTGATCGAATTCAGCGACCGAAGCACGCTCATGGTCGCCGCCGACGAGGAAGGCAAGCTCGACGTCGTCTTCCCCGAGCGTCGGGTGACTTCCGCTCGTGTCATCTTCGACCAGGTCGACGACGGCGACGAGGCTGCCGGCCTGTCGGCTCTGGTGATCGACGGCTCTGGTGATGATCTGCCGGAGGCGGACGACGAGCCCCGAATCAGCGCTTCGAGTGCCGAAGACGCAGCCGACGCCGTCACCGACGGCTCCGCTGCGTCTGGCTCGTGGAACGAGGAGTGGTCGGCGGATTCCGACGACTCCTCGCCGTGGATTCAGCTCGACTGGACCTCCGCCAGGCAGATCTCGAGCGTCCAGATCCTCGGCCCCTCGCGTGGGACGGAGGATTCGGCGAACCCTGCCGCTCCGCCGCTTCACGGAACTCTGCGTTTCAGCGACGGCAGTAGCGTCGTGGTGTCCGGGATATCCGGGGGCGAAGGAACACCGACGACACTTGCGTTCGCGCCGCGGATGGCGACGTCGGTTCGACTCGAACTGGAGAAGAACTTCGACTCGGCACCGGTGGCAGTGCGAGAGTTCGCGGCCTACGAGGTAGGGGTGACACCTCCGCGGTGGCCCGTCGATCCTGACACGGTCGCATCGGTCGAGCCCGAAGAATCGGTTGCGTGCACCTCCGAGACGGAAGCGGTCGGGGACCCGGACGACGGCGAACTGGGGCTGGTCTGCCCTGCGCCTGGTACAGGCGTGAGCGGCGAGACTGCGGTCGTGGTGTCGGCCCCCGAGAACACGACCGTCGAGGCCGTTGGCTGGACCGGATCGAATGCGGGGTCCGGCGAGGGCACCATGACCGTCCTCGACACGGCGACAGCGGACGCCGACGGTCGCGCCGAGCTCCTGATCGATATGGACCAGCTAGCGTCTGGACCGAATGCGGTCACGGTGACCAGATCGGAGGGCGGCACAGTCGCCGACGAAGCTCCCCTCTATGTCCAGCTGGACAATCTCGGCGGGCAGTCCGTCGAATCGCCGAGTTTCGCGCCTGAGACGAGGACTTTGCAGTGGAGCGATGACTTCACGAGCGGGGTATCGGTGACGGGTGATGGAGGCTCGTCCGACTACGCGGCGACGAAACCCTCCGCCTGGGGCGGGTCCGAATTCGGCGCCGCGATCTTCGCCGACCCGGGGTGGGGTCTCGACAACCTGTCGGTCGTCGATGACGAGTACCTTCGCCTCCGTGTGGCGCCCCTGGAGAACCGCTCGGACCCCGAAGGGTGGGATCGGGAACACACCGGAGCCATGCTCTCCTCCCTTCATGTCGGAGGGTCCGGCTTCGCTGCCCAGTACGGCTACTTCGAGGCGCGCATCCTCGGCGCTCCAGGTCGCGGGACGTGGCCCGCGTTCTGGATGCTGAATACCGAGAGCGCGACGAGCCGAGGAGACGACTCCTCCGGAGAGGTGGACGCGGTCGAGCTCTACGGACACAACACCACCGGATCGTGCCACGCACTGCACGATTGGCAGGACGGCGAAGACGAACCGCAGATCCGCTGCCTCGACGACAACGGGTTCGATGACTGGGCGATGACCTGGCATACCTACGGCGTCGATGTGACCCCGGAAGGTGCGACCTATTACATCGACGGCGCCGAAGTGGCTCACCTGTCGGGCCTCCAGTTCAACGACCAGCCGTTCTTCTTCATGATGAACCTCGCGCTCGACGGCGGGTGGCCGGTCGAGCTGGAGCCCACGGGGAACCGCGTCGACATGTACGTCGACTGGGTCCGCGTCTACACCTGATGTCCGCGAACCCCCCGGCGGGGCGTCGCGCGCTCTTCGCGCCACTGTCCGCATAGCCTGGTCGATGGGGCTGTAACGCGGTACGGGGCGGTGCGCGTGCGGACCTCGACGGATGTTGGGGGACAGAAGATGCGGCGCAGGTTTGCAGCGGGAGCCGTTGCGCTTCTCGTCACGGGCGCGGTGATGGCGTCATCGGGGTCTCTCACCTTCATTTCGTCGCCGGAACAGCAGGGGAGTGCCGCGGTAGCCGCTCCGCTATCGTCATCAGCGCCGGTCGTCTCAGCTGGTGACGTCGCGCAGAAGGTAGAGGAGCAGGCGCAGCCCGACTCCGACTCGGCTCCCTCCTCGGACACCGTCCCGCCGGGAGCGGCGACGAGTGCGGTCTTTCGAAAGCACTGGGCGGCTGCCACCGTCGTCGATCGTGTCGTCGTCTCGTCGTCGTCGTCGCCGCTCGGCTCCGCGACCGTCTCCTTCGACGACGGAAGCTCCGTGTCGGTGGAAACCGACGCCTCCGGCAGCGCCGAGGTGCTCTTCGCCGAACGCACGGTCACCTCGGCAACGCTGACCGTTTCTTCCGCCCGAGCAGCAGAGTCCTTCACCTGGGAGATCGACAAGGCGACCACGCTCGTGCCCGGCTCAGGCGATCTCGTGGCAGTTCCGTGGGCGTCATCGGGTGCGGGCGGTGCAGGGGCACTCGCCCTCGTCGACGGCGACCCGGGCGCAGGCGAGAGCGGCAACGAGTGGGCGCCCAACCCTTCCGATCGTTCACCGAGCGTCGGCCTCTACTGGAGCTCGGCACGTGAGGTTTCGAGTGTTCAGATACTCGGACCGAGCGCTGTCGCGTTCGATCCCGCATCTTCAGCGTCGGCATCGTTGTACGGGACGCTCGTCTTCGACGACGGCACCCGAATCCCCGTGAGCGGCATCGAAGGCGGCGACTCCCAGCCGACGACGATCGCTTTCGCGCCTCAGCTCACCACCTCGGTCACGCTCGAGCTGCTTCCGTCCATCGAGCAAGCGAACCCTGGCCTGCGCGAGTTCGCGGTGTTCCCTCGAGGTGTCACACCTCCGCGCTGGCCCACCGAGAGCTCGGGATTCACCGTCACGCCCGCGTCCGATGCCGGCTGCGGAATCGGTTCGCCTGCGCTCGGAAGCTCGACGGAAGGAGCGGTCGCGCTCGTCTGTCCCGCGCCGGGCGCCGCGGTGTCCGGGGTTTTCCCCGTCGTGGTCTCGGGCGTCGCAGGACAGGTCGTCGAGGTACGGGCGTTCGATGCGGCGACTGCGACGATCCAGCTGATCGGCTCCGGCAGTATCGGCGCCGACGGACGCGCGCAGCTCGCAGTCGACTCTGCCCGGCTCACCGCAGGACCCACCGCGGTCTCCGTGAGCTACCGGAACACGCCGGCGGGTGCCCTGAAGGACCCGCTCGTCGTGCAGGTCTTCAACAACGACGGCGTCGTCGCTCCCTCCGCTTCCGCGGCTCCGAGTGACATGACGCTGCAGTGGAGTGAGGAGTTCACGGAAGCGCTGTCCGTGACGGCTCTGGGGAGCGACAGCGTCTACGCCGCAACCAAACCCGCCTACTGGGGGCCTTCCGAGTTCGGGTCGGCGATCTTCACCGACCCGGCGCTCGGCGCAGACGGCCTCGCGACGTTGAGTGACGAGTACCTGCGGATCAGGGCTCAGCCGAGAGGGGACATCACCGACCCCAACGGTTGGGGTCGCGAGTACACCTCCGGCATCCTGTCCTCGGCGAAGGTCGGAGCAACGGGCTTCGCCGCGCAATACGGATACTTCGAGGCGCGTATCCTCGCGCCGGCGGGTACCGGCACGTGGCCCGCCTTCTGGATGCTGAACCTCGAGAGCGCAGCGAATCGGACGCCGTCGTCATCGGGGGAGGTCGACGCCGTCGAGCTCTACGGTCACGAAACGGGATCGAGTTGCCATTCGGTGCACCGGTGGCTCGATGGCGACGACGACGCGGAAACCAAATGCTTCTTCCCGAACGGATACAGCGATTGGGCCCTCAGCTGGCACACCTACGGGGCGAAGATCGAACCGGACGGTGCGCGTTACTACATCGACGGGGATGAGGTCGCGTTCATTCCGAACGTCGCGTACTCGGACGAGCCGTTCTTCTTCATGCTCAACCTGTCGCTCGGTGGCGGCTATCCCATCGAGCTCGACCAGACCGGTGGCGTGAAGGACATGTACGTCGATTGGGTGCGCGTATACACCTGACCTGACGTCGCTCGGTCGGTCGGGAGCTTTCCGTCAGAGGGCGGGAACGAGCCGCAGGTGACTGCGGCTGCGGACGGCCAGTGGAGAGGTGCCGGACGCTTCCGCTTGCGGCGCGGCTCCCAGGTACGAATCCGCGATCTTGATGGCACGTCCCATCAAAATCGCAACGAGCAGCGCCGAAGCACCCCAAATGGTCGCGATAACAGCGATGACCCCCCACAGCATGCACTCATGTTGACACGCTATGAGAGCGTCCGCCTGTCCCCGAAGGGGTGTGGCGACGACGGGTTTTCGGTCCGAATCGATAGCCCGAAGGATTCGTCCGTCGCGATTCAGGCAGCGGGAGCGAATTCCGTCCGCTCCCCATCGTCCACTTCGTCGTGCGTTCGGCGGGGGAGAAGCATCACGACGATCGCGACGACAGTTGCGGCCGCAGCCATGACGACGAGGCCGACGAAGGCGAGAGCCGCGAGGATGACGGCGGCGGGGATCGTGGCCAGTGCGCGCACGGACATCCGAGACTCCTTCAACACAGGCGGTAGGCGTTTCGGGTGGACGCAAGGGAAACGAGCGATCCCTCAAGGGCATCGCCGCCAAATCCTCGCATGAAAAGAGGGCTCGGAGAAGCCCGTCATGAGCGTTGCGCCCGAGAGGACCAGAGGACCGCCGCGGCGCGTACCTGGAATCATTCGGGCTGCGGTGAAGAATGCAGTGGGAGCGGATGGACAGGCTGATTTCGGTAGGCTTCGTGCATGGCTTGGCTCGTCACCGGTGGTGCCGGATATATCGGATCTCATGTCGTTCGAGCGTTCGCCGAGGCAGGGATCGAACCCGTCGTCCTCGACTCGCTGACGAGCGGTATCCGCGACTTCGTGCGTGACGATGTCCGCTTCGTCGAAGGAAACATCCTCGACCGCGAGTTGCTGGAGAGCACTCTCCGTGACGCGGACGTCGAAGGCGTCGTCCATCTGGCCGGTTTCAAATATGCCGGCGTCTCGGTGCAGAAACCGCTCCTCACCTATTCGCAGAACGTGACGGGCACAGCGGTGCTCCTCGGTGCGATGGAAGCGGCGGGCGTGGACAAGATGGTGTTCTCCTCGAGTGCGGCGGTCTTCGGCACCCCTGACGTCGATCTGGTGACAGAAGAGACCGAGACCCATCCCGAGTCTCCGTATGGCGAGTCCAAGCTCATCGGCGAATGGTTGCTGCGCGACCAGGGCACAGCCGCCGGTCTGCAGCACACTTCGCTCCGATACTTCAACGTCGTGGGCTCGGGGTATCCGGATATCTACGACGTCAGCCCGCACAATCTCTTCCCGAAGGTCTTCGAGGCGCTTCTGCGCGGGGAGACGCCGACGATCAACGGCGCCGACTACCCGACGCCCGACGGAACCTGTGTCCGCGATTACATCCACGTGGCTGACCTCGCTGCCGCCCACGTGGCGGCGGCGAAGCGCCTCGCGGCCGGTGAAACCGTGGAACGCGTCTACAACCTCGGCAGCGGTGCAGGCGTTTCGGTTCGCGAGATCATGGATGCGATGGCCGAAGTGACCGCGATCGCCTTCGAACCGACTATCGCGACACGCCGATCGGGCGATCCGGCGAGAATTGTTGCCACCGGTGAGCGTGCCGCTCGCGACCTCGATTGGCAGATGCGCCACTCGCTCGAAGATATGGTCCGATCGGCATGGGACGCACGGCGAACCGCAGAATAACGCGGCCGATCCGTCTCAACCTGGGAAACCAGTGAGAGACACGCCGGAGACCCTTGGGGAATCCTGACCGGCCACCTGTGTTTCGGCGGTATCAACGGCGCGTCGCGGGTATTCGATTCTCGGCCAGTCGTATGGTCCGCCACTTGACGAAGACGAACCACACCGGTGTAATTACGTCAGACGCACATCCGAGCACCCAGCTCTCACGTGCGGATGGGGAGACTTTGCAATGACGATTTCTGAGATCAGGTCCGGGGTACCTGAAGACTGGTTCGTAGACCCGGTTCAACTGGGCGTACCGGGTGTGCGCAAGCGCAGCGAAGACGACGACGAGGCCCTCGCATGGCAGGCCGACTCGCTCTGCGCACAGACCGATCCCGAGGCCTTCTTCCCCGAAAAGGGCGGTTCGACTCGCGAGGCCAAGAAGATCTGCGGTAGCTGCGAAGTGAAGACACAGTGCCTCGAATACGCGCTCACCAATGACGAGCGTTTCGGCATCTGGGGCGGACTGAGCGAACGGGAACGTCGCAAACTGCGCAAGCTGGCGGTGTGATCCGGGGGCGGATCTCACACTCAGGCGAAAGGGCGGTCATCTTCGGATGGCCGCCCTTTCCTTGTTCCAACGGGCGCATCCGCGCTCGTGCGGGGTGTCAGGTCGAGTGCGTCGACGGAGCCGTTTAGCGTGGAGGGGTGCGAGGTAAAGTCACGGCGATTCTCGTCGCCCGGGGTGGCGGTGAATACCTCGAACGGACCCTTCAGGCACTCGAGGACTCGAGTCGTCGAGCGGATCGGGTAGTCCTCGTCGAGATCGGCACGAACGCGCGGGACACCGTGGTCGCGAGTGATGAAGTCCACCGTCTCTCGGTTCCCGACCACTTCGCTTTCGGGCAGGCGGTCGCCGCTGCGGTCCGTGTCCTGCCGGAGGCGGAGTCCGACGACGAGTGGCTGTGGCTCCTCGGGGCTGACAACGCACCGGACTCCGACGCGTTGGCGGCATTGCTCAGCGAGATCGAGATCTCGCCGTCCGTCGCCGTTGCGGGGCCCAAGCAGATGCAGTGGGCCGATCCCGGCTACATCTACTCATTCGGCGACACGATGACCCCGTCGGGAGCAGCTGTCGAGATCGCCGAACCCGAACTCGACCAGGCCCAGTACGACCGCGAAAGCGACGTGCTCGCCGTTGCAGCGGGCGGAATGATCGTCCGCCGACGGCTATGGGATGAGCTGAAGGGCTTCGACTCGGGACTTCCCGCCGTCGATGACGCGCTCGACTTCTGCGTCCGTGCCCGACTCGCCGGGCACAGGGTGGTCCTGGTTCCGGGCGCTCGAATCCTCTCGGCCGGAAGGCATTCGCCCGGCACCAGCCATCTCGGGGCCCGCAGTTCTCGCAGCAAACGTGCCCGCCTTGCGCGAACCGCTCAGCTACACCGCCGGATGGTCTACGCGAAGGCGTGGACCCTCCCTCTGCACTGGCTCGCGCTGGTGCCCCTCGCGATCATCCGCGCCATCGGCCAGCTTCTCAGCAAACGCCCCGGCCGGGTGATCGGTGAGTTCCGAGCAGCCTTCGCGGTGGCCCTCGTGCACGGTGGGTCCGTCGCGGCCGGCCGCAAACGGATAGCACGCACCCGCCGGACGGGGTGGAACGCCATTGCTCCGCTCCGATTGCCGTGGCCCGAGGTGCGCCGACGTCGCGCGCTCCTCAAAGATCAGGTGGTCAGCGCCCGGCGAGCGGGGAGCCACCCGATCGAGTTCGTTCAACGTGGTGGGGCCTGGACGGTACTCGCGCTCGCCGTCATCGGCGGCATCATGCATGTGAGCCTCATCGGCGCAGCGGCCGTCAGCGCTCCTGGACTGCTTCCCCTCGGATCGATCGGGGATCTCTGGGGAAACCTCGGCTACGGTTGGCGAAGTGTCGGCGCCGGTTTCAGAGGCGCCGCCGATCCGTTCGCCTGGGTGCTCGCCATCCTGGGGTCGACCACATTCTGGGCACCGTCCCTCGCCATCGTCCTGCTCTACCTCCTCGTTCTGCCCCTCGCCGGCCTCGGCGCCTGGTTCGCAGCGGCGAGACTGACGGCGAGGCCGACCCTTCGGGCGCTCGCTGCCGGTATCTGGGCGCTGTCGCCCACGCTGCTCGTCGCTCTGCACGAAGGCCGTCTCGGTGCCGTGATGGTGCATCTGCTCCTTCCCTGGCTCGCTTTCGCGCTGTCGAGCGCCCGCAGGTCGTGGACCGCGGCGGCGACAGCCGGGCTTCTCGCTGCTGCGGTGGTTGCCGGGGCGCCATCGCTCATACCGGCACTTCTCATCGCGTGGGTGGTCGCCGTCCTCGGCTTCGCCTTCGCCGGTCGACGTGGACGAGGCTGGCATCGACTGGTCGCCCTCCCGCTTCCCGCTGCCTCCTTGTTCGCGCCTCTGGTGATCATCCAGTTCCTGCGGGGCACCCCGCTGGCGATCTTCGCCGACCCCGGCGTCGTGCTCGCCTTCGAGACGTTCCCCGACGCGATGAGCCCTCGTCTGTCGAGTGTGCTGACGATGCTCGCAGGTACGCCCACCCAGACCGCTGGCGAGTGGAGCGCGCTCGCCGCGGCGATCGGACTCGACGTGAACGGCGCATTCGTCGTCGCCGCTCTCGCGGTGCCGCTGCTGATCGCAGCCTTCGCGGCCCCATTCCTGCCTCGCTCCGCGCGCGGAGTGGCGAGCCTCGCAATCGCCGCGCTCGGCTTCATCACCGCGGTGGTCGCTCTTCGGATCGAGCTGGTGTCGGTCGACGGGGTCGCGGTTCCCATCTGGCCGGGATCTGCGCTCAGCCTCTATCTACTCGGTGTCGTCGGCGCCGCCGTCACGGCACTCGAGGCCAGCGGCTCACGGGTGGGTCGCGCGGCGCGTGGTGTCGTCGCGGGACTCGTCCTCGTCGGCGTCGGAGTGTCAGCGGCGCCGCTCCTCGTCATCGGTGCCCTCGGCGAGGGCGGCGCACCGGGCACGACGACGACTGTGCCCGCGCTCGTCACGGCGGAAGCCGCAACTGATCCGACCATAGGCACCCTCGTCATCGACCCCGCAGATGGCGGCCTCTCGGGTCGTCTCGAGCGGGGTGCAGGCAGCACCCTCGACGAGCAGAGCACGCTCTACGATTCGTCGCGGGTGGGGGAGCTCTCGGGCGCTGACGAAACCGTCGCCGTCCTCGTCGGCAATCTCGCCTCGCAGAGCGGCTACGACGCCGCCTCGGACCTCGACGCCCTCCGCATCGGCTTCGTGCTTCTTTCACCGGACCCTGAGCAGCCCGACCTCCATGACCGTGTCGCCGCCGCCCTCGACAGCAACAGCCTGTTCTCTGCGGTCGCGACGACCGAGCGCGGGACTCTGTGGAGGTACGTCGGTCTCGACGAGGGTCTTCCGGTGTCGGCTCCCGTCGGCCCCGGCACGTTCTCCACGCCGACGGGGCTCATCGTCATCGTCTCCCAGCTCCTCATCCTCGGCTCGACGCTCCTACTCGCCCTTCCGACCGGTGGTCTCGCCGAGCGGGTACGGCCCGAACGTGAGGTTCGTCGAGGCGCTGGACTCTCGCGGCGGAAGAAGATTCCGTCTGCCACCGTGTCCGACGACGATTCCCTGTCAGCCGCGACCGCTGCCTCGATAGGGGATGCGCAGAAGGGTGCCGACGGAAGCAGTGCGCTCGTCGGCGCCGAGAGGGGAACCGGTCATGGCGGGTAAGGACTTCCAGGTCGGTGCCAGGGTTGCAGCGGGGGTCAGCTGCGTTGTGGCCGCCGCAGCGCTGGTGGCTGCCGCGGTCATCGCAGTGCCCGGCCCTACGAACGCGGCGACCGATGCGACGGGAGGTCTGCTCGTCACACCGCAGGCCATCGAGCAGCAGCGGACCTGCCCCGGTCCGCTGCTGCTCGTCGGTGCTGCATCCGGCCAGGACGCGACGACGCTCACCTCCGTCGGATCGCCGGCGCTCACGATGTCGCCGGAGGCCACTTCGCAGCCCCTCGACGACGTCGATGTCGTGACGAGCGACAGCGGTGCTACCTCCACCCTCGTCAGTGCGCCGCCGGCGGCCGACGGGGGAGTGCTTGCGGTGGCTCAGGCCCAGGTCGCCTCGGAGGCGGACCTGAGCGGCCTCGCCGTGGTCAACTGCAGCGAAAGCGCCGCCGTGACCTGGCTCGTGGGCGGCGCCACCGACACCGGACGCACGACTCTCCTCGTTCTGACCAATAGCAGTGAAGTCGACGCGACGGCAGACGTCGAGTTGTACACGGGTGACGGCCGCGTCGAGGCACTGGGGTTGACGGACGTGACTGTACCGCCGCTCAGTCAGCGGGTGTTGTCGATCGCCGGGTTCGCGCCAGGAGCGCCGTCGATCGTGGTCAAGGTGGAAAGCAGTGGAGGACTGGTTGCCGCCACGCTTCAACAGAGCATCGTCCGAGGCCTCGAGCCCGGCGGCACGGAGTTCATCGGTGCGACCGCTGAACCCGCAGAGACGCAGGTGATCCCGGGAGTCCGAATCACCACCGCGGATGCGGTGGCCGAACGCGCACAGGTCGGCGGGTCGCTCGACGTCGCCACGGCGCTGCGTGTGTTCGTTCCCGGTGGCGAAGACGCCGAAGTGATGGTCGGAGTCGTCGCCGATACGTCGGACGTCGAGGGAACGACCATGAGTGAAACGGTTCCCGCGGGAGAAGTCCTCGACATCCCGATCGAAGGGCTCGCCGACGGGACCTACACCGTGACGATCGAGAGCTCATTCCCGGTCGTCGCCGCGGTTCGCGCGTCGACGGTCGCGCCTCCGGATCCGAACGCGCCGATCAGCGATCTCGAGACGAGTTTCGAGTTCGTGGATGAAGCTTCGGACATCACCATCGTTGCGGGACAGCGGATCGACCTCGCGTGGTTCGTCGCGGCCGAGCCGCTCGACGAATCGGTGACGTTCGCCACGGCAGACGCGCCATCACCTCGTCTCACCCTGACGAGCCCGACGGGTCCTGACGCCGAGGTCACGATCACGGCAGCGAACGGGGAAACCCTGTCTCGCACGGTTTCCGCGGGGTCGACGACCAGTTTCGATCTCGCTTCGGCCACCCTTTACACGATCACCGGGGCGGAGGGGATGGTGGCGTCGACCAGCTATACCGCCGACGGGCAGCTCGCCGCGTTCCCTGTGCGAGCGGCGAACCCGCTCTCGGGGGCGATCACCGTCTATCGCTGATCCCGGCGTGGTCGCACGCCGGCGTCAGTGGTCGCGGAACCGGTCAGGGGCGAGATCCCACGGGTCGCGGCCCAAATACTCGCCTGTCGCGCGGAGGACGCACGACTCGACCATCATCCGCAGGTGCAGCTCGTCTTTGACGTGCAGCTTCGACATCCGTTCGATCGGAAGGCGGAAAAGGATGATGCGATTCTCCGGAACCATCACGCGCCAACGATCGAGTCCCGGACCGGACAATTCCGCGGGAAGGCCGGCGACCTCGTAGCTCACGACGTCGAGCTCGGGCCACAGACTGCGCAGGTACTCGGCTGTGTCGGCGACAGCGTCATCGAACACGTCGATGCGACCGCGCAGCATCGGCAGGTGCGGGCCCGCGACGGAAGAGCGCAAGCCTCGCCCGTGCCGGTCCCGCCCGCGCGCGCGGGGGGCGCGGGAGTGTCCTGAGCGCGATCGGGCCATTCGGCAAGCGTACCCGCGACAACGGCGCTATTCCGGGGCCGCCGGCGCGAGAGGCGGCGGGGGGTCAGGCGAGGATTCCGCTCGCGCGGGATAGCATGATTCCTGCGATGAGAAGACGACCGTGCTCGAGAGTGAACTGCGCAGAAGAGGCAGTATCGACTCTCACCTACGTGTACGCCGACTCGATGGTGGTCCTGGGGCCGCTCAGTGAGAAAGCCGAACCGCACAGCTACGACCTGTGCGAGCGCCACGCCGAGCGGCTCTCGGCGCCGCAGGGGTGGACCGTGCTGCGGCATACGCCCGTAGACCCGCTCTGACCCTCCGCGTCGCAGCCGCGAAGAGGGAAAGGCGCTCAGCGCTCGGGGAAACCGTGCGGCGTCGAACTGAGCAGGGGCTCCAAGCGACCGAGTCGCTCCGCCTCGAGTCTCAGAGCGGCGGCTTCGCGATCGCGTCTGAGAGCCGCGACTCCGGCGATGAACAGTTCGGCGGAGACCTCCGGCACAGGAGAGACATGGTTCGCCGCAGCGTCGGCGAGGGAGAGCGCGAGCCGTTCGCGGGAGTCGGGGGTCATCCTTTCCGCGTTCGTCAGGAAGGCGGAGATCCGGCGGGCGAGGGCGTCGGGAAGCGTCGCGACATCGGCGACCTGGGCCCACGGCTCGAGCTCTGCGGGGACCGCCCATACGGGTCTCGCGACGCGTGGCACCCGCTCGACCTGCGAGTAGGTGCCGGCCAATAGATCGCCGAGTCGGCGACCCTTCGGATCCAGCAGACCGATCAGAGCGGCGAGGCCGCCGAAGGTCATCCAGATCTCGAGGACCCCGGTGAGCGCGCGGATGAGGGCGTGCCGGAGGCCGATCGCGCCTCCGTCCTCTCGGACGACCCGCAGACCGAGCGCGAGCTTGCCGAGGGATCGGCCCCGAGTGGCGAACTCGACGATCGTGGGAACCACGACCACGACCAGCACGAGAAGAGCGATCGCGAAGGCGGCGAACGCGGCTTCATCGAACGCCTCCCACCCGGCGACGAAACCTGCGGCGAGGAGAACGACGATGAAGAGCGCGACCGAGGCGAGCCAGTCGATGGTCGTTCCCGCGGCACGCATGAGCGCACCCGCCGGTCGAACGTCGAGGGCCACGGCTTCCCCGACGACGAGCTCCTCTTCATCGGGAAGCGCCGAGGCGGAGTTGGCGGGCATGCCTATCATCGTAGGCGTGGACCTCGACGCCTATTCCGCTGCTCACGGCCCTGAATGGGACCGGCTCGAGCAGTTGGCGAAGGCGCGCCGTCTCGACGGGCCGGCGGCCGATGAACTGATCGAGGGCTATCGGAGTGCCGCCGCCCAGCTGTCCGAGATCAAGACGAGCGCAGGTTCGACCGCGGTCGGGGATCGGCTCTCGGTGACGCTGTCGCGTGCTCGTCTGCGTTTCACCGGGGCCACTGACAATCCGCTCGGTCTGATTCCGACGTTCTTCGCAGCGCAATTGCCGGCTGCGCTGTATCGCATCCGGTGGCTGACCGTCGCGGTCATGCTCTTCACCATCGTGGTCGCGGCTCTCTACGCGGCGTGGGTCAGTGGCGACCCGCGGGTACTCGCGAGCCTCGGTGACGACGCCGATCTACGCCGCTACGCCGACGAGGAATTCACCGACTACTACAGCTCGAATCCCGCGGCCTCGTTCGCGGGCCAGGTGTGGACGAACAACGCGTGGATCGCCGCCCAGTGCGTCGCGTTCGGGATCACCGGCCTCTGGGTTCCCTACGTGATCATGGGCAACGCCGTGAACGTCGGCATGGCAGCGGGCGTGATGATGTCGTACGACCGTGGCGACGTGTTCTTCGAGTACATCCTTCCGCACGGCATGCTCGAGCTCACCGCCGTCTTCGTCGCGGCGGCGGCAGGACTCCGGATCTTCTGGGCGTGGATCGCCCCAGGCCCTCGGACGCGGACACAGGCGCTCGCCGAAGACGCCCGCGCGCTTTTCACGGTGGCGATCGGCCTCGTCCTCGTCCTCTTCATCTCGGGGATCATCGAGGGCTTCGTGACTCCCGCCCCCTGGCCGTGGTGGATCAAGATGACGATCGGGGGCGGGGCTCTCGCGGCTTTCTGGCTCTACGTTCTCTGGCCGGGCCGGCGCGCCTGGAAGGCCGGACGCACGGGAGACCTCGACGAGTTCGAGGCCGGCGCGCGCCGACTCGCCTCCGCCTGATCCCCAGGGGTCATCGGCCGCCGGCGCGGGCGTCGGACTGGTCGTTCCAGCTCGGGTCGTCCGGGTACGGCTGCGGCGTTCTGACGTAGCTGCGGGTCGCGTCCTCGAACGGTTGGAAGTCCCAGCGTGTCTGACGTCCCGACTGCAGGGCGTCGCGCACGAGTGTCCTCCGTCGCTGACTGGCGATGATCTCGAGCGAGGCGGCGTCGCCGTTCCAATCGACGAGACAGATGTCGCGGAGACGAGCGAGCGCATCGGCGTACTCCGGATCCGATGCCACGTCGTTCCACTCCCCAGGATCGACGGCGAGGTCGAAAAGGGTGTCAGGGTAGCCCGGGACATGAATGTATTTGAGGCGTCCCGATACGACAGTCCGCGTCGGCGCCCGCGTGCCCTCGGCGTTGTTCTCGATGATGGCCGGGCGGTCCGTCGCGTCGGCGCCGCGCAGCGCAGCGACGAGTGACGCTCCGGCGAGGGGATATGCCCCCGTCAGGTCCGACTCGACCTCAGCGAGTTCGAGCAGAGTCGGGTACAGATCGACGAGGGAGGTCACGGCGTCCACGCGCGAGCCTGCGTCCACGCCCGGCCCCGCCACGATGAACGGCACTCTGCTCGAGGCTTCCCGGAAGGTCCGTTTGAAGAAGAGCCCGTGCTCGCCGAGCATGTCACCGTGGTCGCTCGTGAAGATGACGATGGTGTCTTCGCTGTAACCGTTGCGATCGAGTTCCGCGAGGAGTTCGCCGACCTTGTCGTCGATGTAGCTGACCATCCCGTAGTACCCGCGCCGCGCACGAGCGATCTGCTCCGGAGTCGGGGTGACTTCGTCTCCTCCCGTCCACGTGTGCAGCCATTCGTCCGTGATGTGCGGCTGGTGCCCCGGCGGCGTCGGCTGCGGGGACGGGATGTCGACGCCGTCGTAGCGGTCCCAATGTTCCCGATCCGGCGCATACGGATCGTGCGGCTGGGTGAACGAGACCGTGAGGAACCAAGGGCGGGAGGCCGCCTCGCCCCGGCGTCGCGCATACCGGCGGACGCGCTCGAGCGCCTTGAACTGGACCGCCTCGTCGTAGTCGAGTTGAGCCGACCAGTCGACTGGCCCCGCCTCCGCCACCATCTTCGTCATGGGCGATTGTGTCCGCGTTCCGGCTCCCGGTGGGGGGTTCCCCGTCCGCTTGAGGGGCCCGTCTTCGGGCAGCCAGCGCTGGGTCCAGGAGAAGTCGGCGGGATAGATATCCGTCGTCAGTCTCTCTTCGAAGCCGTGCAGTTGGTCGGGGCCGACGAAATGCATCTTGCCCGACAGACAGGTCGAGTAGCCCGAGGCGCGGAGGTGGTGCACGAACGTCGGTGTCGAGGCGGGGAGCTCCTCGGCGTTGTCATTCACCGGGATGTCTCCGGCCAGTCGGCCCGCGAACAGTGAGGCCCGGCTGGGCGCGCACAGCGGCGCATTGCAGTAGTGGTTCACGAAAGTGGTGCCACGGGCCGCTAGAGCGCCGAGATTCGGCGTCAGTACGGCGTGATTGCCGTATGGGGATGTGTGCAGCGCGCTGAGCTGGTCACACATCACGAGGAGGATGTTCGGACGCCGGTTCACGGGGTCTCCAATCGTTGTGCGGGGGCGTTCAGGAGGTATGGCCGGAAATCTCGACGACGCCCTGGATGAGGGCTGCCGCGGCGCCCGCCAGCGCCAGGGCGATCATTCCCTGGCGCGCAACGCGTTTCGATACGCGGTGCCGAAGCGCCGAGGACAGCGCGACGCCGGCGATCGCGGCGACGAAGGCGGTCATCCAGAGGGCAGGATCGAGCTCGGGGATGATGGCGGCTCCGACGACCGCGCGGGCGCCGATCGCGAAAGTCGCCGCGACGAGGAAGTACGGCTGAAGGGTCGCGGCGAAGACGGAGTGCTCGATACGTGCACTCACGGCGTAGGCAGCGACAGCCGGCCCGCCGACTCCGGCTGCGCTTCCCATGGCCCCGCTGGCGAAGCCGGCGGGGATCCGCGCCCAGGTCGGGGGAGACCACGGCGTGCGCGCGGCACCGAGAGCGAGCAGCAGTCCGGCGATGACCGTGCCGGCGATCGCTACCTGTAATGGCGCCGCCGGAACGGCGACGACCAGGAGAGCACCGGCGAGGGAACCCACAGCACAGGGGATCGCCAGGTCGCGGAAGAGGCGCCAGTCGACGCCCTTCGAAACGAAGAAGGTCGCCACGACCGTGAAGAGCAGCGCACCGAGATTCACGAGCGCGACACCCTGCTCCGGGCCGAGCGCGAGTACGAGCAAGGGGGCGCCGACGAGCGAGAAGCCCATACCGGTGAGGTATTGCGCGATGGTTCCGGCGAAGACGGCGACAGCGATGAGGACTGCAGACTCCATCGCCGTCACCGAACCCCGTCGATCAGGGAAGCTCCACTTACTTGACCGCCCCGCCCGTGAGACCGCGCACCAGCCAGCGCTGCGCCACGATCGAGAGGATGAGCGCGGGAAGCGAGATCAGCGTGCTCGCAGCCATGAGTGCTCCGTAATCACTTTGCCCTTCGCCGATGAAGCTGAAGGCGATGACGGGAAGCGGAATCGTCTCGGTGTTCGACAGTGCGAGGGCGAAGAGGAAGTAGTTCCACGAGAACACGAACGAGAGGGTGATCGACACCGCCACACCGGGCGCCACGAGCGGCATGACGACGCTGATGAAGCGCCGCATCACCGACGCGCCGTCGATCATGCTCGCTTCTTCGAGGCTTTCCGGCACTGCTTCGAAGAAGGGGATCAACAGCCAGATGCACAGCGGCAAGGTGATGATCAGGTGCGCGGCGATGAGCAACGTGTAGTTGAGGAACGTGTTGCTCGGAGCGCCGATGGAGACCGAGAAGAAGAACAGCGGCAGCAGGAACATCACGCCGGGAGCCATACGGGCGATGAGGATGAAGAACCCGACATGGGTCCAGCGGCGACGCACGATGACGTAAGCGGCGGGGCCGCCTAGGACGAGTCCGAGGATCGTCGAGGTTCCAGCGATGATCAAGCTGTTGAGGATGTATCGGGCGAAATCGAAGTTGTCGAAGACCGTGATGAAGTTGTTGAGACTCACGGGGGAGAAGATCCCGAACGGGTTGCTCGTGATCTGGATGCTCGGCCGGAAAGCCGACCAGATCATGAACAGGACCGGGACCACGAAGAGGACGATCGCGACGAGGTAGCCGAGGTAGATCCCGACGGCCTTGCGTCCGCGGAGGCGAGGGACGGATTCAGTACTCAATGGTGAACCTCTTACGGATGAACGTGAAGACCGCGGCCGCGATGATGACGAAGACGAACAGGGTGATCTGCAAGGTGGCGGCGTAGCCGGAGTCCTGGTTGATGAAGGCAGCGCGGTAGCCGTACAGGTTGAGAGTGTTGGTCGCGTTGACCGGGCCGCCCTGGGTCATGATGTACGCGAGGTCGAAGAAGCGCACGAGGTCGACCGTACGCAGCAGCATCGCCACGGTCAGGACCGGTGCGAGCAGCGGGAGTCCGATGTGCCAGGCCATCTTCCATCCGCCTGCTCCGTCGATTCCGGCGGCCTCGAACACGTCTGCCGGAAGCGACCGGATTCCGGCAGAAACGATGAGAGCGACGAACGGCGTCCACTGCCAGGTGTCGACGATGATGAGCGCCCATGGCGCGATCGCGGGATCGCCCAGCCAGACGATGTTCTCGAGCCCGACGGCGCGAAGAAGCTGATTCGCCGTGCCGAGGGTCGGGTCGTAGAAGAGCAGCCAGAGCAGACCGACTGCGACCGATGCAGTGATGGCGGGGATCAGGATCGCGCCTTGGAGGATGCGACGCCCGGGAACGTCGACGCTCAGAAGGTAGCCGAGTCCGACCCCGAGGATCATCTGGATGATCATGCACACGGCGAACAGGAAGAACGTGATCTGCACGCTCTGCCAGAAGACCGGGTCCGCGAACATCCGTTCGTAGTTGGCCATCGTGAAGCCGGAGCCGATACCTCCGAGTCCCGAGAACGACAGCGCGATGCTGTACGCGATCGGGATGACGATGAGCGCCGCGGTGACGACGAGCGCCGGTACCACGAGGGGCCAGATTCCGTGCGCGTATGGGGCGATCCGGCGGCCCCGCCCGAGAGGGATGGTTGTCATGACAAGGTCCTTTTCTGGGCGAGGTCGCCGGAGAGATGCATTATTCGGTGATGAGAGGCGAGATCTGGTCCTGAATGGACTGCGCCGCTTCTTCTGCCGTCGCCGTACCGAGGATCACGGTGCCGACCCCGTCGCCGATGATCTTGCGGATTTCAGGCGCCTGCTGCGAAACCGGGCCGATCTCCGTCTCTCCGTCGGTGAGGAGGTACTGAAGCGCTTCGGACCACTGCTGCTTGAGCGGTGTGTCGAGGCTTGCGGTGTAGGTCTCATCCTCGTAGAGAGCGTCCCGCGGCGGCGCGATACCGAGCAGAGCCGTCTCGAGCTGGGTGTCGTAGTTCGTCGCCCATTCGATGTACTCCCATGAGGCGTCCTTGTTCTCCGAGAACGGGGACATGGCGAGGCCCCACGACAGGATCGACGGTGCGCCGCCCGGCATGGTGGCGATACCGGTGGTGTCGATCACGCTCGAGGTCTCGGGGGCGATGATCGTCGGCAGCAGGTTCGACGACTCGAGCTCGATGGCGGCGCCACCCGACGCGAAGAGGTTCGTCGACTCGTTGAACGAGTAGTTGATGACGCCTTCGGGGCCGTATTCGCTTGCGAGCGTCGCGTACTGGTCGATCGCCTCGATGGCCTTCGGATCCGTGAAGTTGGGTTCACCGTCGGTCACCCAATCGAGACCTTCCGCATGGAAGAAGGCGCCGAAGTCGTAGGCGAGCGCGTCGGCCTGACCGCGGAGAGTGATGGGGACGTACGACCCGTCGCTCGACGACTCCAAGGCCTCGGCGGCGGACAGAAGATCATCGATGGACTCGGGGACCTCGATGCCGGCCTCCTCGAAGAGATCGGTCCGGTAGTACATGATCGGACCCTCGACGTTCATCGGCATCGCGACGGTGGCGCCGTCGACCTTCATGCCGTCGATCGCGATGGTCGAGAAGCCATCGAGGAACCCGTCCTCCGCTCCCGCGGCATAGTCGTCGAGCGGTTCGTAGTAGCCCGATGCCTGGAAGAGGGGGCCCTCGCGCGAAGGCAGCGTCATGTAGACGTCCATCGCGTTGCTTCGCGACTGCAGGTTCAGCTGCTCCTTGTCACGCATCTGCTGCTCGGCGAGCACCTGGACGTTGACGGTGATGTCGGGGTGGCTGTCCTCGAACGCATCCGTCATCGCCTCGATGTTGGTCCCGATCGCGTTGCCGTTCAGCAGTACGTTCAGGGTGACGGGGCCGCCGTCTCCGCTCGAGTCGCCTCCTGAATCGCTGCTGCACGCCGCGAGCGAGATCACGATTCCGGCGGCCGCGATGCCGCCTACGATCCTTTTTCCTGTGTTCATTGCCTCAGCTTTCTCTTGGGGGTTCGGCTGCGCATCCTCGTGCAACCGAACAGGGTGTGGTCATCGGAAGGACGCGGCGAAGCCCGCCGTGTTCAGACTGCTCTCCGCTCGCCAGGTGGCGATGACCTTCTGCAGTCGCGCCTTCGTCTCGGCGTGCTGCGGGTCGTTCCAGAGGCTGTACTCCTCGGTCGGATCGGCCTGCAGATCGAACAGCTGGCCCTCGTCGGAGTCGATGAACTCGACGAGTTTCCAGTCGTGGTCCCTGACCATCGTCATCAGGGCGGTCTCTTTGAGGATCATGTCCCGCGCATGCTCGGCGAAGACGTAACGCCGTTCGGGCCACTCTTCTTCGGTGAGCGCGGGAACGAGTGAGCGGGCTTCCATCCAGGTCGGTGTCTCCGCCTCGGCGAAGTCGAGGATCGTCGGTCCGAAGTCGAAGAGCGAGGTCAGAGAGTCGACGACCTTGCCTTGATCGACGCGGCCGGGGCCCCAGACGATGGCGGGTACGTGCACGCTCGGCTCGTACATCGTCCACTTCTGGCTGTGGCCGTGGTCGCCCATCGCGTCTCCGTGGTCGGAGGTGAAGATCACGATCGTGTCCTCGAGCGCGCCTCGCTGCTCGAGCGCGTCGAGGATGCCGCCGACCTGTTCGTCGATCATGGAGATGTTCGCGTAGTAGTGCTGGCGCTGACGCCTGCTCTGTTCGGCGCTGGGACGCTCGATGTGGACCACGGAGTCATGGTCGGTGTTCACGTGCTCCTGGCGGAGGGCTTTGAGGATCTCCGGCTGTTCGTCGAGGTCGCGCTGCGTGTTGTACGGCGCAGGAAGGTCGCGGTCGGCGTATGCGTCGAGCCAACGCGGCACCGCATCGTACGGCGGATGTGGGCCGGGGAAGCCGACCTGCAGGAAGAACGGCTCGTCGGGCTTCTGCGGGTAGACGTCGAGCCAATGGCGGGCGAGGTCGCCGACGAAGTTGTCGACGTGCAGGTCCTCGGGGAGCTCCCAAACGAAGGCTCCCAGGCGCTCGTCGTAGTCGGGAAGGTCGCGCAGCGTTCTGCGGTCGGGTTTGATGTGTCCGCGCGTCCACAGCGCCTTGTCCCAGTTATCGAGAAGGAAAGGAAGGGCCGGATGGCCGCGGTCTTTGTTCTCCATGACATGCCGCTCGTGGAAGCCGACCGAGGCGTCGTAGGGGAAGGTGTGCATCTTGCCGACGTTGACGCAGCGGTAACCGGCGTCGGCGACGCGTTCGACCCACGAGTGGCGCCAGACGTCATCGTTCTTGAATACGCCGGTCGTGTGCGGGTAGACACCCGTGAAGAGGCTCGCCCTCGACGGCGCACAGGAAGGCGCTGTCACGAACATGTTCGTGAAGGTGGTCCCCTCGCGCACCAGACGGTCGAGGTTGGGGGTGTCGACATGGTCGAAGCCGAGGCCGGCGATCGTGTCCCAACGCTGCTGGTCCGTGATGATGAACACGATGTTGGGGCGGTTTGACGGTGCGCTCAAAGCAGGATCCTCGGTGTCGACACTGACGCCCGTCTTTCGGGCTTGAACTCATTTGAGGTTTATCGGATCTCGTATGAGCACTATATGTGTAGCTCAGTAATGCATGCGCGTCAAGACCACCGAGCTTCGATCGCTCATCGGCGCGCGAGGATCAACGGCGCAAGCGCCGGAAAGAAAAGCGTTCGGCTCTGGTCAGAGATCGAGGACCGCGAGGGCGAGGCTCCGGTCGGCGATCAGGGTCTTGATGAGACCTGCGCGAGCCGCGGCGATCGTCGCGACCGCCCGGTATGCGCCGTAACTCGTGGCGATCACCTCGGGGACTTGACGCAGCTCTTCGAGACTGATGCCGATGATGCGGTCGTCGATGAGGTCGGGGACCGGTTGTCCCGCCCGATCGAAGAGGCGACCGCCGATTTCTCCGACCACCCCCATGTCGGTCGCCGAGCGTCTGAGGCTTTCGGGCACCGTGTCGTAGATGGTCGACCCTGACGACATCCAGGCTCCGACCGACACGACTGCGACGTCGAGCTGTGCGAACAGCTCGATCGCGGATGCGATGGTCGGCTGGGTTCTGAGCGACTGGGCGGTGTGTCCGTCCTGAACGACGAGCGGAGCGTAGATGGGGAACGAGCGACCCCCACTCACCTGTGCTGCACGCTGAACGATCTCGACGGTGCCCGGCATGCCGGTCACACCCTCGACATGACCGCCGAGCTGAACGAGTGAGCAGGGCTGCAGGTGGCTCAACTGCTGGGTCATCGCGATCGTCGCGCGGCTCCAGGTCAAGCCGACGATGTCGCCGGGCTCGACGACGTCGGCGACAGTGCGAGCGAGTGTGAATCCGATGTCGTCGAGCGGCGACGCCCCCGCGAGCGAGGTGATGACGAGTGCGCGCGCCACCCCGAGTTTGGCCTGAACGAGCGCCGACAGTTCGCGGTCGATGCCGCCGGGAGCGCGCACCTCGATATGGACCATTCCGGCCTCACGCGCGAGGGTGAGAAGTCTGGCTGCCTGGAATCTGGTGATGTGGAGGCGGTCCGCGATGGCGACTTTCGATTCATCGCGAAGGTAGTAGGCCTCGGCTACCTGGAGCGCGAGCTCCAGCTCTTCGTCATCGCTCAAGTGCCGGGGAAGTCGTTGGCCATCGCTCGGTCCGAGCGGCGGGCGCCCTCGTCGCGCCATGCGGCTTCCTCCTGACTGGGATGATGTTTCACCCTAGTCGACGGGCATCGACTGCACCGCGCATGGACATTCGTCCGGCAGTGGGGTTCAATGGCCCCAGATGTTAGATAAGTCTGCTCGTGTGAGATAAAAGCTCGCGCCAGCCTGTTCACAAGGATGTCGACATGCAGCTGAGCTCCGTGACCCTCTCTTCGCTCCCAGATGAGGTGAATCGACCGACCTACGATCGTTCGGCCGTTTCCGTCGGAGTCGTCCATTTCGGAGTGGGTGGATTCCACCGGTCGCACCAGGCGATGTACCTCGACCGTCTGATGAGCGAGGGCGCTGCCCTCGACTGGGGCATCTGCGGGGTGGGGCTCCTCCCCGGCGACGCCAGGATGCGCGACATCATGGCGGCCCAAGACTGCCTGTACACGCTCGAGTTGAAGCATCCGGATGGGGCGCGCGAACTGAGCGTCATCGGCTCGATCGTGCGATATCTGTTCGCTCCCGACGGGCCGGGTGCGGTGCTCGAACAGATGGCCGATCCCGCGGTCCGCATCGTCTCGCTGACGGTGACGGAGGGCGGTTACAACATCGACGCGGTCACCGGCGAGTTCGTGGAGAGCGCGCCTTCCGTCGTCCAGGACGCAGCCAACCCCGACAACCCGACGACGGTGTTCGGGTACATCGTCGAAGCGCTCGCATTGAGGCGCTCCCGCGGTATCCCGCCGTTCACCGTCATGTCCTGCGACAACATCCAGGGCAACGGTGATGTCGCCAAGCAGTCGTTCGTCGCGTTCGCTCGCATGCGGTCCGAGGAACTCGCCGACTGGATCGCCGCCGAGGTGGCGTTCCCGAACTCGATGGTCGACCGGATCACACCGGTGACCTCCGACGAAGACCGCGCAGAGGTCTCCGAGCGCATCGGCATGACCGATGGGTGGCCGGTCGTCGCTGAGCCGTTCATCCAGTGGGCTCTCGAGGACCACTTCCCGCTGGGGCGGCCTGCTTTCGAGCAGGTCGGTGTTCAGGTGGTCGAGGATGTCGAGCCGTATGAACTCATGAAGCTGCGGTTGCTGAACGCCACCCATCAGGGCATGTGCTATTTCGGATACCTTGCCGGCTACCGCTTCGCCCACGAGGCGTCGGCCGATCCCGCGATCGCCCAGTTCCTGCTCGACTACATGGTGCACGAGGCGACTCCGACCCTGAAGCCGGTTCCGGGAGTGGATCTGACGGCCTATCAACACATGTTGATCGAGCGCTACCGCAACCCGGAAGTCCGCGACACTCTCGCCCGACTGTGCGCCGAATCGAGCGATCGCATCCCCAAGTGGCTGCTCCCCGTCGTGCGCGAGCAGCTCGCCGTGAACGGCCGGATCACGAACGCAGCCGCGATAGTCGCCAGCTGGGCGAGATACGCGGAAGGCGTCGACGAGCAGGGCGAGCCGATCGAGGTCGTCGACCGACTGCGGGACGAATTGGTCCCTGTCGCGCAGACGCAGCGGCAGGTGCCGCTCGCTTTTCTCGAGAATCGAGCCCTCTTCGGCGATCTGATCGACGATCCCCGGTTCGTCGAGGCCTACCTCAGCGCGCTCGAGTCCTTGCATAGCGTCGGCGCCCTTGCGACGGTACAGGGGCTCTCGGCCGAATAGGTGGACGGGCGGCGCATCACCGGCGCCGCCCGTTCCGCTCAACGGTAAGGGGCAGTCCATCCCGAGGAACTCAACGCCGTTTGTGCGCGCCAGTGCGCGATCACCGACTGCATCTCCCGTTTCCGGTCGAGATGCTCGGGATCGTCCCACACGCTGTGCTCCTCGTGCGGGTCGGTCTCGAGGTCGAATAGCTGCCCCTCAGTGGTGTCGATGAATTCGACGAGCTTCCAACGACGGTCCCGCACCATGGTCATGAGTGCCGTACCGGTCAGGATCTTGTCGCGCGCATGTTCTGAGAAGACGTAGTCGCGCTCCTCCCAGGTCTCTTCCGTCAGTTCCGACATGAGCGACTGGGCCGACATCCAATCGGGGACCGCGATGCCCGCGAATTCGAGAATCGTGGGGCCGAGGTCGATGAGGGAGATGAGTGAATCGACGGTCTTGCCCTGATCGACCCGCCCTGGCCCCCAGACGATGGCGGGTACCCGCACGCTCGGCTCGTACATCGTCCATTTCTGACTGTGGCCGTGGTCGTTCAGCGCGTCACCGTGGTCCGAGGTGAACATCACGACGGTGTCATCGAGGACACCCCGCTGCTCCAGGGCGTCGAGAATGCCGCCGACCTGCTCGTCGATCATCGAGATGTTGGCGTAGTAGTGCTGCCGTTGCCGTCTCGTCTGCTGCGGCGTCGGATCCTCGAGGTGCACCACAGAGTCCATATCGCGGGATTGAGCGGTGCGACGCAGCTCTTTCAACGGCTCCGGTTGGGCGGCGAGGTCCGCGTCGGACCGGACCGGCTGGGGCAGGTCGCGGTCCGCGTACTCGTCGAGCCAGCGCGGCACGGCGTCGTACGGCGGATGGGGGCCGGGAAAACCCACCTGGAGGAAGAACGGCTCGTCGGGCTTCTGCGGGTAGGCGTCGAGCCAGTGGCGGGCGAGATCTCCGACGAAATTGTCGACGTGCAGATGTTCCGGCAGCTCCCAGACGAACGCGCCGAGCCGCTCTTCGTAGTCGGGCAGGTCCCGAAGGGTCCGGCGGTCGGGTTTGACCACGCCGTGAGTCCAGAGAGCCTTGTCCCAGTTGTCGAGGAAGAAGGGCAGCCGATCGGTACCGCGATCCTTGTTCTCCACCGCGTGCCGTTCGTGGAAGCCCACGGAACCCTCGTAGGGGTAGGTGTGCATCTTGCCGACGTTCACGCACCGGTAGCCGGCATCGGCCAGCCGTTCCACCCAGGAGTGAGTCCAGACCTCGTCATTACGGAGTACTCCGAGGGTGTGCGGGTAGAGGCCGGTGAAGAGGCTCGCTCGCGACGGTGCACAGGACGGCGCCGAAACGAAGGTGTGAGTGAAAGCCACCCCTTCGTGGACGAGGCGGTCGAGGTTGGGCGTGACGGCGTGCTCGTAGCCGAGCGCGGCGATGGTGTCGTATCGCTGCTGGTCGGTGATGATCAGCACGACATTGGGCCGACGGGTCATTTGGCGCCTTCCGTTATTTACCCTCATCTGAGGGCCGCAAACACTCGTTTGAGTTATATAGTGATGGTATTCGTCAGTGGAGTCGGAGGCCAGAGGAAATGCCCGAAGAACAAGTGCCGCGGAGGAACATCCTCTTCCTCATGACCGACCAGCATCGAGTCGATACTCTCGGCGCCTACGGAAATCAACGGGCTGTGACGCCGGCGCTCGATTCGCTCGCGGCCTCCGGTACGCGCTTCGACCGCTGGTTCACTCCCACAGCGATCTGCACGCCTGCCCGGGCGAGTCTGCTCACCGGACAGGCGCCCTTCCGCCACAAGCTGCTCGCCAACAATGAGCGCAACGTCGGCTATCTCGAAGATCTGGCGCCCGGAACCTTCACCTTCTCGGAAGCTCTGCGCGACAGCGGCTACAACTGCGGGTTGATCGGCAAGTGGCATATCGGCACCGAGCGCAACGCCGCGTCATACGGCTTCGACGGCCCTGACCTTCCCGGATGGCACAACCCCGTCGAGCATGCCGACTATCTCGCCTACCTCGAAGAGAACGATCTGCCGCGATACGAGATCAGCGACCGGATGAGAGGTGTGCTTCCGAACGGCGGGCCGGGCAACCTGCTCGCGGCGCGTCTGCATCAACCGGTCGAGGCGACGTTCGAGTACTACCTTGCCGAACGCGCCATCGGCCTCATGGAGCGATACGCCGACGAGTATCGCTCCGGCGAGAAGCCGTTCTTCCTCGAGTTGAGTTTCTTCGGCCCGCACCTGCCGTATATCGTGCCCGACGAATACTTCGACATGTTCGATCCCGACACCATCGAACTCCCGAAGTCGGTCGCCGAGACCTTCGAAGGCAAACCGCCCGTGCAGGCCAATTACTCGGCGCACTGGACCTTCGACACGATGAGTGCCGACGAATCCCGCAAGCTCATCGCGGTCTATTGGGGTTACGTCGCACTGATCGACACTCAGATCGGGCGCGTGCTCGACGCGATGCGTCGTTTGGGACTCGATGAGTCCACCGCGGTGTTCTTCTCCTGCGATCACGGCGAGTTCACCGGTGCGCACCGCCTTCACGACAAGGGGCCTGCGATGTACGACGACATCTACCGGACACCGGGCTTGCTCCGCGTTCCCGGGCAGGAGCCCGGCATCGTCCGGGACGAGTTCGTGTCGCTCACCGACTGCACGGCGACCATCCTCGAACTCGCGGGTCTCGATTCGGCGCCGGCAGTGGATTCTCGGAGTCTGCTGCCATTGGCCACCCGCGATGAGGTGCAGTGGTCTCCTGACATCATCGGCGAATTCCACGGCCACCACTTCCCGTACCCGCAGCGAATGCTCCGCGGAGACAGGTACAAGCTCGTCGTCAATCCCGAGTCGGTGAACGAGTTGTACGACCTCGAACGAGACCCCGACGAGCTGCAGAACATCTACCGCCTTCCCGAGATGGCGCCGGTGCGCGAGCGCATGATGCGCCGACTCTACGATCTGCTTCAAGAGCGCGGCGACAAGTTCTTCCACTGGATGACCTCCATGTACGACATCGGCGACGTCCAGTACGACCCGACCATGAGCGGTCTCGACCGTCAGACATACGGAGAGACACGTGGCTGAGCGCAACTGGGCGGGGAACGTCACCTTCAGGGCAGCACGCCTGCATCACCCGCGCACTCTCGACGAGGTCTGCGACCTCGTTGCCGGCGCTCCGCGGGTGCGCGCACTCGGCACACGGCATTCGTTCAACGACATCGCTGATACCGGTGGAGATCTCATCGCGCTCGATGCCCTCGACGGTCTGATCGACATCGACACCGAGCGTCGCCTCGTGCGGGTGCCGGCCGGTATCCGCTACGGTGACCTCGCCGTGCAGCTCGACTCGGCGGGATGGGCGCTCGCCAACCTCGCCTCTCTGCCGCACATCTCCGTGATCGGGGCGGTGGCGACTGCGACGCACGGGTCCGGGGACGCCAATCCGACGCTCTCGGCGGCAGTCGCCGCGGTCGAGATCGTCGACGGCACAGGGACGACACGTACCGTCGAGCGCGGCGAGGCCGACTTCGACGGCATGGTCGTCGGCGTCGGTCTGCTCGGCGTCGTCACCCGATTGAGCCTCGACATCATTCCGACGTTCTCGCTCCGGCAGGACATCTATCGAGGGCTCGCCTGGGAGCGGCTACTCGGCGATTTCGACACCATCACCTCTGCGGGATACAGCGTCAGTATCAACCCCGATTGGGGCGGCGACTCGAGCAATGTCCGAGTCAAGTCGATCGCCACTGAGACGGTCGAAGACTTGCACGGCGCGCAACGGGCCACCGCAGACCTTCCGTTCGCGGAAGGAGCCACCGATCGCAGCGGCGTACCGGGGGCATGGCTCGATCGGCTACCGCATTTCCGGCTCGGCCACACTCCGAGCTTCGGCGAGGAGTTGCAGAGCGAGTATCTGATGGCGCGCGAGCACGCCCCCGCCGCGCTCGAGGCCGTTCGTTCGGCGGTCGGAGCGGACTTGACCCCGGCGATCCTGCATGGCACCGAGATTCGGACCGTCGCGCGCGATGCTCTCTGGCTGAGTGGCGCCTACGAGACGGACACTGTGGGACTCCACTTCACGTGGAAGCTCGAACCCGAGGCGGTGCACGCACTCCTGCCGAGGATCGAAGAGGCTCTGGCCCCCTTCGCCCCTCGCCCGCACTGGGGGAAGCTGTTTCGGATGCCGGCGGAAGAGATCCGCCCGCTCTTCCCGAAGATGCCCGACTTCCTCGATCTCCGCGAGCGATTCGACCCCGACAGGCGGTTCGTGAATGAGTGGGCCGAGAGGGTGTTCGGTCTTTGAGTCAGTCGGGAACGTCCGACGTCAGAGGCGGCCGGCGGCTTTCATGGCCAGGTATCGATCGGTGAGGGCGACCGGGAGGTCGGCGGGAGAGGCCGTCACCACCTCGGCGCCTAGTCGGGTCAGCGCGGCGCTCACGCGCGCGGCGTCGAGCAGGGCACGCTCAGCCGAAGCGGCTCGGTACACCTCGGTACGCCCCGATCGTCGGAGCGCGTTCGCCTGAACATCGGGATCGACGACCGAGGCGACGATGACCGTGTGTCTCCGCGTGAGCTGAGGGAGAACGGACAGGAGCGGGCGCATTCCGGCTGCCGATTCGATGGTGGTCATCAGCACGACGAGTGAGCGTTGCGAGCTGATCGCCCGCACCTGTCCGGGAATGGCAGCCCAATCGGTCTCGAGCAGTTCAGGTTCGACGGGTGCCAGGGCATCGACCAGTCGTGCGAGGAGCTCCGCCCCGGTGACGCCTTGCACGCGAGCGCGCGGGCGCCGGTCGTAGGCGAGCAGGTCGACGCGGTCACCCGCTCGCGAGGCCAGGACGCCGAGCAGGAGCGTGCTCTCGATAGCCGAGTCGAGCCGGGTCTCGTCGCCCACCCTCGCGGCTGAGGTACGTCCTGAGTCGACGACGACGACGACACGACGGTCCCGCTCGGGACGCCAGGTCCTCACAACGACCTGCGAGCCGGGTCCATGACTGCTTCCCCGACGCGCGGTCGCCCGCCAGTCGATCGACCGGACATCGTCGCCGCGCACGTACTCGCGAAGGGAGTCGAACTCGGTGCCCTGACCGCGCACCATCACGCTGGTTCTTCCCTCGAGCTCGCGAAGCCGCGCGAGGCGGGACGGCAGATGTTTCCGGGAATGGAAAGGCGGGAGCACGCGGACGGCTCCGGGGGCGGCGAGCGTCGCCTGGCGTGCCCACAGTCCGAGCGGCCCCATCGACCGGATGGTGACTTCCTCGACGCGGCGTTCGCCACGGCGGAACGGCGTGAGCACGGTTTCGATCCGCCTGCGCTCGCCCGCGGGGATCCCGATCGGTGAGCGTGTCGAGTGCGCACCCGCTGTCGGCTGCCACGCATCGCGGACAACCCCTGCGATGCTCCGCGCCCCGCGGTTGCTGATCGTGAGCGTCGACACCGAGCTTTCGCCGAGGCGGACCCGGGCGCCCGTTCCACGTTCGATCTCGACCGTCCGCGGTGACGCGGCGAGAGCGAGGTCGACGGTGCCGAGCAGAATGCACACGAGCAGCCAGGTGAGCAGCGCAAGCCAGCCGAGGTCGAGCGCGACGCTTCCGAGGATGACGGGGATGACGCCGAAGAGTACGAGGAGGACGAACCGGCCCGTGACCGCCATCTCAGCTGTTCCGCGTGAGGATGATCAAATCGGCACCTGCACCTGAGCGAGGACGGAGCGGAGGATCGCGTCGACCGAGACGCCCTCGAGTTCGGCTTCGGGGCGCAGCTGGAGGCGGTGACGCAACACCGGCAGTGCCATGTCTTGGACGTGGTCGGGGGTGACGCTGTCGAAGCCTTGCAGCCACGCCCACGCCTTGGCCGCGGAGAGCAATGCGACGGCTCCACGCGGCGAGACCCCGAGCCGCACCGACGGAGCACTGCGCGTCGCCCGAGCGAGGTCGACGGCGTAGCCGAGGACATCGTCGGATGCACGGACCTCGCGAACGGCGCGCTGCGCCCGTTCGAGGTCGCCGGGGGAGAGAACGGCGCGCACCCCGGCGGCCGACAGGTCGCGCGGGTCGAACCCTCCGGCGTGACGACGCAGCACTTCGAATTCGGTGTCACGGGCGGGGAGGTCGAGGACGAGTTTCATCAGGAAGCGATCGAGCTGGGCCTCGGGCAGCGTGTAGGTGCCCTCGTATTCGACGGGATTCTGCGTCGCCGCGACGAGGAACGGACTCGGCAGGTCGCGCGTCTGACCGTCGACCGAGACCTGCCTCTCTTCCATCGCTTCGAGAAGAGCCGACTGGGTCTTCGGCGGCGTCCGGTTGATCTCGTCCGCCAACAGGATGTTCGTGAATACGGGCCCTTCGCGGAAGACGAACTCGCCGCGGTTGCCCTCGTAGATCATGGAGCCGGTGACATCGCCCGGCATGAGGTCGGGGGTGAACTGGATGCGTTTGGTGTCGAGCTGCAGTGCTGCGCTGAGCGAGCGCACGAGCAGAGTCTTCGCGACCCCTGGAACGCCCTCGAGAAGGACGTGTCCTCGAGCGAGGAGGGCGACGATGAGGCCGGTGACGGCGCCGTCCTGTCCGACTACGGCTTTGCCGACCTCCGTTCGCACGTCGCCGAGTCGGGCACGGAGGTCGTCGCTCATGTCTTCCATTCTCTCGTTCGTCATGGTCGCTCGGCAGGCTCGGAGGGGCCGAGCCCTATCGCGGCGCGCACCTCGCGCTCCAGCTCGGTCAGCCGCCTCGCCGATTCGATGAGTGCCCGGTCCGATCCGGGGATGTCGTCGACGAGCAGCGCGGACACTTCGTCGAGTCCGCGACCTGTCGCCGCGGATGCTGCGCGGCTCACCTCGTCGACCCCGGCGGTGCGCGGCAGGCGCAGCGCCGAAGCGATTCGGCCGACCGTGCCGATCCGGAGCGAGTCCAGCGAGTGCAGACGCGCGGAGGAGCGCCGATACAGACGCGCGCGGCCCTCGATCGTCTCGCCGGCACGGACGACGGCGGGGAGGTTCTCGAGGACCAGCGGTCCCATTCTCCGGCCACGCCACACCGCGGCCGCGATGAAGACGACGATCAGAAGAATGAGGACAGGGCTGACCCAGCCGGGCGTCAGCTCGGCGATTGTCGCATCCCCGCCCGCCGAAGCCGACAAGCCGGGCTCGTACCAGACGAGGGTCGGCTGCGCGCCGAGGAGCCCGAGGATCACGGCGGCATTGCCCGGACCGGTGGCGACGTGCTCGTTGCTGAACGCCGACGAGGAGGCGACGACGGCGACATCCGCCGCACCGCCGGTGACGAGGGCGAGCTGCGAGCTCCCGGCCTCGTCGGTGAAGCAGAAGACGGCCTCAGCGCTGTCGTCGAGGGGCTGCAGCCCGCTCTCGCCCGCTGTGATCGACCCTGCCCGCTCGGCGACGGGGACGGCGCAGCCCGCGCTGAGGACCTCGCCCTCCTCCGCCGCCCCCGCGAGTGCGACTCCGGGGGCGAACCGGTCGAGCACAGGAGTGGTCGGACTCATGATGACCAGGTCGGCGGCGATCGTGTCGAGTCCCGATGCCTCTTCGAGGTCGAGGAGATCGAAGGGGTCGTTGAGGACAACGGCAGTCGTTGCGGGATCGCTGACTGCCGCCTGCACCTCGGCGAAGGTTCCCGCCAGCGTCACGTCGACCCCCTGCTGGCGCAGTACTTCTGCGACCGCGCGTCCGCCGTTCGGTCCCGCATTGTCATACCCGAACGCCGTCGTGTCAGAGGAACCCGCCGTTGCCGCCGTCCAGAGGATCGCTACCAACGCGAGAAGGACCGCGGTCACGATCCAGAACCGCCATGACGCAAAGCGCGTGCGTAGGGGAGGGGTGAGCACAGTCGTGCGCCGGTCGAGAGTGTCGGTTGTCACCGGACCGCCTCGGCGGGGACGGTGGCGCGGAGATCCCGGTCGAGCGCGACGAGTGCCTCGTAGCGCTCCCGAGTGCCCTGATATCCGAGATAGCGGACGGCGTCGAAGTCCTTCCCGGCGGCGCTGAGGCGCTGCACTTCCTGCGGAAGAGCGGCTGCCGCCGCCCGTGCGAAGCCGCCCGCGGTGGTTCCCGGCGTGAGGTCGACGAGACCCCGCTCATCGAGGGAGCGGGCGAGTGCGCGGAACATCTCTTCGATCGCTGTCGTGTGATCGCCGGATCTCGCCGCCGCGTCCGCCGCCCTGCGGAGCTGGTCCGCATCGCGGACATCGGCGTCGCCGAAGAGCGCCGCCGCGCCGCGCCGCCGGCCCTCCAAGCGAGGCCTGCCGAAGACGAGGAACGCCACCACGACGAGAGCCGCGACTATAGCGAGCAGGACCACCAATCCGATCGCGCCGCCAGCGTCGCCCGCGCCCGCGAAAAGAGAGGAGAGCCAGTCGCCGATGGCCTGCGCAGCGAGATCGAACAGCGTCGGCTGCGCTTCCCGGTAGACCGGTTTCGCGAGCTCGTCGATCAGCCATCCGCGTGCCTCGTCGGCGTCGGGTTCGAGCGGGACAGCCGAGGCGAACACCCGCGACGCGAGCAGCAGCGTCACACCACTCCTGGCGCGAACGGGTCGACCGACGAATCCGGACGTTCGACGTGTCGCTGGAGGACGAGGTCGAGTCCCTCTTTACGCATGCGGAGGTCGAGATAGATGAGCGCCGTCGCGGATGACAGTACGACGCTCGAGATCGCGCCGATGATCAGCGAGAAGACGATGCTGAGGACGGACGAGACGGCGCTGAGGACGAGAGCCGGGCCGGTGCCGTTCGGGTCGATGACGGCTCCCAGCAGCGTTGGGATCAACGAGATGGGGGTGGTGATCACCTGCGTCGCGACCGAGATCATGACCGTGAGGAGCGCTTGGACCCCGAACGTGCGCCAGAAGTAGCCGTTGGTCAGCGACCATGAACGCCGCAGAGCCGCACCGAGCCTTCGATGCTCGAGCACGAGGGCGCTCGGCAGCAGTGAAAGCTTCACCGACAGCCACACGGTGAGGACGATGAAGCCGAGGCCGACGATCATGCCGAGCGGAATGCTGATCGCAAGCCCCGCGGGGGCCGCAGCCGCTCCCGCGACCATGATTCCGGCGACGATCGCCAGTTCGAGCGCGATCGCGAGGAAGACGAGGAGGGTCCATCCGATCAGCGGGAGCACCCGTGAGCGGGCGACCCGCCAGATCTCGCCGAGACGCGTTCGCTGTCCGAGTACCGCCCGAGCGACCCCCACGACGACGAAACCCTGCAGGACCGCCGACGACGCGACGCTCAGGATCATGAGGACGATCGCCGACAGGATGAGCGCCGCGATGCCGCCGGCGATGAGTGGCTGCTGATCGGGGTCCTCGAAGTCGGTGACCCGCCCCAGCCCGCCGAACACGGCGGCCACGAGGATTCCGCCGCCGACGACGAAGACCCCGACCTGCAAGGCGAGCGCGAGTCCGATGAGCGCGCGACTCTGGCGCAGCACTTTGAACGGGGCGCCGAGCAGCGTTCCGAATCCCATCGGGCGGAGGGGAACCAGTCCTGGCTTGGGGGGTGGAGCCCACCCCTCCACGGCGGGGACGTCGACTCCGCCTACCGGCGGCTGCCCGGGGGGCGGCCCGTACTGCCCGTACCGGGGGGTCTCGCGAGCATCGCCCGAGCCCGGGGTCTGCCAGCCGCCACCTGAGTCGCTCACCGCCCTATCGTGACACAGCGGGGGACGCGACAGAGGGTGAGCGCAAGATGCGCCCGACCAGGACATATCGATTAGGGTGGGTCCAACCATGAGCGACGCCACCGCGGGCCCGGTCATTCTCGTCGTCGATGACGACCCAGCCCTTGCCGAGATGATCGGCATCGTGCTGCGCGCCGACGGTCTCGATCCCGTCTTCTGCGGGGATGGTTCTGGTGCGCTGGATGCCTTCCGACGAGCGCGGCCCGACCTCGTTCTTCTCGATCTCATGCTCCCGGGTCTCGACGGCATCAGCGTGTGCGAGCGTATCCGCGCCGAATCCGGCACTCCGATCATCATGCTGACGGCCAAGAGCGACACCGCCGATGTGGTCAAGGGGCTGGAGACAGGCGCCGACGACTACATCGTCAAACCGTTCGACCCCAAAGAACTGACGGCTCGCATCCGCGCTCGGCTGCGCCCCCTCGCTGTGCAGAACGGATTCCTGCAGATCGGCGACCTCTCGATCGACGCGACCGGGCACGAAGTCCGGCGTGGTGACGAGCGAATCGCGCTGACGCCCCTCGAATTCGATCTTCTGCACACCCTCGCCAGTAAGCCGGAACAGGTTTTCACCCGCGAGATGCTCCTCGAACAGGTCTGGGGCTACCACTACAAGGCCGACACCCGTCTCGTGAACGTCCACGTCCAGCGGCTTCGCGCCAAAGTGGAGAAGGACGCCGAGAACCCTCGCATCGTGACCACTGTGCGAGGGGTCGGCTACCGCGCCGGCGCCGCCGTCTGAGCAGCGGGTGAGTGCGCCCTCCGGGCCCCGATTCGACGCGGCCAGAGTCCCATTCGGGCTGCAGTTCGCGGGAGTCCGACGTCGATTCAGCGACGCAGCCGGGTCCTTCTTCCGAATCTTCCGACGATCGCTCGAGTTGCGCATCGTCGGAATCACCGTCGCGCTCTCCGCGCTCGCCATCGTGGGAACGAGCACGTATATGGCGTACAGCATCGGTGGTGGGCTCTTCGACGCGCGCGTGGAGCAGGTCACCAACGAGGCGGCCCGGGCGACGAAGGCGGCACAGAGTACGTTCGATTCGAGCACCGCTACCGATGCTGCAGCCCTGAGCGTCCTCCAGGGAACCGTGCTCGAAGAGATCGGCGCAGTGGCCACCTCGGCGAGCGGTATCTGGTTCCGGCGCGGGCCTGATACTCCGGCCAACTCATCGCTTCCCGAAGCGACTCAGGGGCGCGTGGACGAAGTCGTCTCGACGGCCCTGAGTGAACAGGTGACCACGGGGAGTCTGCGGCAGTACTGGCAGTCGGTGGCTGTTCCACGAAGTGACGGCGTCGTCGAGCCAGGGATCGTGGTCGGATCGACGATCGACGTCCCGCAAGCGGGCGTCTACGAGATGTATCTGCTGTTCAGCCTCGAAGACGTCGGTGAGTCCCTCGGCTTCGTGCAAGGCACGCTGGCCATCGGCGGAGTGCTGCTCCTGTTGCTCATCGCCGCGGTGTCGTGGGTCGTCGTCCAGTTCGTCATCTCGCCGATCCGCGTCGCTGCAGAGACGAGTCGCAAACTCGCTGCCGGTCATCTCGAAGAGCGCATCCCGGTTCGCGGAGATGACGTGCTGGCGACTCTGGCGCAGTCGTTCAACGGCATGGCGGACAGCCTGGAAGACCAGATCACCCAGCTCGCTCGCCTTTCGCAACTGCAGCAGCGCTTCGTCTCCGACGTCTCGCACGAGCTGCGCACGCCGCTGACGACCATTCGGTTGGCGGGCGATGTGCTCTACGACAGGCGCATCGGGTTCGACGCCCCGACCGCGCGGACCGCCGAGTTGCTGCACACACAGGTCGAACGCTTCGAGCTGCTGCTGTCCGATCTGCTCGAGATCAGCCGATACGACGCTCACGCGGTCGACATCGACCGAGAGCCGGTCAACCTCGTCCGACTCGTCGAGGATGCGATCGAAGGGGTGGAGAGTCTCGCGGAACGGAAAGGGTCGACCATCACGCTTGTGGCACCCGGCGGCCACTTCGAAGGCGAGATGGACGGGCGGCGCATCAGACGGATCGTGCGGAATCTCCTTTCGAACGCGATCGAACACGGCGAGGGCAGGCCGATCGAGGTCATGGTCGACAGCAATGAGGACGCGGTCGCGCTGAGCGTCCGTGACCACGGCATCGGGATGGCGCCCGCAGACACTGCTCGGGTGTTCGACCGCTTCTGGCGGGCCGACCCGTCCCGTCAGCGCACGACGGGCGGGACCGGCCTCGGTCTGGCCATCTCCCTCGAAGACGCGAGCCTCCACCGAGGCGCCCTCGATGTCTGGTCCGAAAAGGGAGTCGGAACCTGTTTCCGGCTCACCCTTCCACGTCAGATGGACACCCCTTTCGGCTCGTCGCCCCTTCCCCTCGGACCTGAAGAGGACCCGCAATGAGACTCGGCCGTATCGCAAGGGTGGTCTCCGCCACCGTGGCAGCAGCGTTGACCGCGGCCCTCATCGGATGTGCCTCCATCCCGACCTCAGGAGGCGTCTACGCGGGCGCCGCGATCGACAGCAGCGATCAGGAACCGTTCGTTTTCCTTCCCTCCGGCCCGGCGGACGGCGCGAGCGCCGAAGAGATCCTGCAGGGTTTCGTGGCCGCAGCAGTAAGGCCGCAGGGGGGCTACGAGACCGCTCGCCAGTTCCTCGCCCCCGATTTCGCGGACGAATGGGATCCCAACGCCGGCGTTCTGCTGCACGAAAGCCCGAATGTCACCCGTGATCAAGGCGGCGGGGACCTCCAGCTCGCGGTTTCGGTCGTCGCATCGGTGGACCGCTCCGGAACCTATGTCGAATACGCCGACACACTCACCTCGCCGCTCGCCTTCGAAGTCGAACAGATCGACGGGCAGTGGCGGATCACCGAGGCGCCGTCCGGGGTAGTGATGCTCCGCCAGACGTTCGAGCGGCTGTACGAACAACGCACGCTGTACTTCTACGATCCCGCCTTCAGCAGTCTCGTCCCCGATGTCCGCTGGTTCGCGAACGGGTCGGACACCTCGACCCGAGTCGTCGAAGCCCTTCTCGCCGGGCCCTCACCGGCACTCACATCCCCGGTGCTCGCGTCCGCTTTCCCGGTCGGGTCGGCGCTCGCCCGGCCTGTCAGTGTGGGCAGTGAAGGGATCGTCGCCGTGGAACTCGACGAGTCGGTGTTGCGCGCCGAGACCCTCTCGCAGCAACGGATGAAGCTGCAGCTGACACGGAGCCTCATCGGTGGATCGATCGTTTCGGTGACGATGCAAGCGGGAGGGGTCGACATCGATGTCCCCGACCTCGGCCCCGATGGTCCTGTGCTTCAACCCCAGGTCGATCCGCGGGCTGCGGTGAGTATCGACGGCAGTTTCGGCTGGCTCTCCACCGGCGAGATCGACCCTATCGACGGGCTCAGCGCACAGATCGAATCCCTCGAGCCGACCTCGGTCGCTCTCGACGCATCCGCTCGACGAGCGGCCGTCGGCAGCGCGAACGGTGTCGCATATGTGAACGGCGGCTCCGACCCGCTTCTCGTCGACCCGCGGGGAGACCTCGCCCCGCCGGCGCTCGACTCACTGGGTTTCGCGTGGTCGGTGCCGACGAACGCTCCGACGGCCCTCCAGGTATCCGATTCGGTCGGGGCGGTGTCGACGGTGCAGTCGGGATGGGCCGACCTCAGCTCCGTCGTATCGATCGGTGTCTCGCGTGACGGAACCCGACTGCTCGTCTACGGGATCTCCGGCGGCTCGCCGGTGCTTCGCGTCTACGGGATTGTCCGCGACGGGGACTCCCGCCCCGTATCCCTCGCTGAGAGCTGGTTCGACCTCGCCCCGGCCGATGGGACTCCTCTGTCGGCGACGTGGGCTGACGAGACGACCGTCGCGAGTCTCGCGGGCAGTGAGACGGGCGACTCGCGTATCCAGCTGCAGACGGTCGGTGGACTGAGTGAGTCGCTCAGCAGGCCCGATCCGTCGACGCTGATCGTCGGAGCGAACGGCGCCAACGGCCTGCGCGTGCTCTCGGTCGAAGGTGAGCTGCAGGCATTGCGTGGAGCGGGATGGCAGACAACGGCCGAAGACGTGCAATACGTCGCCAACCAGCGCTGACCTGGTACCCCGTCCACAGGCGAACAGGGCGAGCACGGTTGCTCCGTTCGGTCCGGCCTGCCGCTCTGGACGACCAGCCGACGCCGACACTGTGGCAATGTTCGCTCGTGCTGGTCAGGCCGTCGCCGATGCGGTCGTCGACGCGCTCGCCGTCATCCTTCCCGTCACATGCAGTGGCTGCGGTGTCGCGGACCGCGCAGTCTGCGGCACGTGCGCGGCGGCGTTCGCAGGCACCCCGATCCATCGGCGTACCGCCCTCGGCACTCCGATCCTGAGCGGTACGACGTACGAGGACAGGGTCGCCCACGTGCTGAAAGCGTTCAAGGACGGGGGTCGTACCGATGCCGCGGGCGTACTCGGCGCGGCCCTCCTGCGGGCCGTTCAGCACGGGTTCGAGGAATATCCGTCGGAGATGCCCGTCGTCCTCGTCCCGGTGCCGAGCAGCAGAGAGGCGTACCGACAGCGCGGCTTCCGCCCGTTGCAGACGATCGCCGCCCGGGCGGGGCTTCCGATCGTCCCCGCGCTGACCGTGAGCCGAAGGGTCGCCGACCAGTCGCGTTTGAGTTCGGGCGCTCGGGCGCGCAACATCGCGGGCGCCTACCGCGTGACACGGGAGCTGTCGGGGCGCAGATGCGTTCTCATCGACGACGTCGTGACGACGGGGGCGAGCCTCGATGAGGCCGAACGGGCAGTGGTCGCAGCCGGAGCGGGGGCCCACCTCGCCGTCACTCTCGCTTCGACGTCACGTCGGTACGCGCCGAAGTGATGATGCGCGGAACACTGAGTGAACCCTCCATGACACGGTTGCAACCTCAGGTCTAGGGTCGAACCGAAAGGCGTTAACGATCGCCCGGCTCCGGCCCGATCCGTTGTTCACCTCGCTTCGGACCCGAGCACTATCCGGGGCGAGCGCCGAACACACGGGAGGTCAGCATGGACATCACCATCACCGGACGTGGCGCCGGGATCACCGACCGGTTCCGCGACTATGCGGAAGAGAAGGCAGCCAAGGTCGAGCATCTCGCCGAGAAGGCGCTGTCGCTCGAGGTGCGGCTCTGCCGGCACCATGAGACACGCGGTTCGAACGGGGACGACCGCATCGAGCTGACCCTGATCGGTCCTGGGCCGATCGTGCGCGCCGAGGCCGGCGCCGGAGACAAGTACGCAGCTTTCGATATCGCCCTCGACAAACTCGTCGAACGGCTGAGGAGAGCCAAAGATCGCAAGAAAGTCCATAAAGGTCAGCGCGGCCGCATAGATACCGTCCGGGCCCTCGACCACCGAGACTTCCGCGTCGGCGACGTGCAACCCGCCGAC
>Ga0210040_10001271_pt1 | contig 38733 bp, 28 predicted proteins | sample CryGeyCG12114_NA_FD_185462 | JGI IMG/M metagenome (GOLD analysis project Ga0210040, IMG submission 185462) | Groundwater microbial communities from aquifer - Crystal Geyser CG19_WC_8/21/14_NA (SPAdes) (version 2) | ecosystem: Environmental > Aquatic > Deep subsurface > Groundwater | place: USA... | reverse complement strand
GTTGATTAGATTTGAGTTCAATTAGTGGTCACATTTTTAATGGGATTCAGAAATAGTGTTAATATCAGGCAGATTGCCATTTAGCATGGTTTGGTTAAGTTTTGGGGTGATACTAGTTAGTTAGTTAGTTAGTTACTGAGCAAGTAGTTTTTGCGGAGGTTAATTTGTATGAGGAGGAACAGTTGTAACTGAACTGGGATGGATAGGATTTCATACAGTGTGACATGAATGAGTCCTTGTGTCAATAAGAGAACAGCCTGCTTGTTATGGAAAAGTGGAAGAAACGGTAGTAAGCCAGTGGCTGGTGAAAATGGGGAAAATAAAAAGTCATTTGTGATGATTATAAAGGTAATTTGATTCTTTGCAGGATACTATGTTTACATGCGGGAGCGTCGAGATCAATTACGATCAATGTACCCAGAGATGCCTTTTTATGAGATTATTCGACAGTTGGCGCAGGAATGGAATAACATGGATCGTGAAGTGAAACAGGTCAGTTTGAATTCAGTAGAATTTGTATGCTCTTTGTTTTGTACACTATTATGAATCGTCATCACGCATAGTCATATATGATGAGAGTCAAAAGAAATGAAGTGTTTGAAACTGCTGCATTCGTCATCCTCTAGTTGGCAATGGAGGTAGAGAGCAGAAAAAAATATGAACGCATCCAGTTTTTGAACCTTCTACAAGGATACAAATTAACTATACAACATTATTTAACTGTAGATCAAATTGAAAAGTTTTGAGCATTGTAGGAGTATAGTTAGTAAATGTATTGATGATTGTGCTCGTGAAGTTGATTAGTGTATACGTACCTACAATGTGATATGCTATGCAGAAATACTTGGATGCAGCCGAGTCAGATAAGCAAAATTATGAGCGAGAGATGAGTGCATACAAGAAGACTGAAGTGTTTAACAAGCCTGTTAAAAGGAAAAAGAAAAACCAAGCCCTAGCTGGACAACAGAATAGCCCATTAGATATGAAATTTTCAGGTGCAGAGCCAATGTCAACTCACAATAGTTCTTTCCACAACTCATCCATGATGAGTTCCAATCTGCCTGGCAGCTCTGCGATGAACATGATGAATCGCCCGATTCACATTAATCATGATTCGGGTATGGAAATCCCCATTTTTACCGAGGAATTCCTCGAACACAATAAAGGTTCGTCTACTTCCCCTTTCTCCATTTTGAATGCACCTTTGCTCAACTGTGTACTACTCTGATCACTATTGACAAACTGCGATACTGTAAATATAATAACCTACTCGACTTTTGAATTTGCTGATATTTAAATGCATTTACACTACTTGTTTAATTGTAGTGTAGTTGGAAATCATTCGTGGATTATGCTATAAAATGATATTTCCAGTCTCATTCATTTCAGTGAGTTTATGGTTTGTGGTTTCAAACTGTAAACTTTTGTTCCTTTCATTTAGAGATGGTTTCATTTTGCATGAAACAGGGTTGTGAACTTAGAAATGCAGGTTCCCAGTGCCATTTTTTTCCAGAGAGTTACTGTGTCTGAAAGTTGTGATTTTGATTTATCTCTTGGGATATTATTAAGATGTGAATTAGAGGGTTTTGAGTGCAGTAGTAATTTTTCCCTTTAATGGATTAAAGCAATATAATTGGCCTTTGAAGAAAATAGTTAGTAATGGAAACGCGTTTGAAGTCAATTCTTATTGCCGAGGGCCGAGAGTAGGCTGTAGACTACTGTGAATTGCTAATGCACATAAAGCTAGGTTTTTGCCAAGTGCCGTATAGCATGTTACGTTTGTTTGGATGCACTAATAAATGTATTTACAATTTAGGTCTACATTTTGAGAATAATGGATGTAGTAGATAGTAGATCCTCTGAAACGTGAGATGAAGACAATTAATTTATTTTTGTATTTGTGTACACAGACTGTAGCTCTATTGAGTTAACTCGCCAACTGTAGTTTATTTACCTTTCTTTGTTGAACTACCTTAGCATGCTACTTGGGACATATGATGGCAGTGTACGCCTTGTTTGTTTGTAAAGTTTTTACACTTTTCTTCCGCTTTGAGGAGTTTTTTTTTTGAGCATTTGTTGTTGTCAATCTTGTTTGAACTTTCTACATACTTTCTTTAGGTTTGCTGTTGCAAATTATCATTTTTTCAGCACATCCCATTGTTGGATCAGTATGTTATACAACGTATGGTAGAATGAGAAACGAAATATTTTTGTTCTCCGGGCTGTAGAGCATTGTTTTTTATCTTTCTGGATTTTTTTTTGTACATTGAACAGCAAGGAAAGAGAAAAATAGTGATACGTAATTTGATGTGACACAGTGATTGAGAAAGTCTTTAAAAACGGGCCTGACTTCATTCTCTGTAGATAAAAGAATATAGCAACGTGAGTAATCGTTTCTATACAATGAAGCAAAAAAAAAGATGGAGGACGAGGCTATATAGAGTAAATAAATAACTTTTGGAAAGACTTGTGTGTTTAAAGGGAAAGGCAATGAATCAAATTCAATGACAGACACATTTATGGACTGAGATGAAAAAAAAATGGGACTGAATGAGCTGGAGCTGCACTGTATTGTTTTTACTACCTTGTTGTTACACATTTTTTGAGCGCTTAAGAAACTAAATTCAAAGCAACACTGTAGGTGAATTTTTCTGTTGATAATATTTGAATTGGAGTCACACACAATATGACTGACTGAGAATGCTATTGATAGCATGATACTTTTATGAAGATAAAAATGATCAAAGATGTGAAAAAATGTTGTACGTAACATACGAAAAAAATGAGAGAAGAGGGAAGTACGACTGGAACGAATTTTTTTCTTCTTTTTTGTGACTCGTTTTGGAGAAAGTTGCTTTCACCTGCAGTGTTGTTTGTGACGATTGATCTGCATTTCATGCTTCAGTTGTTATAATTTCTGTGTACAATCTGACTCTCAAACGACCAGGAATGAAGAACTGTAAATGAATGAGATGGGACGTTTCACATTTTTTTCTAAGGACTATTGATTTTGATTGTGCGAGTATAATATTGTACTGGCCGCATTTTTTTTACACGACGTTTGTATGTATGTAATTGTGATCTGACTATGCCTGTCTGGTGCCATTCTTTTAAATTTGTCATTTCAAAGCATGATAATTGTTTGTGCTAACGAATTGTTTTGATGGACCATTTGTGTTTAGCCCGTGAGCTGGAGTTGCGAGCTCTGCGGAAAACGGTGACCGAGTGTGAAGAGCAGAACGCGACGCTGCAAAAGCACGTGGAGCAGATGCAAACGGAGATCGAGCGGATGGAACATGAGATGAGACAGCAGAAGCTTCAGAATGAGATGCTCAGTCAGAATTTGAATAGACTACGAAGTGTGTTGGCATCTAGTTTTGCTTCACTCCCTTTACCAGGTACTCATGAGTCTCCCAATGTCCATACAATTGACAAGTACATGAATGAAGTGAAAGCCATGCAAGAAGCCAATTCGGTTCATTTTGCTCCATTCCTGAACAGAGTGAAGGATATCATCAGTCGTCTTGAGTTATGATTCTCTTATCTTAGATCCTGTGACTTGTTCTATGCTCTGTTGATTGAATGAGAGTGCGAGACATTAGTTTAGTTAGTTAGTTGGTTAGAATGAAAGAGAGCGAGAGAGAGAGAAAAAAAACATAGTTATGATAGGGAATGAAAGAGACAGAGAGAGAGAGAAAGAAAGCAAAAAAGAACTTAATGTTATTGTTATTAATTATTATAATTTAATGTTATATTTGTTTATGATTTTTTCCCCTCTCTTTCCATATTTTTTTCCTTCCTATTGGTTCATTATTGTTGACTATATGTTTTAGTTAAAGAGCAAACTCACTGAACACAAATAAATTCACATTTTCTAGCCTCCTCAATGAAAACTGTTTTGAAGGCGTGGTGACTCTCCCACCAAGTCGCTTGAGACAAACAAAGCTCATGGTGGTTTTTGACTTACGTAAAAAAAGTTGTCAAGTGTTCCACATTTCTTCTTCTACTACTGCTACTTCCTTCTTCTTCTTCTTGTCTTCTCTTCTTGTCAGTAAGTGCAGTTGGTTCTCTCAGCATGGTGAACAATGAGACTCCAGTGTCAACACTGTATCATTGGAACTGTCATGTGCTGTATAGCAGCAAGCATAGCTTATGTACTAAATATGAGCCAAAGAGACCCATGATGGGGAACTTGGTTGGTTGTTTGGTTAGTGGTGTAATTACATATTAGTTGATGTGTATGTAAAACTGTGTGCAATTCAGGGATATAGTCAGTCATGGATGCTTATCGGATCCGATCCGACATCCGATAATGTTATAGGATCCAATCCGATCGATTCGGTGTGCGATCCGTATCTGATCCGATCCGATAAAAATATTCAATAAGTTATAGAAAAATATGCACCCTGTATTGCATGCATACTAAGAAATCCAACTTCAATTACTGAGGTATGTGTGTCGGTATGAGTTCAGTAAAGAATTAAACTTGCGCGAATTACAAAGTGCAATTTTTCCTGATTTTGAGTTTCAACCACGCAGTGACACAATGCAGAAAATACGATATTCTTATCGGATCAGCTCCGGATTGGCAATCATCCGCTGTTTTCTATATCATTATTGTTTAAGTTGACTATGAGAATTGACTACTTGTAATCCTGCCCTAACCCATAGACCAAAAGTAGGGTTTTTGTTGTTTTTTAATTCACACATGATTATGAAATTTGCTCAAAGAACGGAATATATTAATTAGTTAATTGGTTTGTACACAAAGACAAAGGACTGTAGGGATGACTTGTATACAGTTTAGTTGGCTATAGTTTCTTTTTTCTTGGACCGAAATGATTTTTCATGCTCTTTTTTTTTCTATTTTTTGTTGAAGAGATGATATTTTTCCATTAAAAAAAGCCTCTGATTTTTAAAGATGTATTGATATTGGTTTCTACTTGGAATTCATTTCTCGACAAGGAAGTTAATATTGTTCATGGAGACAGATAGTGTAGAGGAAAGAGAATGAAATATTATTTCTTTTTTTGCCATTTACTATAGTAAAAGAGGCGTTAAAGGGTCCTGTATCTATCTCTGAATGGACGTACTTACTGATGAATGCAAGTGACCATTGCTGATATTCAGTTTGTTTCAATTAGACTCAACTTGGAGCATTGTAAATGTAATATGCATTTCGACAACCACGTTACACCGAACATGTGTGAGTTAAATTTAATTATTTTATTTTGTCCAGTAGTAAAATGAGTTTGTAGTGCTGCTATATAAACTAACTGGAGTTTTCAAACGTTTGTTTCCTGTACTATTTAGCCCAAAGAAAATTCTTATCATGTAGTATAGTATTTAGTAAGTTATAACGAGTGCAGTTGTTCTCATAATGTTCACTCATTATAGTGGAAGACCAATCGAGTTTTTTTACACTTTTTTTTGTACTGCCCTACGTTAGTGACGAAGTTACAGTTTTTGTTGTTTTGAAATCTCACATTATTATATAAACTATGATTTTTTTGCTCACCACCATTGTTAGAGTATCATGTACAACTAACTAGATAAAACTTTTGACTCTATTGGCTTTATGCATGTTTATGTATTGTGATTGTTATTTCTATGTGTTTGTGGATTTAAAAATTCTGTTATTTTTTGTTGTCTCCTCTTTGTTTTCATAAATCCTGCCAACTTTGTTTATTGTGAGTTGTGGTTTGGTGTGCGAATAATGTAATGATATTCGTTCACATTGTTGTATAAATGATAGCGTGGAGCTTTGTTTTTCACATTACAATGTATTGTTCTCAATGGATGATGATTATCTCTCAAAAGAAACCCCTAGCCAAAAGACTCTAGTTTGTCAAAATAGCAAAGCAATGATTGTTTGTGGCTTAAATGCTTATACAAGAAAAAAGTGGTTTATTGTTATCAAAGATTAAGTTTACAAAAAAAAATATCTTTACAAAGCTGAAATGAACATGATAGTTATTTTTTGATGAACCTTGTTGACATTTTTTGTTGGTCTGCTCTTTCCCTTTTGATATAGTATCATATATTCTATAGTATAATCACCATGTTAGTAAAACTCACAGTACTTGTACATCTCTCTATAAGTAAGAAATATGAATAACTATTTAATACTACTGACAAGTGAAACATGTATGCAAACGAATGAACCTGTTGTTGTATAACTGAAATGCTATAGTTGTGAGTGTAAATGTGTAAGTTGTAATTAATATTAATATTATTGCTATTATTATTGTAAATGATAGTTAGTTAATTAGTTATTGATTATATACATATAAAAAAAGAAAAGTAGAGAAAGTTACGTTGTTTTTTGGGCATCTCAATAATTTAATGCTACAGTACATTGTGTCTGCCATTTTTTTAAATTCCGTAGAAGGAGTTGGAGTGTACAAATTTTTAAAAAATGATGACGATATTTGTATGTATAAATCAAGAGACGTGGATGCAATGGATGCTTCCAAAAATAAATGCTATCATTATATAGAGTGTTCCAAAAAGGAGGAACTGATATAGCAGTTGTTTTTTTTCTTTTCCTACCAATGTCTTTATGGGTTAGTTTATTGTACAGGAGACCTTATATATTTTTGAGTGATAAGGCAGTGCCCTTATACTAAAGCATAATAGTGTCCCTAAAGCATATAGGGAGAAATAAAAAGTCAACTAGTACGGTTCGTAGCTCAGGTTGTTAGTTAGTTGGATTGTTTCATAGACTTTTGTAGCAATCCCTGTTTTGTATGCAAGGTTTTTATATCATCAGTTTCATCCTGTACTGTTTGCATTGAGTGCTAGGGTGCATTTCAGATACTCAATCAATGTTATATTTTCAATCCCAGTCATACCAATAGTTTTTGTATAGATGCATTTTTTTTTCGGGGAATAAAATAACTTTAGTTTGCTTTTATTTGCTGGATATGGAAGTATAATTCAATTAGTGGGGGAAAGTTTTGTAAAGCAAATATTTTAGTCTGATTATGAAATGCAAGTAATTAAAATGAAGACGTGTTTACGTTTTAGTCTTGATTTGATTGGCAGGAAAACGCATTTATTTGTTGGGTTTGGCGAGGAAGTAGAATACTCAGGTTTTATATTAATGTATTGAAATGACTTGTAGCTTCCGCGTGCATGGATGAAAACTTGTAGCCGTAAAGGACTATGTTAACCATAACGAACTAACTATTATGTATGGAATTGAAAGACAATCTTGAGCTATTTTTTGTTGTTGAAAATCTTCACCATTTTTTTCAGTCATTTGTATATTCACAGCCGTAAAAGACACAAAAGAGTCTATTGTATTGGCAGTGAAAGCGATAAAATGTCATCTTACTTGCGATCCAAAGAACTGGGTTGTCATCCTTGGCTCCCAGGTCTATTCGTAAGTATGTGTAACTCAAAAAGTACATTAAAATTATTGAACCCACGGTACGACTTGGTCGGTCCATTTTAGTTTAAGTTCTATATTAAACCACATTTTTTGGTCTCACTAGTGAGAAAAATTTTCAGCAGTCGCCATGTGCGTAACATTACAAATATTTTACTGGGTGTTAAAAACAAAGTTGGAGACTTAATTTAGTACGGTTTAACATGAGATTGTAATGGTAACAATGCTTTTCATCCCAGCTTAAACCATATACATTGTTTTTACAAAAATAGAATACCTACAAAAGAGGCAAAACGAAATGTGAAATTAAACCTATGCAGTGAACATGTGAGTGTAGACGAATGCTATAGATGATATGGTATACATAACTTCAGTAGCAAGTTGTATGTCATAAGATCAATGTGAATTGGAGGATAATATGTTTCGTAGATTTTAGTTAGTTTGTAACTGAACAATGTTGTAAAAATGATGTACTACTGACTTGTGTAAATTGTATATTAAAGGCTACAGACTCTGTAAGTGAAATTCTAAATTTGACGGGTTAACGTTTAGTCATTTCAGCTTTAATTGCATCATATAGTTTACTATTTAAAACAATAATCATACAAAAAACTGACTTCAGTTAAGTTGGAACACTTTTTTGGCATAAATAGGGTCATAAGATTCATTTAACCAATGGAAACTTTCATACAGCGTTATTATCTAGCCCGAACTTATAAATGCTTAGTACATGCATGCAAATGCTACAGTTTGACTTGGATACTAACCTATTTTCCTTAAAAGCAACAGAAATTCTACTAATCTGTAAGGGTCAGCAAAATCTTTTGGAAGGAAAACTTTGTATTTACTGAAAGTATGTTTGTCAGTTATACCTAATTTAAAACCACTGGGATTAGCCACATATTTATAAAGAATGACTCTTTTTTTAAGCCCTTTGCAATTTATTTTAAGAAAAGGGCTTTAGGCATGTGTCACATGCTAACTAAAAGTGGTAAATATTTAATTGTATCATGCCTGCATACAAAAAAGCACGAAAAAATGCACTGAAGGTTTATCTTCAGTCCTCACTAACTCTCTAGCTTGTACACATCCCTCAACACAACTGTTCATTTTGAACATGGACCGTGGTCAAAAAATTTCCGTAGTGCCATGCAGCTATTCACCCAGCATATTCCTCATTACATTATTAATACCACTTACATGTAAGATTTGAAAATTTATTTTCATCAGTACGGCTTATTCATCCTACAAAAGTATTTATAAAACGATCGTTTTGAATTTCCTAATGCTCATGTAATCATTGTAATTCTACAGGGCTTCATGATGTGAAAGCAAGTCTTCCAAAATTCCCAGATCATCTTCCCGGTCACTCTTCATTTCCATTTGATCGCATTGTGGGTGGAGAAGAAGCCTCAAAATGTCAGCTCCCTTGGCAAGCATCTTTACAGCGACTTCATTCCTATGGATCTTCCCATTTCTGTGGTGGAAGTTTGATTGCCAAGAATTGGATTTTGACTGCCGCTCATTGCCTTAGTTCCAGGTAGCGTTTTTTGCCATACGTTTTGTATTTGATTTATTCCAAAGGATTCCAATAAAGCATATTATTTTTGCAGGACTCCACATAACAAAATTGTAGTGTATACTGGGATATTGAAAATGAGTGAGAAAGACAAGATGGGTACCAAATTGGGAGTTGACAGAATTTTTGTGCACAAGGATTATTCCAGTTCCACTGTTTTGAATGATATTGGACTCATAAGACTTAATGGATCAGTCAGGTTGAACGATTGTGAAGCCCCTATTGCTCTTCCCCCGAAAAAGCAAGAGTATCCAGTCGGAATGAAATGCACTACTTCTGGATGGGGCACTACAGAGGAAGGCGGTAGTTTGCCGGATGCTTTGCGGCATGTGCAAGTGCCTCTCATTTCTGACGCAAAGTGTGCTGAAAATTATGGGGAAGATAGTATTTTTGATTCCATGATTTGTGCAGGGTTAAAGGATGGAGGCAAAGATTCTTGTCAAGGTGATGGGCGAGTAATTTATTTCATTAGTTGGCATTTATAATGGTAGGTGGTGACTAAAAAATATTGAATTTTCTATTTGTACCATAGGAGATTCTGGAGGACCGCTGGTTTGCGGAGCTGGAGAAAAAGGGGACAATTTGTTATGTGGGATTGTGAGCTGGTAAGTTAAATTTTTAAGACTTGCAGACTTTTTAAGTGTTGCATACAAATAAATTCATGAATTGTTGGACTAATTTGTGGATTTTTTTTGCAGGGGATATGGGTAAGTGGTGCTGTAAGCGCCATAATAGATTTATCTGTGTATTAATTTTTCGGTCGATTAATGAGCTTTTATGATAAATATTCTGTTTTTGTGCGTTCCTGCTCTATTTAATAGGTGTGCCAGACCAGAGTAAGTCTTTCATATCATTACAATGTGCTATTATTTGTTAAATTGTTCAAACTAAACCAAACCAATTTTTTTTACAGTTACGCAGGTTAGGATCTCAAAAGACGACGCCCATCTTACAATGGATGGACACCACGTCACATAACAATTTTACTGTTTTAAGTCAAATTTTAATCTTGAAAACAAAGTTCTACATTCGCTTACGTTTTTGTTTGCAGGGGTTTACACTCAAGTCTCATATTTTCGGTCATGGATTGACGAAACAATTGCGACAGCAGAAAAAGAAGCTCAAAATGTAGATTAGTACTCACGGCATTAAAGCAGAAAAAAATCTATGCTTCAAATCGTATAAATAATTATAAGAACCAATTTTGGTGCTACCGTTCTTTCGTATTTAGCAATCAATTTTTTATTGTTTTGACTTTTAAATTGAATCAGACTATTGTTGCAATAAAACATTTTTTATTCTATTCAAATGCAATCCATTTCGTTCACATTTTCTTAGCCAACATGGATTCCATTTTGTTGTTGTTGATGGAATGACCAATAGATTGCAGCTGGATGTATTGCTGCTTCGTCTCGTCTATGACGTCTCTATTGTAGTGTAGCTAACATTGAGCTCACCCGGTGAGTCACGAGTTGAAGTTTTAGCTCCATTTTTGAGTTCTTCGGAATATGTCACTTTTAAGCACAAATCGATAACAAAGTTTACAAAATAAAATTAATAAAGTCAAAAATTAATGTCGAGACGAGATGAAACTTTGCTATCATTTTTGACAATAACTAATTGTGGTAATGAATGAAGCCAAGTGATTCACTGTACTGTTGTTGTATCATATTGTATCATAAAGGAACCGGCGGCTCAGATTTGTGACTACGCCTTTTGAAAGAAAATCAATAAATCCACTCCACTCAAACTACGCCAAGTGTTTTAAACTAACCATAGTCATTCATTGTTTAGCACAACTCGTAGTGTATTTTCCATCAGTTTTTTTAAAAGAGCCATGGCAGACCGAAAAGCTGAGTTGGAAAGAAAACGTGCCAAATTGAATGCCATTAGGGAAGAAAAAGAGAGAAAGAAGAAAGAAAAGGAACAACAACAAATCAAAGAGATTGTAAGTCAGAATTTTGATGAGTTGTTCGAGATTAATTCACATGACATTTGCGTTGTTGTTTTCATCCAGCTGGGTTTAGAAATGGGAGAGAAATGTAATTTGTCTGATGGGATAATCATAGACGATTTTTTTCCATTACTAGTGTTGATAATTTGATGTTAAAAATACTATCGTGTATCACAGATGAAAATGATTGGAGTTATCGCATCAGTTACCAGTAACTCTCAGGTTTATTTCAAAAAGCACTTATTTTCCTAAAACGACGAGTTATATTACGACCGTAGAAAAACACCGGTTATAGGGTATATGTTACATTGTTAAGGATGAGAGAGACAGGGTTAATTGCTTCACATTTACATTCACGTTTGCACACAGCTCTTAATCCACAATCGTTAAAAGTTGCATTTTTTGGTAGTAAAAACATTCTAGTGAGTGACTATATTTGCGGCCTACGTTATTTTTATATTCCATAGTCAATCAAAGTAGTTAGAAATTGAAATCAAACCAACAAAAAACAAAATATAAGCGTTGACTAGGTTCAAGGTTACTAACATTTACTCAGTAAAAAACAGTAAAAAACAGTTAGCCAATAACAAAAAGTCCAGTAAAAAGTTAGTCGCTGTAACATGAATAAAAACAAAAACAAAAACAAAAATTTGGAAGAATATTCTTACATCATAAACCATAAACCTCTTTGAGTTTTGAATAAATTTGAGATGCCCAAGACATACTACGTAATACTTTTTTGTTCCAACTTTGCCCGTGAACCTAAACTGCAGTTCGTTTTCGTTTTGCTTTACTTGTAGTTCAGTTCAATGCAATTCTGTCCATATCCACATCTTGTGAACATTTCTCACTCGTTTTTTCTACCTAAACCCTTTAGGGTATGTCATTTTTTGTTGTTGCTTACTGATATATAAAAGGTAGCTCTTACTCTTCGCCCCCTATAATTTGACAAGCTTCAGCAATCTAGCTCAATTCTGTTCTTATGCTCATCTTTTTATGAGATGAACTTTTTTCTAAATTAATGAAATTATGACGATTTTTTGAAATGCGCGTATTAAAAGATTACCTACATATCTCTTGTTAACAGTAACGCCTAAATCTCTGACTCTGCTGCGAAAAGTTTTACGGCTCCTCATTACATACATGATGATATAATTTCCCTTTGCAGAACGAACCAATTATGTTTACCTCGCTTGGCTGCATTTTAAATTCTTACCTTTAAGCTACTGAAAATATGCTGGCTCACGTTTGGTCACACTATCTACCTCCTACACAACCCACAAATTTGTCCTATCCTAGTTTCTTTGTCCACGCAGACATAAGACACACCATGTAATGTAACAGAACAGACCTGGATAAAAAGCTGAGAGTTAAAGTTATAGTTAGCTAACTCATCTCTCATCATCGTTGTTGTCTGTGTCATTCACATTGTCTGTATATTTATATTTTTTGTTACCTAACCAGCTAATTATTATCATAATAGCTCACATGCTCATTAAACAGGGACGTACAATGGTTCGGTCGAGAGATACTACTGTTGTACTATTGATAATTTATTGCTCATAGAAACACAATAATGAGTAAATGACCCTGGAATGGAACAAACATAGTTTAGTTTATTTATTGACTACTGCTACTACTGTTTGAATCTCTAAAATTTGTGTCGTGCTCGTGCTGTGTAATAATACGAATTTCCAAATGCAGGAAAAAGAGTTAAAAGTGGACTCAATTGATTTAAGTTTATTCTGCTGTTGCTAGTTGGTTTTCAATCGTGTGGCATGATACAGATGCATAGTCCAGTATCAGTTAGTTAGCTATAGTTAGTGTGTTAGCCAAGTGTTGCTAGATAGTTAGTTGCTACTGTGTGGCAGTCAGTCTACAGGTGAAATTAAACTGTGGTGCAGGAATATGACCATATGCCAAAAATGTGTTCTACTTTGTTTGGTTAGTTAGTTTGTATTAGTAACATTAGGAATAGGAAAATGATTCCTGGGAGTAAAAATTGGAAAGAAGAGAAACAGAGGAAACAGGAAAAGTTAAAAGCTTTGAAAGAGATTAGGGCTGAAAGAGAAAAACAAAAGGCACTACGTTTGCTTGAAAAAGTAGGATGTTTAGAAAAAATTTATTATTTATTGAGTTGAATTGTTGTAAAAATCTGTTTTTTTTTGCATTTCACAATTATGTTACTTTTGTTTTTCAGAGTGATGCAGCCACCCGAGTCGGTGCAGGGGACCCTGGTCCGTCTTCGATGGAAGATGTGGACAAACTGCTTTCATCCTTGAATATTCAACCTGTTTCAGGTATGTTTCAACAGAAAAATATGACTGAAAAGTGGAAGGTTCATTTGAAAAAAGATACACAATATACAAGTTTTTTTTACTTATTTAGTATATGATCCGTCGATAATATCAACACCGGAGGGTAGTCTACTAACGACGGATGGAAGCAGATCTGACGTTTCCACAAAAGCAGAAGATTCGCAAAAGTAATTTTTTCAACTTCAAATAACATTTCATTATGAACCATACAATAATGAGTGAGCCGTTTGTTATCATTGCAGAAAACGAGCCAAATTGACGGTCACACAAGTGACCCAAACAAATATCCCAGCCCAAGAACGAGTCACTTATGCAAAAGAGACCCAAACTGCCCAAACTGGACCTGACCATAGGGACTGTAAGTTCGTTGTGTTTTTGTTGTGTAGAACAATTCGTTTTGTTTCACACCGTATAGCTTTTCCATATGTTTTCTTTAAGTTTATTTGTTTACTTGTTTCGTTTCGTAGCATCTCCTTTAGTTGAAATAGATTCACAGTTTTCATAAGTTGCTTGATAAATTTTTTGTTTCTCTTTCAACTGGAAAGTTATAACTCATTATACGATTTGACTTTCTGTGCCACTCTGGGCTATTCTTTCATGAGTTTATTATGAGCACAACTGATTATGTAACATGATGAGAAACTATACTGACTTGTGAAATTACATTTTCAAAGCATGCTATGAAGAATGGCTAAAACCACGGAAAGGTAGGTGAACATTTGATTTGCATTCAGTCTAGGTGGAAGTAAATAGGAACTTTGAATTCCTTTTTGGACTCTAGTTGGCACGATACAAGCAAAAAGCGCTATTTTACATCTGGAATGAAGGAAATTTGGCTCTACTGATAAAAATGCATTTATTTACCTAGCGTGTATCAGCATCAGCTCTCCGACAATCGTGGTTTTAGTTGATATAGCGTATCAATGCACTTAGGTTTGAAATTATAGTTTTGTTTTCGTGAATGATTGTTTTTTCCATGTTAAGTAACCCGACTTTTTTTCTGTTCTTTTTAATCATCAACACTTATCTTTATATAAAGTTTTATTTGTGTATAAAAACTCTTGTTCCTGTGACTTATAGTGTGTTAATTTTTTCTTTTCAATAGCCCATGCCTTCGACTACTACGGTAAGTATTTTGACATACACACCAAACAAACCCTTTTGTTCAAAATCCATGTCTCCGTATACTTTGAATTAGGACTTTCTCCCTCCCTTTTGAGTTTCATTTTTACACATAAGAATATTTTTCCTAATTTTCTTCTGAAACTTTTTTTTAAATTTCTTAAGTTGTTTAAAAAATATGTAGGAGGATATTATTGGTATGTGTCATGTTTTTATTTTTTTTAATTCTGTGGTATGCTTATTGAAAGTGAACGTAATGTTGGATTCTATACCTAATGGTGTCCGTCTTTAGAGCTTATTGTTGCATGTGTGTAGTCTAGTATGAATGGAACTGGAAATTATTCATGAAACTGGTTAATTCCTGTGAAACTATCTGTTTGATGTGCTAAAACTCGTTTTATATGGCGGTGGCATTATCTCTTAGACTTCTAAAATTGATGCTAAATGTGCTGTAAATGCTTTTTTAGCAAAGATAACAAAATCCGCCTTGTGAAGCTCAAAATGGAGTTTATTATTAGGATTGGTTCTTAAATTCACAGGAATGAATGCCTGTGTTTGTTTGCAGACCCAAATATATTGATTTTTAAAGCTGCAGCTGTAAAGGTCGCACAACAAGCAACATTTATAATTGAAAATTCAAAACAGTTTATGTTTGAAACTTCTTTCCAGATGTAAATAGTTTGCTTGTGTTTGATGTCTATGTGAAGAGTATTTTAAATGAAACACCTTATCACAGAAAAGTTGAGTATAATTTCCTCTTTTTCTTTCTTTCACATAGACGAATACAATCTAAACCCTGCATTAGAATGGGATGACGAGTTTGCAGGTAGGCCATCTTTATCATACTCGAAAAACAAATTTTTTGTGCTTTACGAAAGCAGCTATGTTGGCAATGCGGGATTTATGTTTGGTTGCTATCTGTATCTCAGTTGGGTTTAGTATTTGGATAAATCACCAGTTTTTTTAACTTATCGGTGGATCGGTTTTTTGTTTCACCAGTTTGTGTTTGGTTGCTCATTTACTAACTAACTAACTATAGTATTGGTTCGTCGTTTTAGCACAAAATGAACTCACTCAGTAGTATTCCGTATTCCTTTGATTGCTAGTTAGTTAGATTGGCTCGGGTTGGTTTAGATTTAGAAATATATTTTTTGAATGTCACTTTACAGAGCAATAGTCCATAAACAACATACTGATTTTCAAAATTTGAGAACCCTAATTCTATGAATGTGATCAATTAATATCGTTCATTTTGGTATGTTTACTTGATACCGAAATTTTTAATTTTCTTTGAAATATTTGTGTTTAAAAAAGTATGAAAATTAACCAGTGGAAATATATTAGAATAAAAACATGACACATGAATGCAATAATCTTCTAAACAATAAAAATTTGAGAAAATAAGTAAGCACGTAAAGCTAATTTAAATTTAAGATAGAAACACGCAAATTTAGCTTCTTATGATTTGACAAAAGAAACAATTCCTGCTTTGTGCAGCATCCCTTTCAGTCACAAATAATGGAATCATGGAATGAACCAAAAGTGGCCATGGTTTGTTAAAGTCTGTGACTTTCCCTTCTACCCCTCAGTATTACTATATTTATCTATGTTCTATACTTTTCCACATTAATAATATCCAGCACTTTGTGCTTCCCCAAGTTCCCTGTTAGTATCTAAAATTTCTTGAGCTTGTATACTTGCTCTGTGCTGACGCGAATGGGTGTGTGTGTATATTGCATTTACGGAAATCGGTACAGTACTAACTTTTGATGATGGACAAGCGGAAGATGAAGAGTCCTCATTGTCTATGGATCGCGTTTCGAAACTTCCGCCCGGGATCTTACCACATGGATTTCCACAAGTTGTGGATGTTCAACCAGCCATCACAGAGGCTGAGGAAGCGGCCAAAAAGAAAGCTGCGGAAGAACCAGAAAAACCCAAAGATCTGAGTGAAGAGGAAAAAGAAACGATTTTGATGTCGCAAAATTTCAGACGATTTTTTGACAGGAGCTGTCGAGTTTTGGAGCGAGCTCTCTGTGAGAACTCGGTGGATATTTTTGTGGACTACTCTAAATCTGCAGATGCTGATGATGCAGGGTACAATTCACAGACTGCGTTTTATGCAAACGCGAAAAACACATGTTTGTTTGTTGTCGATATTTATGTTTTATGCTTCTTTTTGGCAGGGAGGAAAAGTCAGCCACTAGGATGTCTCTGAATAGAGTATTTTATGATGAGAAATGGAGCAAAAATAGATGTGTCACTTGTCTGGACTGGTCTGCCCAGTATCCAGAATTACTGGTGTCTAGTTACTCGAATAATGAGGATGCTCCACATGAGCCTGATGGCGTGTGCCTCATTTGGAACACGAAATTCATGAAGACTACACCCGAGTATATTTTTCATTGTCAGTCCCCAGTGACTTCTACATCGTTTGCTAAATTTCATCCGAATTTAGTGTTAGGAGGCACTTATTCAGGCAGCATTGTTTTGTGGGATAATCGAGTAGAGAAAAGGACACCGGTACAAAGAAGTCCTTTAACTGCTTCTGCTCATACGGTATGGATATAATAATAGGAAATACTGCAATCTATTCTAAAAGTAAGCAGAATTTTGTAGTAAACAATGGTGTCCTATTTCATATTATAGCATCCCGTGTACTGTCTAAAAGTCGTGGGCACCCAAAACTCCCATAATGTGATAAGCATTTCTACCGATGGAAAACTATGTTCTTGGTCATTGGACATGTTAGCACAGCCACAAGAAATATTGGACCTTCAGCATCGCCAGAATAAGCCTGTAGCTGCAACTTGTATGGCATTTCCACAGGGAAGTGTCAACAATTTTGTTGTAGGCAGTGAAGAAGGAAATGTTTATTCTGGTATGGGTTTAGCTATGAAACTAAGGCTAAGTATTAAAGGTTTGGACGGGAATGAATTAATTTTTACGTGTGTTGTGTTTGCTTTGCAGCTTGCAGACATGGGACGAAAACGGGGGTGATGGATGTATTTGAAGGTCATCATGCACCTGTGACAGGCATCAGTCCACACAGTGGCACTGGATCTGGAGCTATGGACTTTTCACATTTATTTTTAACAGCTAGTTTCGATTGGAGTATCAAGCTATGGAGTTTGAAAGTATGGAAATTTTTGATGGGATGGATTTGTTCATTCTTTGTTTGTTGGTACTAAATGCGTGGTTTGTGTTTGATATAGGAACCCCGACCAATTTACTCATTTGAAGTGACTGGTGACTATGTTTACGATATTGCATGGTCCCCTATCCATCCTTCAGTATTTGCATCTGTGGATGGATCAGGGAAACTTGATTTATGGAATCTAAATACGGATACAGAGTTACCAATCGCATCTGTTACTGTTGATACCCCCGCTGCTCTGAATAGAGTCAGTTGGACACAATCGGGACTCCACGTCACTGCAGGGGATGATACCGGAAAAATATGGGTCTATGATGTTGGAGAAGTGAGTGGGATGAAAATTGATTTTTTTGTAATTTGAAACATTGCACGACTCTACATCTTTTTACAACTATTTTTGCAGTTAATTGCGAATCCCAGAAATGATGACTGGTCAAAGTTTTCAAGAACGTTGGTGGAATTGAAAAATAATCAAACCGGGGAGGATTTAGATAACTTATCTCTAGGTAGTCGCTAACTTTAATTATGTTCATCTATGTAATTTTTATTAAACATTAATCCTGTTGATATGATACCTGTGCTGTGTTGTGTGTGTCGAAAATGCGACATTTAAAAACATAATCTTGCTATGATTGGATTTAAAATAAAGTTGCCATTCCTAATTCAATGGCTTGAAGAGGTCGGTCTTTTTTTATTTCAGTAGTTGAACAGCTGTACAGTAAATAATGAATCGCTTAAACTAAGAAATAAAATTATTTTTTAAATCGACCAAATAGCCAGAACATTACCAGGTCCATATCTACAACAATATTTCTTACTACGGCTGATGTATCACGTGGCTCATTATTAATTTCTTTGAAGTGAAATGTAGCAAATCGCCAACTGATGGATGACTATGTGGATTTGAAATCTACTTGTATTTAGGTGCAGGTGAGCCTTGTGAGTAATCCCGATCTAGAGCCACGAGCTGTAGAATAAACGTTTGGAATTAGGCTAAAAGTTACAATCAACAGATATTCACAGACATCGTCATAATCGTAGATATACATATAACTACATGTAGTTCTATGATGTTACCTTATATTGCTTGTTAGTGTATTCGTTCCATGGTTCGGGGTTTCGGTTGCGACTCCATGTAACTTCTGGGGCTTTCAATGCTGCCCTTCCGAGAAATCCACCGGCCAGTACCATACCAAGACCAACAAAAATGTAAATTGGGATGATCTGGGTAGACATACAGCAACTCAATTAGAAATATTCTTGGAGATGGAGACCCTCTAACATCTAATTTCCATTCGATCATAATGGATTTCCGGAAGATCCGCGGAGGGTTATATGGGGGATTCCAGAATATTTTAGAAATTGTATATTCTTACCGCAGGATGTTTTTTCATGCTGGACAATGAAAGTCCGCTTAGTCCAATTTTATCGATACCCATTTTAATGCTGATGTCTTAAACTGTACAACAAGTACTTAATTTTCAAACCCCTTCCTTCCGCAGTTCTAATATTTAGCTTTATAGCTTATCGTACAGTTAGTTCTAGAGAGGACAGTAAAAATTCGGAAAGAAAGAATGCCTCTTGTTCCGTAATTTACTGGCCCGGATAAAAAGACGAAGAACCAAAAATTTTTAAACGTTTGCTCAAAGAGTTGTGTAGATCACGTAGCAAATGCAAAATCCAAGGATCTTTCTCCTTTCTTTATGAGTTTGCGTGCGTTAGATCATGTCCACATATTTTGTAGTATTTGTAGCTTACGAAAATTTTTGTGCATTACGAAAACTTGACATTGAAAGTAGTACGCGCGATTCTAGATTTACGTTTGAATTACAGGAATGTAAATAAAAAATGTTTCTGTTATTTTTCGGTGAAAAGATTTATTTTCGTCTTTATGTTATTTTAAGTGAGAAATGCCGAAAAAGGAACATTTTAAAAACGGCAGTCGCTTAAGTTCCTAATTTAACTGCGTGTAGCGTTTTATATGAGTGTTTTACCGCATTGTATTTTCCAAGAAAAACAAAAATTTGGAATGGGGTCAAGTTGGAGAAAGTAACATGTTGCCGGAATAGGAAACTGCAGGCTTAAACCCAGTCTAATATAACAAATTTTATGGTATGAACTGTACATAAACCTCGAATTTGAAGCGTATTTTATATGGTGCTTATATTTTACAGTGAGTGAGTGTGTAATCTACGTGAGGTACCAAATATTGGGTTGTGACATTGTGGGGAAGATTTGATCAAGAACCGGAAGGAACGGCTTAAAAAATAAAAGACCGGCTTCAAGCATATTATCAAAAAAAGACTACAATGGTGAGCATACAAATGTGTTTGTTAAAATATTGTCGACATTGTAGTGATGTTTTAAAACGTCTGTCTTTTTTATGCTAGGCGGTTTTCGGAATCCAGCTGGCTATGTCAGTTATAATGGCCAGTATAATATCGAAGTTCAGCGGACGGTTTTCCTTGGCTCGCTATCTTTTGTGCAACACAGGGTAAGTTGTTCTTTTTGCAGGATCTTGTTAGGGAAATTATTTCTAGCAAAACATTCAACCCAACCCCCATGTTTTATTTTAGGTTAAAAAGGTACTTGCATCCGTCAGATGAAGAACTTCGGGAGCTATCAGGAATTCCAAAGAGCAAAGGAAAAATACAAGATATGAAGAATCCTAATACTTTTCATGTACCAAAGAATATAGACCTCAAGGTAACCGATTAGACCACCAATTTACTTCTAAATTTTTTAAATCATGATTAGAAGTGAATTACATACAAAGGGAATACTTTTTTAGCTTGATTCTGTCAGCATTGAAGCACCAGAAGTTATTCATTTGCGTTTTTACGCCGAATATCAATGGGCTGTGGACTACTCTATGTATGTCACGATTTTGTACATTTGTACTGAGGTAATTATAGAAATATGAATCATATTTTCATGTAAAGGAATTTAAAACTCGAGGAATTAATTATTGAACCCATTTGCATACAGATATATTATGCTGTCATGAAGCCGCCCAACGAAATGAACCTTTCTATCTTTTGGATTATTTTGGCTTTGGGATTGTGTGTGTAAGTATCCAACATCGTTCCGACTTAATTAGTTCCTTTTATTTGCATTGACTCCCTGAAAATTAACTTTAAATTGCAATTGTACTTTTTAGGAGTATCATGTGTTCAATTACTGCCATTTATTTTCGAGGAGATGAAGTCATGGGGGAGAGATCTATGTGCCTTGTCATGGGACTTGTGTATCTTCTCATTTCAATGATAATTTTAATAATTGATGAAAAGACTTTAGAAGTTGGGATTGACCCTGCTTATGAAAGTTTTCATGATAGTGCTTCTGAATTTCTAAAGTCACAAGGACTTCCTTCAACGTAGGCGTCTCATTTATTTGCTACTATTCGTTTCTTATACTATTTTATTCAATATCAAATATGTGCATTTGTTTATATTTAGTGGGCCAGCGTCTAAACTTTTTCTCAAGTTTTGTCTTGCTATTTCTTGTGGATTTTCTGGTTCGCTATTCACTTTTTCAGGAATTCGGATGAGCAAAATGTTTCATGACAGCAGAAAGTAGGCCTTTGTTAAATAAAAATATTATTGCTGTTGAATATTTGGGAGCTTAAAGAATTAAAGAATACTTTACTTTTTCAGACACGCCGCTGAGCGACCAATACTGAGAGGATTTATTAGCCTCGCTTACGTTTTTCCTTTGATAATATGTGCGTTGTGGATCAAACCAATTGGACGGGACTTGTTAACTGGCACAATGGGTCGAGACGCAATGTAAGCAAACTTTCACTAGTGTGATACTTACAGAATCATGGAACATTAATGTGTTTATAAAATCGTATCTGCATCAGTCTGTCTGTATTGTGAAATTAGAATGACTGAAGCCACTTTTGACACGATGCGGCTTTACTTGATTGTATTGTTTGTTATTCTCCGGATTATTTTGATGCCGTCCCTGCTCCAAATGTTCTTGAATGTTGCCCAAGATAAACTAACAGAACAAAAAAAAGAAGCTGGAAGGGTGTTGAATACAGATCTGCAAAAACGGGTATGGAGCGTAAATTTTCGATAATAACAAGTAGCAACTGTAACGTAAGTCTAAATACTTAGGATATTTGACAAAATAAGTTCATACTTTCAAGTTTGCTTGTTTGTATTTGCTTTCACAGGTCGCTGGAATTTTCTACTACCTGTGCATCGTTGCTTTACAATATATTACTCCATGTCTGGTTTGTCTCCACTGTTGTTTTTTGTACAAAACACTTGGTAAGCAAGCAAATAAAATGAAGATTTGTTGTAAAAATTACCATCTTGATGCTGACTTGCTAACCAATCTCATTTTGTACTTATTTTTCAGGCGCTGGGTCATGGACTGGATCTTGGCAAGATAATATTTACGATTCGTATGTAGCAAATGGATCTCAACTCAAATCTACGTCTTCTGCTGAAGACCATAAACAAGCAGCTGAGCAAATTACTTTGGCCTTAGCTTCTTTAAAAAATGTAAGTTAATTTTCTGCGTCTTCCCATCATTTCATAAATATATATTTTCTATTTTTACAATAACCCAAGCTTTATTTTTCGAAGGTGTTCAATGCGACTGTTCTCGGAGGAGTGTTTTGCTTTGCGACTTGGTGGAGTCTTTTCTTGTTATTTGCGTCCAGTGCTGTAGGATCAGTGTATTTATCCTTCCAGTCAACTGGATAATTGATCCAAACTTTCAGTTCTCCAGATATTGATTCATATGGTTTACCTCGTGTGAGAATGTTGTGAGTGTTTTTGATAGCATGCATCCTTCATCACATGTATTAGTAAGCTAGTTCAGTAGTGTCAAGTTTTTTATCCCAGTTTAGTTCATTTCATTGATTTTCCGCAGCCATTTTCTTCTGTGAAAAACAATACTATTCCTTTCAACCATAATTGTTCCAGACTAGTGCTCAAAGTCTTAATAGATTGGAGAACTACAAGTGCAGCTAGACAAGACAAGAACTATCTAAAAGTCGTAATCTTGCAAAAATATCTAAAACTTTAACTTTAGTTTATCCTGGGGTGGCCTATATAACGCATATGCAAAATCCAGTCAAGAAGCTTTACACTTCGAAATCAACAGGATTCGGATTAGGAATTTAAACCCTCAGTAGCCAAACGGTTGTATTCTATTCCTTCTCATTATTTAGTGTTTACATAGTTTTAAGTTTTTTGTTTGTTGACTTTTTGACCCTTTATCATGTTATTTTATCAGAATAGTTACCGTTTAGGAGGTTTGTACTTTGTAAATACCATGGACTTACTCTGCCATACTAATCCATAGAACATTAGTTACAGCTTTAGTTAATTTAGTTTTCGTGGTTATTGTATACAGTTTGTTAGAAAAACATAATGTTTTTTATTAACATGCCTTTAAGTAGATGATAGACTATTGTCACGACCTTACTAATCAAGATAGTAAATAAAATCGTCACCAACTAAACTAAATGGTCTTCATGTCTTTCAAATGTCAATTTATTTGTGCACAACATGGAGATAGATATAACACAGTTAATATTTTCCTCACGGGGTAAAGTGAGAAAAAACATTAATGTTTCAATTTACGTCTAACGTATTAAGTTAGGATAGCAGTAAGTCAGAATCATATTTTAGCAGTAAAACTAATAACGCACGATACAATCCGTAATTCGCTATTTACTCCGGCTATAATGCTGTTGCTGTTACAAAGCTAACTGCACCCACATTTAAAATCTCATCGCATTTTCAATGGGATTCGGTTACCTACAGCTAGCTATAGGCATTAAGATTAGCATTTGACACAATTCGTTGGAAATAAAACTTGAAAATAAGATTCTAGTCACACCTGCGATTACCTTTATTAACAATTTGCACGGTGCGAATGAAAAGCTGCAGAAAAAGAAACTGTGTAGTACATTGTATGAAGAAATACTAACTAACTACTACTAATATAGTATATAACCGAGACGATTAAAATTTCTTCTGGTCCATTTCATGCTCCCTACTCCCTATAGAAGTATACCAGTCACTTATTTCCTGTCCATCTTCACGCCAATCCTCCGTATCTCTTTTACCTACTGATCTAGAATGTATACACACAGCTAATGGAATGATGAACGTACATACAAACAAACTGGCTTGCCATTTTTTGCAATGATACAGGGATGAAACCAAGTAAAAACTGAATACATACACGGGTGAGGTACGTATCAGGTATATGCTGGGGTACTCTCACATCGTACAGGTGAATAACGGAGTTTTTACTATTATTTTATTCAGTGACTAGGACGTGAGGCAGTCAGGGTTGCAAATACTTGTTTTGCTTGTTCCATCGGATTTGCCACAGTCAAAGCTTCGCTATACGCTTCAACTGTATCCTTTGTAATGTTAAGCCAGAAGTCGGACTTTCCCTCATATACAAAATTCGGTCCATTTGAAAAATTTCATTTCTTTACTTAAAATGAAAGTTGAACCCAATAAACTTGGTCAATTTTTCGCTTCAAACACATTCTGTGTTTCTACACTTACAAATACAACTATATTCTGATATCCAAGTTTGATTAAAACTTTTATAGATTATAAGGCTAAACATTTTTTAATGTAGACCAAGAGCTGAAATAAAATAATTATTTCATTTCGGCTATCAGTCTACATTAAATTTCAGGTAAGAGTGTTTTAAACACTAGGTATCTAAACAGCACAGGCCGACCTTGTCAACTAAAACTAACCAAGCTACGAGTAAAACCATGCTTGATCCATTGTTACCAATTCGATCATTTTCAGATTCTCGAAGTATACAAACAAGGAGTAAAAAACGCAACAATGCACTCAAACTACACATCCCTGTCTCTCTACATACTTTGCCTGTTCCTTTTAACAGCACGTTGTTTTTCTGTGCACACTTTTGCAGCCAGTCAGTCATATTGAAGCCAAGCTCTTCGTTAGTTAGTTAGTTTTCTTGAGTTGTACACCTAAAAGCAGTTCCCAGGGTGGGTAATATAGTCACCTCATTTCGAATCCAACTGTTATTCTACTGACATGACTTGTTCTTTCAGTCAGTCAGTGAGTTACTTACCTTGAACTTGGGAGTCTTCAGAATTCCTCCGGTTGTGAACTATGTGCGAGTGCGTGTGTTATTAACACGTTTTTTTTGTTCAATCGGTCAAGAAAAGTATTTGCATTTTCGGATTTACCTTCACAAGAGAGAGTTTTTGTTGGATTCTGATTTGATTATCAAGGTAAAAATTTGATTATTTTCCACTTCAAACCTCCGACATTTTAAGGATGCATTATTTCTGGTAGACGAAAAATCAGCCTTTGTTTAATTGACAGTACCAAAAATGCAAAATTATCAGTGAATTAGTTGTCATACAATAACTTCCAAAAGTAGGATGCAAAAATTCTAGAATATAATAATATATGGTGGTTAAATGCATACTATATTAGGTTTGCAGTGTTTCCTAAACCTGTAAAAAATATTTATGCAGAATTTTCAGTGCGTGATAGCCGCACCAAATCATTTTATTTGTAGAGTAATTTTTCAGCAGACAATATAGTGCCCACTCCATTATGTTTATTACGTGAACAGTACTAATGTATGAGCGGGTAGTTATTCAGATAGCTATAATTTCATAATTCTTCAAAGTCATTACACTATAACTAAATGATGTTGTCAAAAAATGGCACACTTCTTTTCTTACCCCCTGCCAAACTTTTGGACACTTCAATCCAGAATGATTCCCACGATATCTGTGGTAGTACAATCACGACCAAATCGTAAAAAAAAACACTCGAACCCCTTTTGTTGTAGCTGCTGCATTTAGATTTTAAACCGTGAACGCATGGCTCATTAACAAACGGAATCTTTTACAATGTTGTGCATACAAATGTGTGTTTAACAACAAACTAACTGCCTATTAAGATTACATTGTTCAAGTCCAACACATTAACTTAAGGAAGGAAGAAGGTGGTTCTACTTCATTCAGTATTAATGTTGTACGTCGTACTATATTTTCCCTGTGTGAACTTTTTACATCCTCAACATTGAAAAAATGTCTGCCACACTTCTTGACCATTTAGTTAGTTAATTTAAAATGCATTACTTTGTGAACTATATTAATTACTACTTGTTGGTTAGCTAGTTAGTACGCATTCAAAGCGAACCACTAATCAATTATACAGTAGAATAGCCAGGTTAGTTAGTTACAGCATAGTTAATTGGAAATTTAATCGATTTGCACTAAAAAGCTGGTGAATGAATGATGATAGTTTTGCATGTCATTATAATGGTTTACAGTCTTTTCCTTAACATTCAAATAAGTTAGTTACTTACTGAGAATCCGTTGTGATCCGTTATCACGTGTTGTGCCTCACAAATGCCCGATTTTTTCCTCTCCATATACATCTCGTGTGAAAACCGATAAAGACGATGATGTAAAAACATTAGCACTTTGAATTTATGATGCGTGAAACTCAATTTCAAAGATTATTGTTCAACTGTGGTCTTCCTAACTAGCTCACTGATTTTCAGTCCTCTATCCATTGTTACTTACTAACTAACTACTATAGGATCCATTCAACCACACCTTTAGTTAGTTCGATCATTTTCCTGTACAAGATCATAACAACGCTAAACTAACTGTGATTTACCTAGTTTCCAACACAATAAGAAAACCACTAAAAGTAACTAACTAACTAACTATCGTAGTTACTGAGAATTTCCTTCCTTTCTACAGATAGTTGCTTTTTATAGTTACCACCTTTTCCATTATCATGCAAAACATGCGTGCTATTGATTGAATGAGTCTTTTCAACGCCGATCGTAGGTTAACATTTTGTATGAAGAAAAACGATAATCAAAGCATCTGTGAAATGACAATAAAAGCCTGCGGAAAATATGTAGTAACTACTACTAACTAACTAACTAACTTAACTACTAACAAAGACCAGTTTTATTAATACTGTAACTCATAACCGTCATTATGTAATCATAACGATCCGCGTGACCCATATTAGACGTGATTTTAAACCACACACCCAGTTTATTATCCAACCCATTGTATAATAACAATCCATATGTGTTGTACGTGTCCGTACTTGATCCTCGGTAATTCTTGTATCGGATTTTTTCTCAGGCATTAGTTAGTTAGAGGAGTAGTTAACATTGAAAAATGACGATGTTAAAAGTGCAATATGGTTCGTTCATTGAGCATGACATTATAAACAAGTGATGATGCAGCAGAGGATTACGGTACTACGATAAATTGGGTATGTAGAGACACGCTTTTGGGAAATTATGTAAGATATTATTTTTCGAATCAAATTAATCTTTGGGGATGAAAAATTAGTGAAAATTTCCAAGTTTACGGAACATGATAGTATCCCAATTTAGTTAAGTTACTAACTTAGTAACTTAATAAAGGGTGATAGATGATTTCCCATCTAATTAAAGGTAAATATTGTGAATGCACAGTAACAGTTAAAGTCAAGTTCATGGCTGTCCACATAACGTGACTTTTTTCTTACCCCTTTGTTCTCAGAGTTGCACGCACATTAGGTATATATGCTTGTGTGTAATGCAACTAATACTATTGTGCAGCTCTCATGTCAAATATGTGTTACGCAGTTAATACAGTTGTTACCATATATTATGCTCGAGTTTATCATGAAACTGTGTTAAGTGAATGCATGGTATAATGGGGGAGGTTTATTATCATAATGTAATCTCTGAGAAGAGCGCGCTCAAGATTACTTTTTTCCTACTTTTTTCCCTAGATGAATATTACGGGTATAATATAATAATTTCTTGTGTTTCCAACATGATAAATCTGGGTAGAAAAAAACATTTGCCGTTCTTGAGTCCGTCTTGCACGCTTGGGTTTGCAGAAACAAAAGAAGACGGCTTGACAAAGACCGCACATGTTTCAGATTTCACAAAACGTGTCTTAAATGCCAATGATTTATTCTTTCGTCTACTTTTTTCGAGGAGGACAAAAAATGTAGTAACTATGATGGAGAGCTTGTAATGATGCTGTGTGAAAACGGGTTGCGTGTTCAAAACAATGATGATCCGAAAGCAATTAAACGGCCACAAATGGTGGGTGATCTTTGTCTGAATTGCCGTGAGCTTTGGTAGACAATTTTGTGAATGCACTGCACCGTTTTTGGGTAATACCGAGTAAGGCTCATATTTTTTCAGACATTTTTTATGTTTCCGAATCATAACAGTTTAACACATTTAGGAGGCCTCTAATCTCTGAAGTTAATGTGGGGTAATGAACGCAAACATGGCTATTAGAATTAAATAAATCTTTTTACTCACACGTGTAGAAGAAGGCAAAAAATAATGGGATTTTTTCTTTAAAATTTAATCAGCTTTGGACTACTAACTAACTAACTAAATATGTCTTTTGATAACTAAGTATGCTCATTTGGAACAAATGCATTAGGCACACAGAGTGCTAATAATTTCCATTCATACGACGCATAACTACAAAATTTTGCCAGTCATTCTAATTAGTTGGATCAAAATTGGCAAGTAATAAAATTAATGACACAATAACTCGGTAATTCACACATGCTCACTGTTCACAGTGTAAACGCACAATTATACCGAATTCCTTTTTAACTGTACATTGATTAAGACATTGAGCACAAATGATGCATTACATGAGGCATACATGTATTTCAGTTAAGGACTAGATTCTCAATGTAAAAATAACTTTATAAGTTCAGATTATGTGTACAAACTGAATGAGTAACTAACTAACTGAGTGAGTCGCTAACTAACTATAACTGTGCTTGCTTAACTTCACTAATTTAATTCGAAACACCTTTGTAAGGGAATCCCATCTTTTTTTCTATTATTGAACTTACCCTGTGGGGCTTCAGCTTTATGAGCTTGTCAAATGTAAAGAATTATTGTGTTTCTTTGGAATTTCCAATAATTGCCTGGTGCAAATAAAACTCATATAGAAATATAGTACAAAATTTAACCGTACACACTGACTGACGAATAATGATTTTGTCATTTGCAAGCTTTGCTCATATTATTAAAGTAAAGGCCTTAGCAGAGGATGCTTCGCTCCTTTGAAAACCGAACAAGCTAGACCTAACTAACTAATCAGCTATAGTTAGTTAGTGAATACCTTTTTGCCGTCTTGTAAACTAACGCAAACTGTGTTTTCTGCACTATTCTGTTTTCTTCAAGGTGCGCACTATAGCACAATGCTAATATTATTGTCAACCCCCGTTAGTCAATGAGATCAAAACGAAGGGAATTAGACTAACACGAGGGAGATGATGGATGGAACAAGAATGATAAACAAAGGTTTGATTGCTCATTTGTGCACCCGGTGTTCTCTTGAGTCCCAGTGTTTCCCCAATAAATTGTATTTGCCACCAAAAAAAAGTTCCACCGTTGGAAAAATTATTGTACAGAGCGAGAACATTTGCTGCTTTGAAAAAATCTCCAACTGATTTATGTCGTAATGACAAGTGAGGCATTCAATATTGTTAGTGTTACGGTCATGAGGAGACGCGGTATCTTAAGTTTGGGAGTACAAACTTTTTTCTTCTACGAAAATCATGTTTTTGAGTGGTTATACAAACAAGTGATGATTGTTTACCCGGAAGAAGCGTAAATTATTATCAGCAGCGATGCTTAAACTTATAAATACTTTTGTTTTCTTCACACCTGGTTCTAAGGGTAATGAAGATAGGGAATCAACCTTAATATGATAATTACCGTATGGAAAAGGTCATGGTCTGTGTGCCTGCAAAAAAGTCAAATTTTTTCTACTTACACAGTATGAGTTAGTACCGCATTTATGGTTACATTTGAACACACACACATACGAATCTGTTATTAACAAAAATACGGGATTTCGCATTAATTTTCTTTTTTCCCTCCATCATTATAATGACCATTGTTATAGTAGAGTTTATAGAGAGAAAATTTGTACTATCCATATTTCTTCACTCTAAAATTTCTTCTAGTAATCATTGTTCACCACAATTAACGCCAAACCTATGTAATTTCCCTCAACTTCCCAAAACCAATACGTTTCTCTTTCTCATATTTAAAGTCAAGTGCCTTTTTGCCGTGCGGTTTCTCACCCATGCCAAATTAGAAACGTCAAGCAAACAAATGTCCCAAAACATGCTATATGGGTGTTTACATCCTCAAAATATAGAAATTGAAAAAAACGATTTCATTGACCATCCCAAGCCAACCATGAAAAGTGAACATGTATAGCACAAAAGGGAACAAGACTCAACAAACTTGAGTAAATACAAGACATTAGTTTGCCTGAACAAATTGGCTCACGACACAAATTTTCCTCCTTTACAGCTGCCATTAAAAAAAATTGCATCCCCGAGATTCTTTGAATCGAAAAAAATTCCTACTTCCCTTAGTAGGTCACTCTCCTCCTGTGTCCTGTCCCATCTATTTTATGAACCGGCTTTATACTTACTAACTAACTAACTACTACTGCATATGCACAAGCAGATGCCTCACCTGTGAGATATTGCCACAAAACTCATCTCATTACTTACACACAGTTCGTGCATCCATGATGATCATCATTACCATCATCCCGACTGGCTAAAAAATCACATTCCCTCTATTTGACAAGCAGCCCAAAGAACCAGTGTCAGTCAGTCAGTCACACGGCACAATATATGTATGCTGTGAAGTTCCAAATAACTTTCTTGTGTCCTATTTACTCACTTTTTGCTATAAGTAGGTACATTTAGATTCGCATAGTTTGTTAGCCTGTTGACAATCAGAAAAATTGTGTAAATAAATGAGGAATTCACCCAAAAACCTGCAGCGTTCACATTTTAACGAACAAAAGGAACAATGTGTTCAATACTTTACATTTTAACCAAGTCTGATGATGATATGAGCGAATTGGGAGTTAGAAAGTTTTTCATCAGTGACATATTATTAAAAGTTTTGATGCCGAAATATTTAGAAAATGGTCGGTTTGAGGCGAAAAAGTAGTATTTAACATGTGTCTACGGTTCAAAGCGTGTTGGTTACTCAGTAGTGTAGTGTAGTGAGTGAGTAAACTTGACTGCTGCTAACTAAACTATAAGCTTGTTACATAACAGTACTTTGGAATACATACATATGTGATGCAGTTTGTTTGCTTGCAAGTTAGTTAGTTAGTTAGTATATAGGAATCTAGTCGTGAGAACGAAATGATCTTGATCCTGATTTTTTTTTGAAGATTTTGCTGCATGATTTGTAAAAAATGAGGACAAGTATTAAGATAGGAGCTTGGTATGCCATTCTTGGGTAATTTTCTGCAATGATAATACATTATGGAAGTAGATGGAAATTTTTTAGGATTGTGTTGTTAGACACACAATGGAGTAGTAGTAGCTTGTTTGTTTCTACTATGGGTATTATTATCATATGCACGAACAACTGTCAAAACTATAACTAACCCGTATATTTTCGTTTTGGGAGAAATCAATTGAACAATCAGAATAAAAATGTGCATATGAAAATGATTTATTTCCTTTTGTGGGATGATAGGTGCTTTTTATTATGCTGTGCACCACATATGGGATAAAAAATTATGCTCATATGCGATTTACATTAAAGCAACAGTAGTTGAAATATTGTATTGCGGGAGTTGTTTTTTCCTGTCATTTTTAACATTGTCTGTTTGACGTTTCCATATGGGATACACTGCAGTATGATAGTGTGAACTTTTTAAGGCAAGTTAATTTTCAACAAGGTTTGTTTTTGTACCAATGTCTGCTCATCCCTTTTTTGCGTCAATCTTGTGTCATCCCAGTTATCTTTTAATACGCATTTCAATGGCAGATATCATGATATTTTCTTTGTATCTAAGTGTGTGTATTTTCTTGGCAGGGTGAAATTTTTTCACACTTGAGGATGTATGTGTATCATGCAAATTCGAGAAAAGAGCTTATTAACTTTTTTCTTTCTTTCAGAATTGTACAGTTGGAGATTTTTTTAACACTGAATGAAAATTGCCAAACGGATTTATTACCAAGGAATATTGCAGCCTACCAGAGTGAAAAGATTTTAAGTGAGTAAGTAAATTCTGCTCATTCTAACTAGCTTACTATAACTTTAGCTTGAGTGCATGTAAAAATATTCGTATTGTTTTATTCCCTGTAATAACAATTAAAAGCTGTGTGATAATAATGGCTCTAAAAGATAGATACCCATCCTGCCAAACAATTCTGCTCATTATCCGTTTGAAAATTCATATCCTTAATGTTACATCTTCACGGTTTCTCGTAATTCAAGTATCTTACACCGTTCCCATTGTAGTATTGTAACTAACTAAACCCGTTTTTGTTATCAGAAAACCATTTAAGACGTGAAAACCCCATAGTTAGTTAGTTAGTTAGTTAGCAGTGTCAGTGTCACTTTAATTGTTAGCCCGACTAAATAACTTAGTGTGACAAAAATATCATTCATGCTATAATTTTACTTCCGCTTCAGGCTCTTGTCAGAAATGTTATCATCACCGACGCCATTGTTCCTTGGACGCAACTGGACTCACCATCATGTGAAGCGTGTCTAGCCATTGGGATAAGAAAAGGTGGCTGAAACGAAATTTTACTACGACCAAGCACCGTAGAACGCAGATATAAAAAAAAGTTCTCTCTACTCCCACTATAAATGTTGTGACAGATCGTTTGTGTTGAAAGAGAGAAGCACATCTTGAGAGAAAAATTCAAAACGTGGTCCGTCATTGGTCACCACAGCGAACCAGATTTTTGCACCATGAAGAAGGAACCATGCAAGGATGAAGTGGAGAAGAAAAAGAAGAAACGATTCCCACTTGTTCTTGTTCCCATTTGTTGTTCGCAATCCCACACAAAGGTGAAGGGTCGCTCAGACTAGAAAACTTTTATGTCACTCTAGTTTTTACTGCCTTTCATATGTAAACCTTAACCTTACATTTGCATTGTACGTCAGCACATGGCGGGAGCCATAATAATTTTGTGGTTTGGAACATTTTTTAAATGTATGTAATGTTCTAAGCATATGCATTTCTATTTCTTTCCATTCATTTCATTCAATCGCATATATTAAATGAATATGATGATGATTGTCGTCAGTTAGTTACCACCCATTGTAAATTGTAACTAACTAAGAATTTGTGTCGAACTAATTTTTCACATGAGACATGCAGATGCGTTTTGTATACTATAACTAACTATTTAACTACTGCTATTATGTACTGGCAATCGTCAAAAAATGCAACTTAACTTGCTCCGTGAATTTAGATTTGTCGACCATGTGAAAGGGAATGGGTAACACGGCATGTTTTATGGTTACAAACTTACCATGCAGCAGCATGCGGTTGAAAATCGGGAACATTTTAGCATTTTATTCCCAATTGAAAGTAGGGTCTTTCGTTTCCCACATGTCACATTACATTCCCATTGTTCTGTGTACACACGGAGACATATGATGCGACGTACTAGATAAACTTTCCTTGGGTGCAAGGAAATGGAAATTAATATTATTGTCATTCTTATTTGCTTTAGTTTTACTAACTGACATGGCTACCTAATGTATTGTAGTAGTCAAAAGCAATTATTATCAAAATGTCCATCTGATCCCATACTACTATAACACAAACTAACTAACTCAATTGTTGAAAGCTAATACAATGTGTTCCAACTACTAACTTACTAACTAACTAGAACGCCTGAAAAAGAGATTTTCAGACCATCTTTAATGCACACAACGGGAAGTTATTAGAAGTTAGAGTACCCTAGATTGGATTCATCCAATTCGTTACTTTAATTCTCCATACCTTGTTTTGGTGCACAGATATTGAGTTGGACGCTACTCCTCCTCTCATTGTTCGTGGGATTAGTCACCCCAAGTCCGTCAGACTATCAACCCAGGAAGAAAGCTGCAGCCATACAAGTCATACATGAAGAGACAGTGTTTGACTCCAAACATGATAATCATTTACTTTTTGGCGAGAATTTAGAAAAGCGGCTCCGAGACACAGATTCGTTGTTGTCTACGGACACCAAGGAGCCATCTAGTGTCGTAGCGAATAAACGATACAAAAGTATGTGCTTTGTTTTCTATTTAGTTACTTACATTTATGGTACGACTGCTACTGCCTTAGCGTTAAGTTAAATTCAACATGGCGGATCAATGTGTTAGAGTTGACTGACTTTTATTTTGGTTTCACAGGTATCTTAGCATTTTGTGGAGAGAATCGTATGACGATATTTTCAGAATTCTCCAAACCATTCAAAGGGAGAATATATGCCGATGGGTATGTTGACGAGCCAGACTGTGGAATCACAGCAGCTGGGAATCCTAATGAGAATATAACATTTCAGATCCCATATGAGAGTTGTGGAATACAAATGACTTCTGCTAGTGAGGTATATTTGGCGCACACAGTCGAATATCATTTTTAGAGTAGTTTGTTTGAAACTATTATGTTTTGTTTGTACAGATTCCGGGAAACGATATGAAGCATGAAATTACTCTCTATATCCAATACTCATCTTTTCTGCAGCAAGTTGTGGATGAGAAGATCACAGTCACATGTATTGCTGCAATGTCCAAAGTTCATGTCCATGATGTGTCTCAAAGGTGTGTTTAATAGATTTTTTACAGCACACACATGTCTTTGAAATTCAATTCAATTATTTTCGTTATTAAATTCTCGTACGCAGTCTCGTGAATGGAGATTTGCCTGGCAGTCATCGTCAAGGAAGGAGAATGGGCAGAAAGAACTCAGCAAACATGTCCCCCAAAGTTGGGGAAGCATGGATGGAAATCTTGGCTGGCAAAGATCCTATTCCGAATTCAAGAATCACTCAGCCCATTGCTGTGGGGGATGATATCACACTTGTTATATCCACGAAAGTCAAACGTACGATTTAAAACAATAAATATTTGAATTCAAAACAATCTGTCCGTACCAAAATGAATGTCTGAAGCTATGAGCACCGCGCCACCTTATGAGCAATTGCCTTACTAAAACTGTATTGAACCAACATGAAACTGGATACATTCAACTTTTTGAACCGCGTTTTTTCTACTGTTTTGAGGAAATGGAGTTCATTCATCTAACTATTTATTCATAATTAGTGTTAATTAACTAACCGCAGCACGAAAATATAAACTTTCCAATGTTATTAATATGCTAACGAAATGTGTGCATGCATGCAGTCCAGTAAGTATAGTACCCTATCTACCATGCTGAAAGTAAAGTTTGTTCACTTTTCACTCCACAGATGGATACGACGCCAGAATTGTCAACTGTACAGCACACGACGGATCTAAAATGCATTACGACTCGCCAGATGGCTACAGAACCCAGAAATTGTTGGATTCAGCTGGCTGCTCTGTGGACAAGTCTTTGATGCCCAACATCAGGAAACGGAGACTTCCCATTGAATCCAGGGATCGATCTATTGCCGTCCATTTCTCGACATTCCCAGCATTCAAATTCCCAGAGAGACAACATATTCATTTCAAATGCTCAATTGCCTATTGCCGTGGTCCCTGTCCTCAAGAAACTTGCGTAAAAGGGAAAAATCATTTTGGCAGTTGGAAGGAAAAATATGGACGAATTGCCGATATGCTCATTGAGACTATGGATGTTTTCAATTCTATTGAAGTTTTTGCTCCAGAACTGGAATCCGTGGGACGTAAGTATAAAAATGCTTTTGACATTAAACACGATTCGAAATGGAAACCCTTTTAGTAGGCTTTTAAAATCCTTGCAATATTTTATGGTTGGTTTTAGTTAGTTTTTGGTAGGAAACCGAAATCCAAAATGAACAAAGAAATTGAGCTTCCGGTTTTCAACAATTGCAAAGCCCCGTGTGCTATTGCATGTATTCACACATTGACTTGTGTATGGAATCAATGGAACAAATGAAAACAAGCATATGAGACATGAATGGAGAACATAATGAAGTCAGCAAGGGATCTCTGAGAATAACTTTACTCCCAAAGATTATTCCCAGTATCATTCATTATCTTTCTGCAAATAATGTAGCGCCAACTTGTATGGGAATTGTGTACACAGTGCAGTTTTTCACTCGAAATTTCTCATGGAAAAAGATTTTTTTACTGCTATTCTTGTCTGCAAGAGATAAGCCGGTCTTTTGCTAAATAGATCATTGCCCTTTAATTTTTGGCAATATGCATTATATACCGTGCATGGATTTTGCACTGTATACACTAAGTTTTTCGATTTTAAAAATGTAACTAACGAAAAAGTGAAGTTCTAATACTCCCCTAGAATTTCATTTCAACGCAGGTATACGCGTCAATTCTGCAGAATTTTTCGTCTTTCACAAAATTAGTTTCAAATATGAATGATTTGTAATAATAGCACGATAAAATCCACGTAAAAGTTTAAAAATATTCTCAAGTTAGCTCAAATAGTGAACCTTTCATTCCCGCAGTCTATTCTTACGCGCTCCCTGCTAATTCTTTTCTCCTATATGACTTGTATTGAATAGCAGATTCTCACTGTACTCAACCATTTGAATTTGTATTTCATCTCCCCAATTCATGGACTTTTTTCATCTTCATTGTTCTCCATTCACGTTATTTGAATACATGTGGGAGTATTTACTGCATCTTATTGTGTACACTTGTTATTTCCTTCCGCATTTCAGATTACACGTTAAATGCAGAATCTTTTCATGAGCCTTGCAAACCAACTAACTAACAGTGCACACTATAAATCCATTTCTTAACAAATAATAGTGACTGTTGAACTTGCTTCACTTTTTTGTCTTTGTTGGGTGATACCGTTGTCAACAAAGTGTGCACTTTGGGAGTGAGAGTGATTTGGCAAATGTACATAATGTTTTGTGAATGAGACCCGTTATAAATTCTACCCTAATGGATCCTTTAGCTATTTAGTTGCCAAATTTATGGAAAAACAATGATTTTTATGTTGCTAGCACTGCCGGTCTAATAGCTTACATAAGAAAGGTCATGCAGCCCATTTTTTTTGGTTAGGTCAACTCTACAAATGACAATCACACTTAAACATCTCTCTCATCCATCATTACATGATTGCACAGTTAAATTTTTTCGTCTAACAGTTGAACATGATGATTACAAATGATTTCTATACAAGTGCAGTTCACACTTTATAGAATCTTTCTAAATATCAATGCACACATCTAACCTACTGTGCTGACAATTAATGGATACGGAAGAAATCGTTTAGTTACTATAGTTAGTCTTTCTCTATAGTTTTACAGTTGGTCAGCAGTGTGCATGTCTATACAATTATTGTTAAGTCATGAAAACAGGATCCTTGGTTGTAAGGATGACTACTCCAATGTCATTTCATTGTTAACCCGAATGATTAAATACTCTCCACATGGTTTGTTGCCACTAGACACTCCGTTTTCTACTAAATGAGTAACGTTTGGACATCATTTAGTTAGAAGATAGCATTAGCAAAAGCGAGAGACTCATCAGTCAATCAGATTGATTCATAATGGAACTGTGTGATGTCCATTGGGAACAGTTATAACGTAGGTAGGCCCAGTTAGTTAGTTAGTTATCAAAGAGCAATAGAATAGTAATAACGCAAATGTTGTAGTAGTGCGAATCCGCCGTTTGACAATTCATTCACACATTCAGATCCAATGATATCATCTAACATTATGTATATAATATAGAGTGAATGAGGTGTTTTCAACTTTACCCGGGCTTTGTACAGTTTGTAATAAGTACTGACTGACTAACTGAGCCAAGTCGTAAAACGAACTAAAAAACATTTTGTAGTTTCCAAAATATTGTACGCAATATTAAATGTCATTACTAATGCTTGCAACCAAAAGAAAGCGTTTCCCTTAATAAAAGAATGTGACACTGATATCCTTCCTAAGGATGATAGATTCAAAGAAAATGCTTTAAAATTTTCATACCTGTGATGTTCATCATTGCATTTTCCCCAGCATACAAAATCTCATCCCCTTATCTGCTCATGTCATCAATGCAATCGTTACATTCTTATACTTACTTACTTTAATAAAAATGCAAACTCAAAAGCTAACTAACTATGCTACTGTGCCCTAGCCCCAACTAATTATTATTGTAGCCCCTATCAGATAACAGCTATGAAGCATTGTTGTCCCTCAAATTGGATTCCATTCTGCAACTCAGTGCATATTATTCTTTTCTTTTCTATGACTTGGGCAGGGAGCCATCAGTTTGAGAGACGTCAAGGGGATGGAGTTGGTTCTGCGGCCGCATCGTCTTCCAGTTCCCGAAAGTTCAGTGACACGAGTGCTGCGTTCACTCATCATGCCTATGGGCAGCCCATGTACCGGGAAAATCAGGTCCCGTTGCTTGCCCCTGACCCAGATGAGGCGACAGGTGGTCGTCACAGCAACCATGTGTGCGTTTCCCCGGGAACGGTCATCCTAGCTTTGGTGATCCTTGGGGTCGTCTTGGTCATTTCTGCCACTGCCACTCTATGGTTTGCCTTGAAAAGATCCGAAGCTCGCAAATATTATTCAGGGAAGCATCCTGCACTGCAGCAGCCTACACCACAGCCGTATTATAGGTTCTCACATTGGTGAAGACAAATAAATATTATGTAATGTGTGTCATGTGAATGATTATGAATGTGTTACTGGAAAAGTTTTTTTTGTCGATTTTTTATATCAATGTGAATTTTTTATTGTTATCATACTAAATACAAGTAAGGGGGGTTACATTTTGTTACTTACTGTTGGATATTGTTGTAAGTGTTACCTTCCTAGTCTTATCATAGGTAGAGAGATTTTTGATTTTTCAAGAATTTTTTGAAATGGTTGTTTTCTGTGGGAAATGAAGACACAGTGTTGTTAATGGTATTTATTTTGTAGATAGCTAGTTACTGAGTGAGTTGTTTTTAGTTCGTGAGCTATAGATTGAATTGTAGATTCTTTTGTTCCGACTGTTCCTTTTATATCATTGCCATTGTACCTGCATACCATTTTTTTGTTGAGGGAAAATTAATTTTCCATGATTATGCTATACATAAATAGTTATTTATTTATTGTTGTGTATTAATACGGCTATAATCCAAAGTTATGTTTTTATAATTTCTTATATCGTTATTGTTGAATAAATATGTAGTAATTTATTGTGGAACTGAGGCATACATAACATACATGGTTTCCTTTT
>Ga0210040_10001270_pt1 | contig 38738 bp, 40 predicted proteins | sample CryGeyCG12114_NA_FD_185462 | JGI IMG/M metagenome (GOLD analysis project Ga0210040, IMG submission 185462) | Groundwater microbial communities from aquifer - Crystal Geyser CG19_WC_8/21/14_NA (SPAdes) (version 2) | ecosystem: Environmental > Aquatic > Deep subsurface > Groundwater | place: USA... | reverse complement strand
AAACAGTACCATCCAAGTGGAACATGTGCAATGGGCCCAAAGGATTCAAATGACTCTGTTGTAGATTCAGAGCTTCGTGTGATTGGCACTAGAGGACTCCGAGTGATTGACGCATCAATTATGGTAGTTCGTCTTTCTGTTGCTATAATTTTTTGGGAGATGTTAAATCAAGGCGAACAATAATTAAATTCAAACTTTTTTTATTCCAGCCTTTTATCACAATCGGAAACACCAATGCACCAACAATAATGATTGGAGAGATGGGAGCCAATTTCATAAAAGCTCAATGGACTGAAGTGAACAAAATCAAATAAGGCGTAAAGATTTTACCATTTTGAATGGATGTACAAACTAAAACTTACTGATCAAGTGATTGATGGCTAGTGAAATTGTCAAAGTTCAGTATTTACCAAACATACTCTTAGATAGACTTTGTCACCAGACAATGCATAGCATTCAATGCCAAAAAGTTAGATAGTGTTATATTAGGAATAAGGATGCGATGCTATGCAACTTTAAGCCATTTCCTGTATTTATGTCTCAAATTGTATTTAATTTAAACTATATAAATTGTGATGCATTTAATATTAAATTAAAGGAGCCATAAACTTTCCTCAATCTTGATACTATAATTATATTGTAACGACGATTTCTGAATGATTGAGTGATTAAAGATTTCGTTTTTCCGACAACAAGCATGAGCTCATTGAACTTGAATTTCATGGTGGACTATAAGAAATATGTAATCGGCTTCACCTTTACCTCTACAAAAAGTTTGCATACTGTGGCACTACTAATACAGTGACATTGCGTGTTGAATCTACTACCCTATTAAACAATCATCTCTCCGTTTTAGGCTATTATTGAGCTCATTTTACACCTATTGAACCATTTTATCTCTTGTATGTTCAGCACAATTGTACATGAGATAAGCATCTATACAATCAGGTCAATGGAGGGACCCTGGTATTTACACTTGAAATCAGGTTCATCTTTAATTTTCAACATTGACACTGGATTCAAGACAGGCTGTATTCACCGATAGAAACAGTTCACTTGAGTGAATTACTTTTGGCCAAAAAGGATATAAATAAGCGGTAACTCACTCCCTAATGAGGTACTTTTAAAGAAATAATAGCTTCTTACCTACACAGTCTAGTTATTTAGTCTTTTTGAACACAAAGGTTAGATGACAGGTTATGCCTGCTGTATATTACTTTATTAAACAAACTACGGCTATCAACTCCATATGCACGTTTTATTTGCCATATAGTTCTTTTAAAGTGGAGGCAATCAAGGATTTTTTTTCAATATATAATAAAAACAGGCCAGTTCTCACTCCAGTCATTGTGATTGCAGCATCTAGTAAGTAAATATTTCCAGTCAGTGCTATACTTTAGCTTAGTAGTTTGTCCATGCTACATTGTGAGCTCTAAAAAATTAACATGGCGCCTACACCGCCATCACTTTTCTCCATTTTCGGTGTCTCTAATGCCAGTAGCTGGTTTGCCCCGTTTGTATATGTGTTTCTTGGATCTATTACAGCTATTATCTCCATATGGGGAAATGCTGATATCACTGCTGATCGATTGCGGGCATCTTTTGGAACGGGCACGGATACTTTTGACTTTATTGTGGGTTAGTAAATTATTTTGAAATTAAAAATGATCATCAAATAAGTTAAAAAAGTATATGTATCTTATTGTTTTTGAATTTCTTTGTCATTCTACACATTTTACGTGCAGTGCGGCTATTTCCGTCACCAAAACCTTGGCTGCTAAAGTAACAAATTGACTGAAGGCTGCTTAATAGTTCTTGCTATCCTTCAATACTGTTTTGCTGCATAGTAACGTAAAACTATTCTAATATTCGAAAAGAGCCCATGACACATGACAGTAAAATGGTTTTGTTGCACTTTTTCAAAATTAATTTTACATAGTTTACTTATGATATTGCTACAAAAAAGAAACTAGGAAACATTCCCAGACTCTGATAATTATTTTTTGATCTTCATGAATAAAACTGGTTGACCTTTCCATGCAGTAGACAAGTAGTATTATATTGAATACTATTCTACATTCACTGAAAGTAGTTACAAAACTTTAGATCCTTTAACCTATCAATTATAATGAAATGAACAGCACAAATAACCAAATTATATTTACTAAATGAAATTTCTATAAGTAGGTTCAAAATTTTTATTAGGTGTAGAAAGAAGTTTTTCAAGAATTTCAGTATTTTTTGATATTTTTCTTTTGGAAAAATGGACAGTGTAGTGTACACCTGTGTACGATGAAAACATGTTTTTTTATTTTATTCAGTTGGAAGCGGGTCAGCAGGCTCCGTCGTTGCAAATAGACTCTCTAAATCCTACAAAGTTCTATTACTGGAGGCTGGTGGTACTTAACTTTCACAAATTAAAAAATCCAGTCTATTTAACTTTAATGTTATTTGTTTGCTTAAAATCCATAGGCGAACCCAACCCATTGGTTAGTATGCCTGTTGCCTGTTTTATGGTTAGTCTCCAAAAAACCCAAAATCCATGATACAAATCGCAAACAAACCTAAAACAGCTCAATTTGCTTTAATTTACAGATGCTAAATCATCCAGAGCATGATTGGATGTACAAAACTGTTCCGCAAAAAACTTCTTGTGGATCGCTTCTAGGAAAAGTAATTACATCGGCAAAAAAAAATCTATGAAGATAACAAAACAGCACATATGAAGCCAATTAATAATAGACACATTTTACAACAGAGGTCAGCATGGTCTGCCGGCAAATCATTAGGGGGCACATCTAACTTGTATTTCTTACTCCATCTTAGAGGACATCCATTGGATTACGAATACATTGCAAATTTGACTGGTGATCCAAGTTGGAGCTATGACGGAGTGCTCCCACATTTCAAAAGTACGGAATCCTATGCTGGAGCGTCTAATCATGGTTAGTCCAGTCAGTGACCAGCAAATTAACAAGTATAATAGAGACAAAAATGCAACTGGAGTGCAAATTTTCAGATGAAATTCATGGAAATTCTGGAGAACTCCCATTAGAAATTCCCACATATCTGCTCCCATTAGCAGATGCATTTGTAGCAGCTGGACTCGAGCAAGGTTATCCGTATGCAGATCTTAATGGCAGATTTGAACAAGGTAAACAACATAAATATTCCCATGCAGTTTTTTTACCTTTCATTTATGGGTAACATTGTCTATAGGATTTTCTCATGCGTACCTTCCAACAAGAAAGGGGCGCAGAGTTAGTGCATTCAATGCATTTGTGCAGCCCATTAGAAATAGAACGAATTTGACTATTCAGAAATGGAGTCAAGTGACGAAAGTATGGAGTTGTTCATTTCATTAAAAGCATTACTTGAGTTTTATTGAGTACAGCTTTTATCATCATTGAAATGTCTTGCCATTCTGATGCTTTCATCTGAACGATTATTATATCCTACTAGATTTTACTCAAAGAAAATGATGCGTATGGCGTTGAATATGTACGACATGGTGAAACAAAAATGGCATTTGCCTCCAAAGAAGTTATCCTGTCCGCTGGTACGGTGGGCTCCCCTAAAATTCTCATGTTGTCCGGAATCGGACCCAAAGAAGAGTTGGAAGCAGTTGGAGTAAGATTTAGTTCAAGAAAGAAATAACATTTGTTTATGGATTCATTTCAATGCGCTCTTAACGTACAGATTAAACCTAAGGTTGAGCTGCCTGTAGGGAAGAACGTACAAGGTATACGGCATTTCTAACTTCATGTTACGATTAAAATTCGGAGTCGGACATTCGTTTCAAGAGTTGTCATTATTTTTAGATCACATTTCAGTGTACCTGGGACCTTTTTTTGTGAACCAGTCTCTTAGCATGCTCCTAGAAAGGGATATTAACCCTGGAACATTTCTTCAATTTATAACTGGAAACGGAGGTCAGCTTTTTAATTGCATTTTTTAAGTTTTTTTTAAATTCTGGACTGAACATGCTGAAGCATTGAACTTATAGGACCCATATCTTCCTCGGGTTGTGTGGCAACCGCTCTATTAACTTCTGACAAAGCCATAAAAGCTGGAGAAGGGAACTGGCCCGATGTGCATTTTATCTTGCAAGGATTCGGTGCCCATGATACGTAAGTTACAATAACAATACATTGAACAATTAACGACTTGTGGAAAATAATTCTGGTATAAAATTAGTACAAACTATTCAAAGTAGAAAACCAGTCATACAATCTGGTAGTTTGTATGAGAGGTCTCTTTAAAATGCAAACACTCAAATCGAAATCCAGAGTATTTTAGCAAATCAGGTCAAAGATGTATTCTCTACATTCAACTAATCCTACAAGATAATATCAATGTGCTCATTCACAATAGCTAATAGACATCTTTCAGAATGATGTAAATTAACTAACTGCATTATACAACACTGTGTTTCACAACCCTTCAGATTGGAAAAAGATTTCGCTCAAGCTTTTAACATACGATCGGATGTGCTCGAGAAGTATTTTGTAGGTGCAAAAGGTATTGTGAACAACTCAATAAAAATTAACCACATATTATGTGGTATTTAATGTTACTTGTTTTAAGCACAATGCTCGTGTCGTACTCACTGCATGTACCTTAAATATTACTTGTGAGCATGTTTATATAATAATGAGTGTGTAAATTTTTTAAATCATATTTAACTTATGTATATTACTCAATGTATAAATACTACGACCTTCAAAATTTTACAGGTAAAGATTCGTTCCACATTGTAGTGTCTCTAGCCCGACCGCAAGCCAAAGGATTGATAACTCTGAGTGGCTCTAGTTATAAAGATGAGCCATTGATAGATGCCAAGTATTTAGATAACCCACATGATATTGGCACCTTAGTGGAAGGTGATAATAATAATTTATTGTAAAAGTGAAGAAAAACAAAATGCTGTTGAACAAATAATGTGCATTGGTTACAATTTTCCCTTTTAGGAATCAAGATGGCAATGAATCTAGTGGAAAATTCAACTGTTTTTGCCAAATTGGGAGCCAAATTCACTGAGCGAGTATTCCCTGGATGTGAAACTGTAGAATTCAAGAGTGACGAATATTGGGAATGTTTTGCACGTGAATATACAATGACTTTACATCATATGGTGGGATCTAATTCAATGGGGAATGCCAACTCCAAAGATGCTGTAGTGGACTCTCAATTAAAAGTAATAAATACGAAGAGACTGCGTGTTGTAGATTTGAGTGTGTTGCCCAAAGTGCCAGTCGCCAATACAAATGCTCCTGCGACCATGATTGGAGAAAAAGGAGCAGCTATGATTTTAGAGAATTGGGAGAATGATAACTTTGACAATGAAATCAAAAAGATTTTACAATTTTTGTAGTCAGTTAGTTAGTTTGTTGTTCGTTAAGTTTTGTATATTATTTATGAAAATAGTTAGTTCTTCATTAATTAAAGGTTTTATACTGTATCCCTGCATTTGTGCATGCCCAAGCAAGGTGCAATTAAAAAGTCGTTTTTCGCAATAAATGAACTCAACTTGATTAATTTTCATTGCCACCGTCAGAGACCGTGAAAATTGAAACGAAACTCTGTTCTTATGTGCGTGCCTGTTAATCATGATGTTAAGCAATCGTAGAGAGAATAAAAGGCAGTCAAGGTTAAAAAATATTTTGTTGATGTTTTACAAAATTTTTTGCAATTTAAGTTTTTCTCAAGTTATCGAAAATCGCAAATCTAAACTAACTGATAGATTTGAATAAACTGAGATTATCCTATTTCCTTTTCATGTGATTTCATCTTTCTACTTTTATGATTAGCATGAATAATTTTTTTCAAAGGATGAATGAACGTATGAGCACTGTTCACTGTATCATTGTTTAAATCTGATGTCCATTTTTCATGGTACAATTAGTTAGTTTCGTAATGAAAGCGAAATTTACTAACTCACAGATTAACTTAACTTATGACTGCAGCCAGCCACAGCTGTTACAGCCGGACTTGTACGAAAATATAAAGACGAAAATCAGTGACATGCCATCTAAATAAGAAAACCGCAAAGCATAAATTGCACTCTTTGCTTAACATGCGTACTGCCAAATGCATTTGGTTTGGCATGACTGAATGCAAAAAACACTCATACACGTAATACGGTCAGACTAATGGGCGACTACATGATTAAAGGACCCAAACTCTTTCTTATACCATCTAACTAATGACTGACATGTGTGATACTAAATAACAAAAAAACGCTGAAAGCTGCACAAAATTTACCGTTTATTCATAAATTAAATCTCGTTAAACTCTGTTTTTACATGAAGATTATTTTATCAAAAAAGCAAAAATACCATTAATTTCCCTTTGCATAAAAATCAATGCATTGGCACAGTTAATTCTCAACTGCAAATAAAGCCAAAGTGCCAAAAGCTATTTTAAATAGTGAAACTATACTTAAAGTGTGTAATCTCATCTTTCATACTACATATCAAGTACCATATTGTTGCATGCCACGCACAGAATATTATACATATGCACACCAAATATATTGTGGTCCCATCTCAGTCAGTTAGTTTGAGCAAATGTTGGTGTGTTAGTTAGTAAGTAACAATGCACTTTAATAGCAGACCCAGCCAACCCCTATGGATCAGCAAAGTTACAAATGTTTTGAGTGATAATTGTTGTGCACAGCCCAACAATCACTTTCAGTCTCTAAAAAGCGCTATAAGAAACAGGAAGCATAGCTAGCACTGCGCTAAAGGCCGGGACACAATAATATTATCTAATAATCTTGACAGATAGTATTATGTACTCTGTGCCCTAAAAGAGAACTTTCTTTTTCTAATCACTCGCAGTTCAATTATTGAATCCAGATTTATTACTCTGATGTGCACCGAAAACTGTGTATTCCAGTCTGTATTCGTAGTGCAGACCAGCTTAAACGAAACTTTGACACGTTGATTCCATGGCTTAATTTGGGAAAACTGTTCTACCTCAAAGTTTGATTTTTTCGTCTTGTTTTTCTACCCTTTCCATAACATAAAATGGATAACTTCTTAGGAGTCGGGGGCGCCGGATTGCCCGCATTGCAAAGCATGTTTGCAACAGTATTATATGGGGCAATAGGTTTGATAGGACCGTCTGTGATATTATTTACAAACTTAGATGCGGCTCATGATCGCCTCAAAATGAGCTACTTTGATAATGAGGACACATTTGATTTCATTGTGGGTAAGTTTCTTAAATTGTGTCAAATAAATTTGGAAAAGCAAAAGTACTAACACTTAACGACTAGGTTAAAATTAACGATTTGTCAGATTATAGGTTAGAAACTGAAAATAAGTTTTAAATTGTTATCACGGGCAGTTAGATTTATTGCTTATAAAAGAGAATAAATAGGTGTGTGTGTGTGTGTGTAATAACTACTATTTGCTGTATACCATTAACATTACTAGGTCATCAGTGAAATGTGATGATAGAAGTTGTTTACAAAAAAATCCCTGTGGTGTGTGTGGTGCACAGAGTTCTTACGCAATGTGGTCTGTATAACGTATGCACTTTTTTGATGCAGCCATGCGTTCTTGAAGATGTACTTTTATGCATACCGGTTAACTGTTGCAATTCAGACATGTGGAAACTCAAAATTTGCATGATTCACTTGTCAGTTACAAGTGATTTCATTTATTAGGGATTATTTAGTTTACAGCAGCCTGTACTAATTTTTACACCCGAATTTCAATGCTAATAATTTTGTATAATCATGAGGATCTTTTGACATTTCAATTTTCGTTTGCTAAGGTTAGGTTAGGTAAGGTTTCAAGTTTAGTCATCCAGTTAGTGAGTATGGTGCAGGTAAAATTACAACATTTGCATTTACTTGAGACGTTCTGATTTACAATAAGGGTACACCCGATGCCGTGTAAACTCGTACATTTTTACGTGCGTAAATCTCTCAGCCAATCAAAGCAGACTTCCAACTTCTTCTTACTGATCTGATTGGCTGGGACATTTACGCACGTAGAAATGTACGACTTTACACGGTATCGGGTGTACCCCTCATGTGTTGTTTGTTTTTTGCAGTGGGAGCTGGGAGTTCTGGGGCAGGTAAATGTGTTATCTTTAGGACAGTTAGCATCAATCAATATGATGCTGCAATTTTTAAAAAGCGCTTGCTCCTATACTAATAATGTGTTGTTTTTGGTACAGTTGTTGCCAATCGATTGTCAGAGGATTTCAGAGTTCTCCTATTAGAGGTGAGCAATTATATTAGTAACTATCTGGTGCAACTTTAGGTTTCATGCAACAAGTTAGTCGTGAATTAAAAAATTTGCTTTATAACTTCATAAGTTAATACTTTTTTCAGGCTGGTGGAGATCCGTATCCTATAACGGAAATTCCAGCTACAGCATTTTTATTACTGAATAGAGATGGATTAGATTGGAATTATCGGTAATTAGCTGAATTGCGTGTAATGTGACAGTGATTTTAATATTTACTCAAAACAAATGTTATTTTATTCACAAGAACAACACCGCAAAAATGGGCATGTTTTGGAATGGCCAAGCAAGTAAGGGGAAATATATTAATTCTATTTAATAATGGTGTGTAACGGAATCAGTTTTCTTTTCAAATTTAATTTTCAGCAATGCTCATGGCCTCGTGGAAAAGGTAATTTTTTCAATGAAGAGTTCTGTTGATGATTTTTTTAAAATTCAACGTACTTTATACTTGCTTTATTTTTCAGCCCTGGGAGGATCAAGCAATCTGAATTTCATGGCATTTGCGAGAGGAAATCCTAAGGATTATGAAAATTGGGCAAATATAACTGATGAACCATTATGGAAGTACGACAACGTTTTAAAGTACTTCAAAAAGTCAGAGCATTATGATTTCAGAGGTCGTTGGGATGACCAAATGAATCAGTACCATGGAAAAGATGGTCCCCTGAATATTGCAACACCATCTTATACCGGGATGGCAAAATATTTTGTGCAAGCGGGAAGGGAGGTGAGTTGAGATTCCATGAGATTACTAATATGGTACGAATATATCTCTTTTGGTGTTAATATATGGTTCAATGAATTACAGATGGGCTTTCCAGTTATTGACTACAATGCTCCTTATTCTGAAGGTAAAACTGAATGTTTTTAAGTAGTAAAAACAGTGATGATTAAATATTTAACTTTACACACGTTTGTAAAACTTGCAGGATTTTCCACATTTGTGTACAACCAAAAGAAAGGGAGAAGGTAAATATCCCTGGTTCCTGCCACATAGCTAACTACCTAACTAAAAGCTAACATAATATACACAATAGTGTGTATTTTGATGTAACATTGTAACATATAACTTTACTTCTAGAATGGGAACCTTCCAAGCATTTATAGACCCAATTAGAGACAGAAAAAGTCTAAGCGTTTATAAATTCTCTCATGTGAATCGACTTATTTTCGATGGAAAAGACGAACGAATCATTGGAGTTGAGTATACTCGACATGGGAGGCAAAAAATTGCGAAAGCCACTAAAGAAGTCATTGTGTCAGCAGGATCTCTTAACTCCCCAAAAATACTTATGTTGAGTGGCATCGGGCCTAAAGAGCATTTGGAAAGTCATGGGGTGAGAATTATGTTCAATTAAAAAATGTAATTTAGTTGTCAGTATAACTTCATAATTAGAATAATAATTGCATACATTTATTTGTGCATAGATTCGAGTTCGACGAGATCTCCCTGTGGGACAAAAGTAAATTCATTTTCAAAAATTCATAAATGTTTTATTAGCAGAAATATTAAATTTATGTCCTTCTTTTACACTACAGTCTCCAGGATCATGTTTCAACATTTTTAGGTAAAATTAAACTCATTCAACTTTGATTAAATGGCCAATGAATCCTGTATAATGTTTGTCTATCCTAAAAGGTCCATTTCTGATCAACAAAACTGTCAGTTTCAATTTGGATCGGGATATCACGTAAATTTTAAAAGAACCGAATTCTACAAATCCCAATAAAACTCTACTTGTTAAATAATATCCAATCAAACGCACACTTTTTTCAGAGCTGACGCTTTCTCAGATTTCATGTTGGACGGTACAGGAGCATTGACCACAACGGGAGTCCAAGCCACAGGATTTTTAGCCTCCGACTGGGCAAAAAAACGAGGAGAAAGGGACTGGCCTGACTTACAATGGGTGATGCTGGGTACTTCAGTGTACAAGAATTATGCCCGAGACAGTCAACAGGCTTTCAATACCAAGCCAGGCTATCTTCAAAAATTTTATGATCCACGAAAAATCAAAGGGAGAGATTCTTTCCAAATTATCAACATCCTAAATCGCCCTGTCGGTAGAGGCGAAGTCACTTTGCAAAGTGACAATCCAAGGGATCCACCTTTAATGAATCCACGATATTACCAACGTAGAGAAGATATTGATCGTATGGTTGAAAGTAAGTAGCGAACGCCATCTACAGTAAATAAATAAAAAGTTTTGCTGTACAAAACCAAGCTGCAGCCGCAGCCATTGTTCAGCAATGCAGTAAAGGCTGCTTTGCACCGCAAGAACAAAGGAATATTTGAAACAAAGGACTGATGGTACTTTTTGTGTTGATGATTGATTTTACACAAACAGGTCAAAGGAGGAGTGAAGAACTTGTGGCAAATACAAAAGTTTTTCAAAAAATGGACGGCCATCTAATGAATCAATCATTGCCTGGATGCGATAGTTTCAAGTTCAAAAGTGATTCTTACTACGATTGTTTTGGTAAGTGAATAATAGATAATTGAATTTGGGGAGTTGGAGTTAGCGGGTAATGCAAGAGTTTGTTTTATTTTTATTTCAGCGCGATCTATGTCGTTAACTATGGTAAGTTTGAAATTTTTTTTTGTGCGAAATCAAAGGGGGATTGATGCTGGTAAAAATGTTAACTGGCGACATTAATTATTTAGTACCATCCAACGTCAACTATTCCGATGGGTAAAATTGACGATCCAGCTGCCGTTTTGGATGGTCGATTGAGAGTCAAAGGAGTTAAAGGACTTCGAGTAATGGATGGTGAGGAATGTATTTTTAAGCGAATTTATTTTGATGTGTTAAAAGATTTTTTAGTTGATAAATGTTTTGTTTTCCTAGCATCGATCATGCCGTATATTGTGACGAGTAATACCAACGCCGCCTGCATTATGATCGGTAACACATGTTTGCACCTTCGTAATTTTGAGAATAGATTAATGGTCAACTATATGAGCATCATTCGTGTGATAAATCATGCTTGTAGCTACTGTACATATTTGTTGCTTAATGGGCTGAAACTTGGCAAAATAACTTATTTACCACTCAGTAATATGCTCCTAAAAAATCAGCGTCAAGCGCCCAAACTTCCTCACATCATCTCTTGTAGAAAAATATCGAGAATCGAGATTCATTTTTGAGATTTTCTAATGGGATTTGACCTGAAAAAAGTCTTGAAATCAAGAAGAAGGATCGCCTTATCGATTTTTAAATTTCGACCAGATACCCATTGCCATTTAATTTTTCTACTTTTTTCTGACGTGAGCTTCAATTTGAGCGCTGGGATGGCTGGGAGCTAATATTTTAGGGGCATATACTTTAGTGGTGAATAAATGGGATACTTGATACTTTGTAAAGTTTCAGCCCAATTAGCGACAAACTTAAGTATAAAAATTGATGACTGAGCCTTGTCTTTTAATGGATTATAGGTGAAGCTGGGGCTGACTTCATTAAACGTGATTGGCTTAAATAAGGATGGCTTTCAAAGAATATAAAAAATAATATAAAACACTATTCTCTCAGTTTGAATGTCTTTCAGTTACCAAATAAGTTATTTTATAACCTGAGTTGAGATTGAGCCACGCTTAGTTGGTTAGAATTTGAAAGGTTAATGATTCAACTAAAAAGCAGAATCCTCAAAAATATCTAAATATGAAGTATTTAACAATTTATTGTTATTTTTAACTCAAGTAATCTGTTTTGATTGAGTTAAAGTGCAACACAGAACAGAATTGTGCCATTCTGCTTATGTCATCACAGTGTCATTACAGTTCTCAAATATTTTAATATTTATTCCATGTAGTAACACTTGTTCATTATCTTAGATTTTATTTTCTTACGATGACGAAGTTATCATTTTTTGGAGGAATGTTCTCCGGGTGATGTTTATGGATTTTTTTATCCCTATCAAATTGTGGATATTTTGTAAAGATCTTTGTCTAAGCCTTCTTAATATTACAGAAATGATTACCCACGGACAGAAACCTATTATGTAATAAAATATCATTGATGATTGAATATCTTACGAGTTTGATGAAAAGAATTAATTTGCAACGGTATTGGCATATTCATCGTTTAAGGAAAATAACTATCTTGTCTTAAGTTTTTACTTCAATAAATTAAGTTGCATTCAGGAAGTTAGAAATTATTTATTCAAAAATTAATGCAATTGTTTGTCTTTTGTCTAGCCTAAGTCAAAAAAACTTTTAGTCTCATAAAGTCGTTACACAAAAGCATATTGATCTTATGGTCGTCATTAACTTTATTCATTGTTTTATTGTCATTGTCATTACTACTTTATCATTTCCTTTGTACTGGATTTCTTATTGTAATAAATCAATGATTTCAATTCAATAACTATTTGCTTTATGAATTCAAATAGATTGACAGGAAAAGGATTAAATTTCAGACACAATAATGTTAGTAGATCACGTCTCAATACTTACTCACGCACTAGAAAACTGTCACGATTTGAATTAATCAATCAATACAAATGCAACAACTATACCAACATGGAAAAACATTATATTTACCTTTGAAAAAAATATCTTTGTCATAACTAAATCAAAAGACATGATGTCTACTTTTATTGCACAAAATTTTCATCTTCATTTATTATCTATAAAAATAAACACAATTGACATAAAAAATGGCCATCAGCCACTGGAAGAGTTACAAGGAAGAATAGAGAAGGCAAAAAAAATTTTGTAACTGAATCACTATTATCAGAAGATTATTATGCCTACAGCCTATAGATAACAATCTCTGATTTATTTGGTCACACCGCGACATCAATTTTAGCCCTGTTATGTTACCAGTAATTGATTACTCTTGATTTTCATTGAATTTTGATTGTATTATCCGGCTCTTGTCGTCAACTTCCAAAAATAGTCTTATCGATCAAAATAATTAAATTTTAGATGCTATCTATATTTTCAACAAACCATGAGAAAGTTTCATTGTCAATCAATTATCCACTTCATTCAAATACATTGCGGGAAGATAACGACATTTGATTTTGTAATGTAATTTCGAAAATTAAATAGTTCATTCGACTTTAGCGGATCATGTGGTATAAATATTGCTTACTGCCGGTTAAGTCTATTAAATTTAGAGAAAAATTCAGGACCATGGCGAACTTCTACCTTGACTCTGAGGGAATTTGGAAAGACTTAATTACGAAAATGAGATATGACGAAAATTTTCATACCGAGGGATGGGATAATTATGACACAGTCAATAAGTGCTATATGACTATATGGGCAAAATTGCATGCTATAATGTTGTGTGACTACTATGTGCTCACTCATGACAATGTTAGCACATCTTCCTGCCTACGCCTGCATTTATGCAATGTAATTATACGCTGGTAAATCATTCATTTCACGCATGGCATGGATTAAAAGTATGTTAAAAATTTTCCTTTTCCGTCATAATATGCCATAATCAGTCAAAATGCGGAATAAACTTGGTATTCAACTAAGACAGCACGCATTTCTTAAACAAAGAGGAAAATTCTTGAACCATTCCATGCAGCACGCAAACGGAGTTCATTTGGTCATGAAAACCTTCCGTGCAACAATATTAGTTCTCACATTCTTGGAGACCGGAAGGTGCAATATTTACAATACAAAGGACAAGTTCATTTGAAGCTGCATTAAAATATCTAGACCATTATCTCGAAAAAGTAAAAAAAAGTTGGGCAACCTAAAATGCAAATTCTTACGAAAATCCACACTCTTGTTTTTTGTTCAAACGTTTAGCTTATTATGATGCATGCAATTCAGTAATGGATTCAAGTGATTTCCCAATTTTAATGGTATTTAACGACAATCGCCACTTTCGTTTATGAGATAGCGATAATAGCTAACTCGTTTCATTGTAATACTAATTTTAGTTAAAAAAACCGATGAAGCAAAGAATGAACTCATAGTGAGAGAGTTGACATTAATATTTTAACAGCATTTTTGCATTGTCATTATCTCCGCTGTCATATAATGTTTGTGTCGTGTCACTGTTACACACATGTTTTTTTTCACTAGCATGAGAAGCAGAGTGCGTATAAGCACAGCGTAATCCTTTGAGAATATAAAACCCCATGTTTGCCCACAGTCAATGTTTGATTGAACAAATTCCGAATCCATACAGATCCTCTTTATCATCTTAACTAACTATTTTCTCACAGTATAAAGCTGAAACCGCTTCCCATAAACATTGGATGCGGAAATGAAAAGAAGTAATAGTAATAATAGGAAGAATTTGGCTCACATGAAGAAATATTATTTTCCTGCTGATTTACTCAAAAGTATTCAAAGTTGTTTCTATACTGTAAAACTGTACAGGTGCATTTGGTTTAAAATAAAAAAAACTGTGTCGTACTTAATAAGCCCGGCCAAAGCAAAGATATCAAATCTCCATTTCAAGTACCAAGAATTTTGTGAAATAGTGAATCAACTAATCTCGGACATCAAAATGCAATCATCTGGTAAACAAATTTTCTGATAAAAGTAATTCAACACTTAAGGCTTTAGGAATTTCTTTGGCTATTGCACTTCTCATTATACTCGATTGATTTCATACCCAATTAAAATATCTAAAAGTAGCAACAATAGTAAGATCAATAAAATTGAACTCTGAGTGTCACAAAGCAATATAGTATTCCGCCCAACTCTTAAATACAATGTGAGTGGCACTTAGATGTCAGACGATTTCACCGACGTTCCGACGTTTAATGTGTTCTTTAAATGAGTATCATAACTCAAAACAAAAATATTTGACTTTGCATTGTCAGGTTAAAACAGTACAGCCAGTAGCAGAAGCAAACAACATTTACAATACACTCGAATAATGTGAAGAGTGACAGTAAATGTTTACAACGTAATTTGTAAGAGGAGTAATGATCACACATATTTGTACTAAGAGAACATCATTATTTGGCGAAAATGTTAACTTAATACCGCGAATGTTACATCAGCAAATGAAAACCACTAATTAACAGCCTTATACGTAAGGAATGTCTGGATTTCTCTATACAACACACAGTTCCTAGCGTTTCCTCAATTCCCAATTTTCGTCAATTATGTCATACAATTAAATCATGCCACAGGTTTCATAAGAATCTCTTTTGTATGTAAATAAGAGAAATTCAGATCCCAGAATTGTAGCATATCATTGTCTTGATCATTAATAACAGCACAGCGAGAGTATGCTCATACAATCAAGTGTAAAACAGTGTTCCGCTTCAAGGCATTATTGTTTGCTACCCTTACGGACCATACTAATGGGCTGACGCTGAACAACCCAATTTGTTAAATAACTTCATTTCCCTCTTTTGCTTAAAGCATGAAACCAGAAGAGTACACACATAATAAAACAAAAATTTCTGCTCTACATTTCCTCTTTAGCGATCCATTCTGGCTAGAAAAGCCAGGAAAAACTTTCCTTTGTGTCCGTCTCAAGTAACTATCTGTAACAGAATTAGCAACATTGTTAATTTACTCATTTGCATCCATTAGATAAGGAAAAATGACAATAGTACAGCATGTAAGAAAAAGCGTGGCAACCGTCACACAGGTATGCATAAAATCAAATAAATAATACATGCAGATGAGCTAATAATGCAGAAGAATGAATCCACTAACTAACTCAAAATTCAACTACCACCGTTTCACTTTGCACGCTGCCCATACACACATTTTGTGCTAATTTTTTGAACATTAAATGAACGAGCGTTTCCACGACTTTTTTTAGTCCCTTCTTTGAGCGTAATTTAATGCTTGAAGAGCACACAGAGACTTTGAACAGTTTATTCACGTGAAACAAGATTTATGAGACGGGAATTGTATTCACGCATACAACTGCCAAAACGATGATGATCTTTATGAAATTCAAACGTTGTTAAAAGAGTTATTTCTAATTCTTTTTGTGGTCAGCCATAGCTCTGCTAGCATTCTAAAGTTTCATGAGCATGGAAAGTGGAACCTGAGCTTAAGATTAGATTGACTTTTCATGCACAACGATTGTGTTTGTCGTCCATCTATTGTGATTATTGAAAAAGGAAGTTGGAATTTGTTTGACGACTAGATCTTTGTTTGCTTTTATAAACTACTTTCGTTCAGAACGTGGTGACAACAATGAGACGTTTTTTTCGATCTAGAATGATAAAGTTAGCACGTCCACAAATTAATCATTTCTCTTTAATGAATTAAATCCTTGTAGGTAGCACAGGCTCTCGTGGTAAATTAATACAATGCACGTATAAATTTACCAGCTGATGTGTATAGTAGTAATAGTTAGCTATCAACTTTTATTTCTTGGATGACGGAGTAGTTCAAAACATTTATTATTCTGGCAAAAAACAACAGAATTCCTCATCAATTGTTAAGGCTGAACTGATTAGCTTAACTTTTTAGGTAGTTAAATTTAAATTCGAAATCGTCTTTGAATAATGAAGGAGAAGAAAGGTCTCCGCTTCATAAAGGATTGGTTGTTGGCTATCAGCAGCATCAACCATTATATATTATTATTAGTTCTTATGTGAGAGTGAAAATATAATTTTTTATTTTGGCTCATGAAAAAAACTCTCTGATTTTTCATCTTCTTTGAAACTAACTAACTACTAACTCACCGTTAATAGAGATTGGTCACAGTTCGTTTACTCCCAATGCCAATAATGATATGCGTACGTGGATATAAAAAATCTCGGTCCAACGTCTTCACTTGAGCGCTATTTGGCTACTTACTATCGTTATAGGATAGTTTTAAGTTAGTTAATTAAAATAATTGGAAATATATTAACACTTTACAACACAGTTTTCAAATAAGACCACTTAACAGTACCTAATACTTGTGTAGTAAATACTAAATTGGAACAATTGTACTATGTGTTCAGCGTTTCAGTTTAGCCACACAACATTTACTTATAGCATTTGTGCTACACAAACTATGCTGTAAAACTCATTTGCCAAATGAAAACGCCAACCAATCAATAATGGTGGGATTTTTAATTTCAGCAACAATAAGTTGGCGATTGGCGCTCAAACACTACATTAGATAAGTAATAATGAAGTGCAAGACAATGCAAAATGCGATGCAAAGGAATTTATAAGCACTCCGTTGTTTTACATGAGGATTAAAATCAGTCCAAAGTATTGAAGACCAACTCATTATGTTTAACTAGTATAAATATCCTCTCTAGCAATTATCTTATTGGGACTATAGATAAGATAAAAAGACTTGAATCAGTTCATACTACAGAAGTGCTCATTCACTTTTGAAAACACTTGTGTCTTCTTTTTGTTTCTGCAGCGATTTTACTACGGCAGTCATCAGCCTAGTCATATAATATACCGTAGCCTGTATTATTGTATCTGTCTTAAGATGGAAAACAGTTTTATAGACGTGGAATTGTTTCGCTCACGTGGATCAACTAACCATGTACTGGCAATATTTTTTTTGCAAATTGCTTGCAGATGGCTGGCAACTTTCACACAGTTGTGAAATTAAAAACAAACTGTTTGACATTAAAGTTCTGAGAGTTGTTGTAAAAAAACAACTGTAAATATGAGCATTAAGAAGGCGAACACATGCATGCTTTTAGACAAAAAACAAATACGGATTTTCGGGAGTTGTGTTTTTAAAAATTTTCTGTAAGTTTTCGTCAAAAATCGTTTGACTTTAGTTGGGTTACCACAGCTATTAGTAACTTTCTGCACAATTCTTTACTTTATCACATTATTTGGAAGATTACTTCTGCAATACATTGCAAGACAAAAAGTATGTTCACTAGCTATACTAACGCTAGAATTTCATTAATGAATTCAGTGCAGATAGTGCAGAAGCAACTCTAGCCATTGGTCTCTGTTACTTTATTAAGATTTTCTGTATTTGGTTGACCACAACCGCAGCTAGTTTAGCTACATAGTTATCACGTTGTTCATATCTTAGACTCAAAAAGAGTACAGATACCGCAGCAGAGAGCATTTGTTTATGAAGTCCCTATATCAAATGTAATTCCCGTGGGCAGTTCACAATGGGTCTACGTGCCACCCCAACTGTAAGTCAGTCAGTTGGAAATCCTATTAACAAATTATTACTATATTTATGAATTTGTTGCTTGTTATGACTGACTCAGTCTGTCGGTACATTTGAGCGAGGAAGAAACTGTGTATTTTTTGTGACTGCCTTCTCTCAATCAGTTTTGTAAAAGTTTTCAGTGTCTGAAAAAAATACGTGCGCATTGATTAGGATCCCATTCCTGTTGAATGGTAGTTTAATCATGTCAATGAGACAAATGGTAAGCAATAAATAATACAAACTATGAGGCCGTCATTCAATTTTATATTAGATACTGACTACTGATCCCCAATCACATCCCTGCTTATCATCAAAATCACATGTGAGCTTGAGCGATGAATGGGCAAGGGGAGAGTACAAGCGTGAGAGTACTCTCCTTAATACTTACCTGTTAACATGGCTTGAGGAGTCAATTGACAGGAATTTAATCCAACTGTCAATCCTAAAGCTCATAGTGCATTAGCTGGTATTGGACCTAATCAGGGTATCATTATTTACTCTCTGGGCAGATTAAAACTTGATCTGTGCAAGAGACCAGAAAATATTTACCATTTCCTGTTTTTATACGCAAGCTAACGATCATTTAATTCACACGCAAATTACATCGTTGAGTTTACTTACATGCATGGTGGTAAATTTTTTTCCAAAATGATTGCTTACTTACTAACTATGCACTACTACCTTTAGTTACAGCATTTTACAGTCATACACATGGACGTAGTCACTTTACATAATTATGTCATCCTCAAATGCAATGTGTCAACTTAAGAGTACTTATTAATATTAGTATGCAAGAATAAGTTACTTTATCTGTTCAAAATTCGTTTTTTACCTACTTGGTATATCTTACACGTGGAAATAATAGTTCCCAAGTTATCAAGAGGATATTCATACAGTTTGCTAAACGGATATGTACAATGTGTTCCCAGGTTGGCCCCAAAAGAGAATGAAAGTGAGTCGATAGTGTGTATTATATTTTAAGTTCAGGAAATTAGCACATAAGTGGACTCATAGTGGTGGCAAAGATGAGCTCAAGTAGGTAAAGGAGGTGCGCGAAATTTCCACATTGTTTTAGTCATCTACTTGCATAGGACAGGAACTATACGTGTAATGCTAATTGCATTACGCACTACTGTAGCCAACTACAACATTGCATATATTTGTTTACTTATTTATGCATAAAGTTAGCACAACTGTTTGTCATAAATCACAGGAGCACAGTAGTTAGTTAGTTAGCTACTAACTTACTAAAATTGGACTCTCTTTTGAGATATAGTTAAAGTTAGTTAGTCAGTCATACATATCCGTCCATTGCAACTTGTTGGGTAGGACAGTCAGTTAGTTTGTTGTACACTGTGGATGGCATGTAGAGTTCTTTACCACTACATAAAAATGATGACTTATATGTATCTCCGTCTTGGATTCATTATTATTACGGGACTCTTATACGCTCTGTGGGTTAGTATAGCAGGAGTACATTGTTGTCTTAGACTGGTGATACCTTGAGGAAAGTGAAATTTCCTCACTCTTTGCATACTTGCACGTCTTCTGATGACCATTAGTGTCTACATGACTCTAGGTGTGTATACTAACCAACGAGAAGAAAATAATACTGGTATTTAGGAAGTATAGAGGGAATGAGTTGCAAAAATTTCGTGGAAACCTCAACTCCTCCAGTGGACAACAAAACGGGGCAACTTTTGTAACGCTAACTAAACAGTGCATAAAAGGATTGGTAATTACCTCACAGTGGAAGATTACATACTAGTTTTTGTGAAGAGTTGAGCTCTTTTGTGCTCATAATTGTGGCTCTGAGAGGACACAAAAAAGAGTTGAGTGTAACAAGGTGTAATGCAGCTAGAAATAGGGAGGAAGCAATAAGTTTTACACCCTGAGACTGTTTACATGAGCACGCGGTGCGTTAAATGAAATACGATGCCAAATTACAGGACTCTTGTTACGCTTCTTTTCAGAAACCCAAGTGACGGTGCTATTTCTTTTTAGGGAGTAAAAAGAGTGAAATTGTGAGCAAATTGTGGGATCTATTCAAAAATCGTCGTGATATTGTTATTTACAATGAGTCTCCCTGGCTTAGCTAGCTAGTTAGTTAGTAGGTGCGCAGAGACGTAATAAATTACCAATTAAAATCTTTTTTTTTGTAGGTTTCAGAGAATCTGTATCAGATGTGCCTCACCCTATCCAACACGTTCTTTTGAAATCCATTAAATAAATAGACTGTTTTACAATGATTTCTACACCATTCGAATTTTGGCATTGCTACGAAATACAACTCCTTTTGGGTCCAACTGTACCTATCAATCATCCAATTATTATGCATTCATGTTTGTCTGCATGTTTACAACCTACACTATCTTCCTTGGTATAGCCACAAGTTTGTGCAATATGTTAATAACATTGACTGAGCGTATAGAAACAGTTCCCAATTCTTGTGTTATCGTCTTAAGTAAATTATTACAAGTGTATAGTTAGTTAGTAGCCATTTATAGACACGTGCACACTATTACTACTCGGCGAGTTTTGCGAACAATGTGTCAGATGATCCAACCGGTTTTGCACTATTTGATAATCATGTATTACACAATATGTACTTAATAACAATGGCTGAGGAACACTACACATTTATTCGTACAAAGCTAATGGAAATTCAGTGCCAACCATTTAAATTTGCTATGATTTGGACATGATATTTACAACGATCTCCTTTATTGCAGACGACACTTTCTTTCTACATACTATATTGTCGTTGGTCAACAAAAGCGAACAGTAGTTGTGACAGTGACAGTGAACCTGACAAACCAAAGTCTCTTTTTATGGCAAATGCACTGGACTTTAGTGTTTGGATTGGATTGATAAATCTTTAATCTTGTTTTGCTGGAAACGTCAAGTGACTGGTTGTGTATAAACAAGATTTTGACCACTTGGATGATCTCATGACAATCCAGCCAAATGGATTGGTTAATTGCACAAACCATAGGGCCTATACCGTCTCGAAATGTTCTCAATTGGTTTATGCCCATTATTTATGGCTCCCTGGGTGCGATTCCCGCACTTTTGTCATTGTTTGGGGATTTTGATTTCACAGCCGACTCATTCTCCGCTGCCAAAAGTAGTTCTGGAGAAGTGTACGACTTCATTGTTGGTAAGTTCATGTTTTTTGACAGTTTGTAGTACTTGCATGTCGTGTGTAATTTTAGTGCCGATTCCATGAAGTGTTACGGATTACATAGATCCTTGACAAGATAGAATGACTGCATTTAGGTTTAAAGTGCTGCTGAGGATGAGATTGTGTGTGGTTTTCGATCTAGTAAAAAAAAGTGTTCCTAAACGTCTGAAGAAGACGATCAGTCAATTTAATTTAATGAATCACTTAGTTGGGTTTAGTTAGTTTGTGAAACAAAGCTTTGAAGATCCAAAAAATGGTGTTATTTCATTCTTATTTTAAAACTCTTCCGTTGTTTTTTAATCTATTGAAGCCGAACTATTTCAACATTCTTTTTTTTGCGTAATGTAATGAGATATCTGAAAATGCAGTGATGATAATACACGCATCACTCTTCTACCATATTAATCATTGAAACTGACTAGACTGGCACATTTTCTAATGAGTATGGTTTGGTAAAGTTAGACAAACTAACGTAATTATTGGGCAACTTGTAATTGCAAAGTATTTGACCGACTGTCAAGTGTATTATATGTGTGTTATTAAACTTGAAACGTGGTGTTAGACAATAGTCTTTTGAATAATTTAAGGCTATACGGTTAGTTTCCAAACGTTAAATTATTAATAATCTCGTTTTTTGTGCGTCCATTTCATAGTCGACACATGAGTGCTAAGTTAGCGTGGGTTTTGTTACACGTGCATTTGGAATTCACTAAAGTTACCCATTTCTCGCTCTGTTTAGCACCTTTGTAAAGGTGTAACAAGAAGTAATTAAAACGAAACGAATTTTTATGCCACTTTTCAGTAAACATTTTTGACGAACAAGCCTAGGAATGCTAGGTACAGTCACCACAATTTGTTAGAGGTGGAACCCAATCGTAGTTATTGCAGCTCATACAAATTGCATTTACCTCTACTAGGCATTCAGAAAAAACTGCATCCGTCAATCGATTAATTGCAATTTGTGTATATCTATAAATGCAAGCATGCTAGTAAGTAAGTTCAAGTATAATTATTAACTTTTATTAACTTCCTGTATATTGACTCTTACCATTGCATTTAAAAATTATGAAATGAATGGTGTGAACCAATTTAAATTTTAAATGGCAAAAAGGTGTTTGTAACGGTATTGTAAGACGTTTTCTTATTTTCAATTTGGGTGGCTTTAAGAATTGTTCCATGCATCCATCATACAATGGACAGCCAGATCGAATTCACGATTTAGTTCAACAATTTATTGTTTATTAAAACTCAATGAGAGATGGCCAGGAGCCATATTAGTTTCACTATCTTCACGAAGTAATTACAAATGAGTGCAATGCAACTAATGCAAGCTACAATTTGTGTACATCAATTAGGAAAACTGTACTAGCACGTGAGCAGTGTTCTCAAATTAAAACGTGTTAGTGGGCAAGCTTCATTTTACTAATGAATCTGTTTTTTTGCATCTAAATTATTGACCCTTGATTTCCAATGAGTATAAACATAAGGAAGTATGTGTTCAGCTGATTTGAGCAAGTAGTAGTTATGTAATGCGAGTGTAAAGAGAAATTTAAAGTGTATACGCACGATAATCAGTACATTTTGACAGTCTTGACAGTTTAGTGATGGACAGAAATGCAATAGCAAGCAGTAATACGGTAAACTTCAATGTCTTTTGATTTAGACAGAAAAGTGGCTCAATAAATATTAAATGTCGTTTATTTTTACGTGGTGCATCATGCTCATAATATAGGAATTGCAATTTGAGCAAGTAAACCGCTGGGATTTTATAATTGCAATTTGATTGATGCATTTATCTCCTCCTACAATATTTCAAGAGTTTGTGTTCTAAAAAAATCAATTTTGGAGCTAATTATGGCCTACTTCCGTTCTAATACTACCATAGATGGAATTTAAACTCCAATGGTCATAATATGAGCTGAGTATTTCCCCAGCAATTAGCGCAGCCGGAAATCAAAAGGATTTAACGCATGAGTTTTTTTTAGTGTTAGTTATGTATAGATCTGTGAATTGAAAGAATTTTTTAGGAGATAAACGTAATATCTAAAATATTTAGGAAGGGGTATTAAGCACCTGTTGTTAATCATAGTGTTAAAGGGAGCTGATATATTTAAAACAAGTGCGCCGTAGTTAGTACATGAACTGAAAGGTACGAAACGTAGGGCTGCAGCTGTTAATTGAGCTTGTAGCTCTTGTGGTTTCACAAACGCATTAACTGGCTGCCCAAGGGAAGTAATTCTTGATCTACATTGTTAAATCAGAAGCCACAACTATTGTTGTAACCCACTGTTGTGTGAGCTCTCTGTTCATCATTTATTATGCCGGCTCAACTGGCTCACGAATTCACTTGTTAATGATTTATGATGAGTCAGACCGGAATCAAAGTTTGTTACGAAAGTTGCAGTAATTGATAAATCTTCAAAATATTGACTTATTTATTCATTCGTTCATTGCGAAAGAAGCAAGGTTTCCAAGCCTTTTAGCCAAATATCATGTTTTGATTTCTGTTGCACTCTACAAAATCTGAATGAATAAGCTCGGAAGCATTTAAAATAAGGCTAGATTAAATATTATGTAGTATGTATGTGTGATGCATTGTTTTTTAAAATGTCAAGTTTGAAAGCTTAAGTCTTATTTTACAGTTGGTGGCGGCAGTGCGGGATGTGTGGTGGCAAACCGGCTATCAGCAAATTTTAGAGTCTTACTTTTGGAGAGAGGGTAAGAAACTGTTCTCTTTTTTGTATGGTAAACAGTACTGTGTTGTTATATTTAGATATTTATCGCATCACATGTGTGTACGTAACATAACAACTCAATATTTTTTTACAGAGGAACACCTAACCCTTTGAATTTAGTTCCCGGTCTGGCTACAGCACTAATAAATTATCCACAAAATGACTACATGTACAGAACCGTTCCGCAAACATCATCCTGTCTATCACTTAACAAACAGGTAATAACTCATTTTGTTTCATGTGCGGCATTATATGTAAATCTTTGTTGACAACTTGACCATGAAGGTGATTCCAATAAGAGCGAATGACAAAGTTTATTGTGCTCAAATTAATAAGAGTTGCTGTGATAATTTGCATTATTGATTCCAAAGAGCAATAAAAAGGTCAGAATGCATATAATGAATCGTAATTTGCGTTGATAATGCTAATAGCCAAAGAAGAAAATAATAGTTCCACCATATGCATAAGATAGATATCTAATTTCATTATTGCTATCATACTGTGTGCAGACAAGAATCTTTTCGCGTGTGCCACACAACGATGCATCTTAAACGATTAATGTGCATTTTGCCAGATTAGTAAACAGTATTTCACGCTGCACAGATCAAGCTGCTAGCTAACAATTTTTGTTTACGATTTCCTACCGTCATTGGATAAATAAAACCTTGTCGCTTGTTGTTCACATTTGTATTATTTTACGCACAATATGATCTAGTGTTTTTTGTGACTCGCGTTTCTTTTCTTGTACTTAAATATGTCCTAACTCAAACCTGCATGTAAACTTCAGAGAGGGCTCAATGAATGAACTTGCACTTTCAAATTTCGCATATCGAAGCACCTGCTATTGTATTTCGTCATATGAGGACAAATTATATTATTTATTACTTGACAGTATTTTCTCATGATAAACATTGAGGCTCAAGACTTATTTGAGTGATTGGTGAAAACCTTTATTAGGATTTAGTATTACTGTTTTTAGTGCCGTTTTATGTCCTTCAGTGTGAAATAGTACCTGCAATTGTAATTGTAATATTCACACTCGTTATACCAGTATCTCTGTGTGTGGCCAAAATTTTTAAGATCATATTTCTTCTGGGTAGCTTTAAGCAGAGCCTGCAAGCTATAAAGAGTTGCCAATTGCCAATTTTAAATGTCTATAGTTAGAAATTCAAAATTCATACGAAAAGACCACATTTTTGAGAATTTGTATTTTTCATGTGCAGCAAAGCTCATGGAGTCGAGGAAGAGGATTAGGAGGAAGTTCCACACTCAATCTGATGGTATATCTACGCGGTCATCCTAGAGACTATGACAATTGGGCGAATACTACTGGTAAATATGCGTATAACAAATTGACTAAAAGTGTTGATAAAAAACCTGAATATTGATTCCACTCAATTGATTCAATGACTTTGAAAACCGTACAGGTGATTCAAGATGGAGTTACAACAATGTACTTCCATACTTTTTACGATCTGAAAACTACTGCTACGAATGTGAAACCAATCCAAATGATATTGTGAACCGTTAGTAAAATTCACTGGCTTAACAAAGCTTAATTTAATTAAGCTTCATGGGTGTTGTATGTTGTAAAATGGTGTTTACATTTTTCATAGCCTCCCTGCATAACACAAATGGGTATTTAAGAGTGGGCAAACCGAGTGATATGCCCCTTGTGGAAGAATTTGTTCAAGGTGGGTTCATATTTATTTAGACAATTGTGCATCTGCATACATACTCTCTTAACACTTCATTTCCCATTGTACAGGATGTGAATGGAACGATATCCCACGTGTAGATTTGAATGGCCCATATAGGGAAGGTGTGTGAAACTTTGAAACAATCATACATGCAAATATTCACTTTTTGTCTGCAATCTAGTCAAAAGATTAATGAAAAGCGTATTTTTGCCTATTTTACAGGAGCGGCTGCAGTCACGTACTCACAGAGGAAAGGAAGACGACATAATACTTATGATGCTTTTATCAAGCCTATTTTACATAGGCGGACTCTCACAGTTGAAAAGTACGCCAGGGTGTATAAGGTCAGTAACAGTGTATTTAATGCACGATGTATGTATTTCTTTAAAATGACTACAATGCAAAGATTTAGGAAAAAGGCTGACTCATAAAGTTGATGTTTTTTTCTATTGATAGGTGCTGCTAAAACCTAATAATGAAGCTTATGGCGTAAAATATGAAAGACATGGGAAGCATAAAGTAGCATTTGCAAAAAAGGAAGTCATTTTGAGTGCTGGTTCTATTGATAGTGCCAAATTACTTATGCTATCTGGGATCGGTCCCAGAGATCACTTAGAGTCATTGGGTGTAAGATTGGAATGCATTAATATTTGTTCTTTTTAAAAGTGAAAGGAAAGATCATTTTGCATATTATTTTAATATACTTGTATATTTATAAGATTCCCGTTCGTTCGGATTTGCCTGTTGGTCGGAACCTTCAAGTATGTTAAAACGTTATTATAATTTACAGTCAACAATTTATTGCTAAGCTTATGTTAAGATGCTTACTTTATCCTTTATTTTAGGATCATTTAGGAACATTTCCTGGACCATTTTTAATAGATGCTCCAAAGTCATTTTATTTGGATAGAGATGTGGATCCTTTAAATGTCGCTTTGTTTGTTGCAAATGGAACTGGCTCGCTCACTACAACAGGAATTCATGCAAATGCATTTTTTGCCTCTTCAAGGGCCAAACAAGAGAACCAGGCTGATTGGCCTGACACACAATGGATGTTCTTGGGTTTGGGGAACTGGGGAAACGTTGATGAGCTTTTCGCACATGCTTTTAATGTACGATCAGATGTTTTAAGAAAATTCTTTGAACCTGTAAAAGGGAAAGATGGTTTTCAAATCACTGTGGTAAGCTGTACTCATTGCGTTCACCTCTCTCTGCATTCATAACTTGCTATCACACTGTAGTTATGGCTTAGTTGTTATTATAGTTTTGGTTTCACTATCAATATTTTTCTATGACTACTTTAGATGTTAAGTAGGCCTAAAGTTCGAGGAGTGTTACTACTAAAGTCTAGAAACTACAGAGATGATCCTATAATGGATCCAAAATATTTTGAAGATTTAGACAAAAGTGACGTAAGGGTCATGGTCGAAGGTATGCCACTAAAATGTGACCATTATATTCAATGGTCTGGAGAAACTAACCAAAGTTTTTTAATCACTTTCAGGAGTAAAAAGAGCCGTGTTCATGTCAGAAAATGCTCCCGCATTTAGACGTCTTAACTCTCGTCTATCTCCTGTACCATTTCCACCATGTGCTCATTTTCCATTCAGAAGTGACATCTATTGGGAATGTTTTGTTAGACATTATAGCGTCTCTATTTACCATTACAGCGGGTACTACATCTTTAAACTTATTTTAGCCGCAACTACGAATCTGCAAATTTTTATTTTGCCCAACTTAATTTATATTTTTAGTACAACCGCAATGGGTCCTATTGGATCCCCTCATGCAGTTGTGGATCCCGAATTAAATGTATTTGGCTGCAAAAGGCTTCGCGTTATTGATGCAGGTACTTTTGATAGATAGATTTGAAGTGAAGCCATTGTGTGATTCCTTGTATTTTATGTAAACTATTTTCATTTAGGAATCATGCCCACAGTAGTGACTGTGAACACAAATGGACCAACCATTATGATTGGTGAACGTGGTGCTCAGTTTGTTTTAGACACATGGGGAGCTTATGTGAGACAAGGGAAGAAATATCTTCCCTATCCCTACCCAAATTATTGGCGACCAGGGCCACCACCACGACCACACTATTAAAAAATGTATTCGGTTCCTCATTGACGCAATATACTGAAAAGAGACTTACAAGTTTTGTCAAAGATACAAATAACATGATGTTCCTATATTTAGAAGAAGAATTTCACCTGTTGGTGAATCGCATAATTATTTGGTTGTGTGCCATGCACGCGTATTTCAGAATCAAAACTGTCTTTTTGAGCAGTGTGATACTCTTTTTTTTGACATTATATTATTTTATAGTTGTTGACAGAAGAACCAATAATACTCATCCTTTCGGGGAATCCCAATTTAAACTTATCATAAATTATGGATGAATTTTTCGTGGTAATTTTATGAACTTATATTATTCGCATTTTATTGTGACAATTTTTACATAATATGTACATGTGTTAATAATATATATTGAGTTCAACCTTATTTTTCACGCTGTCTTTATACTTAGGCGTGACGTTTCTTTAAGATCGCAGTGCTTTGTGCTGTAAAAATGTTCAAATATTACGAACTTTAAGAAACTGAACTTATTAATAAAATGAATGAATACATATTTAGTACACAGCTCTTTTAATTCAATCTATTCTGCAATATAGTTGCTCAAGCGTAAGCAACACTAATGGACACCATAATTTTACTGAAACAAGCTCTTGGTAGCGTTATGTAGCTTACGAAGTTTAAAAAAAGTATGCTCTGTTATCGTATATGCCGTTATGTTGACGCAATTTGGGTGAGGTGTGAGGGGAACCGAAATAGATAGTTGAGACTTATTAATTTCCTTTGTTTTCATTAGTGCTGAAATGTCAAATCATGCTACCTTTGCAAGATATTTAAGTAAGTAATTGTAATACGTAACCTCGATAGGCATTGGAATTCATTCAAGTGTGGACGACATTGATTTCATTGAAGAAGACGAACAATGTAAATAATCCAATTAAGTAGTGAAATGTCACAAAAGCTTTTCCTTTCAAAAGCCCAATGTAATTTTCTTACTGTTTGTTTCTATTTATTCGAGTAAGTGTTTTCAAACATGAGGAAGATCAGTCTTCAGCCACTTAACATTGACTAAAGCTTTTGGGGCTCTATGAGATGCACAATTTTGCTTAGATTGTCCTGCTTACCCACTTATTGTTTATGGGAATCTTATATGATGGGAATACACTTGTACCTCTATCTACGCTGCATCTAGCTTTGTCTTTGTAGATTGTTGCTTCAATGAGTTCAATGTCATGCATGACATAGTTGATGCATTGTATCTTGGCATAAAATGACACAAAGACCACTAGTTACATAGAATAATATTATTTTATCATATTAGTAAAAACAGTGCAAACCAAACAGATCTGTTCAGTAAATTCATATATATTTGCAGTACATGAGATCTTTCATAAAATCTCCACGGGTTCTTCAAATTATATGGATTTCATTGTTTCCAAAATTCAAGAATCATAGATGCCCCTTTCTGTCCAATCATCATAGTTGGAGCATTTGTATTACATGTTGGCACTTTAGGCATAATGCTTGCGTCCACCACTCTCAAATTTTTAGTCCCTATCACTCTCAGTTCTGGGTCTACAACGGCATCTTTTGAGGAAATTTTGCCCATTTGACAACTTCCTACAATGTGGTGCAATGAAATTCCGTAGTGACGGGCATAGCATTCCCAATATTCATCACTTCGGAATTCAATATCTTCACAGCCAGGGAATCTCTGTTAAAACATAAAATTGCTTTTTTTAAACTCGCTAAACTTGCAATGTCGAACTAAAAGTCACCAGTATTACCTTATCTGTAAAGTGCCCACCAATTCTTTGGAACACTGTAGTGTTTTCAACAAGATCAACTGCCAATTTCATTCCTAAATTATAAACAATAGAAAAGTCTGATCAGCGCTTCTAAAAATGACACGATAAATTCCTTCACTTTCTAACCTTCAACCATGACTTTCAAATCTCGGTCATTTTCTAAATATTTCGGGTTTAATAATGGATCTTCATTGGGATCTTTGCTACGCAAATATATTTCTCCTGTTTGCGTTGGTCGGCCATTGCTTTAATGTATTGAACGCCGATCGTAAAATATGAATCATATGCAATTATAAATAATTTCAACTGTACTATTCTATATACCTTGCTGTATGGAAGGTAATTATTTAAACATACCTGATGTATATATGAAATGAGTCTTTGTAGATAGTAGTTTTATCATAGTATTTTCTCAGTACTTCCTTTTTTACACAAAATCCTGAGTTGAAATATTCATGAATTCTGGTGAACACTGAAGCTCCTTGCAAAATTAGTTGAATATCTGGCCAATCGGGTTCACCAGCTGCTTTGGCATATGAAGACACAGTGGATGCTAAAGCCTGCGTCCCTGAGCAAGTAAAAGGTCCTGTGCCATGTAGCAAATACTGCAACAGAGTTTTCTTATTCATCTGGAAAGAATTTAATCAAATTTTTAAAAATTTATTAAACAGTATTGTTGTACGAATATTCGTGATAAACTTCGCCAACTCCTATAGTTTACTAAAATTTAGAGGGTTCACATTGTTTTAAAGTCGAAAAACTTACGTCTCGTTCCACAAGTAGGCTCAAACTTTGATTGATATAAAATGGTCCAAGGTAGGCCGCCAAATGATCTTGAACTCCTTGTCCAACAGGAAGATTAACTCTTGTTGTTATCTAATGAAAAAATTATGGTTAGAAAAAGTTACATTACTGATATTTACTGAATAAGTTATTTATTGAGTAGGAGAAACTTGCATTAAGCTTTTCCAGGTGATATTTTGGACCTATACCAGATAACATGAGAAGTTTCGGACTTCCGATCGATCCTGCGGATATGATAACTTCTTTAGTAGCGTAAGATCTTTTAAAAATACCTTGATGCATATATTCAACTCCATGTGCTTCATTTGAGCCATTTTTGAAAATAATCTATAGAAGAAGAAATAATGAAAGTATTGGAATAACTTTGTTTTTCTAAATGTAAATTATGAAACTAGAAGCAAACCTGTTGAACTTGGGAAAACTTTGAGATTTTTAAATTTTCTCGATTCCGTATTGGCTGAATAAATGCACTAGATGAGCTGACTCGTTTACCATTTTTTTGGTTTTCATATACTGGGGAAAATCCTTCGTTTAAAAAAAATACACAAGGTAGAATTATTAACTAACTGTAAGTTTTTATAGAAAACTTTTCAATTCTATTTTTAATAATACCCTCAGTATTTCGCCCATTCAAATCGGTTTTCAACCATCCCTTTTCTATCCCGGCTTTAACAAATATGTCCGACATTCCTTCATACGAAGAACGTTGAACCGGAGTTTCACCATTTTTTCCATGCACATCATCTGAACAGATTATGCACATAAGTTTTAAATCCCATTTCACTGCCTTGGAATCGGGCGTCGGAAATTAAATGTCGCTACTGTAAGTAACATAATACGTCCATACGATAAGCGCTTAAAATATCTCACCATTTTCATACTCTCCATGAAAATTTTCAATAGCTTTGAAGTGAGGGAGCAAATTTTCATAATTCCAACTACTATCGCCTGTAATGTTTGCCCAATTATCAAAATCCTTTGGACTTCCTCTCACATACATAAGAAAATTTAAAAACGATGTTCCTCCGAGACCTTTGGAAAAAGCATTTTCTTTTAGTTCACGAATTAGAAAAATTACATTGTTAAATACAAATAAAGTGAACCTCTTCCGGCCGACCATCCGCTTTGCTAATGATATATTAAAATATCAGTTATCAAAACCAGCATAACAAAATTATTATATACGCTTGATTATGGCAATTAAAAAATTACTCTGTTTTCAAGGGCTAGAGAACTATGGTTTTGCGGCACCGTCTTATACGAGTAATCAATGTGAGCTCGATTCAGCATTGCCAGTGCTATACCAGGTATGAATGTTGTAGGTTGTTGTTCACCCCCTGCTTCTAGCAAAAGAACTTTGAATTCTCTTGAGAGTCTGTTGGCTACAACACATCCAGCTGAGCCAGCTCCCACTAAAAATGTGCGTCATTTGTATTAAACATATCTCACTCAGTGTTGCAATAATTATAAGATTCAAATACAAACCAATGATAAAATCAAAACTTTGGTCTCCGTATCCTCTATTGAAACTATCACCAGCTTCGTCAATACGATTGAATAGACCTGTACTGTTGGCTAGCATTCTAAAAAATGCGTACATTATTGGAGACAATAAAATTGCTACAGTTTTTTGTGATCTCGAAGGGAGAAACATTATTTTGATATTTTTTATGGGAATTATATTGAACCACAAATGTTTTTATGCTATCTCTTATTTTATTATGAATATCCACAAATGAAATGAATTCAGTCCCCGACATTTCTTTTTATATGGGAATGGAAGAAACGAAACTAAAAGTGAGCTCCGGAATTCAACATTTTTCTTACGCAGTTCGTGAGAAAGAATGAGACGGTGGCGTTAACCTGGACGTTTCAACAAGTACATAAAGGAGAAACATTAAGTCCAGTCAATGCCTTTTACAACAATACCCGCTCACATCCGTTTCGTATTATATTTTTATCCGCTTACAAATGATTTATCAAAGGCGATTACACTTGTTAACTTGTTGACTTGAGGGTGAGTTTTCCATTCATTTATACATAAGATGGACTGTGTAGTAAGGTATTGGAAAGAATTACCTGGGCGAGTTTTGAATTTATTCTGTCACTATGTATTACTATTCTGTACCTTGCACAGTCATTGGAATTTAAGTGATGCCCAAGATGTGATATACAAAGATTAGCCTTGGAGAGTTTGCATGAGCACGCTAAGAAACAAATATGTATTTATCAATCATAATTTTTATTCATTCGCAACTGTCTGCTGTTAGCATTTTTGGTAAGTAAAACTTGGAATGTGTAATTTACTATCAGCATCAGCCCTTGAGCTAGTTCTAACTTGTAGTTAAAATAATATAAGTAAAACAAGTATACACTAATTAAATCATAAAAACAACTCGAAATTGTCCCAACGTTTTTACAATATATTCAACGTATTACGGACATTAAGACGTTGCATAGCAATGACAAGATCACAATTTTTATGAGATTGGGATTAAAAATTACATTACTATCCGATACTTCAAGGAGAGATTACATTTTACTAGCTACCAGTGTTATTTTTAGTCCAGTGCTCAATTATCATTGCTGAACCTTTTTCACCGACCATGAAGCCGGGTGCATTGGTATTACTCGTAGGAATTATAGGCATAATACTGCAGTCAATGACACGCAAATTCTTGGCTCCAATCACCCGTAGTTTAGTATCCACTACAGATTCCTTAGATGCAGGGTCTCCCATTCGGCAACTGCTGATAAAATGATGCAGGGAGAGCCCAACATTTCGTAAGTAGCATTCCAAGTACTCATCACTTCGAAATTGCGGGGATTCACAACCTGGTAAGACCTTAATCCAAGAAAAATTTCGCTTTTGCAATTGCAATCATCCAGTCAATATCTCTAGCTAACTCCCTGAACAATAATTGGGTGACTAACCTTTGTTGTGAACTTGGCGCCAATATTTTGAAAAGTTGTAGAATTCTCTACAAGCTCCAAAGCTCTTCTCATTCCTGGAAGAATTCATTAGGATTAATTTGTTATTTACAAACTTTTGACGAAATGTAATTATTTTTTGTGAATGCTTATATGTGTACCTTCGACTTGAATTTTCACATCTTCATCAATTTCCAAGTATTTCGGATCAATTAAAGGATCATCATTTGGATCCTTGCTTTTTAACCGTATTTCTCCTCGTTGAATCGGTCTTGCATTGCTATAAAACACATCATTTAGGTAATCCTCTGCATTGTATCATATTAAATCATTAATCAATTGGTTAATTGACAAACCAACCTCACAGCAATATGAAAAGAGTCTTTGCCTGAAGCTCCCTCGTAATATTCTTTTAGAACTTGTTCATTGGCACGAAAAGCATAGCTAAAATCTTTATAAAAATTTGGATATACTGCTGTGGCTAGAAATATAAACTGTATATCCGGCCAGGTCCCATTTCCAGAATTTTTGGCATACGATGAAGACAGGAAAGCAATAGCTTCTACTCCGGACGATGTAAATACACCGGTGCCACTTGTAAAAAAATCAAGCACAGACCTTTTCGTCATCTATAATATCACATACACAGACACTCTCATGAAATTGCCAGCAAAAGTTCATTGGAATTTACCATATTACATTACATCTCTTTCTGCAACCATGGACAATGGTTGGTCAATAAAAAATGGACCCAAATTGGCTGCTAAATGATCTTGAATTCCTTGGCCAACCGGTAAATCCAGTCTTGTCTGAATCTATAAGCATGATTCATGAATTCCTAGTATTATTTTTTCCGAGAAATCTCCATGCAAAGTTATGAATTCCCAATGTCAATGTTTCCAAGTAATCTCCATGCAAAATAACAGTGTTGTGTTCTTAAATACCCCAAGTTCATCCAAATGACTTTTCGGGCCTATCCCTGACAGCATAAGAATTTTTGCACTGTTGAAAGCACCTGCCGACAAAATTACTTCTTTGGTTGCGTAAGCTTGTTTTTTCCTCCCATGACGTGTATATTCGACCCCATATGCTTCATTGGTCCCAGGTTTAAAGAGAATCTAACATGAATAGGTACGCTTATGTTACGCTTTTAATTTTAGTTTTTTTTTCAATCTCTATCCCTGAGTTAATTGTAGTGGGAATATAGATGAAACCTGTTGCACACTAGAGAACTTGTAAATAGTAAGGTTGGGATTGTTTTGTCTGATGGGCGCAATGAAGGCGGAATATGAACTCAAACGTCGTCCATTATTTAGATTTTGATAACATAGCGAAAATCCTTGCATAAGAATCAAGTATTCGGTATCAATTACATTGTATATTCAGCATTATTCATTTGCAAATAACACAAACCTTCTGTGTGTCGGCCATTTAAGTCTACCAGTGGAAAACCTTTCTCAATGCCAGCTCGAACAAATGTTTCCCCCATTTTATTAAACGGGGCGACTTGAACTAAGACTTCACCACTTGTACCATGAACTTCATCTAAAACATATAAATCAGTTCACAAAAAATCCAAAATCAGTTTAAGGATTACAAAAATTAAATTTTTTTTTGCAGCTGTTCGTTTACATACCATTTGGTGGCCCATAGTAGGTTTCCACCGCTTTAAAATGAGGCAATAAATTATTATAATTCCAACTCTCATCTCCTGTAATGTTAGCCCAGTTATCATAGTCTCTTGGATTTCCTCTTAAGTAGATCATAAAATTCAGGAAAGATGTTCCTCCAAGTCCTAAAAATAATTTTAACACTACTGGGATTAAAATCCAGCCTCTCAAAACTGTATATTCATAAAATATTTGACAACGCTAACCTCGACCGGCCGGTAACGCACATCCCTGAAATAAAAAATTAAAGAATCATACTTAAAATCTTTCACACAGTAGCAATCAACGTGAATACAACTACAGATGAAACAATTTCTTACCCTGTCTTCATAGGCGAATGAGCTTCTATTTTGGGGAACAGTTTTGTAGTAGAAATCGATGCTTGGCCTATGCAGCATGCCTATGGATGTAGCAGGCATGTATGTTCCAGGGTGTTGTTCGCCACCAGCATCAAGTAGCAGAACTTTAAACATTTTGGACAGCCTATTTGCCACAACACATCCAGAAGTGCCTGCTCCCACTACACAGAACCACAAATCATCTGAATATTGAAATCCAAAACTGAACAAAAGTTTTGAAAAAATGTGAACAAAACCTATGATGAAATCAAAAGTATTCTGCTGATCCATAAAGGTAGCTTTAATTCGGTCTCTAGCTACGTCCATTCGGTCGAAAATTGTAGTGCTCCCTGTAATGATGTGCATGATGGTGTAAAGAACAGGGAAAACTATAATTTGAACCCATGTTGGTTGCATCACAATCTGTTTAAATCGGTAGTTAAAAAAAGAAATGTTTACTGGTCAGTTTGCAACGCGCACATGTGATAGCAATGCTAAGGAAGCTAAGTATGACGTTCTGTCGAATAAAACGTGCGAAATCATTCTCTGACATTGGATCCCTATTTGTTGTACAGGTAAAATAAGATGAACGTGAGAAGTTTTTAGGCGAAGGCTAGAATTGAATGCGTCGATATGGATGCTGTGAGGCAAAAAACTAGTTTGGATGGGAACATTTAGAGATGAACTTAATATATGTACTATATATACGTGGTTTCAGTGCAAACTCCATTCCATAAAGTAAATGGGATCATTGTCAAATTGAACAAATTATTTTTCAACTGCATTATTTGGTTATTAAATGAGCCATGAGCTATGATATGGATTAGACAAAAGAGAATTGATAATTTTTTTTCATGCCTGCACTGTAGTTGTAGTATAGCCAAATGAACATTCAGGGAGCATTAGTGCATTGCATAATCTCATAATTCGACAGTCAAAACTCGGAAAGAAAGTTAAGAAAGAGTTTATTTCCATTTCTGAATTTAAATCACCACTCACTAACCAACAGACTACACATAAGTAACTTACATCTTGCATAATACAAACTAAACATTTGAGCACTAAATATTAATAACAAAAGTGTTTTAGCTTTTGGAATCCCAATATTTTAAAATCTCAATGGCACCTTTTTCGCCTATCATTAGTGTTGGTGCATTTGTATTGCTAGTTGGTATTACTGGCATTATACTAGCATCGATGACTCGTAAATATTTAGCTCCTATTACTTGTAACTGCGAGTCTACCACGGTAGAATTGGAAGTGCGTGCACCCATTTTACAACTTCCTATAATGTGATGAAGAGAAATTGCATAATGGCGTGCGTAACATTCCCAGTACTGCGCACTTTTAAATTCTATATTTTCACAGCCTGGAAACACCTAATATAGAGCACATTTAAAAAATATTTTTCACCTTATTCAAAACGCAGTACGGAAAGTATGATTTACAAGTCAACCCCCTATTAAATTGTACCTGAGACGTAAATCGCCCGTTTAGTTCTCGAAAAGTAGTTGTGTTTTCCACATATTGCAAAGCCGTTTCCATTCCTACAATAGAACAACAACGGCGTTAGGTTATAGACATTAACATAACAAAGTATCAATGGTTTACCTTCGATTAAAACTTTTAAATCTCCGTCATTATCTAAATACATTGGATCGATCAGTGGATCATCTGAGGGATTTGCACTCCGTAGACGAATTTCCCCTCTTTGAACGGGCCGAGAATTGCTGCATTAAATATGACGCATAAATATGACGATATAGCAGGGATAATGATTTGATGTTGAGGTAAATCATAACCAATATGCATAGCATTCGCTAATGTTTTCGCTGAAGTGTCTACCTAACAAAAATATGAAATGAGTCTTTGAGGACTGCATGACGATAGTACTCGGTTAAAACTTCTTTCTTGACATTGAAAGCCCTGTGAAAATCTTCAACCATCCTCGTATAAACAGCTGTTCCTAACAATATGTATTGAATATCAGGCCAATTCATCTCTCCCGCCTGTTTTGCAAAAGATGAAACAAAGGAGACAATAGCTTGGGTCCCTGTGGACGACATAGGTCCAGTTCCATGTCTCACATATTCATACATGGATCTAAAATTTAGCTACAAAGAATATATAAAAAATGTAGTTCTTTAGCGAACAAAAATGCTAACACCGGAATAGCCTGCAAAAAACTTACGTCTCTGTCGAGCAACATAGTCAATGGCTGATCGATAAAAAATGGTCCCATGTAAGCTGCTAAATGATCTTGAATACCATGGCCAACAGGAAGATCAATTTTTGATTCAATCTAGACAATCGCAATAATTATTAATCTTGCTAATTAATGAAAATAAAAGTAAATATAGTAAATACTAGTTAGTGTGGTGTTGGTTAATGTTCACTATATTGTGCTTACCCCCAACTCTTCCAAATGAGATTTTGGTCCAATGCCAGATAACATGAGTAATTTGGGACTATTGATCGCGCCAGCAGATATAATGACTTCTTTGTTTGCAAAAGCTCTCTTTTTGTCACCGTGTCGTATGTATTCTACACCAAAGGCCTCATTCGTGTTTTCTCTCAAAAGTATCTTTGTGGCAAAGAAGGAAATTCATTTGATTTTCCACCTTATACATGTCGTATATGTACAGGGTGACAATTTAAGAATGCACGCCTTGGTTACGGTGTATCATGTGAACAAACAATTATAGACTTAAGGTCAGGTCATCAAAATGATGTCAGTAATACAAGTATTCCGTCGGTTATTTCAGTTTTCTGTTGCGTTTAATATTTTTAAAGTTATGGCGTTTACAAAGTCACAGCGTCTTTTCATGTTAAATACCTACTTTGAATGCAAAAATTATGCAGCTATTACCAGAAGATTTCACGCTGAGTTCAATATTCACATTGATAGGACTACTATTTGTAGAACGATTAAAAAATTTAGAAAAGATAGCAATCTTACTGCTCGTTGTGCAAGTCAACGATCTAAACTGAGCACCGATGTCACAAACCAGATTGTTCGTTTTTAGCCCGGTACAGGGCTTATGCGATCGTGCCTATTTTTTTTGGTGTATCCACGATAACTTTCGAACGCATCAACCGATTGACTTCAAATTTTGCACATCTTGAGATTACGCAAAAGTAGGAAA
>Ga0210040_10001269_pt1 | contig 38745 bp, 37 predicted proteins | sample CryGeyCG12114_NA_FD_185462 | JGI IMG/M metagenome (GOLD analysis project Ga0210040, IMG submission 185462) | Groundwater microbial communities from aquifer - Crystal Geyser CG19_WC_8/21/14_NA (SPAdes) (version 2) | ecosystem: Environmental > Aquatic > Deep subsurface > Groundwater | place: USA... | reverse complement strand
CTCGCCGCGTAACCTGACGGCCTAACGGCCTGATCTTACAAAGCTACGAGCACGGTTCGGACCGAACCGGGTAACAGAATCGGAAACCGGGGGCCCGGGGGAGCCTAGCAACAGAATCCCCCACCTTTCCGCATATCGATTGGCAGGCATAGCGGGTCCGTTGCTCCATCGTACTTTCTTCGAGAAGTGGGGCATCAATCCGGGCGGGACGGCATGCGTGCCTATGCGAGGGTGTTCTGAAGCCAGTCCCTTCGCTTGTGTTTCAAGCGATTTGGACGACACGTCAAACGCTTGAGACTGGCTCTTCACTGCAAAGCGAGCTTCGGATCTATTAGTATCCGCCCCTTGCGCGCCGAAATGCGAAGCGTCTCACAGGTGTGATCCTGCAGCAGGATTCCGTCTTCTCGTTTCTAGACGCGTTGAGCAGGGATCCTGAGCATCCTATGAGGCGCTGTTGCTCGCTTCTTGCTCCCCGGATACCGCTTGCTCGTGTCGCAGGCAGTCGAGGATTTTCGCACCGGCCATGAACACCGCGCCGCTGCAGGCGAGGAACAGCAACCGGCCGCCCCAGCCGGGGAACTGTTCGAGGTAGACAGCGCCTCGAGCCGTGGCGCCCAAGGCCAGCGCATAGATGATTAAGAACGCCTCGAGGCGGGTCTTGATGACGAACAGCCGGCCTGCGCCGCGCAGCATGTTGCGTGTCCTTTGCATGACGCACACATATCAGCCGCGGCCTCTCAACTGAAGCGCGTCAGGCGAGCTCTCCCAATTCGAGACATTCCAGCAGCCTGCCGCGCGCGTATCGGACCCGCTCGGCCAAGCCTGCGTCGCCGAGCTCTGCCGAATCGATGCGTTCGGGCCAGGTCGCGGCGATGACCTGCTCGATCCGCTCGGCCCGGCCCTCGGTCAGCAGGAAGCGCGGATCGACATTGGCCGGGTCGGCGACTACCCGCAGGCGCAGGCAGGCAGGGCCTCCGCCATTGGCCATGGACTGGCGCAGGTCGACCGGCACAACATGGCGGATGGGGCCGTTACCCGCAACCATCTCCTCCAGCCAACCGCGTACCGGCTCGCTGCTCCAGGCCTCGGCCGGAATTACGAGCGTCGGCTCGCCCGATGGGGGCGTCAGCAATTGGGCATTGAAGAGGTATGAGCGCACCGCTTCGGCCAGGCTCACGCGAGCAGCCGGCACTTCGACGATCTGCGCCCAAGGGCACCGGTCGCGGATCGCCTGGTAGATTAGTGCGGGTTCGGCGAAGGCCTGTTCGTGGCAGAACAGCACGGTTTCGTTGGCAACGGCGACCACGTCGTTGTGGAAGGCGCCCGCTTCGATCGCCGCCGGGCTTTGCTCGGCAAACAGCGCGCATTCCGGCGCGAGCCCATGGCGGCGCGCCACGATGCGCGACGCCTGCTCGTGCTGCCGGGCGGGGAAGCGGCCGCCCGATCTGCCGTAGACGAAGATCTCAAGCCCGGGCTCCTCATGGCTGGCCGCAAGCCGCATGTGATTGGCTGCACCTTCGTCGCCGAATGACGGTGGCACCGGGCCGTGCACGGCGAATTGCGTTTCGTCCGCAAAGGCAATTTGAAGCTGCCTGAGTGTATCGGGCCATTCCTGCGCGCGATGCGGCATGGTGACCAGATTGGCGACGCTTACGTGGCAGCGCCCATCGACGGTGTCGGGCGCGGGGCTGATGGTCGCGGCGTTGGCGGTCCACATCGAGGAGGCCGACCAGGCGCCTGCAAGCAGCGCGCGGTCGGTCGCCTCGTCTGCGGCCAATTCGGCGAGCCAGCGTAGGTTTGGGCGGGGGAGGGGCACGAAGAAGCCTTGCGTGAGGCCTAGGCGCATATTGCCGCGCATCTTGGCCAGACCCTGCAGCGCCGCCTCACGCGGGTAGGAGGTCTGCCCCATATGCGCTGCTGCGGCGAGATTGCCGAGACTGAGCCCTGCGTAATTATGGCTCGGGCCGACAATGCCGTCGAAATTGATCTCGACCAGGGTCATCGGTGGGCCCGCAGCCTGCCGGACCTCATCCAGAGTGACTTGTCGCAAATTGCAAGAGTGCAGGATAACGCCCTGATATTGCACTGCAATATAGTGGAGTGATGCTTCATCGTGCAATGCTCCAGACTGTGTCGCCTTCTCCCACGCGCAGCAATTCGGCAGCGCGGGCATCGATGGCGATCCCTTCCGGCTGCACCTCGCGGGCGCCGTAACAGCAGCGGTAGTCCGCCAACCGTCCCCTGGCGAGGAGCGCCCTTTCTCCTTTGCCCAGCGCAATATCCACCACCGGCAGCCCCATTGCACCAGCAATGCTCGCCACCAGGTCTGTGCGGGCCGTCATGGTTGGGCCGCCGTCGAAGATGTCGACATATTGCTCGTAGCCGAAGCCCTCATTCTCGAGCATGCGCATGGCGGCGCGGCCGCTTGGGTGAGGCAGGCCGATCACCTTCCTTGCATCCTCGCCGAGCATGGCCGTGTAGACCGGGTGCTTGGGCATGAGGTCGGCAATGAACTGGTTGCCATGCATGGCGTTGAATTCGTCCGCTTCCTGAAAGTTCATGCCGAAGAACTTGCCGCCCACCGCATCCCAAAACGGTGAGCCGCCGCGCTCGTCGATGATGCCGCGAAGCTCGGCCAGAATGCGATCGGCGAAGCGCTGCCGGTGCATGGCAATGAACAAATAACGGCTGCGCGCCAGCAACAGGCCGAGCCCGCCGGCCCGTTCGCCCGGATGGAGGAACAGCCCGCCCACCTCGCTGGCGCCTTCCAGATCGGTGGTGAGGGTGAGCAGTTCGGCGCGCATGGTGCGCTGCAATTCGCGGCTGTGCTGCGAATACGTGGTGAGGCGGTAGGAATAGAACGGCCAGGATTGCCCGATCTGGCTGAAGATCTGGCTGGTGCCGCGGACCTGACCGGTCTCGGTGTTCTCGAGCGCGAGGACGTAGAGATCGTCGGCTCGCTCGTCCCCCTCACGAGCGAGTGCGACGCAGGCGCGCTCCAGGCGGGTGCCCAGCGACTTGCGATCGGGCGGCAGGTTGGTGAAGCCGCCACCGGTGAGCTTGGCCATCTCGTATAGCGGTTCAAGGTCGCCCGGCATCGCGGTGCGGATCACGAAGCTCATGCCAGCGCTCCTGCGGCAAGCCGGTGAAGTACGAGCGTGGAGAGTGCGGCCCGTTCCTCGAGCGAAGGAACGATGAGATATTCCTCTGGCGAGTGGATTGCGCCGCCGCGCACGCCCATCGTGTCCACCACCGGCACGCCGGCCGCGGCGATGTTGTTTCCGTCGCATACGCCGCCGGTGGCCTGCCAGCCGATCATCCGCCCGAGCGCCGCATCGGTGTCGCGTACGAGATCGAACAGGCGTTGCGCACGCGGATCGACCGGCTTGGGCGGGCGAGAAATACCGCCGTGCGCGTCGGTGCAGACTTCATGCTCAATCTCTATTTCGTGCAGCAAGTTTTTGAAGGCGGACGAAAAAGCATTCGAGGCCGCGAGGGTCTTGGGGCGGATGTTGAAGCGCAGCACCGCATGATCGGGCACGACATTATTTGCCGCTCCGCCCTCGATCTTGGCGGGATTCACCGGCAGTTCGGCGCACTCCAGGGTTTTCAGCCGCACCGCGCAGTCCGCCGCGGCGACGAGCGCATTGCGCCCGTCCTCGGGATTGCGACCCGCATGGGCCGAGCGACCGGTGAACACGATCGCGTAATTGCCGCTGCCCCCGCGCGCATGGGCGAGCGTGCCGTCCGGCCGGGCGGAGGGCTCGTATGTCAGCGCCGCGTGCTTGCCTCGGGCCAATTGCGCGATGAGCCGGGCGGAGGAGAGTGAGCCTGTCTCTTCGTCCGAATTGATCAATACGTCATAGCCAAGATGCCGCGCCGTCGGGCTCCGTTCGAAAGCCAGCAGCGCCTCGCAGATCACCGCAATGCCGCCCTTCATGTCGGCGGTGCCGGGGCCGTTCAGAGTATCATTGTCCACCCAGCACAGCTCCTGGAACGGGTGCTCCCGGGGATAGACCGTATCCATGTGGCCGGTCAGCAGCACGCGCCGCTCGGCCTTGGGACGTACCGACAGGACAAGGTGTCGGCCGTGCTCCTGCGTCATCTCGCGGCCCTGCGCATCGATTGCTGTAACGGAATCGGGATCGTTCAGCGACACCTCGCCCGGCAATTCGGCGAATGCGGTGGCGAGCGCCTCGGCCATCCTGCCCAGGCCGGCAAGGTTGCCGGCGCCCGAATTGATTGCCGCCCAAGCCTGTGTACGGGCAAGCATGCGGTCGGGCTCGATCGGAGCAAGCAAGGCGGCATCTTCGGTGGAAAGAGGGTGCATGCTCACCGGATGCCCCCGCCGTGCCGCTCCTGTCAAATGGGCCTTATGTAAGCGCCCTGGCGATGCCGCCGAACTCGACCACTGAAAGCGTCTCGGCGCGCCGTTGCGGATCGATGCCGAGCGTTTCGAGCGCCGCCAGCGCGCCGGGCAGCGCCTTGAGGCTCTGGCGCAGCATCTTGCGGCGTTGGCCGAAAGCAGCCTGCGTCACCTGCTCAAGGATGCGCGCAGATATGCCGGGTGGCATGGGTGCGGGCACTAGGTGCACCACGGCGCTCATCACCTTGGGCGGCGGGGTAAAGGCGCTGCGGTGAACCTTCATCGCCAGCCGGGCCGTGGCCCGCCATTGCGCCCAAACCGCAAGCCGGCCGTATTCCGCATCGCCCGCTTGGGCTACAATTCGGCGCGCGACCTCCTGCTGGAACATCAGCGTCAGCGAGGTCCATGCAGGCGGCCAATCCTCGCCCGACAGCCAGCGCGTGAAGAGCTCCGTGCCAATATTATAGGGCAGGTTGGCCAGCACGGCGAATGGCTCGCCCATGATTGCCACATGGTCGAGCGCCAGCGCATCGCCTTCGATCACACGCAGATGCCCGGGAAAGGCGTTGGAGAGATCGGCGAGCGCGGGGAGGCAGCGGGCATCGCGCTCGATGGCCGTGACGCGTGCTCCAGCCCGAAGCAGTGCGCGCGTCAGCCCGCCCGGGCCGGGGCCAATTTCGAGCACCGCCCGGCCTGATAGCTCGCCGGGAATGGCGGCGATCCGGGCGAGCAGCTGCTCGTCGAGCAGGAAGTTCTGGCCGAGCGCGCGCGATGCGCTGAGGCCATGCGCTGCGATGACTTCGCGCAACGGAGGCAGGTCAGGCATCTGCAAACCTTCACGACAAACGGAACTGAGCGGCCGCCCGGCGCGCGGAGCACTCGCCCGCCATGCGGATCGCGGCAATCATGGCGCCGGCGCTGGCCGTGCCGCTGCCGGCGATGCCGAAGGCCGTGCCATGGTCGGGCGAGGTACGCACGATCGGTAGTCCGAGCGTCATGTTGACGCCGGCATCGAAGTCGAGCGCCTTGATCGGCACCAGCGCCTGATCGTGATACATGGCGATCGCGACGTCATAGCCTCCCCGCGCATGCGGGGCGAACAGCGAATCGGCCGGATACGGCCCGCTCGCATCAATCCCTTCTTGCCGCAGCAGGGCGATGGCGGGCGCGATGATTGCGATCTCCTCACGTCCCATCCGACCATCCTCTCCGGCATGCGGGTTCAAACCCGTCAGGGCGAGGCGAGGGCGCGCAATGCCGAAATCGATGGCCATGGCGCGGGCGACCACGCGCGCGCGGCGGCACACGAGCTCGATGGAAAGGAGGCCCGGCACCTCGGCAAGCGCGACATGTACGGTCAGCGGTACCGTGCGCAATTGCGGGCCGGCGAGCAGCATCACGGCATCCTCGGCCGCCACGCCACAAGCTGCGGCCACGAACTCGGTCTGTCCGGGGAAGGCGAAGCCGATTGCGGCGAGCTCGGATTTGGCAACCGGCCCCGTCACCAGCGCGGCTGTGCGGCCTTCGATGGCCAGCGCAGTCGCTGCACGCAGCGAATCATGCGCGAGGCGCGCGCCTTCGGGCGTAGAGCGGCCCGGACGGTATTCGGCATCGAGCGCACCTAGCACCGGGAGCGCCTCGGCGAAGCAATTGCCCGCCGCCTCCGGAGTATGGATCGGCGCGACGGGGAGAGCGAGCCCGCGCGTGCGCGCCGCATCGGCCAGCAGGCCCGCGCCCCCCATCACGAAGAACGGGGGCAGTCCCGCAGTCTCGCGCTGGACCCAGGCCTCACAGATCAGCTCCGGGCCGATGCCCGCCGGATCGCCCAGCGAGATGGCAAGCGGAGCGGCTCCCCGCGCGGTCACGGGATCAATTATACTCGATGACGGCGTCGCGGCGCAGGTCGCGCAGGTAGCTCTGCGCGCGCCTGTTGACGCGGTCGTTTTCGATCTGCGCCATCAGCTGGTCGAAATCGGGACCCTGCTGGCCGACCGGATCGTCGCGGCCGCACAGCATCAGCACGCGTACACCTTCGTCGAGCGCGCCGAAGATCGGCGTTGCCTGTCCGACATTGAGCTGCAGCAACGCCGATTGCAGCGCCTCGGGCAAAGCGCGCACCTGGATCTGGTCATTGTCCACCACCGAGGCGCCGATCGCCTCGGCCTTGGGATTGGCATCGCCGCAGCCGTTCATCGATTGCACCGCGGCGGCGAACTGGTTGGCACGCTCCTGGGCGGCGGACTCGGTGATCGCGTCGGGAAAGTCGATCGAGATCTGCTTCAGGCTCATCACCGCATCGCGCGGATCGGCCATACCGACATTGCGCTTGTCTATAAGCAGCATGATGGAAAAGCCGCCGGAAATCTCGAGTGGACCGACAAGCTGGCCGGGGGAAAGTTCCCGAGCCGCTTCCTCGAGTTGCTGGTTCTGCAGCTGCTCGAGCCGGATCCAGCCGAGGTCGCCGCCCACCGCGGCGGTGGAGGCCTGGGAATATTGCCGGGCGTACGCCACGAAGCTGCCACCCTGGCGCAGCTGCTCGACGATGCGCATGGCATTGGCAGCCACCTCGTCTCGCGTGGCGGGCGTAGCGGAAAGATAGATCTCGCCGATCCGGTACTCGGCCGCGCCGCGCGAGGCTTGCAGGCGATCGAACAGCTCTGTCACCTCGGTAGAGGAGACGTTCACGAAGGGCGCGATGTTGCGCCGCAGGAGCCGATCCCAGGCGAGCTCGCCCTGGATCTGCCGCTTGAGCGAAGCGGACGAGGAGCCGATCGAGCGCAGATAGACGTCGAGTTCCGCAGGCGTGCGGCTGAAGCGGCTGGTGGCGAGCCGATTGTAGGTCTGATCGATCTCCTCGGGCGTGACCGCCAGCTCGAGCGCCGCGGCCTCCTGCACCTGCAGTGTCTCATCAATGAGATTGCGCAGGATTTGCAGGCGGAGCGCCTGCTGCTCTTCCGGGCTGATCTGCCCCTCATTGGCATCGAGCACCAGTGCGAGCCGGTGCTCGACATCGGTGCCCGTGATGATGTTGCCGTTGACCCGCGCCGTGGCGCGCCGATTGTTCGGATCAGTCGTGCCGAGAATTTGAAAATTCTCGGGGAAGTTGAACGCATCGGCCGCATCGGAGGCCGGGGCGCCTGCATCCTGCGCGCGGCTTTGCCAGGACGCGGCGCACAGACCTGCGAGCGCAGCGGCGCCCAGCACCCGGGAAGCGAAACGAAGACGGGTCCTCGCGATGTCCATCACGGCGATAAATCAATCCTGCAAATGGCGCTTGAGCGCGCACGATCCAACGACCCACGGCTGGCCGGAGGAGGCTTAACCCAAGCTGAGCATATTGATCCTAACGCGTCCGGCCGCCAATGCCAATGCCCGGCACTGCCCCTGGGCGCGCCCGGCGCGGCAAGGATCAAAAGCCGAGATTGCGCAGCGCGAAGAAGACGCGGAACGAATTGCCACGCTCGGCATCGGCGAGTTCGACATAGTCGCGGCGCCAGGTGAAACCGAATTCCAGGCAATCGTCCGAATAGGCGAAGCCAAGCCTGGTGCGCAGAGTTTCGAACCCGTCAGCGCTGGAGAAGGGATCCTCCTCGCGGTCGGTCAGGTTAATCACCGCCGCGCCGAAAACAGACCAGTAGCGCTCGAATTCAATGCGCCCCGCCACACGGATTTCCTCACGGTCCTGCAGGTCCTCGAAAGTGGGGTCCACATCGCGGTTGAGCCTCAGGTAGCCGAGCTCGGCATAGGTGGAATCGCTGCCAATAGCCGCATCTATCTCGTTGCGGCGGACCGCGAAATTGTCCTTGTCGAGCCGGTAGCGGTGCGTGAACTTGATGAAGTCGCGCAGGCGTACCTCGGTCCGCCCGACCCAGTCGGAAAAGTTCTCAGTCAGGCCGGTACCATCGGGAAACAGGCTGGGCTTATCGGACAGACGATAGGACTGGCCGAGCGTGGATTTGAGGCGCCAGCCGGGCAGGTCGACCTGCCAGTCGAAGCCGTAGGTCAGCCGCACGCCTTCCTCCACCCGGTCATAACCCGGGAAGCGGTTGAGCGCGAACAGGTTGGAATCCTCCAGGTCGATCGCGCGCGCGTCTTCGTTCGGGATATCAAGGTTGCGGATCGAGGGCGAGGCCACGAGCTGCAGCCGCGGTGTGACGATCTGCGTGCCGCCCAGCAGCGACCCGATCAGCGGCCACTTCACGTCGACAGCGCCAATCGCCACGCCACGCGCCTGCCAGCCCGCCTCGCCGCGGTAGAACGAGGATGGGTTCAGCAGATTATCGCCGGAGTGGTAGAGATCGGCGCGCACCAGGCCGGTGAACGTCACTTCCTGACCCCAAGGCGTGATCCGCCGCAGATCCCATTGCGCGCGAGTGAAAGCGCGCTGCGTATCCTGCCCTTCGCTGCGGGTGATGGCGAGCGTATTAGCCTGCAACTCGACCTGGCCGCCCAGCACGGGCTCCTCGAGCCGCAGCCGGTAGTCGATCTGCGGCAGTGCCAGTGGCACCTGGCCTTGCGGCGTATCCACCAGCAGCGCCTGCGTCGCCCAGCCGGCAATCGAGAGATAGCTGTTGTCGTCGATCCGCTCGGCGCGCAGCATGGAGCGCAGCCTGTCCTCGCGGCTGATGTCGAAGCGGCGAAGGAAGGTGCGATCGCTGGCAAAGCGGATCGACCCTTCGAGCGTCCAGTTCTCGTCCGGCTGGAAGCGGCCATTGGTGAACAGATAGCCGCGGATGTCCTTCTCAGCCGTCAGTCCCTCGGACGCGAGAGGGATGCGCGTGCCGTAAGTCAGGTAACCGGTGGCCTGGAACGCGCCGGTATCGGTCAGCTGGCGGTACTGGCCCGAAACCATCGGCGCATTCTCGGAATAGACATAGCCCGAAAGCGTCAGGTCGCGGTTCTCGGCGAGGCGCCAGTAATAGCTCTCCGAAAGCTCGAGGCCGTTGGAGGCGGAATAGCCGATATCGGGGATGAAGAAGCCCGAATCGGCGCCGCCGTCCGAACGGATCGACAGGCCGCCCGGGAGCGGAAGTATTCGCGCACCGAACAGCTCCAGATAGGCGCCCGTGAAGCGGATGCGCCTGCTCTGCGCATCGTAGACCACGCGGTCAGCAGTGATTCGCCAGCTCGGATCCTTGGGACAGCCCTCCTCGTCCTCCACCGCGCAGGTGGAATAGGCCGCGCGCGTCACCTCGACATCGCCTTCAGCATTGCGCCGGGCCTCCTCCGCGGCAAGGCGGCCGCCGGCACGGAAGGCGAGCAGGAGATTGCTCATTGCGCCGGCCCTAAGCTCATCGGTCAGCTCGAGGCGGTCGGTGAACAGCTGGTTGCCGTTCTCATCGACGAACCGGATCTGCCCTGTGGCCACGATCTGGCCGGTCATGCGGTTCCAGGTGACGTCCTCGGCGCGCACCGACTGGTCGCCCGAGCGCAGCACGACATTGCCCGAAGCCGTGACCGTGTCGCTGTCGCTGTCATAGCTGAGCGCATCGGCCTCGAAGGCGATCTCGCGCGTGCCCGATGCGGTATCGCCGGGCACTTCGCTTGGCGTGGGGATGTCACTAGCGGGGAGGGCGGCACTGGGCTGCTCGCCTGTGGTCATGTCGCGCTCGGGCCCTGGTCCTGGTGGCTCGGTGGCCGTGTCCATGCCGGGTGCGGCGCCTTCCTGCGCGTACGCGATCCCGGGTATGGCAGCGCATGTGCTCGCCAGTGCGGCTGCGCCGAGCGCCCTGCGCCAGGCAAAACGGCAGGGAGCCGCCCGCAAGCGGCGCTCCATCGCTTGCGGCGGCGTATGCGGTCCCGGGCGCATGGCTTGCCTATTGCACCGCCCGCTCCTAACTGCAACGCAGCTTTTCCAACGTGTGAAACCGCGCGTTTTCCACCGATCCTGCAGGCGGAGATCCTTCTTGAAGATTACCTTCAGCACCAGTGCCCAGCCCAAAGCCGCCGACGCGCTCGCGATTATCATCGCCGGATCGGGCTTGCCGGGATCGCTCGACCAGCAGGTGCGGGACGCCGCCAGCGCCGCCAAGTTCGAGCCCAAGCCGGGGAAGATCTTCGAGACCTTTGCGCCTCAGAACGGCAAGATGACGCGCCTCGTGTTCGTGGGCGCGAAGGCAGCCGACAAGGAAGCGAGCCCGTTCGAAGCCGCCGGGGCCGCGCTTGCGGCACGCTATTTGACGGGTGGTGTCAGGACGCTGGCAGTGGACGCGGGCGCTGCGGACATGTCGGCGGCCAACCTCGCCGCCTTGCTCACAGGCCTTACCTTGCGCGCCTGGCGCCATGATCGATACCGCACGCGGCTGAAGGACGAGCAGAAGGTTTCGCTGGCCGAGGTGATGGTATGTGGCGCGCCCGCCGGATCGGAAGAGGCGTGGCACGAGGCGGCCGCATTGGTGGAGGGCGTCAGCTTTACCCGCGAACTGGTGACCGAGCCGCCTAACATCATCTATCCCGAAAGCTTCGTCGAGCGCTGTATCGAGCGGCTTTCCGGCACCGGGGCCGAGGTAGAGGTCCTCGACGAGGCGCAGATGCGCGAACTCGGCATGGGCGCGCTGCTCGGGGTGAGCCAGGGCTCGGAGCGCGAGGCGCGGCTGCTGGTAATGCGGTGGAACGGCGGTGAGGCGGGCGCCAAGCCCACGGTCTTCGTGGGCAAGGGCGTGACCTTCGATTCCGGCGGCATCTCGATCAAGCCGGGCGCCGGCATGGAAGACATGAAGTGGGACATGGGCGGCGCGGGCGCGGTGGCGGGCGCGATGCTTGCGCTGGCCAAGCGCAAGGCCAAGGCCAATGTCATCGGCGTCTGCGGGCTGGTCGAGAACATGCCCGACGGCAAGGCGCTGCGGCCAAGCGACGTCATCACCACGATGTCCGGTCAGACGGTGGAAGTGCTCAACACCGATGCGGAAGGCCGGCTGGTGCTGTGCGACGCGCTGACCTGGGTGCAGCGCAATTGCGAGCCCGAGCGGATTGTCGACCTTGCGACTCTGACCGGAGCGATGATCATCGCGCTCGGCTATGAGCATGGCGGGCTGTTCGCGAATAATGACGATCTCGCCGAGCAGCTCACGAAGGCAGGCCGCGTGAGCGGTGACAAACTGTGGCGCTTCCCGCTTTCGCCAGAATACGACAAGCTGCTCGACTCGCCCATTGCCGACATGAAGAACGTGGGTCCGCGCGGCGCGGGCTCGATCACTGCGGCGCAATACCTCCAGCGCTTCATCGAGAACGACACGCCTTGGGCGCATCTCGACATCGCTGCGATGGTCTGGGCGCAAAAGCCCGGCGCAACGTGGGACAAGGGCGCGACGGGTTACGGCGTGCGGCTGATCGACAGCTTCGTGCGCGAGGTATGCGAAAGCTGACGGGCGTGGTGGCGCTTGAGCCTCCAGTAGCGGTGCGATAGGCCCGAAGGGACCATGCGGGTCGACTTCTATGTGCTGGGGGCGAGCGCGGCGGACACGGTCGTCACCAGCCTGGCCGCCCGGGCGCTTGGGGCGGGACATCGTCTGCTGATCGTTGTCGGGGACGAGGCACGACGGGCCGAGTTCTCGCGCGCTTTGTGGCAGGCACGGCCTGAGCATTTCCTTGCCAACGGCGATGCCGGCGCGCCGCACGCCGCACGCCAGCCGATCCTTCTTTCCGACAGGCCCGATCCCCGCAATGGTGCGCAGATCATGTGCCTTGCCGACGGGCTCTGGCGCGAAGCCCAAGGGTTCGAGCGGGTGCTGTACCTGTTCGGCGATGCGCATCTCGCTGAAGCGCGGGCGCAATGGAGGCGACTGGGCGAGCGCGCGGAGATCGAGCGGCGCTATTGGAAGCAGGATCAGGGCGGCCGGTGGAGCGAGGGCCCCTGACGCCGGCTCAGCATGGCCCGCCGATGCGTGCGGCCTTGCCCGTCGCGCCCCGTAAGGCTAGGGGCGCGCGCATTCGCCGGTCCGTTCTGGACCTGCGCGTCCCATAACTCGCGAAGGAATTTGTTGCCATGGCGCTGACCCGCACATTCTCGATCATCAAGCCGGACGCCACGCGCCGCAATCTGACCGGCGGCGTCACGAAGATGCTGGAGGATGCCGGCTTGCGCGTGATCGCCTCCAAGCGCATCCAGTTGACGAAGGAGCAGGCCGGCGGCTTCTACGAGGTGCACAAGGAGCGGCCGTTCTATGGCGAGCTGTGCGACTTCATGACCAGCGGTCCGGTGGTGGTGCAGGTGCTCGAAGGCGAGGACGCGGTGGCCCGCAACCGCAAGGTGATGGGCGCCACCAACCCGGCCGATGCCGAGGAAGGCACGATCCGCAAGACCTATGCCGAATCGATCGAGGCCAATACGGTCCATGGCTCGGATAGCGAGGAAAACGCGGCCACCGAGATCGCGTTCTTCTTCAACGATGACGAGATCGTCGGCTAATAACACCATCCGCTCTGCATGGCGCCGCGCGAGCGCGGTTCGGCGCCATGCAAGCCGATTGCCTATAAAGGCGTAAATGCGCACCATTACGGCTCGGCACCTTGCCGACTCGGAGGTTCGCCATGGCATTCTTCTGGCGCAGGAGCGGGCCGTTGCGCACGGTGGAACGCTATTGCGCGGCGAGCAATGCGAATGACATCGCCGCGATCTCGGACCTGATGGCCGAAGACTTCCGCGTGATCGACAGTTCGTGCGAGCTCATCTTGGGCCGGGAAAAGGTCCTTCAAGCGATGCGCCGGCTCATTGCGGTGGCCCCGACTTCCGCATGGCAGAGCTTTTCCCCTGTGGGAACGCCCTATCTCACCCGCATCCTGATCCCGGACTTGTTCCCGAACTTGCGCCCGAAGCGGCGGGGCTCCCGGCTTAACTAGCGGTGTTCGAAGGTGTTGCACGCAGCTTTGCGAAGCGGTGGTAGGTTGCGCCATGCGAGGCGTGCGCCGATCCGGCCGATCGCTCCTGCTCGCGGCGCATGGCGTGCACGGCATCTTCCGTAAGCGGGAGGCCGAAAGCGCCATACACCCGTAACATCTGCGCCTCCCAATCGCGATTGAGCTGGCCGAAGGCGACCTCCACCAGCTTCCCCTCGAAATCATGCAGCGCTGCGTCCATCCGGGCCTCGCGCAAGGCAATCTTGCGGCGGCACTCGGCCTCGATCCAGGCGAGGTCTGCCGCATCCGACTGGATGGCCATCTGATTGGAGACGAGCGACACGGCACTTGCCGCGACTTGCGCCAGATCCCGTTGCGTGCGCACCACGCTTGCGCCGGGGAATAGAGCGAGAAGGGCAGGCAGATCCTCGGCGAATTGCGGCACTTTGAGCACGCGTGGGCGGTGAGCGTTGCCGCGGAATGCGGCATCGGTGCGCAAGATGCGGTCGAACTCACGATAGACCGGTCCCGAGCCGCGCGCCTCGCTGAACGCGGTAAAGGCCGGCACGCGCCATTGCGCCTCGTAGGCACAGTGATCGAGTCCGGCGGCAAGCCAGCCGAGCTCCTCGTCAGACCGTGTCACGCCGAACGGGTGGATCGTGTCGAGCCAGGGATTGAACCGCCGGGCGAGGAACAGCGACAGCGCCGACCATAATGGGCGGCTGTCCGGGCTCCACCCGGTTGGCGGGCAGGGGTGCCAGCTGTCGCAGAAACGCGTGCCTGCGTGTCGCGGATCGCTCGCCAGCAAGCGGTGGACACGCGTGGTGCCCGAGCGCATCTGACCCAGCACGATAATCGGCGCGGCGACGGGTTGCGCGATGAGTTCGGGCTGCCGCTGCCACCGCGCGCCGAGCGCAAGCCGCTGCCTTATAACGCGGACCAATTGTCCATGTGCCAGCGTCAGTCCCAAAGGATTGAGCGCCGCCTCGCATTGGAGGCTGTCGCAGAGCCGTTCGAGGCGCAGGCGGAAATCGGCGACATCCTCGGCAGTGCGGCCGCCCGTTTCTCCAATTGCCGACGCATTGCCAGCGGCCTTGGCCCACAATGCGTCGGGATAGAGCGTCGGGCGCGTGCAAAGCCCCCTTTCCCAGGCGCGCGTCAGCCAGCCATTCATGCGGTCGACCAGCGCAGCGCGGGCGAGCGGGTGCGGGCGGGGCGGGGCGCCGTGGCCTTGCGGCCGGCTTTGATGCGCCAGCCCAGCGCTTTCAGAATGCATCGGCGGCTTCGATGAGAGCGGTAAGCCGCTTGGAGGCGACAGCGCGCCAGCTTCGCTCCAGCCAGTCCGATACGTGCTGCCAGTCAACACCCGGACGGTCGAGAACAATCCCGACCCAGCCTGACGCAGCGTAATAAGCCGGCTTGAAGTAGGTTTCGGGCGCGGTCTCTACGAGCCCGAGCACCTCATCCAGGCTGGAGGCTTTCACCAGCAGCGCGACGTGCTCGGAACCATGGTGCTGATCGTTGAAATAGGCGAAGAACTTGCCGCTCTTGCCGCCGGTGCGCCAGCCGGGTGCGCCGTGGCTCTCGCGCTCTTCCGATTCCGGCAGGGCAAGGGCACGCTGGCGGATTTGCTTGAGCAGCCAGCTCGCGCTGAACGGGCGCGCCACGTATTCGGCCAGCATGCGCGGGTAGAGTTGGTATTCGGCAAGCAGAACACGCTTCTGCAAGGCCTCGGGGGTGTCGCCGGGCATGATCGCCACGGGCGCCTGGCCGAGCAGAGGTCCGTCGTCGAGCTCGGCCGTCACCACATGCACCGAGCAGCCGCCATGGCTGTCGCCCGCTTCGATCGCGCGGGCGTGGGTATCGAGGCCCTTATACTTGGGCAGCAGCGAAGGGTGCGTGTTGATGATTTGGCCTTCCCAGCCGGCGACGAACCCGGCGGTGAGGATGCGCATGTAGCCGCACAGCGCCACGTAATCCGCGCCGCTCGCCCGCAGGGCCTCCTCCATCACCGCTTCGTGCGCGAGCCGCTCCATGCCGCGATGGTCGCGGGCGAAGGTGGCGATGCCTTCTGCCGCGGCGATCGCTAGGCCGGGTGCGTCGGGGGCGTTGCCGGCGACGAGCACGATCTCATACGGGCAATCCGGCAGTCGCGAGGCATAGAGCAGCGCCGACATGGTCGTGCCGTTGCCGGAAAGGAGGCAGGCGATCTTGACCTTCGCGCGCGCTGAGCGAAGCCCGCGGTCAGGCATCGTGCCGCGCTGTCCAGTCCTCGCGGGCGGCCCATGTTCCGGCGGAGCCGCGCACCGTGCAACCGCATTGGCCCGCAACCACCTGGCCGATGCGCATCACGCGCTCGCCGGCGTCTTCCAGCTCGTTCATCACCGCCTGTGCCAGCTCGGCCCGGACCGCCAGCACCATGCCAACGCCGTTATTGAAGGTGCGCGCCATTTCAGCCGGCTCGATATGCCCCTGCGCCTGGAGAAAGGCCATGAGCCGCGTCTGCGGCCAGGCATCGGCATCGATTTCGGCGTGGCAACCTTGGGGCAGGACGCGCGGTATGTTCTCGAGCAGCCCTCCACCCGTAATGTGGGCAAGCGCGTCGATCCTGGCTGCCCGGATGAGCGGCAGCAGGCTTTTCACATAGATCCGGGTCGGCGCCATCAGCGCGTCAACGAGCAGCACGTCCTGGTCGAACAGCGCCGGCCGGTCGAGCCGCCAAGCCTTGTCCGCCGCGAGGCGCCGTACCAGCGAATAGCCATTGGAATGCACGCCCGAGCTGGCGAGGCCGAGCAGCACATGCCCAGGTGCGACCCGCTCGCCCGTCAGCTGCTCGCCGCGTTCAACTGCTCCCACGCAGAAGCCTGCCAGGTCATAATCGCCCGCCGCGTACATACCGGGCATCTCCGCGGTCTCGCCGCCGATCAGCGCGCAGCCGGCCAGCCTGCAGCCCTCGGCAATGCCGGCGATTACCCGCTCCGCTACGCCCGTATCGAGCTGGCCGGTGGCAAAGTAGTCGAGGAAGAACAGCGGCTCGGCGCCCGCCACTATGAGGTCGTTGGCGCACATTGCCACAAGGTCGATGCCCACGCTGTCGTGCCGGCCATGCTCGATCGCCAGCTTGAGCTTGGTCCCGACGCCATCATTCGCAGCCACCAGCAGCGGGTCCGAATATCCCGCTGCACGAGGATCGAAAAAGCCACCGAATCCGCCGATCTCGGCATCGGCGCCGGGACGCCGTGTCGCTTTCACCAATGGGCCGATCGCCTTCACCAGCGCATTGCCCGCGTCGATGGACACGCCCGCGCTCGCATAGGTGTAGCCGCTGCTCTTGGCCGTGGCGGGATCGCCCGGCGGTGGGGTGTCACTCGCTGCCATCGCCGGGGCTTTAGACTTTCCGGCTTGGATTTCCACTCGTCATTGGGCAAAAGGCTGGCGATTTCTCTGCATGCACAGCATTTCCCCCTTAACGGCACGGGTCGCGCCACGACCGCTTGTCATCCTCGTCGCGGCCTTGCTTGCTGCTGCGCTCGGCGTGGCCGCGGCCATCCTGGTCGCGCAGGTCGCGGGCGATCGCGGTATCGCGCCCGTCGCCAGCACCACCGACATCGAGGTGGGCGGCATCGAGGTCAACGTTACCGGTGACAATCCTAGCGACGCCCGCCAGGCAGGGTGGATGGAAGCCGCGCGGCTCGGCTGGAAGCAGATCGGCGGGCCCGAAATCCCCGACGACAGGCTGGATTCGCTGGTGTCGGCGATCGTCGTGGAGGAAGAGCAGCTGGGACCGCGCCGCTACATCGCCACGCTCGGCGTGATTTTCGATCGCCAGCGCGCCGGCGCGCTGCTTGGCGGCGAGGGCGAGCGGGCGCGTTCGGCCCCGCTGCTTACCCTGCCTGTGCTGATTTCGGGTGGCACGGCAACGATGTTTGAGATGCGCAATCCCTGGCAGCGGGCGTGGGCCGAATACCAGGCCGGGGCGAGCGCGATCGATTACGTGCGGCCGACCGGTTCGGGCGGCGAGTCGCTGCTGCTCACCTACGGGCAGACAGGGCGCCGCTCGCGACTGTGGTGGAACACGATCCTCGATCAGTACAGCGCCGCTGATGTCATCATGCCTATTGCGGACCTGCGCTGGGATTGGCCGGGCGGACCTGTCGAGGGCCGATTTATTGCGCGCTACGGCCCTAACCAGCGCTACCTCGGCGAGTTCACGCTGCGCGCCGCCGGTCCGGCCGAGCTGCCCCAGATGCTGACCCAGGCGGTGCGGCAGATGAATGCCATTTACACGCGCGCGCTGGCGAACGGGCAATTGACCCCCGATCCGACGCTTGCGCTCGGCGAATTCGAGCTCAGCCCCGAGATTCAGGCGCTGATCGCGGCCGGGCAGCGGCGCGAGGCTGAGGAGCGGGCGCGCGCGGCTGCCGAAAGGCAGCGCAGCGCGGCCGAGAGCAGCCCGGCACCAGCAGAGCCTGTCGTCGTGGCAGAGCCGCAATCGGTGGCGGCCTACAACGTGCAAGTGGCAACGCCCGACGCCGCTGCCTTCGATGCTGCGCTTGCCGGATTGCGCGGCGCGCCCGGCGTGCGTTCCGTGGCGACGTCGAGTCTGGCGGTCGGCGGCACGTCGGTGCTCCGGGTCAGCTTTGGTGGGGAGCTTGCCGCCCTCGCAGAAGCGTTGCGTGCGCGTGGCTGGCAGGTCAACGAAGGCAACAATACGCTCGCGATTTCCCGCTGACGCCGTCTGCCTTTCGGGGAATGCGCGGCCGGCCAGGAGAGCTGGAATGAACCAGATCGCCTTGCCCTTTCCGCTGGGCTCCCCCGGCCCCGCGCGGATTGTGCTCGGCGAGGCCAACCGGCACGTGGCCGAGGCGCTGCAAGTGTCCCAAAGCTGGCCTTTCGGCACCGCAGTGCTCACCGGTCCGCCTCGCTCGGGCAAGTCGCTGCTCGCCCGCTGGTTCGCGCGCGGAGGACAGAGCGCAGGCGAGCGCGAGGCGATCGACAACGCGCAATTGCTGGACGAAGCGGCGCTGTTCCACCGCTGGAACCGCGCGCAGGAGGAGGGCACAAGGCTGCTGATCGTGGCCGGCGAGCCCTCCTGGCGCATCGTGTTGCCCGACCTTGCCTCTCGTCTCGGGGCCGCCTTGCAGCTCGAGATCGGCCTCCCGGACGATATACTGGCCGGCGAATTGCTCCTCTCGCTTGCCGCCGAGCGCGGTCTGGTGCTGGGGGAGGAGGCCGTGCACTATCTGGTGCCGCGTGCGGGTCGCTCCTGGGCCGAGATCGAGCGCCTGGTGGTAATGATCGACAGGCTCAGCCTGGAACGCAAGGCACCGCCGACTCTTGGGATCTGGCGGTCGGCGCTCGAAGCCCTATATGGCCCCGGCGAGCCTCGCTTGCTTTAGGCGAATTATGGTGGAAAACTGAGCGGCACATGTTCGAGCGGCTGATCGCCTATTTGGATTCGGTGAAGGCGCGGGACCCTGCTCCCCGCTCGCGCTGGGAGGTGTTGCTCTATCCGGGCGTCTGGGCGCTTGCCTTTCACCGCGTGGCGCACTGGCTGTTCGGGGGTGAGATGTATTTCCTCGCCCGTTTGGTCAATCACCTCGCGCGCTGGCTCACCGCGATCGATATCCACCCCGGTGCGGTAATCGGGCGCAACTTCTTCGTCGACCATGGCTTCACCGTTATTGGCGAAACGGCGGAGATTGGCGATAACGTAACGATCTATCAGTGCGTCACACTGGGTGGAGCCAACCCCACAAACGGCAAGGCCGGCAAACGCCACCCGACCTTGCGGGACAACGTCATCATCGGCTCGGGCGCGCAGATTATCGGACCGATCATCATCGGCGAGCGCGCACGGGTGGGTGCCAATGCGGTGGTGACCGACGACGTTCCCGAAGGCGCCACCATGATCGGCCTCAAGGCCCGTTCCACGCTGGTGCCTGCCGAGACCTGGCTGCGGGAGTTCATGCCCTATGGCACTCCGTGTGAGGAGCCGTGCGAGCCGGTGCCGAGCGAACGCATGCAAGGCCTCGAAGCTGAGGTGGCCTTGTTGCGCGCGGAGATCGAGGCGCTCAAGGCCACCCGTGTTGACACCGTTGAAGCGGCCCGCAGGAGCGGCACGTAGGACCATGCACTCGATCTCGGGCGGCCTGCCGGATGCAGGCAACATCCTTCCATTCCCCGGCAAGCGCGCTACTGGCCAAGTGGCGTTCGAACGCGCCGAGCTAATGCGCATCCTCGACCTGTACGGGCGCATGGTGGCAGCCGGTGAGTGGCGCGACTACGCCATGGACTTCGCGCGCGATTGCGCCACCTTCGCCGCCTTCCGCCGCACGGCCGACGTCCCCCAAATGCGCATCGAAAAACGCCCTGAGCTGCGCGGCCGTCAGGGCATGTGGGCGCTGTTCGGCGAGCACGGCCAGGTGCTGAAGCGCGGGCATGAGCTCGCGGGCGTGCTGGCCCCCGTCGAGCGGCGGCTGGTGAAGGCTGTCGACGGCTGAGCGGGGCGGGCCTGTCCGGGCCGGACGTTCGGACGGTCTGAGCGGAACTGGCGGTCTCGCCCGTTCGTTCGCTTTGCAGCACAGCACGGAGAGCAAGAGACATGGCAGGTACGATGTTTCCTCGGCGGCGCGGCCTTGTCGCGGATGCGGCGATTGGCGCCGGCGCGGGTCTTGCCGCTACTGCGGCGGTCGCCGTGATCATGCAAATGGCGCCGCGGCTTGGCTTCAACCCGGCAGGCAAGGACGCCGGCGGCCAACCGCAGGTCGGCTCGCCAGAAGCGGCGAGCGAGAGCGTGGATATCCTTGCCCGCGCAGCCACGGGGCGCGAGGTGCCCGAGGGGGGCGAGATGGCGGCGACCAGCGCCTTTCAATTCCTTTTCGGCGCAAGCTTGGGCGTGGCCTATGGCGTTGCCGCGCGGCTGTTTCCCGCCGTGACCGCGGCGCGCGGCACGCTGTTCGGCACCGCCATCTTCGCGGCTTTCGACCAGGTGCTCGTCCCTGCGGCGGGCCTCAGCGGCAAGCCAGAGGACAGCCGCGCGAGCGTGCATGCAGGGGCTCTGGGCACGCACCTTGTGTTCGGCCTGGTGCTGGAGCAGGTGCGGCGCCTGCTCGGGCGCCGCTGATCAGAGCTTTTCGAGCGCGCCGACCAGCTCGTCATAATGGTCGATCAACACGTCGCCGCCCAGTTCCGGCACCGGCACGTCGGCATAACCGAAGCTCACCGCGACCACCGGCACACCGGCATTGCGTGCCGCGCCCACATCGTAGGTCGAATCGCCCACCATGGCGAAGCGGATCGGCTCCTCGCGGTCGCCGCCGTCCAGCTTCTTGCGGATCCGCGCGATCGTCTCGTCGATCATGTCGCGCGCGGGCTTGGCGCGGCCGGGTCCCAGCGTATCCCCACCCATGATGGAGGCGAACAGATGGGTCATGCCGAGCTCGCCCAGCAGCTTTCGGGCCGGGTGCTCGTTCTTGTTGGTGACGACCGCCAGCTTTACTCCGCGATTCGCCAGTTCCTCGAGCGCCTTGAGGCAGCCTTCGTAGGGCACCGTGTGGTCGGCGATGTGATCCTCGTAATGCGCGATCATGGTGGTGAACAGCGCCTCGAACCCTTCGGGCGGCAGCGGCCCGCCGGTGACATCGAGCGCGCGCTCGAGCATCAGCCGCGAACCGCCGCCGATGAGGTTGCGCGTCTCCTCGTCGGACACGGCGCGGCGCCCGATTGACGCGAGCGCGTGATTGATCGCGGGCGCAATGTCGCGGTTGGAATCGACGAGTGTGCCATCGAGGTCGAAACCGACGATGTCGAAGGGAAAATCGGCCATGGGGTGGTTCACTGCCCGAGCCGTATGGAAACCGCAACGATTTGCTGGCATGGCGAACCCATATGACAGATGTTAACCGACCGATTGCCGCCGTGATCCTCGCAGCGGGCAAGGGCACGCGCATGAACAGTGCGCGGCACAAGGTGCTGCATCCCATCGCCGGGCGGCCGATGATCGAGCACCTGCTTGCCTCGCTGCGCGACCTCGCGCCCCAGCATACTATCGCAATCGTCGGCGAGGGGCGCGAGCAGCTCGAGGCGCAGCTTGGCGCCCGCGTGACCTATGCGGTACAGGAGCCGCAGCTGGGCACCGGCGACGCGGTGCGCCAGGCCGGGGCGGCGCTAAAGGGTTTTGCGGGCGACGTGCTGGTGCTTTATGGCGACGTGCCCTTTGTCCGCCCGGAGACGATGCGCGCCATGCTCGACCGGCTCCATGCCGCTGACCAGCCCAGCGCGGTGGTGCTCGGCTTCGAGCCGGCGGACCCCCGGCAATATGGCCGCATCATCGCCGACGATGATGGTCGCATTGCAAAAATGGTCGAATTCAAGGACGCGAATGAGGTAGAGCGCGCTTGCACCCTGTGCAATTCGGGCCTGCTGGCGGCCACGGCCGAGCAGCTGTTCGCGCTGCTCGGCCGTGTAGGCAACGATAACGTGCAAGGCGAATATTACCTGCCCGACATCGTCAATGTCGCCATCGCGGATGGGGGCACCTGCGCGACGGTGCGCACCGGGCACCCCGACGAGGTAAGCGGGATCAACAGCCGCGCCGAGCTCGCTGCCGCCGAGGCGCAATGGCAGGAACACGCGCGCGAGGAAGCGATGGCCGCGGGGGCGACCTTGCGCGCGCCCGAGACCGTGTTCTTCAGCTGGGACACCAGGCTGGGCCAGGACGTCGTGGTGGAGCCGAACGTGGTATTCGGTCCCGGCGTGAGCGTGGGCGATAATGCGACGATCAGGGCCTTTTCGCACCTCGAAGGCGCGAAGGTGGGCAGCAATGTTGAGGTCGGGCCCTATGCACGCCTGCGACCGGGCGCGGTGCTCGAGCAAGGTTCGAAGGTCGGCAATTTCGTTGAAATCAAGAACGCCACGTTGGGTGAGGGCGCCAAGGCCAGCCATCTCACCTATCTGGGCGATGCCATTGTGGGAGCGAACGCCAATATCGGCGCCGGCACGATCACCTGCAATTACGATGGCTACTTCAAGCACCGTACCGAAATAGGGCCGGGCGCCTTCATCGGCTCGAATAGCGCGCTGATCGCGCCGGTGCGGATCGGTGCTGACGCGATCGTCGCTGCGGGCAGCGCCGTCAGCCGTGACGTGAGCGATGGCGAGCTGCGCATGGTACGCGCCGACCAGCTGGTGAAGCCCGGCTGGGCCGACCGCTTCCACGACGCGATGAAGAAGAAGAAGGCGACGCTGAAGGGGTGAGACCGGCGGCGCTGGCGATGATGGCTTTCGTGTGCGGATGCGCAGCTGGCCGGCTTGTTCAACCGGACTTCTAGAGCGACACTCGCTTTGGTGGAACATGGGACGATGCAGGCGGGGGTTTGCATCGAAGTCCCCGTAGCGCAACAGCAAATGAAAGTTGGACTCTCGAGGGCCGTGTCTCTTCAAGGGGGCCAGCTTTCGAATTTCAGGGCTGAACAGTCGAATGTGTGGAATAATCGGGATCGTCGGCAGAGGTGACGTGGCCGATCGGCTGGTCGACGGCCTGCGCCGCATGGAATATCGCGGCTATGACAGCGCGGGCATCTGCACGCTCGATGAAGGCCGAATGGTGCGCCGCCGCGCGCAAGGCAAGCTCGCCAACCTGGTACAGGAACTGGCTTGCAATCCAGCACCCGGGTCGACCGGCATCGCGCACACCCGCTGGGCCACGCACGGCGCCCCCACCACCGCCAATGCGCACCCGCATGCCACGGACGAAGTGGCCATCGTTCACAACGGTATCATCGAGAACTTCCGGCCTCTGCGGAACGGGCTGAAGGAACGTGGCCGGCAGTTCGAGAGCGAGACTGACAGTGAGGTGATCGCGCATCTCGTGTCTGAGCAGATCGAGAACGGCGCCAGTCCGACCGAGGCGGTGGCGCATGTCCTGCCGCAACTGCGCGGCGCCTTTGCGCTCGCGATCGCATTCCGCAGCCACCCCGATCTGCTGATCGGCGCGCGGCTCGGCTCGCCGCTGGTCGTGGGGTATGGTCCGGAAGGCGAGAACGGAGGAGAAGCCTATCTCGGCTCCGACGCGCTGGCGCTCGCCCCGCTAACACAGCGAATCGCCTATCTCGAGGAGGGCGACTGGGTAGTCCTGACCCGCGAGGGAACGACCATCTTCGACAAGGACAACACTCCCGTCCAGCGCGAGATTCGCCTTTCGGGCGCATCGGCCGCGGCGATCGAAAAGGGCAATTACCGCCATTACATGCAGAAGGAGATCTTCGAGCAGCCGACCGTCGTAGCGCAGACGCTGGGCTCCTACCTGCGTCCGGTCGAAAGCCAGGTGGCGTTGCCGCAAATGGATTTCGACATGTCCTCGGTCGACCGGATCACGATCGTCGCTTGCGGCACGTCGTATTATGCGGGCCTGGTTGCGAAGTACTGGTGTGAGCACTTTGCGCGTGTGCCGGTGGATATCGATTACGCCAGCGAGTTCCGGTATCGTGACCCCGTGCTGCAGGAGGGCGGGCTGGCGCTGTTCATCTCGCAAAGCGGCGAGACAGCGGATACGCTCGCGGCGCTGCGCCATTGCCGCGCGGCGGGCCAGATCATCGCCGCAGTCGTCAACGTACCCACGAGCTCGATGGCAAGGGAGGCCGACCTGCTGCTGCCGACGCATGCCGGGCCGGAGATCGGCGTCGCGTCAACAAAGGCCTTCACTTGCCAGCTCGCAGTGCTCGCGGCGCTTGCGGCGCATCTCGCCGTCCGGAAGGGCCGGATGACGCGCACGGAAGAGGCCGAGATCGTGCGGCACCTGCTGGAGGCGCCCGCCGCCCTGAATGCCGCGCTCAACCTAGACGACGATATCGCCGCGATAGCACCACTCGTCGCGCCCGCGCGCGACGTACTCTATCTCGGCCGCGGCCCCGATTATCCGCTCGCCCTGGAAGGTGCGCTGAAGCTCAAGGAAATCAGCTACATCCACGCAGAGGGTTACGCCGCGGGCGAAATGAAGCACGGGCCCATCGCGCTGATCGACGAGCACGTGCCGGTCATCGTGCTCGCGCCCAGCGGTCCGCTGTTCGAAAAGACCGTCTCCAACATGCAGGAGGTGCGGGCGCGTGGCGGCAAGATCGTGCTGGTCTCCGATTCGTCAGGCCTGGACGAAGCGGGCGAGGGCTGCGTCGCCACCATCGAGATGCCGCGCGTCCACCCCCTGATCGCACCGCTGGTTTATGCGGTGCCCGTGCAGCTGCTGGCCTACCACGTGGCCTGCGTCAAAGGCACTGACGTCGACCAGCCCCGCAACCTTGCCAAGAGCGTCACGGTGGAGTGAACGTGGGGATTGTTGCGAGACAGTATAAGCGGGCGGACAATAAGCTCTTCCAGAACCATGGGAGCCTTACCTTCGTCGCCCGCATCGGCCTGCGTTCTCACTCTGCCTCCGTGGTCAGCGAAGGCGGCGCTCAGGCCGGGCGCGCTTGCAGTAGCATCAATCCGAACCCCACGAAGATCGCTCCCGTGACGCGGTTGAAAACCCGCTTGAGCGAAGGCTTCTGAAGCTGGCGGGACAAGGAGCCGCCTGCCGTCCCGTAGATCAGATACCAAAACAGCTCGATCGCTGCGAAGGTCGTCACCAAGGTCGCGAATTGTGGTGCCTGTGGTGCGTAGGGACTGACGAATTGCGGGAGGAAGGCGGCAGCGAAAAGTAGCAGCTTCGGATTGCTGATGCCGATGATGAACCCGCCACGAAAGAGCCTCCCTGCGCTCTCATTCGCTCGCAACGTGTCCTCGCTGACGTCCACGGGTGCGACGTTTGATCGCCAAGCCTGGATGCCGAGATAGAGCAGGTAAGCTGCCCCGACGTAACGAAGCAACTCGAAAGCGCCGGGAAGCGCCATGAGCAGAGCAGCGAGCCCGCCCGCCGAAGCGGTGAGGATCGAAATGACCGCCGCCAGGCAACCAGCCATCGCCGCGACGCTCCTGCGCAGCCCGAACTCTAAGCTGCGACCCAGAATGTGCAGCATGTTGGGACCGGGTGTTCCTGACAGAAGGAACACCGCTCCAGAAAAAAGCCACCACGTTTCCAGCGCCATTTGAATGCCTTGTTCAGCCGTTTGGTGCGGCAGCATCGAACAGCATGTGTCGATGCTGCGTTGTGCTGCAGTCTGTGCTCTCCACCCTGGAAAATATCCCCATGGAGACGGGCTGAACTAGTCGCGCGGGACCCACATGATACGGCGCGAAACGGGCGCCGTCGCCCGACTGAGCCTTGGGCTGGCGGAAGCGCTAGGCGCACGCTCGCCTCGCCCAAACTTCCGCCTCCGAGCGCACTGCTGAAAGCTGGCGATAACCTACGGAAGAGCCGCCGGCTGCAGGATTCTACCGCAGCTAATCCGCCACCGAGACATAATCTCGATTGCTTACAATTGCGATTTTAGCGGCAGGTACAGAGCGATTGGAGAATGGCGCCGGCTTCGGCCTCAACCTCCAGTCGCAGCGATGTAGCGGTCCACCTCTTCCTCCAGCACGTCAAGCGGCAGCGCCCCATTGCCCAGCAAGACCTCGTGAAAATCGCGAATGTCGAAGCGTGGGCCCAGTTCGCGCTCGGCACGCGCGCGCAGCTCGGCGATCTTGAGCTGGCCCACCATGTAGCTTGTCGCCTGACCGGGATTGTTGATGTAGCGATCGACCTCCTTGACAATGTCGCGCTCCGAATTGGGCGAGTTGGCGCGGAAATAGTCGATCGCCTGCTCACGTGACCAGCGCTTGGAATGAATGCCGGTGTCGAGCACCAGGCGAATTGCGCGCCAGATTTGCAGGGACAGCATGCCGAAGCGCTGCTCAGGGCCGGCATAGACACCCATCTCGTCAGCCAATCGCTCGGAATACAGCCCCCAGCCTTCGACATAGGCGCCGTAGCCGCCGAAGCGCCGGAACTTGGGCAGGTCCGGCAATTCCTGCGCGCGCGCGATCTGGAAATGGTGGCCGGGTGCGCCCTCGTGCGCGGCGATCGCGTCGGTCTGCACCCGGTTCACCTGCGTCATGTCGGCCAGATTGACGTAGAAGATGCCGGGCCGCGACCCGTCAGGAGCCGGCCGGTTGTAGAAGGCAACTGCCGCGGTATCCTGCCGGAACGGCTCCACGGCGCGGACTTCCAGTGCGGCCTCGGGCAGGCGCTGGAAATATTGCGGCGCCCGTTCGAGCACGCTGTCAATGAGGGTCCGCGCTTCGGCGAGATATTGCTCCCGGCCTGCTGGCGTGTCCGGATATTTGTATGCCGGATGGGTGCGCAATGTGTCGAAGAACTGTTCCAGCGTACCGGAGAAGCCGATCTGTTGCTTCACCTCTTCCATTTCGGCTCGGATGCGCGCGACCTGCGCGAGTCCGGTCTGGTGGATCTCATCGGCAGTCAGGTCGGTCGTCGTGTAGGCGCGCAGTCGACTGGCGTAATAGGCCTCGCCCTCGGGCAGGCTCCACGCGCCATTATTTCCGCTAGCCCGCGGCTCCAGCTGGTCAATCTGCGTTACCAGCGCCTCGACGCCTCGGCGGAAGGGTCCGGTCAGCGCCGCGCGCCCCTCATCCAGCAGGCGCGATTTCGTGGTGGCAGGCGCATCGAGCGCGTTCACCTTCTGCTGGAAATCGGCCCAGATCGGATTGTCGGCGGCGCTGTCGAAGGGCGCGCCCTCGAGGATGCTTCGCGCATCGGCGCGGGCAGGGCCGAACACCATTTCTGGCGGCACGATCCCCATCTCCGCCTGCTGTTCCATCAGCTGCGCAACTTCGTGCATCACGCGCTCGCTGTCCTTCAGCCGCGCCACATAGGCATCGGCATCGGAGAGGCTGCCAATTTGGTGCTGATTGATGAGGAACACCGGCACGTCGCCTGCCGGCGTGCCGTTGGTCGACACGGGAAAGCCGTAGGCCCGGAAACGATAGCTTTCGCGGGCGCGCTCTACCTCGCGCTCAAACAGGCGATAGCTCAGTTGCGCCTGGGGCCCCAGCCGTTCAGGATCAAACTGCGCCTTCAGCTCAGCCAGTTGGCGCTCGGCCAGTTGCATCTGTCTTTCGTTGGCGGCCAGCGTGTAATCGCTGAGCTTGTCGTAATCCTGCTTCGACCCCAGACTCGTCAGCGTTTCGGGATCGAGCGCAACCTGTTCGTCGAACTTGGTATCGAGGAAGGCAAGCAGGCGCGCGTCCTCGGCCGCCGTGTCACTCTCAGCAGAAGCAGGAGCGAGCGGCGCATCGGCGACCGGAACGCCGGCCGCGGCGCAGCCGGAAAGGAGGAGCAAGGGTAACAGGCGGACCAGCATCAAAAATCCTTTGAACAATCAGCAATCGGGCTACCGCGACCAGTGCGACAGGGCAATGGGAGGGCGATCTACTCGCCTTGGCTCTCTTGTCGCGCCTGGCGGAATTCCGATCCCTCGCTCCATGTCGGCCAGCGCTCGGAAGTCGCCAGGTCATGCCCGACCGTATAGGCAAGTGCGACATCCTCGGCCGCGGCGCCGAAGTCCAGGTCCTCGCTCCACGCATCACACGTCTGGTGGTAGCAGCGCATGTATTCGTCGAGCCATTCCTGGCCCGCCGCGCGGCCGCCCTGCTTCATGTCGGGGACACCGCTGATCGCCATGAACAGCAGCGTCGGCACGCCGCGCTTGGCGAGCGAGAAATGGTCTGCGCGGTAGAACAGGCCGCGTTCGGGCAGCGTCTCGGGCGTCACCACCCGGTGCTGGGCCGCGGCGGCTTTTGCCAAGTCGTCCTCAAGGCTGTTCTGCCCTTCGCCCACCAGCATGACGTCGCGTGCCGGCCCACCCGTCTGCAGGATGTCGAGCGTGATATTGGCCACGGTCTGGGCGGCTGGGTAGACGGGATCCACGGCGTAGGATTCCGAGCCCAGCAATCCGCGCTCCTCCGCCGTCCAGAAGCCGAACAAAACGCTACGCGCGGGGGCCGGCGCGCGCCTGAATGCTCGCGCGATCTCCAGCAGGCCGGCGACCCCCAGCGCGTCGTCGTTCGCTCCCGGGCGGATCGTCCTGCCTTCGACATCAGGCGCGCCGCGTCCGTATGCATCCCAATGCGCGCCGTACATGACGACCTCATCGGGGCGGACCGTGCCGGGCAGCCGTGCAAGCACGTTGCGGCTCATCGGCGCCTCGTGGGTTACGGGCAAATCGGCAGAAAAACTCGCGGGAAGCGCCACCGGGCGGAAATCGGGCGAGCGCGCCGCAACCCGCTGCTCGGACAGGTCCAGCCCGGCCGCTGCGAACAGGCGCGAGGCGGCATCACCGTGCAGCCAGCCCTGCAAAGCCACCCTGTCGGGCGCGTCGGCAATATCGTAATTCTCGCCGGCGGACGCGGTGACGGTTTCCCAGCCATAGCCCGCGCCTGCGCTGTCGTGGACGATCAGGGCCGCCACCGCGCCGCGCCGCGCCGCTTCCTCAAACTTGTAGGTCCAGCGGCCGTAATAAGTCATGCGCCGGTCGCCGAAACGTCCCGCGGCCGGCTCGCCGGCCGCGGTTTCGAAATCAGGGTCATTTACGAGGAACACCGCGACCTTGCCACGGAGGTCGACATTCTTGAAATCGTCCCACTCGCGCTCGGGTGCGGAGACACCATAGCCCACAAAGACCATCGGCGCGTTCGCGATTTGCACGCGATCGACCGGCCGTACCGTGCTGACGTAGATGTCTTGCGCCTGTGGCAGTTCGACCGTCTTGCCTTCGACAGTCGCCGTCATCGTGCCCTGTCCCAATTGCGTGTGCACCAAGCGCACGGGCTGAGTCCACGCGTCACCAGGGCCGCCCGGCTCCAGTCCGATCCTCTGCAACTCGCCGATCAGCCAATCCACAGTCCGGGTCTCGCCCGGCGTGCCCGGCGCCCGACCGCCGAACTCCTCGGAGGCAAGCGTGCGGACGTCGTCCGATAGCCGCTGTGGCGAAATCGATGCCGTTTGCGAGTCGATCGGCAATGGGGTGGTCGCGCACGCGGCGAGCCCCAGCAAGGGGGCGAGGAGAAGCGGTTTCATCATGCCCCGAGACTAGGCCGGCTGGTCTCGGCTCACAAGAATGCAAAACCTCCTGCACATTGCGTCGTATGCGGACGTTCATGCGATCGCCTTGGGGCATCAGCAAGCGCGCTTTAATCCTGGCGTTTACTGGTCTTAGTAAAAGCCCTGATAGCCCTCATTCGTGCGAGCTCCCGCTAATCACCTCCCACACGAGGCGAAATCAGTCGGGCTGGCTGGAATTGTGCTCGGCGAGCAGGCGATCCAGTTCTTCGATCCTGAGCCGCTCCGGCGTGCTCTTGGCGAGGCCCTTGAGGCGCAGACGACCCAGAGCCGCTTCCGTTCGGCTTGCGCGCATCAGATCAGCCATGCTTCATTTTCTTTTCCCCGGCTGGTCGGTCCGGATTCTCCGCTCTGCCAGACTTCCGGTATTGACGGAGTCTTCGGCGAGCAATTTGCGCCATCTCTCGAGGCGGTCGGGCGTAAGCGTGCCTTCTGCCATCGCAGATTGAACGGCGCATCCAGGCTCCGTCGAATGGGTGCAATTGGCGAATCGGCATCCGAGCGTGAGAAGGACGATGTCGTCGAACACCTCGGCCAGCCCGGAGGCCGCATCCGATATCTGAAGCTCCCGCATGCCTGGCGTGTCCAACAGCCATCCACCATGATCCAGACGATGCATCTCGCGCACGGTCGTCGTGTGGCGCCCTTTGCCGTCGCGTTCGCGGACCGCTTGCGTGGCGATGCTGTCCGATCCCCGCAGCGTGTTTACCAAGGTGGACTTGCCCACCCCGGATGATCCCAGCAGGGCGACGGTCTCACCCTTTCCACAAAGGGCCGCCAGCCGGGATACATCTTCGGGATCACGCGCGTTGACGGCTTCGACCTGCAAGCCGGGCTGTAATCCGCGCGCTGCTTCGCGGAATCGCTCGGGCGTATCGGTCAGATCGACCTTGGTAAGGACGACAACCGGCGTCACATCGACCTCCCGGGCCAGCACGAGATAGCGCTCCAGCCGCGGAACGTTGAAATCCTGGTTGCAGGAGGCAACGATAAAGAGCGTATCGACATTCGCGGCGACAAGCTGCAGCCTGCGGTCACCACCGGGCGCGCGCCGCTTGAACAGGCTTGCCCGGTCCAGAATGCGCGTGGGTTCAAGGCTGGCAGGGTCGATAAGCAGCCAGTCGCCAACGGTTGGGCGATCTTCTTCCCCCTGAGAACCGGCGATGTGGGACGAAATCAGACACTCCAATCCTGCGCCCGCAACCGCAACCTTGCCGCGATGGACGGCCATCACGCGAACCGGCCGGCACTGCAGCGTCTCCTCAGCCGACAGCTGCGTGCTGAAAAACGATCTCCAGCCGAGGTCGGCGAGAATGGGGTCGTGCACGTCCATGGCGTTTCGGCAGCGGGCTCTCTTGGCTCAATCCCCGGCCTGCTGGAGTAGGAGCATTGTACGGTGCGGTAATCGAGGGCTGTCCGCAATCCAGGCTCGCGCGGCACTGCCCATGGCGGGAGCACATATCGATCAACACGCCTGGAGGATACGACGCTGTTTGCCAGCATATGAGCCTGCATCAGGCTGCGGCTCACACCAGCTGCAGCTGCTGCGATGGCGGAGAGCCCGCGCACCAGCGGTCAAAACGCCTACTCGAAGCCCACCACGGCGTGCGGCACATAAGCTGCCTCGAGCAGCGCGATCTCCTCTGCTGTCAGCACGATGCCGAGTGCCGCCACCGCATCCTCTATATGCCCCGGTCTTGATGCGCCAATTATCGGCGCGCAGACTACCGGCTTCGCCAAGACCCAAGCGAGAGCAATCTGCGCCTGTGGCACGCCGCGTTCTCCCGCGATCGCAGCACTGGCTTCCACGACCTTGCGATCTGCATCCGCGGTATTCTCGTACAGCGTGCGGCCGAAGGCATCGGTCTTCGAACGTTCGGTACTTTCATCCCAATTGCGCGCCAGACGGCCGCGCGCAAGCGGGCTCCAAGGGATCACGCCGATCCCTTCCGCCTCGCACAGCGGGAGCATCTCACGCTCCTCCTCCCGATAGAGCAGATTGAGGTAGTTCTGCATCGAGGAGAACCGGATCCAGCCGTTGGCGTCAGACGCGTGCAGCATCGTGGCAAATTGCCACGCATACATCGAGGAGGCGCCGATATAGCGCGCCTTGCCCGCCTTTACGACGTCGTGAAGTGCCTCCAGGGTCTCCTCGACCGGGGTTTCGTAATCGAAGCGATGGATCTGATACAGATCAACGTAGTCGGTGCCGAGCCGGACCAGACTGGCGTCGATCTCCTGCATGATGGCCTTGCGGCTGAGGCCGGCGCCATTCGGCCCCGGGCGCATGCGGCCACAAACCTTCGTAGCAATGACGATGTCCTCGCGCCTGGCGAACTCCTTCAGCGCGCGACCGAGGATCTCCTCCGAGCTGCCATCGGAGTAGACGTTGGCAGTGTCGAAAAAGTTGATCCCCGCCTCGATCGCTTGCTTTAGGAGCGGGCGGCTTTTCTCCTCGTCGAGTGTCCATTCGTGAGCGCCTCGCGAAGGGTCTCCATAGGTCATGCAGCCGAGGCAAAGTTGCGAGATCTCGAGGCCTGTCGAGCCGAGCTTGTGGTATTGCATACTGGATTCCTTGGAAGGTCAGAATGCCCGATATGAAGCAGTGCGAGCTGGAATCCTAAGGGATATCTCCTCTCGCTACTTAGAGCATCGCGAAGCCATGTCACGACGCGAAAAAGGATGAGCCCGATGCCTAGCCGAGCCCTCCGTGTAGTCTGTGTGCCAGAGACTCGTCGACCATATTGGACGTAGGCCGCGCGGACCAGGTGTCAGAGGACGTCCGAAATCCGGAGAGGAATCGCGAGCAGGGCGCCCGCCGACAAAATGCCGGGATGAGGATCAGGGATCTTGAGTGGCGACGGCGTCCACAACCCAATTCGCTCGCTCCAACTCTGATAGGCCTCTCGAGAGATAATCCCTAACCGGCTCCTTGTTGCTGCCGAGGCCGATCGTTCCCATCGTTTTCAGCGGGCGGGAAATGGACCGGAAGGTCGCCCGCCGACCATGGGACTACCCGCATCATGATCCCAGCGAAGAGGTCGGATGCGAGGTGACCATTGAGCCACGTCCGCACTCGTGTAAGCGGCAAGGTGTCGAACCACTCCCGGTCTACTGCGGCGAATTGCCGCACAAAAGGCATGATTGCCGCGTCGGCCATCCCGCGCACGGAACCGCAAAGCTGGCCCGCGACCGAAAGTCGAGCGTCGATCTCAAGCAGGAAGGACAATCCCTCCTCGCGATGCGCAAGCGGGTCGACCGCATAGCGCTCCGGGTATTTATAGCGATCCAGATCTTGCTTGAAGGCTCCGTCGTTTGCCCCGATCAGTCCAGCATCGTCGCGCGCCAGCCAACCTTCGGGATCGCGCTTCGCCAGCGTCCACCGCATAATGTCGAGGCTCTCGTCGATGACTTCGCCATCTGGCAGGACGAGCACAGGCACCGTCCCTTTTGGCGACGCAGCGAGCATGGCGGGCGGTTTGGACCGAAGGCTCACCTCCCGCAGTTCGCACCGCGTGCCGCTGATCGCCAGCGCCAGCCGCGCCCGCATTGCGTAAGGGCAGCGGCGGAAGCTGTAGAGGACGCGATCAGGCGGTCCGGCGATCTGACCGCTCCAATCGCTTTGCTCCGACGTGGGCTCGTCCCTGTGCCGCGGCGAGCATCTCCTGCCGGTGGCGTTCGCGGTAGGACGCGCGCTGCTCTTCCGTCCGTTCACAATGGCAGGCGGCACAGCTCACGCCGGCTTCGTAAAGCGGGGAGGCGAGGTCTTGCGCGCTCACGGGACGGCGGCAGGCATGACAAAGTTCATAGGTCCCGGGCGTGAGGCCGTGGCCGATCGTCACTCGCCGGTCGAACACGAAGCACTCGCCTCGCCACAGGCTTGCTTCTGCAGGAACTGTTTCCAGGTATTTGAGAATTCCGCCCTTGAGGTGGTACACATCTTCGACCCCTTCCTGCTTGAGGAAGGCAGTCGACTTCTCGCAGCGAATGCCTCCGGTGCAGAACATCGCCACCTTTGGCTGCCTTCCGGTGCCCAGCAGCCTTTCGCGCTCCTTGCGAAACCAGGCTGGGAAATCGCGGAAGCTGGTAGTCTTCGGGTCGGTTGCCCGAGCGAAGGTTCCAACCGCCACCTCGTAGTCATTACGCGTGTCGATCACGATGGAATCAGGGTCGCTAATCAGGGCATTCCAATCGCGCGCCTCGACATAGGTTCCAGCACTTGCCCGCGGGTCGATGTTCGGCTCGCCCATCGTGACAATCTCGCGCTTGATCCGCACCTTCATCCGGTGGAACGGCATGGTGGACGCGCTCGACATTTTCACGTCGAGATCAGCACAATCAGGCAGCCCGCGAATGTAGTCCAGCGCTCGGCCAAGTTCTTGGCAAGGTCCGGCAATCGTTCCGTTGATGCCCTCGGGCGCAAGCAGCAGAGTGCCGCGCACACCTTCTTCAATGCATATTCTTTCAAGCGGTGCGCGCATGCTCGCACAATCCGCGAAGCGGGTGAAACGGTACAAAGCGGCCACGCACAAGGGCGAGCAAGGCTGCGGTAGGGAACTGTCCATTGCGGTCTTCATAGCGTTGAGCCGAAGGCGTGTCAGCATGCGTGCGTCAGTCCAGGCGAGCGGACGCATGACAATTCCTGTCGGCCCATGATCCTCGCCGTTCTGGCTCATACACTCACCATCAATCTTGACCGCGCAGGGGCTGATACCACGGTTTGAATCTCCAAAAGCTCACGCTTCAGCGATGGAACCATATGCTCAATGAAAGCTCGTGCAGCGCCCTTTCTCGCTCGATCGGCAAGGAACACGATTTGGGCCGGTGTGGATGAGGTTTCGAAATCTGGAAGGAGGCGGACGAGACGACCGGCAGCGATGTGCTCCGCCACCTGGTAGGATGGAGCATAGATCAATCCGTGTCCGCGCAACGCCGCCTCGATGACGGCCGCGGCGTTGTTGACGCTCAACCGCTTATGAACGCGGACGGATCGTATCGGGGTGCCCTGTCCCTCCGCCACATCAAGGGCCACAACTCGCCGTTTCCTTCTGCATTCAATCCGATGCAATCCAGTGGCTTTGTGGGCGCAGGCTGGCGAATTGTCCTGCAATCCAATCATCGATGCCGCTGCTGGCGAGCGTCACGATGTCTTCCCTGGTCGCCCCGTTGGTGGCTTGGGAAAGAAAACGGCTTGCCTGATGCAATGTAAGAGATGTGGGCCTTGCCGATGAGGTGGGAGATGGTGCCGGGGCGCGGGACGGGGTTGGCGTTGGCGCGGGACTCGGCGACGGCATCGGTGCTGGCAGCTGTTGCGGTGGGCGCGCGGGCGGGCGTCACGATGGCGCTTTCGCTCCCGCTGCCCGGCCGCGCAGATTTCTTGCCGCCGCCGCAGGCCGCAAGCAGGGACAGCCCACCAGCCGTTATTGCCGCGCGTGCAGGATCCTGCACGCCAATTTGCGCTGTCTCAGTCCCAGCCATGTAAGACCCCATCCACATTCTCCGCGCCTCGATCCGTGGCACGCTGAGCATGGGGAGACATGGTTAATTTTTGGTTTACCAAGTTCGGAGAAGATGCCCTGACGCGTGGGTTGCAAATGCTGGTTTGCTCAACATCGTGGGTCGGGGCGGCACAGGCACCATCTGCCTGGGGCTGGCCCTGACCGCATGCACGGCGATCGCAGTGCCACGCCATTGTGCGAAGGCGGTGAGCGAAGATAGGCTTCGGCCTGCTGTCGTGCCACCGCGGGATCGGGCTGCCGGATCGGTAAGTTCGACAGATCGACGCGAAGCTGCTCCACCGGAGGTTCGGGCCGGGGGTGAGCAGACGGCCGCGCTGGAGGGCCTGTTCTACGGCTTCAGCTTGGAACGAAATGTGCGGGCCGATCACCTGCTGCAGGCGTTTGGGCATTGGCGCTCGCCAACTTTTAAATATTTCTACAAGAGGACAAGTAAATATTACAAAAGCTGGCTATCTCTGTTGCATGTGATTCAAACAGGCTGGGCAATCGGCTGCAGGATGTTCTACCTTCAATGATTGAGGTGCGTGCGACAGGCGGGCGGAACGTTCCGGCCAACTCTGCCGTTTGAGGCCGCGTGCCAAGGCCGAAGATTCCCTCGATCGGCTCGCTCGAATATTTGCATCTGCCGTCAAGCTTCATCGTGTCAGGATTCGCCATATTTCAGTCGGTGCCGCCTTCCTCGCTACTCGGCACCTTCGCGGCCGCTGGCACTTGGCTGGTCAGCCGGGCGCTGTCCAAGAACAATTCTGTGCCGGCGCAGCGCTGCGGGCTCTCGATCATACTCCCGGCGCGTGCCTCGTGACGGTTGATCTTTCGCCTGATGGATCCCTTCCTGCGCACCGGTGTCGAACCTTTCGCCGTGTTGATCTACCGCGTGGGTACGGCCAGACTGGTCGCAATCGTCAAGGTGGGCGGCCATTCCGATGACGCCTGACTGGGTCGACATGATCGCCCGCATGCTTGTCGCCACCGCGGCGGGCGCGACGCTGGGATGGGAGCGATCACGCCAGGATCGCGCCATCATGGGCTTTCGAACGCTGAGCCTTGTGGGGCTGGCGAGCTGCATCGCGGTACAGGCCATCGTTCTTAGCGGGCTGCCGGACGTCAACGCCGATGCTGCCGGCAGGGTCGTGCAGGGTGTGCTCTCCGGCGTCGGCTTCATTGGTGCTGGCGCGCTGCTTCATGGCGGAGGCGGCAAGCAGGTGCATGGCCTCGCAACTGCCGCCAGCATCTGGGTCTCGGCTGCGATCGGCGCCGCGGCGGCGCTGGGGATCTGGCCGCTGATCGGCGGCGGGGTGGTGATTGCCTCGCTGATCCTGTTCGTCGGCGCGCCGATCGAGCGCCGCATTCGCGACCATGCCCGGGCCGGTGCGGGCGAACAGGATCGCCTCGACATGGAGGAAAGGCCATGATGCGGGCAGGGGAGGGTGAAGGATGAGCGACACCTATTGGATTCACCTGGTCACGCGCCTGGTCGAGATCGTGGGCACGGCTATCATCGTGGTCGGTTCGTTCGGGGCGCTTGGTCTCTTCCTAGTCCGCATGATTAGGTCTTCGGGACCGCGTGAGACATTGGTGGCCGCATTCCGCTCCAATCTCGGCCGCTCGATCCTGCTGGGGCTCGAGTTCCTGGTTGCAGCCGACATCATCAACACCGTGGCGATCGAACCTACGGTCGAGAGCCTCATCGTGCTCGCCGGTATCGTGCTGATCCGGACGTTCCTCAGCTTCTCGCTCGAAGTGGAAATCGAGGGGCGCTGGCCGTGGCAGAAAAACGATGGCGTTCGACGCAACAATGCGGACGAGCGCGCGCCGTGATCCACAAGTATCAGGGGAGTAGCTTATGTTTGGACTAGGCAAGCCCAAGCGGCCCAAGGTTGTCGCGTTCGACATCATCGGGACCGTGTTCCCCCTCAATCCGCTGCGGGCGCACGTCGCAGCGATGGGCATGCCGCCTGCTGGACTCGAAGGCTGGTTCGCTGCCGGTTGCCGTGATGCCTTCGCAATGGCGGCGGTCGGAGACTACGAGCCATTCACGACCGTCCTTGAAGGTGCGCTCGATCAGGTACTGGCGGAACAGGGGCTTGAAGCCCCCGCGCACGAACGGAAGGCCTTGGTGAAGCAGTTGGAAAGGCTCGCACCACGCGACGGTGCGCGCGAGGCGTTCGCAATCTTGGCAGAGTCGGGCATTCCCGTGATGGCATTGTCGAATGGTGCCAAGTCGTGGACCAGGAAGCTGCTTTCAGATAGCGAGCTGGACGCCATGGTAGTCGACATCGTGTCGGTGGATGAGGTGAAGCTCGCCAAGCCCCGTGGCGAAGTTTATCGCCATGCCGCCGACAAAGCGGGCGTGGAGCCGGGAGAGTTAGCACTTGTAGCGGTGCACCCTTGGGACATTCACGGTGCAGCGGCGGCCGGGCTGATCACCGCCTACCTGACCGCGGAGCGGCCTTATTCATCGGCGATGCGAGCGCCTGATCTGGAGGGTAAGACGCTGCCTGATCTGGCCCGAAGTCTCGCTGCTTTATAGTACAAGCATCAGACTTGGACCTCGAATAAGATCAACGATCGGCATCCGTCACTGGCTCGTAATCAGCGGCGTTGTTCCGGTACGAGCCGGACTGCAGTGGCCACGCCTGACGGGCTCGTCCTCGAATCCTATCGGACTGCCTTCTCGAGGCGATCGGCCAGGTGGAAGCGAGTGTTCACCGCATCTGGGACCGCCACGTCCGGTCCAGCCCCGAGTCAGCGTACCAGTCGCGCCCAGCGGTACCTTGTACTCCGCGCCGACGGCGTACTTCCACTCCGATACGAGGGGTGCTTCCGTCACGCCGGGCACGATGTTGCTGCCAACGACGCCGTCGGTGACAGCGCTCCAGAAAAGCAGCGCAAAGATCGCCTGCACGATCTGCTGTGCGCCGGGGACATTGCCGAAGCGGTGGGCTTCATCCTTACGCGGCCGCACCGCGCCGTGCCGATGGAGCCGCATCTGCAGGACCTTGGACGACATTCGAGCTGGTCGTCGAGAATTATGCGGGGAAGAGCGGGGCTGGTACCGTCCGAGCAACGACGGCGTGCGCGACGCCTGGGCGCTGCTCGCGCCTGATCTGCGTGGATCTGGGCGCGGATCGTGCGGGTTGCTTGATGTGGATCGTTAGAGCGGTGCATTGGGCGCGCGGCGGACCTGTATCGCGTGTCGCCCCGATCGGGGCTGCATCACATCGCCTTTCATGCCGGATTGCCGTGGCCTTATATCCTGAGCGGGTTGGCAGCGACGCTGGGCGTCTACACGTCAGACACAGTTCGTGGCGTGCTGGCACGGTGCTGCCGCTCCCTTCAATTGTGAGCCGCTGGGCGGCGCCATTGCGACCGTTCCTGCGTGGAGGCGTCTCCACGCGACGAGCGGGAGGCATAACAGCATCGCTGCCCAGGCGGCTGAGTCGACGGGGAGGCGGTCCTGATCGGGGCGGTGCCGAGTGGCGGTGCCTCACCGGATAATGACCCGCGAGGCTGATATCCCCTTCGAGTGCGCTGGGGGCGAGTTGATGCGCCGCAGTGTACGACGAAGTTGCGGGGAGCGGTTGTACTGCCCGGCGGGCCTAGCGCGGGCCAGACGATTGATAAAGTCGAGCCGCTGGGGAAGAGGCACTGGCTTGCCACCGGATGGCGAGGCCAGGGCAGCGGTTCCGCATGTCGGAGGTTTGTGTCCACTGCTTCGGCTTCGCCGTGGCGCTTCCGCTCGCTGTATCAGCAAAGATGTCAGGGCCGCGAACCCGGATCCGGCGGGCATCTTCTTCGTCGCCATCCCTCAGGAGCAGAAGATTGAAAAAACGTCACAGGCGGGGTTGACCGGCGTTTATGGTTTCCATATATGCCTTCTCACCGACGCGGCGTTGACGGTTTTTACTGGCGCTGTCGCATTGGTCGCCAACATTGAACGGACAGCAAGTCCCTCGGTTTAGATCGGGGAG